>ERZ1292623.3788-Hain-H51-01um-R1-3788-length-12728-cov-8_pt1 | contig 12728 bp, 15 predicted proteins | sample MGYA00564398_ERZ1292623 | MGnify/ENA primary metagenome ERZ1292623 (study PRJEB36523, sample SAMEA6512633) | groundwater metagenome | collected 2019-01-07 | study: AquaDiva: Metagenomics assemblies of 32 groundwater samples | reverse complement strand
TATATTAAATAGAAAATCAATTTAGCCTCTACCCCCCACCCTGGCCCCTGATAGAAGAAATTCTTCAGGGGCCTTTTTATTTATATTAATCCGTATTTCTTTCTCTTGCGGTATAATGTGGAAGGATTAATCTTTAATTCATCTGCAATCCTTTTCAGTATATCAGGTTCATTCTTATACTTTTCCTCAAGGGATATTAGCAGGCTCTTTTCATCCTTTGATTCAGATTCATCGGCTGTAATCCTGTTCTCAATTTCTGTAAAATATCTTGGCGTCAGTATTTCCTCTTTTTCCAATATAACTGCCCGTTCAATGGCATTCTCAAGCTCCCTGATATTACCTGGCCAACTGTATTCCATCAGCATAGCGACAAGCTCAGCAGACGGCTCTTTTATATTCTTCTTATTCTTCTTGTTGAATTTATCAATAAAATGGATTGCTAAAAGCGGTATGTCATCCCTCCTCTCTCTTAAAGGAGGGATCCTTACAGGTATTATATTTATCCTGTAATAAAGGTCTTCACGGAACCTCCCTTTTTTAACAGCATCCTCCAAATCGCGGTTTGTTGCTGCAATCACCCGGACATCTACCTTTATTGTTTCGCTGCCGCCAACGCGTTCAAACTCCATCTCCTGCAATACTCTCAGAAGTTTTAACTGCATAGATATTGGTATGTCGCCCATCTCGTCCAAAAATATAGAGCCGCTGTCAGCAACCTCAAACCTCCCTTTGCGCAGTTTATATGCGCCGGTGAATGCGCCCTTTTCATGGCCAAAGAGCTCGCTCTCTAAGATGTTCTCAGAAAGGGCTGTGCAGTTCACCTTTACAAAAGGGCCCTTTGCCCTTTTGCTGTTGTAGTGTATCGCCCTTGCAATCAATTCCTTTCCTGTGCCTGTCTCTCCCATTATCAATATGGTTGCCTCAGTATCTGCCACGCCCGGGAGCATCTCCAGAATCTCCTTCATCCTCTGGTTGTTTGTAATAATATTTCCCATGCCATAGAGCTTTTTTACCTCCTGCGTGAGCATTTCAACCCTGTTTAACAGCCTCTTCTGCTCTATTGCATTTCTGATGATTATGTACATCTCATCAAAGTTTATAGGCTTTGTTAAATAGTGGAACGCTCCGAGCTTCATTGCGTCTACTGCCATCTCTATTGTGCCGTAGGCAGTAACCATGATAACAGGAAGGTCTTTGTATCTGTTTTTTATGATTTTTAAAAGTTCAAGCCCGTTGATATCAGGCATCTGGTGGTCAAGGAGCAGGACATCAATATCCCTTTCCTGAAGTATCTTAAGGCCGTCGTTTCCATTATCTGCTGTAAAGACGCTGTATCCCTCTCTCTGAAGGTTCATTTCCATTACCTTCAGGATGGCCTTCTCATCATCAATTATTAAGATTGAATTGGGCATAATCAGGCGTGCCTTCTAACGGCAGCCGCATTGCTATAAGGGTGCCGGCTCCTTCCGGGTTATCATCAACCTTTATCTCGCCTTTATGGTGGTTTACAACCTTCTGCACAATGGAAAGGCCAAGGCCTGTGCCATTTGGCTTAGTTGTATAAAACGGCTTGAATATAGACGCCTTGTCCTGTATACCCTTTCCATTATCCGCAACAATTATCTCAACCCATGCCTGTTCATTTGCCTTTATCAGACTTGTGCTTATCTTAATCCTGCTTCCGTAATCTGACGCCTCAATAGAATTCTTTACAATATTCACCAGAGCCCTTTCAAGCTCTGTTGGATACACCGGCACATCAGGGATGCCTTCATCAAGCTCTATCTTTAAGTCAATATCAGCGTCAAGAAAACTCCTGTCCATAAACTTAAGGGTCTTTAAAACAAGGTGATTGATATTTGTCATTTCAATATTGCCTTTTATAGGCCTTGAAACCTCAAGCAGGTCCCCTGTAACCTTGTCAAGCCGCACCACCTGATCCCGCAGCAGCTCTGTTATCTCCGCAATCTTTTCATCATTATGATATTCCTTTGTAAGATAGTGCAGCCCCCCTTCTATAACATGCAGGGGGTTTCTGACCTCATGCGCCACCTTTGCAGCAACAATGCCGAGCTCTGCCATTTTCTTTGATTGTATGAATTCCTGATAAAGCCTCTTCTGCTCAGTGATATTGTCAAATACCACAATAAGCGGGACGTCCTTATCATACCTTACGCCGTACAAAGGCATTATGTTGATATTTATAATTACTTCCTTGCTGTTTAATATAAACCCTTTTTCAATATTATGCAGCAGCCTGCCGTCCTTCTCAAATTCCTTTAACTGGTTATTTACAAATTCAAAGAAACTGCTGCAGTCAATATATTTATACTTTGCGTCATCAAGCCTCTTTCCGATGATATTTTTAAGCTCAATGCCGAGTATCCTTTTAGCGCTGTTGTTAAAGAATTTTATTTTTTTGTTTTCATCAAGGGCTATTATGCCTGTGGAGAGGCTGTTTAGGATATTATTGGTATACTTATGCAGATGATTGATTTCGTCATTTGATAGTTCAAGCTTTTTTGAATACGCAACTGCCTCCTTCTTTGCCTTTTCTAAATCAGAAATAGTGGCAGTAAGGTTTCTTACAGTAAGCCTGAAGGCGTCGTCAAGCTGAAAAAGTTCGTCGCCGCAGTTATATTTATAAATAGCGCATTTTCTGCAGTCCACAATCTTCTGCGCGTATACGCCCTGAACCTTGCCGAGACAGTATGTGCCGGCAATTGTCCAGCAGCGCAGATTATCCTTTCCATATACAATACACTCCCTGCTGTTGCACTTTAATGCCTCCCAGCAGCGGGCAAAGTTAGTATCAACTGTGTCTAAGGATGAGAAATCGCCTTTGTGGGTTTTATAAACAGCCTCTGCAATCCTTGTAATCGGATGCAATATCAGCTTTGAGAGGGCTGCAATGCCCAGAATGCCTAAAAGGAGATTTATCAGCGAAACTTCTAAAACAATTCTCCAAGCAGCCTGCTGTGTATATGCCAAAATAAAAAGGCTTGAAATTGAAGAGAAAAATAAAAAGACAAAAAGACCGATTAATATCTTTGTCCTGATAGGAAACGATTTTATTATCCGTTTAATATTCCACATAACTATATTATACAAGAGAACTGCAATATCTGTGCCAGATTTCTTAGCTCCTCTCCCTTGATGGGAGAGGGCAGGGTGAGGGTGAAACCTAAGACCACAAAGATATGTTTAACTTAAACATAAGATTAACAGAAAAATGGGAAAGTTTCAAGCAGCAAGGGGGAAAAGAATTTACACATAAGTCTTGACACTGCCTGTGGAAAACTTGACAGATAGAAGACCGCTGATATAATTAAATATATCAAGGCCTTAAGCAGGGCACAATTAAGACGAAAGAAGACCAAAACTTTGAAGACCCAAAAAGTAAAAAATCCATATGTAATCAGCCAAAAGCAGGCTGAAGATGCATTAAAGGAAAACGAGGAAAGATTAAGGCAGATAGAGGGTGAGACTCAAAAGCTCAGGATGTTTGTTGAGCAGACCTCTGACTGGGTTATTATAACTAACAGGGATGGAAATATTGAGTATGTAAATAATGCTGCAGAAGCGATTTCAGGGTATAAAAAAGAGGAGCTTATTGGAAAAAACCCGAAGCTCTTTAAATCCGAGATGCATGATGCAGGGTTTTATAAGAGGATATGGGAAGTCCTCTCTTCAGGCAGTCCGTTTGTTGATATATTCATAAACAGGAACAAGAAGGGCGAGCTCTTTTATATACACCAGACCATCAGGCCGTTGAAGGACAAGAATGGAAATGTCACCCACTTTGTTGCCACAGGCAAGGATGTAACCCAGCTTAAGGCAATGGAGGAAAAGCTAAACTTCCTTGCATACAACGATATACTTACAGGCATCCCAAACAGGAATTCCTTTGTTGAAAGGCTAAATAATGAGATAGCGAGGTCAGAGTACAGGGAGAAGCTCTTTGCTGTTGCCGTTATAAATATTGACAGGTTTAAATATATAAATGATACATTCGGTCCTGCCTTCGGCGATCACATATTAAAGATAGCCGCAGAGAGGATTTCAGTCGCCCTTAGAAAGGGCGATATGATTGCGCGCCTCGGAGGCGATGAGTTCGGGATTGTTTTTGTTGATATAAGACGCTCTGAGGATACAGCGATTATCTTTGAAAAGATAAGGAGTGATTTTTTGCAGCCTATAAGATTAAAGGACGAAGAAATAATGGTGGAGCTAAGCGCAGGCGTCTCTTTTTATCCCAGCGATGGGAAGAGCGCTGATGAGCTGATAAAGAATGCGAATATCGGGCTAACTAAGGCAAAGAAGCTCGGCGGGAATGTAATACAGTTTTATACGCTTGAGATGAACAAGAAAATGTCTGAGCTGGCGCAGATGGAGAGGCTCCTTTTCAGGGCAATGAAGGAAAAAGAGTTTCAGGTGCACTATCAGCCCTACTGGGATATAAATACCAAAAAAACAGTCGGCATGGAGGCGCTCATAAGATGGAATAATAAAGAGCTCGGCTCAGTCCCGCCGTCAAGGTTTATCCCTGTGCTTGAAGAGACAAGGATGATTATGGATGTAGGCGCATGGGTGTTAAGGGAATCCTGCAGGCAGGTAAAGGAATGGGTGGATAAGGGATATAAGGCAGTCCCTGTTTCTGTAAATCTTTCATTAGTCCAGTTTAAGCAAAAGGATCTTGGAGAGATGATAACAGAGACGCTGAAAGGCTGCGGCATAGAGCCAAATTTGATAACACTGGAGATAACAGAGAGCGCCTTGATGCAGGATACGGAGTTTACAAATCAGGTTCTTAACAAATTAAAGGGCGCAGGGTTTTCTATATCCATTGATGACTTTGGCACAGGCTATTCCTCTTTGAGCCATCTTAAAAAGTTGCCAGTAGACAATCTAAAAATAGACATATCCTTTATTCGGGAGATAGCGCATGACCCTGATACAGCCTCCATTGTAACAGCCATTATAGGCATGGCGCATACCATGAACCTCAAGACAATTGCAGAGGGCGTTGAGACAGAGGAGCAGTGGAAGATACTGCGCCTCCTAAGATGCGACCTTGCTCAGGGGTTTTATTACAGCAAACCCGTGCCGGCAGGGGAAGTGGAGAAGTTTTTAAAATAAGGCGCTTCATGCCAGGATAATCAGAAAAAAGGTTTGCTATAAACTAATATGTATATTTGTTTCTAATGTTCATACTGCTCCATGGGAGAGCCTCCTTGCAGCCTCCCTTTGTATCTTTTCTTTGTCCCATGCAGGATGTAAAGACTTGATATTGGATAAAAGTTGAACTCGCGCTGAATGCCACATGCCAAGGCCTATCTTTAATCTTTCAGCAGGGCTCTTTTTCTTTAATATCTCAGCAACTAAATCGTCCACAACCTCTATCTGCCCATCGTCCAATCTATAACTTTTTTTGTTCATTACCTTTGTTCCCTCAAAAATTGTTTGTAATCATAAGATTAACAGAAAAAAGGAAAAGTTTCAAGAAGCAAGAGAGTCTTATTATGACAGGAGTTAGTTCTCACTTGCAAGTTTCTATATAATGATAATGTTCTACGCCTTTAAAATCTTCAGCAGTCTTGCAGTTGTGTATATTTCAATTCCAGAATCCTTAAAGTCATTATCATTGCTCCAGATTGGGATTTCTAACTTCATGGCAAGGGCAAGCAATTCTATATCATCCTCATCTCTTCCTGAGAGCTTCATTGCTGCTTTTGTAAGGAGGTCTTTATAAAAATGCCGAGGATAAATTGAAAGAGGCAATAATCTTAGCTGAGATTCAAGGACTTCCTCGCTTAAAGAGTATTGCTCTGCAATAGCACCGAGATATTCTCTGACTTCATCAATATTAAACTCAGTAGTTATAATCTCTATTTCTTCTTTAAGAAATATGCGGAGCGCTGCCTTGCCAGCAGTTGCGGAAAGGATAACATTAGCGTCTGCGGCGAGTTTTTTTAAAGGCGTTAAAGTCTGCAAGGAGTTTTTCCTCAGTTATCCCCTTTTTTTCAAGCGAGCGGCTTATAGACCTGCCGATGCGGATAAGAAGCTCTTTTCTGAGTTCCAATGGGATGGTTTCCGGGTGTTCTATGGGCAGATAAAGGCCTGTAACCTTGCCTTGTTTTGTGACAAGAATAGGCTCTTCTTCTTTTAGATAAGTTGTGGTTTTATCCCTGAACTCTCTGACTGTTGCAACCTTCATTCTTTCACCTTTTTTAAATTATATACCAAAACATCTCATTTAACAACTGTTTTTTACCCTGTTAGCAATGAGGGGTTTACCTTCCTTTTCCAACCTGCCTGTCGCCTGTCTGTCGGCAGACAGGAGATGGGCAAGGAGAGATTTTCTAATCCATGTCAATTCAATTTTGAGGCCATTAATAATCATAAAATTAAAAGAAAAAGGGAAAGTTTCAAGAAGCAAGAAGAATAGCATCGCGGACAATGACAGACTCCTTGCGGCATTTTGTCTTAAACTGCTATTTCTAAATCAATCTTATCATAACTTATAAAAGGCGCGGTTTTTTTCTCAGCCTCTTTTATTTCAACCAATCCCACTTGCTCCAAATACTTAACATCATCTGCTATATTCTTAATATCTCTCTTTGCCATTCTTGCCAGTTCATTTATAGACTGCGGCTTTTTGGTTTTTATGATATGCAGCAGTTCAAGCCTTTTAGGCGTGAGCGCCTTTCTGAAAGCCTCAAAGCTTGTAAAATAGGTTTCAGGCTTTTTGACAGGCTTTAATTTCTCGCCCTTTTCTATCTTTCTTACGGTTTCCTTTACATCTTCAAAGATAGCTTTTATATCTTTAATCTCTATTTTTACTTTTTTAATTTTCATATTGGTATTTTGCACCAATGCGAAGGTGGAGTCAAGGGTTATTAGCATGGCGATGGTATTTGAAACAGCGAACTGAGGTTTGTAATAGCTTATACAGATTGATGTGAGGGGCTATGGCTAAACCTTCCTCTCTCAATTCTATTTCTCCTTGAATTTCAAGAACTTTCTTAATAAATATCTAATATAAAGCATTATTACATATAGTCTCTGTAAATATTATTTGTAACAATTTATACTTGCACAACATGAATAAGAAATATACAAAAGACGAACGCTGTAGAATTCTTGGTTTATCAATAAAGAGGCAGCGGGAGCAGAAGAAAATTAGCCAAGAAAAGTTAGCGGAACTGGCTGATATTCATACCAGCTATATAGGGCAGATAGAGCGAGGCTTAAGATTCCCTTCTCTGAAGGTTTTATTCAAAATTGCAGATGCTTTAAATGTAAAACTCGCTGATTTATTCTTAAATATTGAAGTTAGAAAAGGCAGATAACAGATAATATGCCAAGAAAAAATACAAAATTAAGGCCATACAAATATAACCTCTCTGAAAGTCCGATTGAATTTTATATTTCTGAAGAAACAGCTACTTATAATAAACAAAAACCTTTTACAATTTATTATGACAATCCCGAACATTCAATAAAGCTACTTAAAGGCGATTGCATTGAGATATTAAATCAGGCGAGAGAAAACAGCGTTGATATGATCTTTGCAGATCCGCCTTATTTTCTATCTAACGGCGGAATCACCTGTCATGCAGGAAAGATGGTTTCTGTTAATAAAGGAAAATGGGATAAATCCCGTGGTGTAGAAGAGAACCACAAGTTTATCCTTGAATGGCTCAAGGCATGCCAGCTTTTGGGAGCGTTCCCTTTTAATTCTCAATTACACTCCCTCGTTGCTTTGGTTCAGAAAAATCTTGACAGAAAGGATGTTACAGCTTAATAATATATATAGATAAGGGAATTTCTTTCTAACCTTAACAAGAGGAAGGCACAATTTCATTGTGTAAATGCAAGTAAAAGCTAAAAACTGGGGAATATCAGAATGTCTGAATACAATTTGATAAAAACAAAAATCTTTAGAAGCAACAAAGAGTTCATCAAGAAGCGAGCACAGCTCATCAAAGAAGCAATCGCTTTTGAGGGTGGGACAATCAAGAAGCCGAAAAAGCATTTGATTTCTTCTCTGCCCAATGGGAAAGAGGCATACTTTTTTAAACCTGGAAAAGAAACCCTACGAAAAGTTCCGAACATTCACGACATGTCACCGAATGTCGGAGCGAGTGGAATTAGCGAGACAGAAAGCTGGGCGTTTGAAAAAATTTGGGAATACCTAATTAAAATTTCAATCATTCATCAATCAACTTTCAAAAAGGTTTTGGTTCTACTTTATCGGCTTTGCTTTCTCATAGACCATAAGGAAAATACAAAAGGAAAACTCCGTTACTGCCCTTCGCAAAAAAATTTAGATTACATCAACAATATTGAAAATTTTGTTTTGGAAGATGGTTTCAGAGACAAATTCAGAACAAAAGAGATTGGACTTTTAGAGTTTCTGCACTTTGTTGACTTGCTCGGCTGGAATGAAGATGTAAAATATCATATTGTCAACGGAAAACCCGACTTCAAAACAAGAGCACCCAAAGTTGGAAGAGTAAATACAATATTGAGTGTAATCAGCGCTCCACTACTGATTAGCAATTTCATTCTTGACATCATTTACAAAACGGAAAACAAAGGAGTAATTGATGTGAAGCTAATAACTTCCACAATTCAAATGTTTTCCAAGTCAAGAGGAATTTGTGTTCTTACAAATAAAGAACTGCTGAAACAATTAACACCATATTTGGAAAATGGCAATGATTAACGACAGACTGAGAAATTTCAGAAATAAAGTCTTCAATGAAGATGTTTTACAGGTTTTAAAAAAACTGCCTGACGTTAGTCTGGATATGGTTTATGGAGACCCAGATTATAATGTTGGCATTAACTATGCTGGGAAAAAATATACAACTAAGTGGAGCGAATATATTGACTGGTATATTGAACTGACGAAAGAAAGTATGCGTGTGTTAAAGCCAACCGGAAATTTGTTTATGCTTAATTACCCAAAGCAAAATGCTTATTTAAGAGTAAAATATTTAGACGACAATGCTTATGATGTGCAAGATTATGTTTGGACATACAACACGAATGTCGGACATAGCCCCAAAAGATTTACTACTGCGCACCGTTCTATTCTTCATGCAACAAAAAGCAAAGACAATCATTTTTACAAAGACAATGTTACACAGCCGTACCTTAATCCAATAGACAAAAGAATTTTACAACGAATTTCTGAAGGGCACAAAGGGCGTATGCCTTACTCCTGGTTTTATTTTAATCTTGTAAAGAATGTTTCTAAAGACAAGACATTTCACGCTTGTCAAATTCCATTGCCTCTCGTTGAAATGCTTATTAAATCTTGCACGCAAAACGATGACGATGTTTTTATTCTCTTTGGCGGTAGTGGCTCTGAAATTATTTTGTGTAAAAATATAAAAAGAAATTTTATTAGTTGCGAAATCCATTCTGACTATTATCAAATGATTTTAAACCGTTTAAACAACAACGGTAAAATAAAAGACGAATACAGATTAGACTTTATTCAGGAGAGAAACGGTAAGACACTTACGCAGACATTTGACCTGTTTGCACAAAAAAAATAAAAAAACACTGTAGGCAACAAAAAGTGCAATAAAAGACGACGAATTCCAATTTTTCATCACCACCGAAGGCTTTACCTTCCAGCCGGGTTCTGACCTGCCTGTCGGCAGACAGGGTCTGCTGAGCCTGATGTTGAGAACTGCCAGGTCATCGGCTTTGCCAAAGGCAATAGCCTTACAGGCTCTTTAATCTTGACATTAAAGCAATTTATGTGATAATGCTAAATTATAGAAGGGGCTTTATATATTATCTATCAGCTCAGGAGATTTTATGTATTTGACTCAGAGAGAAAAGGATATTATTAATGAATTTAAAAGCAAAGTCGCAGAGGCATATCCTGACGAGGTTATTAACATCATAGTCTTTGGCTCAAAGGCAAGGGGCGATGCTTCTGAAGAATCTGATATTGATATACTGGTTGTTACAGCGTCAGATGATTGGCAGATGGCTGACAAAATTCGTGATATCGGATACTACCTTGAATTAGAGAATAATCTTGTTCTTTCAATTCAAGTAGTCGGACAAGACCATGTGAAATATCTTAAAAAAATACGCTCACAATTTATACGGAATGTTGAAAGAGAAGGCATTATTTTATGACAGCAGGCTTCAGTGAAGAATAAATAAAGAAAGAATTAGAGCGCGCTGAGAAGTCTTTAAGGTCTGCGCAGGTTCTTTTAAAAGATAACCTTCTGGAAGATGCTATATCACGGGCCTATTATGCAATACTGCATGCTGCAAAGGCAGCATTGCTGGTGGAATCTATTAATGTTGAGTCGCATAGGGCAGTGCGAAGGTTATTCGGGCAGCATCTTATACAGAAAGGCAAAATAGATGTAAAATATTCTATAATTTTGGCAGAAGAGCAGGACGACCGCTATCTGGCTGATTATGATGTTATTTTCTCCCCTGAAAAGGAGCGGTGTCAAAAACGTGTAGAAGATGCAGAAAGCTTTCTTGGCGCAATTAAAGAACATCTTAAAAGGCAAGGGATAACTTTGTAAAAATAAGCAAAGACTTAATCTTGAAAAGTTCCCTCTCTTTTCATCACCACCGAAGGTTTTACCTTCCAGCCGGGTTCTGAGTCTGCTGAGCCTGATGTTGAAAACTGTCAGGTCATCGGCTTTGCCAAAGGCAATAGCCTTGATGAGGCATTTGAGAATTTAATTGCAGAAAATAAATATCTACTTAAAACAAGCTTTGATGAGATAACAGGCTATAAGCTAAGGCATCATGATTACCGCAAGTCCTCAAAGGCTTTTTGCCTTAGTGCAAGGCGTGAGATATCGTAAATAGGGACACTTTCAGAATTTCTTACTTTTCCTTCTTTGGCCGTCCCGCCTTCTTTGGCAAAATATCACGCTCAAGCAGCTTCTCAAGCCTCTTAATAAATCCCTCAGCCCCTAACGGCCTACCTGTCGTAGTCGCCTTCCTGATTGATGCCTCCATAGGCTTGTCTTCTTTATTTATAAACCTACGGTAAGCTATTCTATCCCTCTCTTCCAACCAATCCTTATCAGATAGAATCTTATCCTCAACACCCAATATATGCCCCTTTGCGTTTGACCATTCATATCTTTCTGCCTTAGCTGCAAGTTTAGCCCTAACAGGGTTATATTCAATATGTCTTGCTACTGCCCATAAGTAAGGCTCTTTTTGTATTATAGTAGAAAAAAAACGGTTCTGCCAAAGCCTTCCACTATGCTTATATTTACGGTTTATGTATTGGGTGTATACAAGATTAGCGCTGCCTATGCCTCTGGCAAGGGATTCTTCCTTTCTGGGTACTGCAAGGATATGAACATGATTTGGCATAAGGCAGTAAGCCCAAATATCAAAGGCCCATTTCTGGCTGTATTTGCTAAGGGTCTTTAGATAAAACTCCTTATCTTCATCTTCAAAAAAGACTGTTTTTTTATTATTCCCTCGCTGTGTTATATGGTGGGGATAACCTACAGCGCATACCCTTGCTATCCTTGGCATGGAAGGAGATTATTACAAGAAAGAGAGGTTGTTAATAAAAAATATGGGAAGTGTCCCCATTATTACCCATTATTACCATTATTACCGAAGCTGAGAATATTTTGCCCTGCAGCGCGCTAATGTTAACCCAACTGGCACTACGCTTATAGCGCGTCCACAGGAGCAAAAATTTTGCCTTAACTGCAAAGCACTCTGAGTATCCCAGATTCTCTTTCGTTCAAGTGTCCTTTAACTTCTGCGGGATTTTCCCAACTCCACCAAAGGAAACTACCCCTGCCCCCACGCCCTGTTCCTGCCTTGTCGCCACGCACTTCGTTATTGCTGCATCTGAGGGTAAGCGTGGCTGTGACGGTGTTGGAGTTTGGCTGAATGTTGACCTCGGAGAAGGTGAGTTGTGTGTTGCCAGCGTAAATGGATGGTCTGATACGGGGAGGCGGAGGCCCTTGCGTGCCGACGATTTCCTCGTTAAGAGCAATACCATCGCGCTGTATGGTTGCTGTTACAGTGTAATTTGCATTCCCGCTATTAGCGATAGTTCTCGGCCCCTCAATTGTTACGCTTGACACAAAAAAACGCGAGTCCCGCAACGGCGGCGAGCCTCCCAATCCCATTAAGAGCGGAGCGGTTAAAATAACTGAGACTAAGACAGCTATTGCACGGTACTTTTTCATTATCTTTCCTCCTTTATGATTAGTGCGGCGCTGAGCGGTGCCCGACGGACATCCATTTGAGTCCCTTGTTCTCTCCGAAGCGAGGCGGAGGGGAGGAACCAGTTATTATCCAGTTACAGTGTAAGACTATAACAGGATGCTTATTTTCGGTCAAGAGAAAAAATCACTTGCCGTATCTGATGAATTTTATTGCACTTTCGCATGGACTAATATGCAAAATTGAATGTTAGTCCCTATGTGCGAGTTGCCTATGCAAATGATTCCAGCCGATATTGGGGAACAATATTCTGCCGTTCTAAAGAAACGGGCGATGCCTGCTACCCGCTATGCAAATTAAGCGATATGAGAACAACAATGGTCTACACACATTGCGTGCAGAGCAGAACCCTGAAAGAGGCAGGAAGTCCGCTGGGTTTTTGATGTTAATTTAAAAATCTCCCCATACCCCTCTTTAGGAAAGAGGGGTAACACACCCCTTAATCCCCTCTTGATAGAGGGGAAATT
>ERZ1292623.3785-Hain-H51-01um-R1-3785-length-12741-cov-3_pt1 | contig 12741 bp, 13 predicted proteins | sample MGYA00564398_ERZ1292623 | MGnify/ENA primary metagenome ERZ1292623 (study PRJEB36523, sample SAMEA6512633) | groundwater metagenome | collected 2019-01-07 | study: AquaDiva: Metagenomics assemblies of 32 groundwater samples | reverse complement strand
CGCGTTCGGGCTCGCGTTGGGGATCGCGTTCGGGATCGCGTTCGGGATCGCGTTCGGGATCGCGTTGTGGCTCGCGTTGTGGCTCGCGTTGTGGAGGGCGTTTTATAAACAAATTTTCAAGGAGTTTGAAATGAAAAGTATAGAAGAACTTACAGACGAACAAAATCATTTGATGGCGACTATCGCTATCGAGTATGAGCAAAAAGCTTTATCAGGAGACTATTCCTACAACCCGCAAATCATTCAATCGGGAATTGATTTTATTTATTCGCTTGCTGATTTGAAAGCCCCCGAAATTATTATCTGCTCAAGCCCGGCAGATATAGTTGACCAGGCGAAAATTGAAAAAGGATCGACGTTCGATGATTTGGGATCTGGTTACGATTCGGGGTGGACTGCTTTTTATGATTTTTTCGAGCGAATAGGAATTGAATTTGACAAGGACTGGAATTTTAAAATTTGGAAAGAGTTCATCTTAAATTCAGGAGTTTTTGCATCGGCGCTTTATGAAAATGTGGCTTTCGTTTGCATTCGGCCATGCTTAGTCAAAAGAAATGAAAACGGCGATCTTCATTGCGTTGATGGTCCGGCGATTGCCTGGCAAGACGGTTATTGTGAATACGCATTAAATGGGGTTTGGATGGAAAAAGAAATAGTGATGACTCCAGCAGAAGAAATCGATCCTGAAATAATTTTAAAAGAAAAGAACGCGGAAATTAAGCGTGAAATAGTTCGTAAAATCGGGGTTGAGAGAATCTGCGAAAAACTCAAAGCTGAATCTATCGACAAAATGGATAATTATGAGCTTTTAATGCTCGATCTTGGAGACGGAAGATCAAGACCATATCTCAAGATGAAAAATCCATCCCTAGATGGAGTCTATCATATAGAGGGTGTTGAGCCAAAAATTAAAACAGTTAAAGAGGCATTAGCATGGAGAAACGGGCAAACCGTATATTCACCACCCCAGACATTAACCTAAATTATTACGCAAAAAACAAAAAATAGGCAGTTGTGATTAAATGAGCCTAGAACAACATATTCCTTCGAATAGGCAAAGATGCCCAATCTGCGGCCAGAATCTCGCCATGCGTGAGATAATGCTCTATACTAGCCTGTTTAACGCGCTTGGCCGGGTTTATGCCATGATAAGGAGGCGTGGTTCCGGCTACCGTTTCGAGATGAGGGACATTCGGCATCTGCTTGGCAGGAACGAATACTGTCGGTTCGGCGATCTGGCGCTCTCCGGAGGGCTCGTCTTCAAGGAGGAAAAGGCGAAATCCCGACGCTTAGGAAAATGCTGGATTCCGAGGGGCTTTATACGGCGAGATATGAGCGCAGTTGGCAAATGGATTTGATAAAGATCTGATCTTGTCCGTGTCACATCACCGCAAAAGAAGTTTTAAAAGAAATCGAGGGCGGATAGATGAGACGCAAAGATTTTTGTGACTTATGTGGACAATGTCCTCGAATAACTATCCAAATAAAAATTTGGGCCGAAACAAAAATCGTTTGCTCTGATTGTTTCAAAAAGGAACTTGAAAAATGACACCTCTTGAAGAACTGGCGCGGAAGATAGCTGAAAAGTATGCTTTAGAGGAAGAAGGTGAAGTATGGAAAGTCTCTAAAGATGTAATAGATGAACTTACAGCCTCTTTTCTGAAAATTCGCCGCGAGGCTCTGGAAGAAGCGGCGAAGATTGCTACCGAGTTCAATTCAAAAAAACCTAACATTGAAGAACTTCAATTCATACTTAACCGCTCAACAATAGGAGCAAAAGCAAAAATAGAGCCTAATGGAACTATGATGATGAATGATTTTGCTGTTGGATTATTGATAGCTAAAGCCATTCGGAACCTTTTGAAGGAGAAATAATGTTCACCGAAACAAGAAGTCCTGTTACTTGGCAAAAATGTCCGGTTTGTGAAGGATGCGGGTTACTTCCGATTGGTTTTTACAATCCTTATGGACAGAGCGCGACAAATTCTTTAGAACCAGAAAAATGCCGGACTTGTGATGGTAAAGGTATTATTTCTATGGTTTGATCTTTCAGGGCTGTGGCGGAATAGAGACGCGATGAAGGGATGTGCAGGGTGAATGGTATCCAGAGTGTAATCAAACACTCAATATTCATTCTAATGGTAAATGCCAAAAGCGATGACCTGCTCATGATGCTATGGCGTGCAAGTTGAAATGGCTTGCCAGCCTTGAAAGCTTATTACATTCCCTTAGTTGCTTGCGATTAAGGGAGCCGGGCGGGAGAAATCCCGCTCACTTACTGTTGGGAGCGCACTTGGGATCGTGTCAAGAATGAAACACAAACAATTAACCTAAAGGAGAATTTATGGCAACATGGATGGAGCAGTGGGTGATTAACACGACGCACAATCCGGCGTCAATGATGAACGCGCTTGAAAGGAAACTCCAGCGATCGATCGATATGGAGCAAGAGCTTCTGGCCGGCCCGAACCCTAGTTATGCGGCGTTTGCCAAGGCAGCCCAGATCAGGATTCTAGCGACCATGGCTTATGTTCAGACCCTGGACTTTACGCAGAAATATCGGACGCTCAGTCAGGTTGGCGGTCCGATGTGGGTCGACGCCCAGCCGTACGGAGCCGAGATAGTTCCATAAAAAGCAGAGAATAGATGCTCAATTTTTTCGCGCCGATCAATAACCTCGGGATGGGTGTCCACAGCCTGAATCTCATCCGGGCCTACGAGGATTTGGGCATGATGGAGGTATGCCTCATCCCGCCGTTCGGCGGCGTTACCTTTCAGGACGATAGGATCAGTCGGTGGCTTAGGAATCGGGAACGATTCAGCCGGAACGACCCCAGCCTGATGATATTCGACATCCCATTTTTCGCCAATTTCTCTGGCAAACCGAAGATAGGAATGGCCGTATTCGAGACGGACGGGGTCACTGCAATCCAAAAGGCGGCCTTGAGGTCCTGCGACATCCTGCTAACACCCTCGCAATGGGGCAGAAATGTTTTGGAGGCGGCTGGTTTTACCGCTTCGATCGTACCGGAGGGGATCGACCCGTCCATATTCCACCCCGATTCAAACACCAAACTGCGACGCGAGCCGGTTTTCTTCCATATCGGGAAATTCGAGGAGAGGAAGGGAACGCTGTCCGTGATCCGTTGCTTCGCAAGGGCCCTGGAGGAGAAAGAAGCTTGGCTCTTGATACATGTGCGTAATCCTTTCCTTCCTGATTGGCGGTCAAGATTGGAGGATTACCTTATCAGCCTCGGATTCAAGACTCTGGATTTAATAGACTTCTCACGCCGCGGACTGAACATCCGGTTAGTTTCGGAGCAGGAAATCCCTGTGAACGAGATCGCGCGGCTTTACCGAAATGTCGATTGCGGGATATTCCCCTCTAAGGGCGAGGGGTTCGGGCTCCCGATTTTGGAGTGCCTTGCCAGTGGCACTCCAGTCATAGCTGGACGCTGGAGCGCGATGGCTGACTACTTGCCGGATAATTACCCGGCTGAACTGATTCTCAAAAATTCCACCATCCAGAAGGCCGAGGACGGCCAATGGTATCATGGCGATCGCGGCGACTGGTTCGTGCCGGATGAGGAGGAAATCGTCGAGAAGATTCGTTATGTTTATGAAAACGCCCGTACTTTGAAGGAATCAGAAAGCTGGAGGGATTTTGTGCATGAAATCGCTGAGGAATGGACCTGGGCCAACGCAGCTAAAAAACTTGACATGGTCTTGGAAACCGTAATGTGATTGGTAGAAAAAGTAGAATATGTTTGACAATTATAATTTGAGGTAATAAAATTAAAACGTGGAACATTTGTAAATCAAAACTATGCAAGACAGGACGCCAAATGCAATCATCTGTTCTCATTGTGCATTTGTGATTATCCCAGCCTCGAAAATCCAGGCCTATCGTAAGCAAGATATTCAAACTGCAATAGCGAAGCATAGGTGCGCGTTAGCACGCGAATCAAAAAGGGATTTCGAAAGCGAAGTCTGCTGATGAAAAATGTCTGGGTTTCGACCTACCATTGCGAAGATTGCAAGCATCTCGTGCAGGTGTGCTACAAGTGCAAGGGTGGGAAACATTTGGTCCGGGTCCTGAGGACTTTGAGAGTCCAGGAGATAAACTGCAGGGAATGTGGGAAGCAGATAAGTGAGAGTGGAATCTTCTATTCCGGTAATGGCGATTTCATCGGAAATATTGAGAGGAGAATTTTTGAAATCGAATATGCGATCGGCCGTCTTGACTCAACCGTCAAGGTTCTCTCGGACGAGCTTTCAGAATTCAATGATTTCAAGCAATCCCAGCATTATAAAAAATTCATAAGCGATAAATATGAGGAGATATCATGAAAATCAACGAGTTTGCAGTAGATGTCTCGAAGAAAGAAGGAAAAATGAAACAACTCTCCATCGCTCAGATCAAGGAAGTCCTTAAAGTTTCGGACACTCTTCTTGGCGGGCAATTCTATCGCCTGATACGGAACAAGGAACGGGAGTGACCGGCCAGGCCGTGCGATGAGGAAAACGAAATGTTTCAGTTATGAATCTATTCAAGAAAGAACGTGGCGTCGGCTGGCGAATGAGGCCAAGAAAAACGGCCGCAGCCTTTCGGCGCAGCTGATGTTCATCCTTGAGGATTTTTTCGAGAGGAAGAGATTATTAAATAGAATCCAGAATCAACCGACAACAATGGAGGGGAATCATGCCAAAAGCACAGACGCCAGCTAATCAGATTTGGGTGTGCTACAATGCGTGGCCGAATGGGCAGGTCTGCGCCGACCATTTTGAGGATGAAGTTCTGACAGAGCGCGGTCCTAAAGGCGAGAGAGAAGTCAAATTCACGGCCAGGGAAAGGATGGAGTCTTGGAAAAGACAGCCGAACGTGGCGCTAAACCTGAACGGGAAGCTCATGAGGCACGAGTGCCTGGTCTACGACGGGCCCCCGCTCTGGGGAAATCCAAAGGCTGGGGATGTCGTGATTGAATGGGGAATCGGGAAGGGGGTCCAACCCATAGTCACGTCAAAGGGAAAAGAGCCTTTTCCATACGAGCACACGAAGCGGATCGAATCACTTGAGGCCAGGGTGGGCGAATCCGAGGCGAAGTTGGATCGCATACTGGAGATCCTGGAGAAAAAAGAGGATCAGAAAAAACAAGAGAAGCAAAAGAAGGATCTTGCGGTCGCCTAAAAATGCGCAGATTCATAATCGAGATTGACGACGAGGAGATTGCCAACGGAGTTTCGCAAGAACTTCTGATTTTTTTGCAGGATTTCTATGGCGAGGACATGAAAAGCATCCGCTTTTTCGAGGAGAGAAAGAATAATGCCTGACCTTTGGCTTCTAGCCGCGATCTATTTTCTCCTAAAATGCGTTTCTGAGTTTGAGGCGGAGCGCCCGCTCGCTGGCGGCCTGGCGTTCCTGTTTTCCATGGTTGCCGGAATTTTGACGATCCTGACTTATAGTAGCATTTCCTGAAAAATCCAGCCTCAAAAACTCTCATCTTTTGATTATCCCAAAAATTTGTGGTAGCATATCTTCGAAGGCGTATCGGAGAATCCAACATGGAAAGCGGCAAGGCGAGCTCAGCTACGTTCTGGCTTCGCCAGATCAAGGAAAAAAGGCTCAATCCTAAAAATCTTACGACCCATCAGCGCAGACTCTGCGTCCGCCATTTCATGGATTCCAATCCAGAGCTCTCACAGCGGCAGATGGCTGAGATCCTCGGCACGACCCATCCATCCGTAGCGAGATATATCAATGATATCATCAAGCAGGATGTCAGAATAGTCCAGTTCGACCCCTATGAGCATGCCGTCGACCTGAAGAAGAGGACGGCCGCTCGAATCAACAAAGTGCACATGCTGGCGCACAAATTAGAAACGCAAGCGATTCCGGACCATTTCCATGCCGGAGTGCTCTGGCAGAAGGCCCACGAAATGGAGATGGACTATATCGAGAAATTGCAGGATTTGGGTGTGCTGCCAAAGATCGCGACGCCCATCGAGATCAAAGGTAGCGTGGAGGCTACTCTCACGCTCCAGGAGATCGTGAAACTTGCAGTCGGCACCCACCTTGGCAGGGGAGAAAATCCCGCCCTTGGAAGAGCAGGTGGAGGGTTGGCGGCGGCTGGTCAGAACTGACCCTCTTAATTTCGCGCGTAAGGTGCTCCGCCTCGAGACTCTCTGGTGGGGCGCAGAGAACATCATTTCTTCCGTTTTCAATCATCCTAGAACAGCCATTTGCTCCGGCCATTCTTTGTCCAAGGACTGGGCGGCCGGGATCATAGCCCTCCAATGGCTTCTGACTTTTTATCCTTCCAAAGAGATCTGTACCGCCCCGAAACTTGAGCAAGTGAAAAAGATTATGTTCGAGGAAATCTCGAAGCAGTACAGACGCCTGTTCGAGACGATCCCATGGAAGATCCGCGGCGAGCCGATGAAGACACTCAGCCTCGAGTTCGGCCCGGAATGGTACGCATTCGGGATGACCACAAAGGAAGCTGGCTCAAACATGGGAAAGTTTCAAGGTTTTAAGAGTCCGAACTTGCTCGTTATAATGACCGAGGCTCAGGACATTCCCGACAACATTTATGATCAACTTTATGGCATCACCACGAGCGGGAATGCGCGCATCCTCGAGATCGGAAATCCGATTCTTATTTCCGGCCGATTCTGGGAACATTGCACGCAAGCGAAATGGGATTACAACGTGATCCACATGTCTTGCCTGGAAAGCCCGAATGTGATTGAGGGATACGAAAAGATACCCGGCCTTGTTACCAGCGAGTGGGTGAACCATATGCGGCGTATTTGGGGCGAAAGTCACCCGTATTGGTTCTCCCGCGTGCTCGGTCAGTTCCCACAGGCGTCTTCTAAAGCGCTTATTCCGATGGATTGGATCATGCGCGCGGTCAACCGGGAGATTCAAGACAATGATCTTCTAAAGACAGGCGGGCATGACGTGGCGAAATTCGGGACCGCCGAGACAGTGATAACGATCCTGACCGGAAGACGCGTGACGCGGGTGGAGGCATTCCACAAGATGGACATAAACGAGCAGGTCGGTTGGGCGAAGGCAATAATTCGAGAGGAAAAGGTGGAGCTATACGCGGTAGACGAAGGCGGTCTTGCTGGCATTGCCGGGTTCCTGGAGGAAGAACGACTTTCGGCCCTACGGGTTTCGTTCGGAGCGGAATCCGAGTCCGAGGACTTCGCTAACTTGGCGGCCATGATGTGGTGGCAATTAAGAAAATCATTTGAGAACAATGAGATTTCAATCCCGGACGACGAGATTCTTATCGGCCAACTCGCTGGCCGGGAGTTCGAATTCACTTCGCGCGGAAAAAGAAAAATTTCTCTTGAGCCAAAGGGGGAGGCTGCGAAAAGGGGTCAGCACTTCTATGATCGTGCCGACTCGTTGGTGTTGGCTTGGTGGGCGAGAATTTCGTTCATAAGCGAGAGCCTTGGCCCTTCTAGCGAGTTCATAAGCGATGCCGCGAGGCTTGATGCACAATTTCCGGATAGACGCCGTAGGATGGCGAACAAAGATTTCGTCTCGGAGGCAGAAGAAATAAGATATTGAGATGGCGAACGGCAAGCACAACAAGAGCAGCACGCCGAAATGGAGGCGGGACGTGAGGAGCAGGTTCGATGACGACGAATTCTCGAATTTTCTTAGGATCCAGGGCGACGACGGCAGAAAGATGCGTATCTTGTATCTTATGCCGTGGCCGATGGTCTACATGAGTAGAGTGAACGATGAACCCCTACACGATTAACCTAGCACCGCAAAAAATGCAGAAAAAGGCTGATAATAGCCAGCTCGTGCCGCGCGACGCCTCGCGCGAGATATCTTGGTCAGAGACCGACTTGGAGCGGGCGTTTTACGCGTTCGGGCAGAACCCGGACCCGATAGTGCGAGTCAAAGGGCTTAAGATCTATCGCGAAATGATGGAGGACGACCAAGTGAAGGCTTGTATCGAGCTTCGGAAACAGGCGCGTCTTTCCGTACCGTGGTCTATAGTTCCTGGCGAGGATGGGGACCACCTTTCGCAGGAGATGGCCGAATACATCATGCACGTATTCAAGCGCCTGCCTGGCACAGTGGAGGACTCGCTCTATGAGATATACAGCGCCATTGAGTACGGTTTCTCTTGCACCGAAATCGTCTACGAGATCCTCGAGAATGGCCCATTTGCTGGCAAGGTGGGGCTCATGGCTCTTAAAACCCGCGAGCCATTTGCTTATGATTTTAAGGTTGATGAGCATGGCAACCTTCTAGGTCTGGTCTATTCCGGTATAAAGGCCTCATTCAGGTCCATCATGGGTCGCCAATCGCAATCTGTCCAGGACGTCGGAAGGGCCGAGCTTGGGACGCTCGAGAACCCTTTTGCACCCGATAAGTTCATAATCTATTCATACAACTCGCAATTTGGGAATCAATATGGTCGTAGCGATCTGATCGCGGCCTTCCGATCCTGGTTGTCGAAGAAGCACGTAATGAAGATGTGGAACGTCTACTTGGAGCGCTACGCCTCCCCATTCATTCATGCCAAGACGAAGGCCGGGACAATCCTCAAGCCTGAGGTCCTGAACGACCTCGATGATTTCATCAAGAATCTTAGCATCCGTTCCGGGTTCAGATCCTCGGATTCTGTCACATTGGAGGCGATCATGTCTGGCGGAGCTGCCGCATCTGCGCAATATGAGCAGGCCGTAGAAGCTCACAATCGATTCATCGCGCATGCTGTGCTCTGTCCTAACCTGCTCGGTTATACGCAACAACAATCTACAGGAAGCTATGCGCTTGGTAAGAAACATTTTGATGCTTTTCTTTGGATTCTGGAGAAGATGGGACGGGACACCACGGAGACGATTTTGGGAGAACAGCTCATTTACCGGCTCGTGCGGATGAGCTACGCAAACGTCCCTGTGGACCTCTATCCGCGGTTCAAGTTCGAGGGTTTGGAAGAGGAATCCATCGAAGCCAGAGCCAGGATCATCGCAATGCTTACGGCGTCTGGTCTGGTAGATAGCGAAGAGCCGTGGATCAGAGAATTTTTAACGCTCCCGAAAAAAGAGATGCAAAAAGGGCAACCGAAAAAAGGCGCGGCAAAGAAAAAGGCTTTCGAGGAACCAAGCGAAAAAATTATTCCGGAGCCGGCGCATTCGGATATCAAAATGCAAGAGCGAATCTCTACGGAATTCGAGAAAAAGATCAGGGTCAAAGAGTTCGAGGCTGACCTTAACATGGTAGAGGAGGCGCTTTTCTCCCAGGCCGAGGAGGTGCTCATCGGCATCCGCGACAATCTTCTCGCATTCATTGAACGACGAAAAATACTGCAGTCCGGCGATCCAAAAGCAGTGGAAGCGGTCGATTCCGCGATAAATGTCGGGCCGCTCAAAGACTTGCTAAAACGGTGGCTGTCGAAGGCGCATCTCGATTCCAAACTGAGGGCTTTTGAGGAGCTTGGCCGGGCCGGGATCGAGACCGAAATTGTCCGGCGGTTTCAAGCCGGGGAACAGCCTATGGAACCATGGGAGCCGCTTCCGCCGGTAGAGGCTGTGGATTTTTTCAATCGGAAAGTGAAAGCGACAATAAAGAACAAAGACGGCAAGAAGGTGCTTATCGAACTCGGAAACAGACGCGAGCTGACCTATTACGATGAGAAGGCATTCGCAGTCTCCGGGGTCGTTCGGGACGATCTCCTGGGAGATGTTAAGCAAGTGCTTCTGAATGGCATAAAAAAACAGGATCCGGCCGGTGCGACAATGGCTTTGAAGGATCTATTCAACCGTTACATCAAGCAGGGCGTGGCGGTGGATGACGAGCTCTTGGCTCCGCACAGGCTCAGGACGATCGTTAACACAAACCTGGCAGACGCCGTGAACAACGGGAGGCGAGCGATGTACGAGGACCAAGACGTACGGGAGTTCATCCAGTTCTTCCAGTATTCTGCTGTTCTCGATGAGAACACGACTGATTACTGCCGCTGCATGGACCAGAAGATTTTCCGTGCCGAGCAACTCTCCTCGATAATCCCTCCAGCCCACTACAATTGCCGCAGTTTCACGGTGCCGATCACGCAGTTCGAGATCGACGAGCTCAAGGCCGGCGGGGAAGGCGTCGATATATCGCAGCCGTGCCCGGACCGAGCCTCAGGATTCGCGGATGTGACAAGGGAGCCAATGTCGGTCCTTCTTTTGCCGTCTGGCGAGAAAGGAGATTTCCCGGCCCCGGAGAAGGTGGAAGTGCCTGATCCTTCCCCGGCCGCGTCCGACAGAGAGGCGACGGATAGGCTCCGCCGCGAGCTCGCGCAGATGATAGCCAGATGCCCGTACATCGGATGCTCGTCACCGGAGATTGTAATGACGCGAAAGATTTTCAACATTTGGGAATTCCAGTGCAACACGTGTCGGCTCCCGTTCCGGGTTTCGAACAAAGGGGATCTCTACCTCTACGACGCCGGGATGGAAAAGTGGGAGCGTGCCTCGCTAGGAATATTTCCGAAATATTTTACGGACAAGCTGCTAGAGAAGGGGAAATAGACAGATGCCAGACGTTAGGATCATAAACGAGAGCCGGGATTCGGACGACGCGAACATCGCCGCGCAGGTGAGGGCCCTGACCAGGGCGAAGGCGCTTGTCGTGGTTCAGGTGAATACCTCCGGCGACATTGTGAATCCAGGCGGCGGAGGAGCTGGAGGAGACGGAGCAATAAATGACGGAGCTGATAGCGCTATTAAAGCGACTGTCAAGGACTACGCCAGCTCGAATCCTCTCGTGGTCGCGCTCGCCAACGCATCTGGAGATGTGTACAACGCGAATTCTACGTCGGTCACCATCAACAAGTGGAACATCACGCCTGGCGAAGATTCCATAAACATTCATTCCGGCAGGATAGGAGTTACCGGAGACGTGAATGTGACCGCGACGAATCTGGATGTGCGGGATCTTGTCCAGGCTTCGGATGCGATCGGAGCGCACCAGAAGGGAGCGTGGGCGACATCTGTGACGGGCGACGTACTTCTTCGCCCGAACGCCGGGGTGAATATAGGGAACATAGGATCGCCAATAGGCGTGCAGGTCGTTGGAGGGTCCGGCGGCGGGACCGTCGGGGTTTCCGGCGATGTGATCCTTCAGCAGAGTTCCATCAGGATCTTGGGGCGGATTGAGAGTCCCATTTCCGCGCAGATCGTTGGCTGGCCTGGCACGGTTGGAATATCTGGAGATCAGGTCGTAAATAGCGTGCTGCGCGGAGCGCGCGCTTTTGCGATCAGCGGGGACAGCGGCGTGACCGCCACAGTCCGAGACTACACGAACTCTAATCCCCTTGCCGTCGTGCTCACAAACGTCTCTGGTGATACCTATAACGCTGGCGGTGGAGCAGGAGGAGATGGCGCTATAAACGATGGAGCAGACAGCGGTATCAAGGCCACCGTAAAAAATTACGCTAATTCCAAACCCCTTGTTGTTGCGCTCGCTAACGTATCGGGTGACATTTATAACGCGCTCGGGGCGGCGTCCGGTGGCGACGGTTCGATACAGGACGGCTCCGACCCGAATATAGAGGCCACGGTTCTTAACACTCCGACCGCTCGCCCAACATCGACGGACAATCCTCTTTTAGTACAGCTTGCAGACGATATTACCCGAGACATCGGCCGTCTCGGAAGTGTTGTTGGTGTGCAAATTGTCGGTGGGCAGGTAGGTGGCGCTCAAGGTGTGACCGGGGACGTGTCAACTACACAGCGAGGAGCCTGGGCGACTGCTATTACTGGAGACGTCACGTTACAGCAAAACACTGACCGGATAATAGGAAGAATTGCCGGACCTTTGGGTGTCCAAATTGTCGGCGGAAGCGGGGGTGGAACTGTCGGGGTTTCTGGCGACATTATCTTACAACAAAGCTCAACCAGGGTGATTGGCCGCATTGAAAGTCCGATTTCAACACAGATTGTTGGCTGGCCAGGAACCGTCGGAATTTCTGGCGACCAGCAGATCAGCGCCAACCAAAGGGGTGGCTGGGCCGTATCGGTAACGGGTGATATCAATCTGCAACAGAGCTCGACAAGAATCCTAGGAAGGATAGAAAGCCCGATTGGCGTACAACTTGTCGGCGGTTCCGGGGCAGGCACCTTTGGGGTGACTGGCGATATTCTCCTGCAGCAGAGCTCCACACGGATAATCGGCAGAATCGAAAGCCCTATCTCGGCACAGATTGTTGGCTGGCCTGGGACCATAGGAATTTCCGGTGACCAACAGATAAACGTCAATCAGCGAGGCGGGTGGGCAACTTCTGTCACTGGTGATGTTACATTGCAGCAAAGTTCAGTCCGCGTTCTTGGCCGCATCGAGAGCCCGATCGGGGTTCAAATAGTCGGCGGGTCTGGGCATGGAACGGTCGGGGTCACTGGGGATGTGCTACTCCAACAAAGTTCCACGCGAGTTATCGGAAGGATTGAAGGACCACTTGGAGTTCAGATTGTAGGCGGCGGCGGACACGGTACGGTCGGCGTTTCCGGCGATGTTCAGGCGCGGCAGGTCGGGGCCTGGTCGGTGGCATTGAGCGGGGACCGGAGCATCACGGATGGGGCTGACAACACAATCGAAGTCACGGTCCGGGATTATACGAACTCCAATCCGCTGGCTGTAACGCTCACAAATCCATCTGGGGACGATTATCTTCCTACTCCAGAAGAACCAATCTGCAAAACGATTCCATTCCGTATTACCTCTGC
>ERZ1292623.1899-Hain-H51-01um-R1-1899-length-19443-cov-15_pt2 | contig 12742 bp, 16 predicted proteins | sample MGYA00564398_ERZ1292623 | MGnify/ENA primary metagenome ERZ1292623 (study PRJEB36523, sample SAMEA6512633) | groundwater metagenome | collected 2019-01-07 | study: AquaDiva: Metagenomics assemblies of 32 groundwater samples | reverse complement strand
ACTTTAGGATCTTGTAATAAAACTTCAACCATTCCAAATCCAATAGTATACCTAACAAGTATCTTAGCTAAATTCTTTATCTTCTTAAGGTCTATCTCGTATCTTTTATGCTCTGCAAGTTCCATCAACAGATCCCTACCAATATTAAAAAAAGTTCTTCTCATTCTTTCAGGCTCTAGAAATTCTTCTTCCTTTGGTCTATGTTCAGCTAGCACTGTCCTAGCTAGGTCAATCAATTCATATTCGTCATCTCCAACCTTTAGCTCGGGAGGCACGACATGATACATTAGTTTAATATCATCCTTAAGTTTCAGGATAGTAACAGTATTATCAAACACACTATAGCTATCAACAAATTCTGCATCTAAAGGAATAGAGCTCATTAACTGCGTATACATAAAATCTGGACTAATAACGGGTCTAAACAGTTCTATATAGATGCCCCTATCGCCGATTCTATGTCCAGCAATCCTGTTTTTAACTCTCCTGATCAAAGTTGTTTTTTCCAAATTAGTTCTAATATAATTTAAAATATCAACATATTTCTTGTCCATTTCGACTTGGGGCGACTCTCCACTTTCTGAAATTCTAATGTTCGCTTCTCTAATCAACCTGGTTAGCTCTACATACGCTCCGACTGGGTCGCTCCTCATCAAATTAAAGATAACATATTGAAGTGTAGCATATTTATTAGAAACGTCAGCATCAAGGCCCAATTGACTCAAGCTAAGTAACCTTTTCTGTCGCGTAATATTGCTATAGACGCTAGCGATCTCAACTAGCATCCTAGTCTGTTCTCTAGAATAATTAAAATTTTTTTTCTGATTCAGAATTATTCCGCTAACCGAAGGCATTTCTGCAAGGTAGTCAAGTACTTTAACCATAACCAGAGGATTTCCCTCTATACTAGGAGGATAAGGCCATGTATTTGCATCAATCTTTAGTACTTCCTCTCCGCCTTCCAGTATAATCTCATAGCCCCTTCCTTTTTTAGAAGCAATCATTTTACCCCTTGTTAATGCTCACGCAAATTTTAACAACATTCATCTAAATACTAAGTATGTAACATTAAATAATTTTCTATACAAAATGGAAGAAGTCGCTTATCAAGATCCAAATCAAATTTTCTCAGAAATAATCAATAGAATTCGTTCTATAGAAAGCAAATATAATCTCCTAGGGGAAAGGTTGCTGGTAGTTAACCAAAATATGATAACCCAGTTCAAAAAAAATACAACTGAATTCAAAGCAATAAACGATGATATTAAAGAAATTAGAAGTGAATTGTTCAAAATAAAAGAAACAATAAAAGACCTATCTAGGGAATTGCAATTTTTCGCAACCAAAGAGCATATTAAGGCATTAGAAAAGTATATTAACATCTGGGACCCAATGAAATTCATAACAGAGCAGGACCTTGACAAAATTCTTGCAGAAAGAGGCTTAATCAAAAAAAGAGAAAAATGAAACCACAAGATCCAAATTATCAAACGAGAAAATCTATGGAAGAAGAATCGCCTTTACCCCCTAGTCAAAGTGAATATGAGCCAGAGCTAGAAAATCAAGAGCCAGATTTAGAGCCATCAATGCTATATTCTTCTCCACCATCACCAGGCCAATCATCTCAGCAGCAGAGAATTGAGCCGCAACCAATACCACAGCAACCAATAATTCAGATGGGTTACAATCCAACAGCAATTGACGAAATAGAAGAGCTAGTTGAATCTGTAGTAGAGGAAAAATGGCGCTCCTTTATGGAAAGTTTCGGAGACATTGCATTGTGGAAAGAAAGAACAAGAGTTGATCTAGCATCAGTAAAACAAGAGCTAATAAGGCTCCAAAGCAGGTTTGAAAACCTTCAAAAAGCAGTCTTAGGAAGAATACAATCCTATGATCATAATATAACAGAGGTAGGCTCTGAAATACGTGCACTAGAGCAAGTTCTTTCAAGAATTCTTAGTCCATTAACAGCTAACATAAAAGAATTGGGCCGAATAACAGAGCAGTTGAAGAAAAAATAAACTATTTACTTTCTCGACCCAACAGCCCTAATTAAAAACGAGGTAACAACCAGTATAAATATAACCCCTAAAACCTTAGGATTAAAGATTATTCTTCTAGCCTCCGCAGTCATCCCGCTCTGACTAGCAGAAGGAAATCCGATTATATCCGGGAACAATGTTCCGGCTCCGATTAAAAAAACAACAACCACTATGACAACTACAGTGGCTACTATAGAAGGCGTGTCTCTAATATACTTAGTTATATCCTCCTGCTTAAACCCTAAAAGCATCACGCCAATAAATATTATCGTAAGAACAATAAAAAACAGCACAAAAAAGGGGATAATAAGCGTTAATAAGTTTCTTAAATCTGCAATCAAAACAAAAAGTAAAGCCAATATCAAAGCGACTAATGTATGAATATTTTTATCTTCTCCAAGAATATGAAACTTATTAAATAGAGCATACAAAACCAAATAAACAAAAAAGAATACAAATAAAGGAAACAAAAATCCCAAAAGATTAAAGTCTAAAAACGTTGCCATTCTACTTTTTGAAGATAGTCTTTCCAAAATCCTCTAGTCTTTCTCCGAATCCTTTTTCCTTTCCTTCTCTTGTTACAAAGAAAACCACCACAATCAATATTGCTAAAAAAGCCAAAATCCCCTTAGTTTCAGAGCTCAATCCAGAAAAGATATTAGGAATTCCATACCTTGACCAATAACTTGCCCCAAATATCCACAAAACTATAATTACTGCCAAAACCGCCGCAAGTCCCTTTATTCCAGTAGCCCATTCATACTCCCCAGCAAACACGCCTATAACCAAAAGAATCATTAATATCACAACTATCAACAACGCAATATTGGGCAAAAATCTGTTAATAGTCTCGACAATAGTCTGATTCCTAATCAATAATAATCCAAAAACCAAGCCGATAATCGCATCTATATTCCTCTTGCCACCAAGTATTTTGGTAGTCTGCATTACAGCAAACACTATAGTAAAAATCAAAATGAAAGGCAAAACAATATCAAACAAAGCATCATTCCTTAATAAAAAGTTTAAATCAATAGCCATTATTCACCACCCTCTTTTCCAAATTTTCCATAACTAACAAACCATACAACAAATATGATTATTGCCAAAAAAATAACTGAAGAAACAATAGGTCCAGAACCTAAATCCTCCTGAACAAAGTCCCAAAATACTTCTAGCCACGTTTCCCCGCTATCAGTTTTAATGAAATTACCGAATATTAGTAATACGCCAATAAACATAACAACAGTCAAAAAGCTTCTCCATCCCTTACTCTCAGCAAATGTAAATTCTTTTTCACCATGAAAAGCGCCAACAAGCAACATAAAGCTTAATAGCACAATCAACAATAACGTGATCACTGGAATAGAATCTCTTAAAACCCCAACGATATTAGTAGCTGCAACAACAAACAAGCCAACAACAAAAGCAGCCAAAGCATTCAAATTCTTCTTAGGCTTCTTATCTTCCTCTCCAAGTATCCTCGTCTTCTCTAAAATCGCAAACACCAACGTAAAAACTAGGATAAATGGCAAAACAATGTCAAAAAAGCCAAAACTCTCTAAAAAGTCTATTGACACTTGCAATGGTGAAGCCATAATAAAAAATCAATCAAATTACTATTTAAATGTTTCTCACTAAATAACTATTCCAAAATAGAAAAAATTATTCTTCTTTCTCTTCATAACTTGGAATTGCGGATTTAGAAATAATCATTATATTCCCAACGGCCTTAACCAGCTGGTGTGGCACTATAACTCCCTTAACGCCTCCAAGAATCTGATGCAAACTCGAGTTTTTAGTAGCTTTAATTCTCCATCCAAACACCTTAGTAGCAGTAATTATACACTCTTCTATATCACCAAAATAATCCCCTTGGTCAGTAAATACCTTCATATCGTATACGTCACTTATTTTCCTCATGTTTAATGCCATGAAACCACCTTTTCACAACAAAGTTTTTATAACTATTTAAGCTTTATTGATTTAAAATGGTTAAATACAAAAATCTAACTCTTTTGGGTAGCTCTCATATCGCAAAAGAAAGCATCACCAAAGTGAAAGACAGCATCCAAAAAATTAGGCCGGAAATTATCGCTTTGGAACTAGACCGCCCAAGATTAAACGCTCTTTTATCAAAAAACAAGAAAAAAACCCTATCTTATAAAAGTCTAGGTCTAAAAGGGTTCCTCTTAAATCTTATCGGAGCCTATATAGAAAAGTCACTTAGTAAGCACACAGGCATCTCACCTGGAACAGAGATGAAAACCGCCATTAAAATAGCTAAAAAACACAATATAAGAATCGCTCTAATCGATCAGCCTATAAATATAACCATAAAAAAACTGCTAACAAACCTTACCAGAAGAGAAAAATGGAGGATAGTGAAAGATTTTTTCCTTTCCTTTTTTGTCAGGTCTAAATTCCAATTTGACCTGAATAAGGTACCATCTGAAAAATTAATAGAAAAGCTAATGAAGGAAACAAAAAAGAACTATCCTAATGTCTACAATGTTTTAGTAACGGAAAGGGATAGTTTCATGAGCAAAGCTTTATATAAATTAATAACAACCTTTCCTGAAAAACAAATCCTTGCTATAGTGGGTGCAGGACACATAAAGGGCGTATTGGGTGAATTAAAATCGATGACGAAATAAGGGCTTTAATTTATGGATCTTTAGTGCTTGGTTTCGTATTTGGTTTTGATGATGGCAAAGCAAGTTTTAGCCTTATACCATACCTAGCAAATATGCTCAAATTCGCAATTCTTTCACTAATAGTTCTATTCGTTTACTACAGAATACAAAAATACTTTGCAAAAAGAGCTGGAGCATTAACAAAAATACATCTCTGGAAAGCAGGCAACTTCAAATTCCCATTTCAAAAGAAAAAAACTCAGCTTTCACTATGGTTAATAGTCCCAATTATAGTATCGCTTCTCTCTCTTGGTCAGATATTTTTTGCAGCAGTATTATCAACAGAAATAATTGTAAAGCCGGCGTATAGAGTAGGAAGAAAATTTAGAAGGCTAAGTGAATTTGAATATGCAAAAATAAACGTTTCAGCCCCCATAGTCTTAATCCTAATTGCGCTGGTACTAAACCCATTCCCGATATTTAAAGACATAGTGCTCATAACATCCATGGTATCAATATTTTCCATGTTGCCTTTGCCTAAACTTCCAGGCATAGAAATATTCTTCGGCTCTAGGGCACTTTACGTATTTAGCATAGCTTTCATATTAATTATCGCAGCCATACTAAAACTCCAATCACTTCCTTCATTCAGCATACTCATTTTAGCATTGTTTATAGCTATAGTAATATTCATAGTTTTTTTATGGAATTTCTACAAGAGAAGATAAGTGGGCCCGCTGAGATTCGAACTCAGGACTTCGAGGATATTTCTCTCTCGATCTCCAAGCCGGATATCAGTTTCACTTTTTCTTTTCCAAGGTTTTCTTTCCCAAAGAAAAGCTTATCGAGTGCTCCAGCCAGGTTGCTCAGATAAATAGTAATCTTCTAAGCTACGGGCCCTTATAATATAATAAAAACTATAAACATTTTATAAAAGTTACTAAGTCAAAAAAGCGCCCGAGGAGGGATTTTCTCCAACAGACAAAATATCTGCCAGCCTCGAACCTTCCTACGGTGCTAAAGCATGACCGCACGGTCCCTGCAACAGGTTAACAGCTTCACATCATAAGATCGTGTGCTCTACCTATTGCTCCCAATTAGGACTGAGCTACTCGGGCATAGAAAAAATTTAACTAAGGAGCTTTTAAAAACATTTCTAATCACTTCACTTAGATTCTTCATAAAGTCTTTCAAATTCTCCAATAAACTTTTCAGCAATTTCAATACTATGAAAAATTAAAACATTCTCATCATTAACTTCATCACCAGATTTAGTAGGATTATAACTGCCAAAAATAACAATATCATCCACAATAAACACCTTATGATGCATCATTCCTTTATTGCTATCTAACTTAACATCCATCTCAAAGTCATTAAATCGATGATACTCAGAATATTCGCTGCCTGCCTGTGTTTTTTCAAAAACTCCTCTGATATCAATTCCATGATAAAAATTCCTAACTATCTCTTCACCAATCTTATCAGACGTGAAAGAAAAAGTCATAAAATAAATTCTAGATCTGGCATCTCTTAAAACTTTTAGTACTTGTTCTTCGCATTCATCTTCTGGGCAAAAGTAATTCTCAATCAAATACCCATTAAACAAAACCTTAGAATATCTCGTTTCCTCACCACCACCAAAAACACCATTCCACATTTCTTCAAATTCATCCATATAATTCTCCACTAAACTTCTGCTCTCAATAATAATCAAATTGTTATTATTCCTCTTCGCATCAAACTCGGTCGGATTCATACTGCCAGTAATTACCTTAAAATCATCCAAAACACAAAATTTATTATGCATCAATCCATTCCTGTTATCCACAACTATATTATCCAAATCAACCTTTTTACTATTGCTATCATCCACAATTAACCTATAATTTTTATTTTTTAATACGTTAATAACGCCATCCAAATTCAAGTCAAAAAAAGTACAATCAATATTTTTAGAATTTTCAATCTCCCTTACTAAAATACCTTCACAATCATCCAAAGGACAAAAATAAACATAGATATTTCCAAAATCCTGCGGCATCACTTTTTCATCTGTTTCATCACTCACAGCTTTCCCAGTAAAAAGATTATTCGCTTCATCCTTAAAAAGAAATGCCAACACAAATAAGATCCCGAAAATTACCAATATCTTTTTCATTTAATTTTAGGAGAAACTTAGAAGTTAAAAATATATTCATAGTAGTAGTAAAGTAAGCTTTTTATAAATAAAGCTATATTAAGGGACACAAAATGCAAACCCCAGAAGAAGTCGGCGAATCATATGACCTAATTGCAACAAGATTTATTTCGAGTTTAGGAGAATTTCCAGATATCAGCGCAGCTTTTTATAATAATAATTTCAGGAAAACATTAAACCAAGCGCAAAAAGATAAACACTCTTGGGTTCTTCAAGGAATAAACTTTAAACCAGGCCAAAGAATTCTCGATATTGGTTGTGGTTGGGGACCAATGTTAAAGGAGATTAGCGACAAAGGAGGATACGCATTGGGATTAACAGTATCCGAAAATCAAACCAAATACTGCAAACAACATGGACTTGAAGCCTTATTATTAGATTGGAAGGATGCGAATCCAGAAAGGCTGGGAAAATTTGATGGTATTGTTTCGATAGGGGCCTTTGAGCATTTCTGTTCCATTGACGAATATACACAGAGAAAACAAGAACAGATCTACGCTAATTTTTTCAAGTTTTGCCATGATTGTTTACAAGACGATGGAAAGTTCTATCTTCAAACAATGTCTTGGGGGAATTTCTGGTTGAATGGCGAACCAAACTATCCACAAGATTTTAACCAAGGCGCCCAAAAAGATTCTGATCCAAAAATACTTGCAACATTGATTGGGCTTTCATCTTGGTGGCCACCAGTGTCGTTAGACCAAATAACAAAAACCGCCAATCCATATTTCACAGCAAGAGAGGGTAATTCAGGAAGGGAAGACTACATAAAGACATTTAAAGAATGGAAAATCGCGTGGGAAAGGAGCTCAATAAATAATACTATAGAAGACATAAAAGCAATAGCTCGCGCCGTAGTAAGCAAAAGATATAGAAGAAAATTACGGCTTTTTAACGAGATGGTCAATCGCCAGTATTTCAGGGAGGCATTTGTTAGTCACTTACTAGATCACTGGAGAATATTTTTTGAAAAGAAAACTTCTTTTACTAATTAGGTTTTTAGATAGAATCTTCGTTTGCCTTCATCTAACCTTCCACCCCAGCCAGCCAACTACAGCGTTATAGGGCAAATAAGCCTCTCGCATAATAAGCCACACTTAGATGAGGATGAAGAGTTAGAATTCGATTCGAACAATTGCGCATCGTCGTGCTAACGATCTTCATTTTCAAAAGAATTTAAATTACTCTAAAAAATCCTCATTTTTAATCTTTTGAGGTAAGTAATGTTCTGATATAAAGCTAATTCCTCGTGCGGTTAAGGCCTGAATCTCAACTTTACCATTAAACTCTTTCATCATCTTAATTTGCCTCTGCCATTCTTTATTATCCTTAAACCATTCATAGTCAGATACTTGTTTTATTCTGGCTAAATCTTGTTCAGTCAATTTAATCAGGTGTTTTTTTAAATCATATTTGACAACATCATCGCCTGTAATACCTAAATATTTTACATTTGGAATTGTCAGTCTTTCAGAAGTATGGGCAAGAGCGATACTGCCATAACGAATAACAGAGTAGATGTAGGCACCCCAAATATCCCAATCTGCTAGCACATATATCGGTAACTTCTTCTCTTCAGAAATCCTTTGTAATAACCTTCTTATTCCTCTTGTTGTCTGCCCTTGAGAGGTTATCAAAATCGCATTATTTTTAGCCCAAAATCGATCTTCTACTAATCTCTCATACGTACTAGCTTTCTCCATATATAAAACATATTTCGCTTGAACTTTCTTAAAAACCAATTCATCAGTAATAGATGGAACAGAATACCCCCCCCTTCCCAATTTTGAACAATCTATTGTATCTCCACTATCAATAATTGTAACGTTTCCCACCATGCTTCCCATCTTATTTGCAGAAACATGTAATTGCTCCCTGGACAATCCAGTAATAACTTCTAAATCCTCAATCGATTTATCACTTTCTACTTGATCATCAACAATATTAACATTAGTTCCGGGAATAGTTCTCTTAGTCATATAAAAAACTCCTCTCAAATGTTCATGTTTCCCAGAATCTAATAACTCCCTCTTAATCACACTTGCAACTTCAACAGTCTGCAAAAATTTTTTCGCATGTGCAACATTAAAAAAACTTCTAGATCCCTTTTTATTCCCCAGTTTCAATGTTCCGGTTTTCTTGTCAAAAACAATATTGCTTAAATTTCTCAAAGTAAATTCTATTTCTGGATTTTTTCCCTTATTGATTTGTTTAACTATGTCCCTTCCAAATTCCTGAAGCTCTTTTTTTGTATCAGATTTCTCTTTCTTTACCATCTTAAGCCAATGTCACTTGCTTCTCCTTTTTCAATTTTTTCACACTTTCATTCTTCATCTCAGCTTTATCTCCATCAGGAATCTCCTGTAAAATTTCTTTCAAACTCTTTTTAAGTATTTTTTTTAATTGTTCCTCAATATTATTTTTCTTTTCTCCGCTCAAAACAGCTAAGCTACTTGCAACTTCAGGAATATACTTCTCAAACAAACTTGCTCTTTCTCTTTGCTCCTTAACTTTAACAGTCTTCCTGATATAGCTTCCCAATTTCCTCCCAATATCTTGCAAAGCTAATTTTAACTCCCTAATAATTTCAGGATAATGAGCAATAGCCTCTTTAGCTTCAGAAGTAAAAGGAACCCATACGCTTGCAATATGCACCAATAAAACCACGGGTCCAGCTGGCAAAGCTCCCTTACTTTGACTTAGCCCATAATTCCTCCAACTTGTTTGCACAACACTTTTTGTTATGGCACAAGCTCCTTGTTGATATTGCAAAGGAACTTTATTAGCAAGCCTTATTAACCTAATCAAATCATCACTAGGTAAATCTCCACCAAAGCATAATCCAACCTCTATCTCAAATGGGAATCCTCTATACACTTTAGGCCTTCTGGTTATAGCTGTGTAGAAATCAGCCCTAATTTCCTTTTTCAAACCTTCAATTATCGCCTTTTCACCTATGGGACTTAAACAATCCAAAGGAGGAGCCATAATCTTAGTTTCTCTAATACCCTTCACTAACGCATCAGCTTGAACATGAGTCAATAATTTAGGTTCCATTTTACAATCGACCTTGACCTTATCACAGATTTTTTTAGCCAAATTACTAGAAATCCTTGAAAATTCATTAGAAAAAAAACCTTGCAAATTTCTAGACTTGCTCTCGTGGGCCATTCTCAAAAACATCCCAATCTCAACCCCATGAGGATGCAGTTTAATTGCTTTAGGTTCTTTAGGTAACTTATCAACTGCCCGTTTAAAAACAATTTTCTCTTTTAATGGATTAAAATAAATAATTTCAGCATGCGGATTCGCAATCGCTGTCTGCTTCAGATATTCCTCAACGCTTTGCTTGCCTTTTTGGTATTTTCCTTCTAGTTCTATTTCAACTTTAGTGCCATGATCTAGAGCAAAATCAACAACCTGATCTTTCAAAATAAGGGGCTCATTCTTGTTAATGTCAATTTTTAATTCATAATAATGTGCGGATTTATTCTTGCCAATCTTTGAAATAATTTTTGCAGCTTTCCCAGTCGTGAGTTGACCATACAAAACAGAAGCAGAAACGCCTATACCTTGTTGACCGCGAGACTGAGTATTTCTTCCAAATTTGCTTCCATACAACAATTTGGCAAAAACTTTAGGAATCTGTTCTCTCACAACCCCCGGACCATTATCTAAAACATTTATCTCGAATCTTGTTTCAGTAAGTTGTCTAATTTCAACTTTAATTTCAGGAAGAACTTTCATTTCCTCACATGCATCTAAAGAATTATCAACTAACTCTTTTACAGTTGTACTTAAAGCCCTTAATGGATTATCAAATCCTAAAAGGTGTCTATTTTTTTCAAAAAATTCCGAGACAGATATCTCTCTTTGACCTTTCGCTAGTTCTTCAGCTCTGTGTTTCACCATCTTTTAAGCCAAAATCAAATAAGCAATTTATAAAACTTATTCTTTTCAAAAATAAATTTAGCAATAGGTTTTTATACTAGACGAGTATAGCAAATTCCTATGGCAATATCAGTAGAGTATGGCACTCAAAAATTTATATTGATAATTTTGTCATTATTACTATTAGCTTTATCTTTATATCCTATAGTGCTACCAAGCTTGCCTAAAATCAAGTTGTTCGACCCGAATATTACTTATTATCTACTAGCGATAGTCTCTTTCCTACAATTAATATTCATAATCAGAATGAAAAGACCAAGGGTTCTTTAGTATCTTAATTTTGCCATTTCTCTCTCCAAATAAACATAAACATTTCCATGAGGACTTCCATGCATTAATTTCTCCATGCCTCTAAATGCAATATGCAATTTATCCAATTCGCCTATGATAGAAACAGTTTTACCATAAACACTGACATGGCACTCAGTTAATCTCTCTATAACCATTCTAGCCTTGCCACGTTTGCCAATCAACCTGGCCTTTATTCTCATAAACTTTTTCTTGTTCCCACCACTGAACTTTCCAATATCAATAATTTCCAGTCCATATCCATCGCGCACTAGATTCAAAGCAAGATCCGGATTAAATCCTCTTCCGACAGCCTTAACAACTTTTTCGCACAAATACTCGCCAAATCCATCTCCAAATATCTCTAAATCCCCTTCAGTTGTAACCTTAATCTTAGTTTTTGTACTCCTCTCAATAACTTTCTTAGTTTCTCCATTCTTGCCGATTAAACATCCAACCCTTCCTTTTGGGATCTTTAACTCATGCATCTTTAAATAAAATCAACAAATAAACTAAAATTCTTCAGTTTCTAATTGTTTCAAATAACCATTTTTTTTAAGCCAGTTAATCTGACTTAGCCTATATTTGAATATCACGTCTCCTTTATCATCGCCGCCAAGTTCCCACGGCTCAATTAGCAATACATCTCCCTCTCTAACCCATAATCTCCTTTTCAATCTGCCAGGAACCCTGCAAACCCTAGTTTTTCCGTCCATACATCTCACTCTCATCCTGCTAGCACCTAGCCTTTGATCTAAAATACCTATAGTTTCCCTCCCTCTAGGCATTCTAGTTCTTTTTATCTCTAGCTGTTCTACTTCTTCTTCACTTAATTCCCTTCCGCCTTTGTCCTTAACGACATGTTTCTTGTAATCCACATAGAGCCATATCTAAACTATGTATATAAAGTTTCCCAATCAAAAAATTTTATCTGAACAGATAACATTTATTCAAAAAGTAATTTATGCAAACTAAGAATTAGTCAAATAATTCTATCTAACCGGTTGCGAACTAGGGAATCCACCAGAACCACCAGAACCATAACAAGAATCCCATTCAGGTATGCATCTGCCATCAGGACACCTTTCGGAGTCTCTTCTATCATCGTTACCTACACATACACCATTTATACAAACCTTAACACAACCATCGCAAGGTGGATCACAGATATCATCACAGTCCTCTAATGGTACACACGCACCAGCCTGAGCAGTGCCTTCAGGACAAGGACCGGGACCAAATGTGTGTACGCACACACCATTTCTACACATTTCGTTACAACGATTACATGGAGGATCACAAGGCTGACAGGTATCCCTTCTCCCTCTACACGATCCATCAGGGCAATACTTGTTTCCATTTGGAACGCAAGTTCCTCCCTCGCACTCTTGAGTACATGTATCACATGGAATAGGACACCCGCATTGCGATGAGTAAGAAACACACGCTCCAACATTTCCCCAAGTGCACAAAAATTTACCAGAAGGTTTGCATGTTGGCGGATTATTTCCCTCTTTCACACATATCTCAACACATCCTCCACACGGCGGGCAATCCAGTTCAGAATCAATAAGAAGCCCACCGGATATTTCTGGTTCCCTATTATTAATATAAACAAAGGCTAT
>ERZ1292623.732-Hain-H51-01um-R1-732-length-33807-cov-13_pt1 | contig 12743 bp, 16 predicted proteins | sample MGYA00564398_ERZ1292623 | MGnify/ENA primary metagenome ERZ1292623 (study PRJEB36523, sample SAMEA6512633) | groundwater metagenome | collected 2019-01-07 | study: AquaDiva: Metagenomics assemblies of 32 groundwater samples | reverse complement strand
GGCTCCGTAGCTCAGCCTGGTTAGAGCACTAGCCTTTTAAGCTAGGTGTCGAGGGTTCAAATCCCTCCGGGGCCATTTGGATTTGAATGCGGAGTTAGTTATAGTCAGTTAAAAATTAAATATTATTTTTCATCACAATTAATTCTATAAATGCCTGAGATTTCTCTTTTTTATGGAAGAAGTTGTAGTTATTGCTGATTCTCATGGAAAAAATTATGAATTTATACAAAAAGTTTATTCTTATCTGAGAGATAAAGAAGAGAGAAATTTTCCTATAAATCTCGTAGGTTTGGAGAAAACGATATTTAAAGACGGTGAATTTAAGATAAAAATTCTTGAGAATGTAAGAAGAAAAAAATGTGTTTTTATCCACGATTCTAATAAAAATCCATGCGAGTGGTTTACAGAGCTCCTTTTTACATTAGAGGCGATGAGTTTTTCTTCTCCAGCAGAGATAAACGTTGTTCTTCCTTATACTAAATATGCAAGACAAGACAGAAAAGATGAATCACGGGTCAGTGTGAATGCAAAAGTTTTAGCTGACACTGTTTCTCTTTATGCGAAAAGAGTAATGACTGTTGACTTGCACAATCCTGCTATTCAATCATTCTTTAGTATCCCTTTTGACAATCTTTATAGCTTTCCTGTTTTAATTAATCATATTACTGAAAAACACGAAGATATACTTGAGAATCTCGTAATTGTCTCTCCTGATTTAGGTGGTGGAAAAAGGGCCGAATCTTTTGTTAAAAGACTTCTAAAAAAAGGGGTAAAATCTGAAATTGCTTTTGGCCATAAAACCAGAGTTGGAGAGGATAATGTTGAAAAAGTAATAATTGTTGGGGATGTTAAAGGCAAGAATTGTTTGATTATTGATGACATATATGATACTGGAAATACCTTAGTTAAGGCATATAGAGCTTTAATAGATAATGGAGCAAGAAAGGTTTATTCTTATGCAACTCACGGTTTATTTACAGATGGAATTGAAAAATTTAATGATTTAGATGAGGTTATGGTAAGCGACACACTTTATAATCATTTTTCTTCTAAAAATATAGAAGTTGTTTCGCTAGTTAATCTGTTTGGAGAGGCAGTTTACAGGACAGTTGTTGGAGAAAGTTTGAGTGGCTTGTATGATGATAAGTAAAATTGATTAAACGAAAGGTTTTTAAATCAATTTTTGGTATCTTTTATTATTGGAAAGTTGTTAAAGACTTGTAAGTAGATTATATGCTTTCCCAACTAAACGCTCATAAAATAAAGATGCACATTCTCCAACCCAAACATTCTAAACTCAATGAAAAAGAAGTTGATGAATTACTGAAAAAATTTAATGTTTCAAGGGCACAACTGCCAAAAATTCTTTTAAATGATCCAGCTATCCCGGAGGGCTGCATAGTCGGCGACATAATTAAAATTGAAAGAAAGGAAGAGGATAAAGTTTATCCTTATTTTAGGGTCGTTGTTTAAATCAATGAAATTTTTAATATTTATGCTGGAGTTTATATATGAGGGAGAATAAGCATTTAGTTGTAAAAAAATATTTGGAAGAGCATTCACTCGTAGAGTCAAATATCATTTCTTTTAATAATTTTATAAAAAAGAGAATGCAGGAAATTGTTGAGGAAATTCAAAACACAATTGACAACGAAGAATTTGAAATCACCCTCGGAAAGATTGAAGTTAAAAGGCCGCAGATTATTGAAGCTGATGGAAGCTCTTCTTTAGTAACACCTTCAGAAGCAAGACTCAGAAACTTAACTTATTCTGCTCCAATAACCTTGGAATTAACAGTTAGAAAAGATGACCAGGTTGATTCCCAAGTTGTTGAAATTGGAAGAATTCCGGTTATGGTTAAAAGTGAAATATGCAACACAAACGGAATGTCTAGTGAAGAGCTTTTGGAAAATCACAATGACCCAAAAGATCCTGGAGGTTATTTTATAATTAATGGGAATGAAAGAGTTATGGTTATGGCAGAAGACCTTGCTGAAAATCAGCCGTTTATTGAAACTGACAGCAGAGGAAATTTAATATTGAAAATGTTTTCTTTGAGAGGAACTTACAGAATTCCGGTTACAATTTCAGAAAGCAAAGACGGGCTTTTTAATATTTCTTTTTCAAGATTCAGAGATTTGCCTGCAATTGTTATATTAAAGGCATTAGGACTGACAAAAGAAGCAGATATTGCTAAATATATTGGGAGAGAAAGAGACAGTGTTATTGTAAATCTTTATGAATTTATAAATTTAGCAGATCCAGAAAGTGCAATGATGAATATTGCCGAGCAAACTTCTCTGCAGGGAACAAAAAAAGAAATTCTTGACAGGGTTAAACAGAGAATTGATTCTTATCTCTTTCCGCATATTGGCCAGAAAAAAGAAGACCGAATGAAAAAGGCAGTAACTCTCTGCAAATTAATCAAGCAATTTTTGCTTGTAAAAGAAAAATTAAAATTAAGGACTGATAAAGACCATTATGCTAACAAAAGAGTAAGACTTTCTGGAGATCTCTTAGCAAGTTTATTCCGGGTAAATTTAGGAATTTTAGTTAGAGATATACAATACTCTCTGCAAAAATCCTCAAAGAGAAAAAAATTTTATTCAATCAAGACAATTGCGAAATCAACTTTATTCAGCCACAGAGTGGAGAGTTCTATTGCAACAGGTGCTTGGACTGGTGAGAGGTCAGGAGTTACACAAAACATGCAGAAAACGAATTATTTAGATTCTATAAGCCAATTGCAGAGAGTTTCTTCTATGCTCCCTTCAGATCAAGAGAACTTCTTAGCGAGAACATTGCACCCGACGCATTATGGGAGATTCTGCCCTATTGAAACACCTGAAGGAACAGAAATAGGATTAAGAAAAAATCTCGCGCTTCTTGCACAAGTTTCTACGAGGGTTGAATTAGATGAAGCAAAATTTCTAAAAGATTTAGAAGCAGATGGCTTGGACAAAATAGGAATCGTGGGTGATGATGTATTTTTTAATGGAAGATTTATTGGAACAGTTAAAAATTTAAAAGATTTTGTTAAGAGAATTAGAGAAAAAAGAAGAGCCGGAGAACTGCCAATTCAATTGAATGTCAGGGAAGACCATGATTTTCAGACAATTTTGATTTCTACTGAACCTGGAAGAGTTTTGAGGCCATTAATTATAATTGAGAATGGAGCTTCAAAATTAAAGAGCGAGCATCTTGTTACATTGGAACAGAAAGAGATGAAGTGGAACGACCTTATAAAACAGGGGATTATAGAATATTTAGACGCTGCTGAAGAAGAAAATGCATTAGTTGCATTATATGAAGAAGAAATTACAGAAAAACATACTCATTTGGAAATTGATGTCGTTGATTTAATGGGTGTTGTTACTTCTCTTGTTCCTTATGGAAATCATGACCAGAGTTCAAGATTAAACAGAGGTAGCAAGACTCAAAAGCAGGCTTTGGGATTATATTGTGCAAATTATCTTTCAAGACTGGATACAGATGTTTCTGTTCTTCAATATCCTCAAAAACCAATTGTAAGAAGTTTTGTTTATGATACATTAGATACATATCCAGCTGGACAAAATTTAGTTGTTGCAGTTATGACTTATGAAGGTTATAATATGGAAGATGCACTTGTACTTAACAAAGGAAGTTTAGATAGGGGTGTTGGGAGAAGTTTCTATTACCGCCCTTATTCTGCAGTTGAGATGAATTATGCAGGAGGATTAAAAGATGAAATAGTTATCCCGGAAAAAGATACTTCTGGATATAAAACAGAAGCAAGCTATAAACAATTAGAACCTGATGGAATTGTTTATCCAGAAGCTGATATTAATGAAGGGGAAGTTTTAATTGGAAAAGTTTCTCCTCCAAAATTCCTGTCAGAGGCAAGAGAGATTTCAATTAAGACAAAAAAAGAATCATCTGTAACAATGAGGCAGGAGGAAAAAGGAATTGTTGACGCTGTTTTCATTACTGAAGATGATGAGGGAAATAAGATTGTTCAGATAAGAACAAGAGATCAGAGAATTCCTGAAGTTGGTGATAAATATGCTACTTCGCACGGACAGAAAGGGGTCATAGGGCTCATTGTTCCTGAAGAAGATGTTCCATTCACTTCAAAGGGAATTAGGCCAGATGTTATTTTCAATCCTCATGGTTTGCCGAGCAGAATGACTGTAGGTTATCTTCTTGAACTTTTAGCAGGAAAAGTAGGATGTTTGAAAGGAGAAATTATGGATGGAACTCCTTTTTCAGGAGTAGGAAAAAAAGAATTAGAAGAGCAACTCGAAGATTTGGGATTTAGGTCTGATGGCAAAGAAACAATGTATAATGGCATTACTGGAAAGAAGATCACTGCAAAGATTTTTGTCGGTAGTCTTTATTATCTGAAATTAAAATATATGGTAAGCAATAAAATTCATGGAAGAGCTTCTGGCAAGGTTGCGTTATTGACAAGACAGCCTATTGAAGGAAGAGCAAGAGGAGGGGCCTTGAGACTTGGTGAAATGGAACAGCAGGCATTGGTTGCACATGGCGCTTCTCTTCTTTTGAAAGAAAGATATGATTCAGACAAGGTTATTTTGCCAATCTGCACAAAATGCGGAACAGTAGGAATTGAAGATACAATCAGAAACAAAACATCATGCCCTATTTGCAACAGCGAAGAAATTGAACCTATTGAAGTTTCATACGCATTTAAGCTTCTTTTAGAAGAGCTTCAAGGACTGCACATTCACACTCAATTAAATTTGAAGAATAAGTATGAGTAAAATGATAGAAATAATAGAAGATATAGAAAGAGAAAAAAATGAACTAGATTGGAACTCGATGTTAAATAAAACTGCAAATGATATATTGGGTTTTTCATTGCATAGAGATTATGCTCCAAGAATAAAATATAAGTCGCTAAGAGAATATAGAAAATTGAGGTCCATTGGCATGAAACAAATTATAGATGATATTAAAACAAATAAACTGGTTTTTATTCATGGAAGATTAAGGGCTGTTGATATCTGTGATAATAAAATTGCAATGTATACTGATAAATTAAATATTGTTCATTTAAATCAAGATACTTATTTATAGACATAAATAAAAATGATAACAAGAAAAGATATATTCAATGTTTTATTTTGGATATTTTTGATAGTTTCAATCATCTTAATATTATGGAAGATATTCGGAAATAACCCAAGTGATTTTAGTATAATGGTGTCAATTATGGTAATGTTTTTATTTAAGATGTGGGCAATAAGCGACGACTTGAAAGATTTCAAGCATGATGTAAAAATGTCGTTCTATAAAGTTAAAGGCAAATTTAATGATTTAGAGAATAAATTAAAACTAAAGGATAAATAAAAATGAACAAACCGATTAAGAAAAAAGTTTCAGAAATAAGATTTTCATTGTTTAGTCCTGACAAGATTAAAAAAGTTTCATCAGCAAAAATTGTAACTCCAGAACTTTATGACATAGACGGCTATCCTGTCGACGGAGGATTAATGGACTTAAGGCTCGGAGCAGTTGATCCTGGTGTGAGATGTAGAACATGCGGAGGAAGAATAAAAGAGTGTTTGGGGCATCCAGGAAGCATTGATTTAGCCAGGCCAGTTATTCATCTGAAATATGTTTCTTTAATTGAAACCGGCTTGAGATGTTTTTGCCATGAATGCGGCAAGCTTATGTTAACTATCAAAGATTTAGAAACCCTTTCACCAAGCCAGAGAGCAAAAAAAGCAAAAGATGCAAAAAAATGTCCGCACTGCGGGTCTGCGAGAGAAAAAATTAAGGTTGACAAGCCAACTAATTTTTATTTGGGAAAAAAGAGAATCTTTCCAACAGAAATTAGAGAGATGCTTGTAAAAATTCCTGATATTGATCTTAGAAGAATAGGAATTAATCCAGAAACATCAAGGCCAGAGTGGGCTGTTTTAACCTTGCTTTTGGTTCCTCCAGTAACTGTCAGGCCGAGCATCATACTTGATACTGGAGAGAGAAGCGAGGATGATTTGACACATAAACTTTCTGATATAATCAGGGCAAATCAGAGGCTTTGGGAAAATTTAAATGCAGGTGCTCCTGAAGTTATTATCGAGGATTTATGGGATTTATTGCAATACCATGTGACAACCTTCTTTGATAATACTGTTGCAAGAATTCCTCCTGCGAGGCATAGAAGCGGACAACCATTAAAAACAATTACTGAAAGAATTAAAGGCAAAGAAGGAAGGATAAGAAAAAATCTTGCAGGAAAGAGAGTTAATTATTCCGCAAGAACTGTTATTTCTCCTGACCCATCAATTGAACTTAATGAAGTTGGAGTTCCTTATGAAATCGCGAAAATTGTTACTGTATCAGAAACTGTGACTGATTTGAATCTGAGAAAGCTCAAGGAATTAGTCAAGAGAGCAGATGTTTATCCTGGAGCAAATTATGTGATAAGACCTGACGGAAAGAGAAAGAAAATAACAGAAGAACTCAAAGAAGAAATTATTAATGAGCTTATTCCGGGATATAAAGTTGAGAGACATTTGCAAAACGGAGATATTGTTCTTTTCAATAGACATCCTTCACTGCATAGAGGAAGTTTAATGGCTCATTTTGTAAAAGTACTGCCTGGAAGAACTTTCAGACTGCATCCAGCAGTAGCTGCTCCTTACAATGCTGATTATGATGGTGATGAAATGAATATACATTCTCCGCAGACAGAAGAGGCAAGAGCAGAAGCAAAGATACTTTTGGACGTTAAAAAAAATTTAATATCTCCTAAAAACAACACAAATCTTATTGGATGTATTGCAGATGCTATTACTGGAAATTATCTTTTAGGATTGAGTGAATTTTCAAAAGAAGAAGCAAACCAAATTTTATACAGGGCGGGAATAAATAAGGAAATTACAAAGCGAAATGTTTCTGGAACAGAGATTTTTTCAGAGATACTTCCAGAAATAAATTTCTCAAACGATTCTATAAAAATTGTAGGGGGAAAAGTTATCAGCGGAAAAATAGATAAAACAACTTTTGGAGATGAAGAAGGCAGGTTAATCAAAGAGCTTGATAAAAGAGTGGGAAGAGAAAAAACATTCGAAACTATCAAGAGAGCATTTAGTTTAGGTACAGTTTATCTTTCTGATAGGGGAATAACCATCTCCTTAAATGATTTGGATTTAAATGAGAATGTGATTAGAGAAAGCGAAGAAATAATAAAGTATGCTGAAAAAAGAGCACAAGAAGTGATTAATTCCTACAACGAAGGAACTCTGGATATAATTCCAGGAAAAACAGACGAAGAATCAAGAGAAGTTAGAATTCTGCAGATATTGAACGATGTTAGAACAAAAATAGGCGAAATTGTTAAAGAAAAATTTCCCAAGACCAATCCTGTAAGCCACATGATTCAATCTGGGGGCGGTGGAAATATGCTTCAGGTTACACAAATGGCCTGTTGTGTGGGCCAGCAGTCTCTTGGAGGAAGAAGAATTGATTTTGGCTACAATAACAGAACATTGTCATTTTTTGAAAAAGGAGATTTATCTCCAAAAGCGAGGGGATTTATCCATAGCTCATTCATAAGAGGTTTAAGACCAGATGAATTTTTCTTTCAGTCAGTTACAGGAAGAGATTCTCTTATGGATACTGCACTAAGAACTCCCAAGTCTGGTTATTTATATAGAAGACTTGCAAATGCCCTTCAAGATATAAGAAAAGAATACGATGGAACAATCAGAGACAGCAATAATAATATAATCGAATTTGAATTTGGAGATGACGGCCTGGATGTTACAAGAATACATCTCAATGAGAAAATAGATCCTGGAGAAGCTATTGGAATAATTACATCACAATCTTTTGGTGAAGCATCAACACAAATGGTTTTGAGAACCTTCCACTTTGCAGGTGTTTCAGAAATGCAGGTTGCAACTGGTCTTCCTAGGCTCATAGAAATTTTTGATGCGAGAAAAAAACCATCCTCGCCAAAAATGGAAATTTACTTGGATAAAGATTACAACAATGAAAAAGATGCAAGAGTATTTGCTGAAAAAATTAAGGAGATTACACTAAAAGATATTGCTTCAGAGATTGATTTGGACTTCAGTGATAAAAAAATAGAAATAAAAATTGACAGGGGGGGATTAAGGCAGACTCATATTTCAGTTAAAAAGGTTGTTGAAAGATTAAACGAATTAAATTTCAAAGCAAAAGAAAAAGATGAATCTATATTATTAAATGCATCTGAATATGGGTTTAGAGATATTTATAAATTAAAAGAGAAGCTTAAAGAAACAGTTATTTCTGGTGTGAAGGGAATTAAGCAGGTTTTAATCGTCAAGAGAGATAAAAATTTTGTTATAATCACCCTTGGAACAAATTTGAAAGAAATGCTAAAATTCAAAGAGATTAATCCAGAAAGAATTTTATCAAATAATCTTCATGAGGTTGCAGAAATCTTAGGAATTGAGGCTGCACGACAATCGATAATAAATGAAATTAATGAAGTCTTAAGTGCTCAGGGGCTCGATATTAATTTAAGGCACCTAAAGCTCGTCGGTGATGCAATGACAAATACAGGAGATGTCAAGGGAGTAACAAGAATCGGAATAATTGCACAAAAAGCTTCTATTTTAGCAAGAGCAACTTTTGAAACTCCGGTCAGGCAATTTGTAAATGCTTCTATAAAGGGAAATGCAGATAAATTGTCAAGTGTTATTGAAAATATAATTCTTAATCAGCCTGTTCCAATTGGAACCGGGCTTCCTGGTCTTTTAGTTAAGGTTATTGGCCCGTTAGTAAAAAGGGAGGAAGAAAAGAAAACAGCAAAGACTAAAATTGTTGAAATGGTCAATAAATAAAGATTTATAAACATAGAATTTTCTTTTTAATCATGGCAAAGGAATTAGATTATTTTGATTTATACCATCAAGGTGTGGATGCAGGTGTTATAACACGACATAATTCTGTAGCTTTTGATGATAATGGAAGTTTAATAACACAAGCTCCAACTATAGAACAATTAGTTCAAATATTAGATAGACAATTTGATGGCAGAGAGCATTATCATAAGATTGATGGAGAACTTATAAAAAGAGGACATAGGGGACCAAGTCCAAGATTAATGAGATAATTAGTTAGAAGAAATTTTTATAAAAATTTCAATATTATTTATCAAATAGCAACGTTTATAAAATAAAACTTTCTTGTGAAGATATTAAGAATGGTGAATACAATCGATATGCAGGATATGAGGCATTTGAATCTATTTGGAAAGATTACAAAAATAAGAACAAGATTTTGTTTTACATATAACGATACTATAATTTTTTGTGTTCCAAAAAGATTAATTTCCAAGGCAGTTGGCGAAGGCGGAAGGAATGTAAAGGAGATGAATTATATTCTTGGAAGGAAAATAAAGATTATTCCTGATCCCGAAGGAATTAATGAATCAAGAGAGTTTATTGAAAATATTGTAAGCCCGGTAATGTTTAAAAGTATGGAGATAAAAGATAATGAGATTTTAATCACTGCTGGATCTCAGAACAAGGCAGCCCTGATTGGAAGAAATAAGAGGCGATTAATTGAACTGCAAAAAATCGTCAAGGATTTTTTCGGAAAGGAGCTGAGGATAGTTTGATTGAAATACTATCCAGATGAGATTGTTAATATATAATCCCGATAACTTAGATTATAACCGTCAAATCTATTATCCTAACTTAAAATTTTTATCATATTAAATCTATCCCTAAGCGAGAAACATGACAAAGTCTGTTTCGAGCTATTATTCACGAATTTACGAGTGCAAAACATTTAAAAATACATTTCTTTGTAATATTATATTCAGTAATTCAAGAAAATGGGACTATTTGCTGCAAAAAAAAATCTGAAGAAAAGAAAGAAATTTAGATGGAAAGACAGGCAGTATAAAGTAAGAACTCTCAATCTTTATGCTAAGTCAGACCCGCTAGAAGGGGCAAATCAGGCAAAGGGAATAGTTCTTTCAAAATTTCAAAAAGAAGCAAAGCAGCCAAACTCAGCAATGAGAAAATGCTGCAGAGTTCAGCTGAAAAAAAATGGAAGGGTAGTTGGTGTTTTTATTCCTGGAAATCTTGCACAAAAATTTATTGATGAGCATGACGAGGTTATGATTCAGAGAATTGGGGGAAAACAAGGAAGAACCAAGGGAGATATCCCTGGAATCAGATTTGAAGTAATTAAAGTAAATGACCAGCCATTGCAGAGATTATGGCTTGGCCAGATTGAGAAAGGTAGAAGATAAAAATGTATAAAGATATTTTTGCAATGAATGATTATGAAAGAATTTTTTCATTAGATAGAACACAGATGGATACTTTTAGAGAGTATCTTTCAAGATTAAGAAGGACCCATAGTTGGAGATGGCATTCAAGAAAAGGAGAAGAAGTTTATTGTTTTAGCGATACTCAAAGATTAAGAATTAGTAATGAAGGTGTTTCTACAACTTCAGGAATTCATGAAGATATAATTCAAACACTTAAAATAATTAAAGAAATTGGAGCATAAAATGAAATTGCCAAAAGACAGAGTATATAAATTAAATGAAGAAAGATATTGTGAATTAGCCAGGATGATAGATAGTTTTGTAAATGTTAATAAAGATGCTTTAGATGGAAAAGTTGTTTATTCTGCTCAAAAAATAAAGTCTACAGATTTTCACGTTGAATCAATTACTTCTGGAAGCATTGCATTAAATCATAATAATAATTCGGTTGTATTCTCTGGAGATTTGGGATTGTCAAATAATCTTGAAGATAAATTAGCTAAACTGATATTAGGTGGAGATGAATAAAATGGAAATAATCAGAACAACAAAAGTTGAAGGATTGGTGGCAAAATTAACAAGGACATACATTGGTGCTGTAAATGATAATGCTGAAGTTTCATTATTAAAATGTGATGATGGAATGTATAACGTTGCTGTTAATCATCCTGCAATAAGATTTGAAAATTCTAAAAATCTATATTTGTTTCCTGAGCCAGTGAGTGAAAGAATAGCAATGGATGAATATAATAAATTAATTAATGATCAAAATGAGAAAAACAAGAAATTTTCAAAATGACAGAACAGAAACAAGCAATACAATTTAAGATATTTGACAAGTATGATTTATCAGAAGTTAGTGTAGAGGATCCTGGATTAAAAGAAGTTATAAATCTTGAACCAAAGCTTATTTTGAAAAGCCATGGAAGAAATGTTGTAAAGCACGGACAAACAAGAACCAATGTTGTTGAGAGGCTTATTAATAGAGTTGCTGTTGCAGGCCATAGAGGGAAAAAACATAAGTTAATGAAGGGGACAGCAACGGGTAAATATACAAAAAATATGAAAATCATTTTAGATGCTTTTGAAATTATTGAAAAGAGAACTGGAAAAAATCCTGTTGTGGTTTTGATTAAGGCAATTGAAAATTCTGCGCCAAGAGATGAGATTACAGTTATTGAATATGGCGGAGCAAGATATCCCCAGGCAGTTGATGTCTCTCCATTGAGAAGACTAAATCTTGCATTAAAGCATCTAATTCATGGAGCATCAGACAAGGCATTTAACAAAAAAAAGACGTTCGTAGAAGGAATTGCAGAAGAGATAATTCTTGCTTCAGAAAATAATGGAGAAAGTTTTGCAGTGAGAAAAAGAAATGAGGCAGAGAAGCAGGCTGATAGTGCGAGATAAAATAAATGCATATAATCACAATAAATTTTATAAATGATCTTTCATTAGAATAAAAATGGGTATAGAATATCTAACAGAAAACGAATGGAAATCTCGTGAGGAAATAGTGCGGGCATCTCGTTTAAAGGAAATTATTCTCGGACGAGGAGATCATACTTTACTACTAAATTTATTTAGCGAGTCAATAGGGATGGGTAATATTTTTAGCAAGATAATTGGAAGAAATGAGAGGATAGTTTCAACTGATGAATTAGTAAATTATTTAGTGCAAGCTGGCTATGCAGAAAATTCTGATAAAGCAAGAGAAGAGGTATTACCAACAATGGATGGAAGACTTATGGAGTATAAAAGAAAGAGTTTTATGTTTGGTATATTACCAAAGAGAACACCTCAAATAGGTATTAGAAAGGTGGAAGATAAGGCAGGAAGAAAAGTATATAAGGTGGTTAGAGTTTAAGTTGCTACAAAATAATTATCTTCTCTAAAACATAAAACTTTAATAATGATGGTTTTATTGCTGATTTATGAGAAAAACAAGAAATTTTTCACCTTTCAAACACAGGAAGTGTTCAAGATGAGCAGAGAGGACATAGCATTAGAAAATTTATCTCAAGAACCGAAATTTCCGACACTTGAAGAAGTTGCTCAGGAATTTGGTGAGAGAAATGAGAACAATAGATTATTATCTTTTTGCGAATACTGCTTTTGAAGAAACTAATTATTCTCGTGGATTGGTTATAATTTCTGACAGAGGAAATTTTGTTTTGAGCAAAAGAAAAACCAACGATAAAACTATTTATGCTCTCAGTGGAATTTTAGACAGCAAAAATAAAAGTCTGGCTGCAGAAGTTTCTTTTGTTAGAAAAGAAGGGATTTTTGAAAAAGAAATTTATCGTATAGATACAAATAGATATTGGTTTTTGACTGACCAGCTTACAGAAGAGGAAAAATGCGGAAGAGGATCTTAGTTTATTAAATTATAGCGAAGGATTTTTAAACCACTTTCACAAAATTATATTAGTTTAGGTGATGATTATTTTTTATA
>ERZ1292623.3784-Hain-H51-01um-R1-3784-length-12743-cov-8_pt1 | contig 12743 bp, 10 predicted proteins | sample MGYA00564398_ERZ1292623 | MGnify/ENA primary metagenome ERZ1292623 (study PRJEB36523, sample SAMEA6512633) | groundwater metagenome | collected 2019-01-07 | study: AquaDiva: Metagenomics assemblies of 32 groundwater samples | reverse complement strand
ATGATAAAGAGAGGCTTGTGTGCGATTTTATTGCAGGCATGACAGATAGATATGCTTTGATGACATACGAAAAACTGTTTCTGCCGCAGCCCTGGCTGGTGATGTAAGATAGGGTCAAGGGGCAAGTAGCAAGGGTCAACATATATTTTTTTGACCCATTACTCGGACGCCATGCCCCTTAGATTTAGCAGGTTGTTGAAAAACTAAAAATAACTATGAACGTCATTCCCGCATGTTTTTAGCGGGAATCCAGTTTATTTGTATAGTTCCCTGCCTTCGCAGGGACGATGTCTGGATTCCTGCTTTCGCAGGAATGACAATCTGGAGAATAAATTAATACTTTTTGAACAGCCTTAGGAAAAGATGTATAGCAAACCTTTTTAAGCTTGTTATACGAGATTGGTTAGTTTATGAATAACAAGATAAAGATACTTGCAATGGATGACAGCCCTACTGTACAGAAGCTTCTTAAGATGGTGCTTGAGGAGGAGGGCTATGATGTTATCTGCGCCTCTGACGGCATTGAAGGGATTGACAGGGCAAAGAAGGAGCATCCGTCAATCATCCTGATTGATTTTGTGATGCCTAAGATGAACGGCTTTCAGGTCTGCAAGATTATTAAGGAGGACCCTGATTTAAAGCACATCCCAATAATACTTGTCACCTCAAAGGGCGATGAGGTTGGAAGCAAGTTTGTTAAGATGCTGGGCATTACAGAATATCTTACTAAACCATTCCAGCCAAATGACCTGATATCAAAGATAAGCGAGGTTATTGATAAAAATTCAAATCTCAGAAAGATAGCAGCAAAGGCACAGGGATCAGATAAAGAGAAGATTCAGGCTATGCCTGAAGAGGGTGGGGGCATATCAATCAATGAGATTGTAGAGCCGTTGATTAAGGAACCTGAGAGGGCGGTGGCAGGCGCAGCTTCTGAGGCGCAAAATGCAGTAGAGGTATTGGTAAAGGACGTAATGGATGAGGTTATATCTTATATAACAGAATCGCTTCCTGATATCCTGCGAGAAAAGATCCTAAAATTAAAGATAGGGCATGCAAATCAAGCCCTTAGCCTTAATAAGGGCATCTTGTTATACGGCGACCTTTCCATATTCCGCTTTCCTGATATATTACAGTTGATTAGTATTCAAAAGCTGACAGGATGCCTGTCCCTGAATTCAGAAGGGAATAAGGTAAATATCTTTTTTAGGAATGGCTGGATTATCTATGTCTCTTATTGGGATGATATTAATGAGTCCCTCGGTGATATACTTGTAAGCGCAGGAAAATTGAGCAGAATACAGCTTCAACATTTTCTAAACGAAAAGGGTTTGCTAAAGCATGTTCTGATAAATAAAAGGCTGATTTCCTTAGATGAACTGAAAGATTTAGTAAATAGGTATACAGAGGAGGCTGTATATAAGCTCTTTTCCATGATTAAAGGCGATTTCCAGTTTACCAATTATTTAATGCCAGCAGAGATGAATGACATATTAACTGAACTCCCGACAAATGATATTATCCTTGAAGGTGTAAGGAGGATAGATGAATGGCAGTTGATTAATAAGAAGATTTGCAACAGGGATGCAGTATTAAAAAGACTTATTACTGATGCAGAGGAACTGGGTGAAATTACCTTAAGTGACAAGGAGTTAGAGATTTTTTCCTTTGTTGACGGGAAGAGGAATATAAATCAGATAATTAAAGAGAGTAAAATGAGCGAGTTTGATGTTTGCAAGACATTATATGTCCTCCTATCTGCAAATCTATTAACAATTACATCTACGCCTTCCAACTCATTGAATAAACAGCCGCAATACCTATAATTTTTAAAGGCGCTTTACTTGACAGTAACATATTCCTGTGATATATTTGAAACAATTAATAGGGAAATACTCTAAAATTTTCTATAGTTAAGGAGGCAAAATGGGCAGGATATTGGTTGTGGATGACAGCTATGCCGAGCTTCAACTAATCCAAGCGGCATTAAATGGTCTTGGCCACGATTTAGTAACAGCAATGGATGGCGAAGAAGGAGAGAGGATTGCAAAGGCAGGAAATATAAATCTGATTATCCTTGATGTTATTCTTCCAAAGAAAAATGGCTTCCAGGTGTGCAGAGAGTTAAAAAAGGATGATAAGTATAAACATATTCCTATAATAATGGTTACATCAAAGGATCAGGACAGCGACCAGTTTTGGGGGTTGAAACAGGGCGCTAATGAATATATGAAGAAGCCATTTAATCCCTCAGATCTTGTTAAGCTTGTGAAGAAATATATATAATAACTAATTGGAGAATAGAATGACTCTTAAATTCCGCATTCTTTTATTTATCTTATCTTATTTTATTCTTTCAGCAAATGCCTATGCAGCAGAGAATGAGCTGATATGGGGAGGGGAACGTTCAATTTATTATAGCGGCATTGGCAAGGCATCAGATGAATTCTATAAGGCAACAGGGATAAAGGTAATAATTATACCGGGAGGCTGTCCATTGGGGTCAAAAGGCGTGGCCTCAGGCAAGCTTGATGTCGGCGGCCTTTGCTGCAGACCAAAGGAAGAGGAGATAACAAAATTAGGTTTAAAGGCATTTCCGCTCGCTTATGATGCATTAGTTATAATAGTAAATAATTCCAATCCCATAACAAACCTTACTATGCAGCAGGTGCGCGACATATTTGCAGGAAAGATAAAAAACTGGAAAGAGGTTGGCGGACATGATAGGCCGATAAAGCTTGTTACACGGCTTCACTGCAAGGACAGGGAAGACAACTGGAAGCAGATATTAAGCACGGCTGAACAATTTGCAAAAGAAAAAAAGAATGTAGCAGAGGATCAGGAGGTTCTTCTTGCTGTAAATAATGACAAGGACGCCCTTGGCTTTATCCTTTTGAGCATGGTGAATAGGAGATACGCTAAGGTTATAAATATGGATGGCATAACCCCTTCCCGCGAAAGTCTGATAGACCAGACATATCCATGGAAAATGACTGATTACATGGTTACAAAGGGTGAGCCTACAGGCAATAAGAAAAAATTTATAGATTTTTTGTTCGGCGAAGGGAGAAAACATCTAAGTAAAAACCTTGCCTTTGTTGACGAGGTGAAGGCGAAGCCTGTTAAGAAGAAGGCTTCAAAGGCTTTAAAGGAGAAGCCTGCAAGGAAGAAATTATAAGGGTAAAATATTATGCCAGATGAAGATGTATTAGAGCAGAATGCAGAGGAAGAGGCTGCAGAGCAATCTACACAATATTGCACATTCAGATTTGAGAATGAGTTATACGGCATTGAGATAGACCAGATACAGGAGATAATAAATCTTCAAAAGGTATTTCCGGTTCCAAGGGCGCCTAATTATATAATGGGCGTAATTAATCTGCGAGGAAATATAGTTCCAGTAATAGATATAAAGCCGATATTAAGGCTGCCGCTGTGGAAGCAGGATATAAACAGCAGGATTGTTCTTATAAATGCAGACGGCAATATGATAATCGGAATAGTGGTAGATGAGATAGGGGATGTTGTTTCATTAACAGGCTCAAAGATAGAGCCGCTGGACATGAAAAAGGATGATGAAAGGTCAAAATATCTTACAGGCATCAGCAAATTGCCGGATAAAGTTTTGGTAATTCTTGATGCAAGAAGAATCATAGATGACACAAAATTGGCGGCTGCATAGCCGATGTTAGAAAAATTAGGGGTGAGGATTTTTTTTATGGGGATGGAACTTTTTAGAAAGGAGTGAATATTATGGCAGAAGGAAGGGATAAAAGGCGCATAGAGTCGCCTGATGTTTCAGGGAGGGGATTTGGCCTTAGCCTGAAGGTTGCAATCCTTATAATTGCTACAACACTGGTGCTTGGAATAGTCGCTGGTTATCAGTTTATTACTGTCTTTAAGGCCGAGTTGGAGAGTGAGATAACAAAAAGGGGAATTGCAATGGCAAAGGGTGTTGCAGATAAGGTGCAAAACCCTGTCCTCACAAATAGTATTGATATCCTCAAGAATGTGGTTACAGAGACAAAAAAAGAAGACGCTAATATAAGCCATGTCTTTATAAAAAGCGATGAAGGTAAGATACTGGCCCACACCTTTGAAGGCAATGTTCCGGACATTTTTATAAAAGAGGAGAAGCGCGAAGGCGAGAAAAAGGGCGAGTCAGAGGGTTATCAGAGAAGGTTAAATTTAGGCGGCGAGGAGATAATAGACATTAATGTGCCAATTTTAAAAGGCCTTATAGGAAGCGTGCACCTTGGTATGTCTACAGCAGCAATAACCAAAGAGGTTAATAACCATATTATTGGGTTTCTTATATACTTTGGCGGGGCCTTTCTATTGATTACTATAGCTGCTATTGTGGTTGCAAACAAGGTTATGGTCAATCCTATTAAAGATATTATAAGCGCAGCAGAAAGAGTTGGACAGGGCGACCTGAGCCATGAACTTGAGGTAAAAAGCTCTGATGAGCTGGGTCGTCTTGCAGAGACCTTTAATGAAACAATTACACGGCTAAGGACAATGGTTCAGACAGAGGCTGAAAGAGACAAGCTGCAGGCTCAGGTCATGGACCTTCTTGACATCGTTTCTACAGCAGCAGAGGGAGACCTTACTATTCAGGCAGAGGTTACGTCAGATGCGCTCGGTTCAGTTGCTGACGCCTTTAACTTGATGGTCAATGGTCTTGCAAATCTTGTTGAGCAGATCAGGGATGCAGGTATGGAGATAAAGACTGCAACGGATTCTATTCTTACAGTTACAAATGAGATGAGCAGGGGCGCAGAGGAGCAGGTGGTTCAGATAAATAAGGCATCATCTGTTGTTGACAGCATGGCTATGTCAATGCAGCAGGTTGCGTCAAATACAGAAGAAGCGGCGAATGCTGCAAGGCAGGCAACAGAGGCGGCAAGCAAAGGCGGAAAGGCAGTTTCTGAAACAATTTCAGGCATGCACAGGATAAGGTCTACTGTTCAGGGGACAAGCAAGAAGATTAAGAGCCTTGGCGAGAGATCAATGGAGATTGGAAAGATTGTTGAGGTTATTAATGACATTGCTGCACAGACAAACCTCCTTGCTTTGAACGCTGCAATTGAGGCTGCAAGGGCAGGCGAGCAGGGCAGAGGCTTTGCAGTTGTTGCAGACGAAATCAGAAAGCTTGCAGAAAGGTCGTCAAAGGCAACAAAGGAAATCGCAAACCTTATTAAAGGCATACAGGTTGAAACAAATGAGGCGGTTACTGCAATGGAAAACGGCACAAGGGATGTTGAAGATGGCACAATACTTGCTGATACTGCCGGCGCTTCGTTGAAATCCATTGAGGGTATAGTTTCAAAGGCTGCCTCTCTTATTCACGGCATATCAGTTGCTGCAAAACAGCAGGTGGAAGGCGCGGTTGGCGTTGTCAGCTCAATGGAGACTATATCAAATGTTTCCAAGAGGACGTTTGAGAGTTCACGAGAGTCAATGAAAACTATTTCCCAGCTTGCAAGCATGACAAACAGGCTGAATGATGCAATCGGAAGATTTAAGACTGCAAAGGCAATAGGCGGAAGAAGGGCAGGGCGTGCAATCACTATGGGAGAAGAGACTATCATGCCGCAGGAAGAGGAAGTAGTGTTATTAACTGACGATATGAGAGTATAGAATAGAGAGGCTGTTGAAAAAGTCTTTATTTATGCTATTATTTGTCATTCCTGCGTGCCTCTGGCAGGAATCCAAAATCTCTTAAATTTACAAGACTCTGGATTTCCGGTAAAAGCATGCGGAAATGACTTTTATGCGTTATACGAGTTTTGGTTGTTAGGTTTTTGGATTCAGGATTTAGATATTGGGATTTTTAATCTAATGACAGGCATCCAGCCTGCCGGGAAGGTGTTTTAGGTGGCAAAGAGCTTTGACAAATCTGCAATAATTGAGTTCTTCCTTATAGAGGCAGGCGACCATCTTACAAACCTCAATAACAACCTCCTTATCTTAGAAAACGACCCCCAGAACATAGAATTGATAGACAGCCTTTTCAGAGATGCGCATACATTAAAAGGCTCATCAGCAATGATGGGTTTTGGAATAATCAGCGATGTTGCCCACAGGGCAGAGGATATCCTTGAATCTACAAGGTCAGGACAGCTCACACCTGACAGGGTGATTATGAATTTTCTCTTTGAGGTCTTGGATACAATAAAGGTGCTCCTTGATGATATTTCATCAGGCAGAAAAGAGGATGCAACGTTAAGAGATGCAATCAATAGAAAATATGAGATATTAATAAACAGGGAAAAGAGTGAGGAAAAGACAGAAGAAAAGGCTGAAGATAGAATATCAGAGAATGTTGAAGCAGATGATGAATCAATTGAACGGGTTTATAAGTCATTAGATAAAATCTTTGTTGAAAAGGAAGGGGAGGAATCTGATGTTGTTGATATGGAAGGCGCCTTTAAAGAGATAGAAGAGGAAAAAGATGAGGCAGAAGAAGAGGCTGTTGAAGAGCCGCCTGTAAAGGCAGAGAAGCCTGCAGAGCGCACGGCTCCCGGCAGACGCGCTGTCGACGTCAGCGACTTAGAGAAGAGGATTATCAGGGTTCAGGTAGACCAGCTTTCAAACTTAATGAACCTTGTCGGTGAATTGGTTGTTAATAGAAACAGGCTTACCGGCCAGCTTGAGCATGTTAAGGATATTAGGGACGAACTTGTAAAGAGCAAGGCAAGGCTTTTAAAGGTTGTAAAGGACTTTGAGAGCAAATATGAATTCAGCATGTCAGCCATGAGCTTTTCTTCCACAGTCAAAAAGCCGTCAAAGTCGGAAGGCAGCTCAGGCCATGTAGAAGGTTTTTTTGAGCTTGAGTTTGACAGATATGACGACTTTAATCTTTTGTCCCGCAAGCTCGTTGAGATTACAAATGATATGTCAGAGATAATGGAGTCCCTTTCCGACTTTTTCAATAAGATAGACGAAGGAGCTCTGCATATAAGCAAGATAACCACAAATCTACAGCAGGAGATTACCTCTATAAGGATGGTTGAAATAGAAAAGCTCTTTCAGAGATTCTCAAGACTGGTCAGGGATGTGTCACAGAGTGAAAACAAGAAGGTAAGGCTGGAATTTGTGGGCGGTGAGACAAAGATAGACAAGGCAATCTTTGAATTGATATCAGACCCATTGGTTCATATAATCAGAAATGCCATATCGCACGGCATTGAGATGCCCCATGACAGAAAACTGTCTGGCAAGGAGGATACAGGCGTTGTTTTTGTGAGGGCATATCAGGAAGGCAATAATGTTGTGATTGAGGTAGGCGATGACGGCAAAGGCATAGACCCTGACGCGGTCAGAGAGGCCGCAGTTGAGAAGGGTTATATCGCCAAATCAGAGGAAAAGACACTCTCTGATGAAGATGCTATAAATCTTATATTCCTTCCAGGCTTCTCCACATCCAGGCAGATAAACGCTATTTCCGGAAGAGGGGTGGGCATGGATGTGGTCAGAACAAACATAACTAAGATGAACGGTCAGATTGAGGTTCATACAGAGATTGGATTGGGCACTAAATTTATTATAAGGCTTCCTGCCACGCTCGCTGTTTCACAGGCATTGATTATAAAGTCAATGGATCAGGAGTTTGCTATCCCATTGAATTTGATAGACGAGACAACAAGGATTTCACAAAGGGATATAGACTATGTCGCTGGTTCTGAGGTGATAAACCTGAGGAATAAGATTATTCCGTTTATCAGGCTGAACAACATACTCAATTTAGATGCTAAAAAAGAGGGCAGCCGCTCTTCTACAGAGTTATATCCAACGCTCATATTAAAATTAGCAGATAAGAAGATAGCCTTGATGGTTGATGAGATTATTGTTCAGGAGGAGATTGTTGTAAAAAATATGGGCGATTACCTGAAAAACCTTGGGCTCTTTTCAGGCGCAACTATTTCTGGCGAGGGTAATGTAAGGTTTATTATAGATACAGCAGCCCTGATTGAGGACAGCCTCCTGACAGGAAAGAAAGGAATAGGCGTCAGGACAACCCTCAAAACAGAAGAGAAGACAGCAGAAGCAGGAGTTGCAGCCACAGTAAAGAAGCGTGAGATGCTCCTTGAAAAGCCAAGAATTATTATTGTAGATGATTCAATCAGCATAAGAAAATATGTGAGCCATTTCCTGACAAGGGCGGGTTACGAGGTTGAGGTTGCAAGCGATGGTTTTGAGGCATTGAATAAGATAGGACAGACAAAGGTAGACCTGATAGTTACAGACTTGGAAATGCCTGTAATGCACGGCTATGAGCTTATAGCAGAATTAAAGAGGGTTTCTGATTTAAGCAAAATTCCGATTATAGTTTTGACATCAAGGGCAGGCGAGAAGCACAGACAAAAGGCATTTGAAATGGGTGCGCAGGAGTATGTTGTTAAGCCCTTTGAAGAAGACGTGCTTATAGATAGCATAAAAAAGCTGTTGAAATAAGTCGCAAATAAGTCATATAGGTCTTATAGGACAAATAGGTAATTTAATGGACAAACCAAAAACCGATGATCAGGTTATAATCTTTTTATTAAAGGGCGATAAGTTTGGCATAAGCGTTAAAAATATGGTTGAGATTAGTAAATTGGGCGTATTAAAAAGTGAAAAGGCCGAAGGGATGTATGAGGGCAAATTAATGCTGAGGTCTCATGAGGTGCCTGTTGTAAACTTAAGCATGCTCTTTCATCTTGGAGAAGGGGATAACAGCGAAAATGTGAGGATAATTGTATTGGAAAAGTCCTCAAAGATGATTGGCTTAAAAGTGGATGCAGTATCTGAGGTTATTGCTTATCCACTTAGGTCAATAAAGCCGATGCCAAAGATGATTATGGACAGCGCTGTTAATTACTTTTTGGGTATTGGCAGGGCTAATGATGAACCTGTGCTTTTTTTGAATGATGAAGAGATAATTGCTGAAATCTCAGTCGGGAAGAACTGATGGTAAAAAAGGCCTCTGAAGTTCAGTTTATGATATTTCGGATACTTGATAAGCTTTTTGGCGTTAGGCTTTCTGAGACAGTTGAGATAATATCTCCCTCAAGGATTAGGGAGGTTCCGCTTTCATATTTTTATGTAAAAGGAATAATGGATTACAGGGGCGAATTCCTGCCTGTTATGAGTTTAAGGAGAAGATTCAGCCTTGACGACCCAATTGACGGCGAGAAATTTATTTTAGTAATAAAAGCAGATGAGCGGTTCGGCCTTACTATTGACGAGGTCATGGGAATAGCAACAGTCAGCGATGACAAGATAGAGCCGTCTCCGCCAAAGGTTATGGGTATTAGTTCCAGGTATGTGTCAGGGTTAATAAAACACGATGAGAGGCAGGCAGTAATACTTGATATTAACCTGCTCTTTACAACTCAATCAAGGATTCAATTAGCCCTTTAAAAGGAAGAAAATATGCCAAAAAAATTACTTCTTGCAGACAGCAGCATAACAATCCAGAAGGTGGTTGAGCTCAGCCTTTCTGATGAAGGTTTTCAGGTTACATCAGCAAGGGACGGCGATACAGCTTTCAGGTTCGCAAAGGAGATAAAACCTGACGTAGTTCTTGCGGATATCTTTCTGCCGTCAATTGACGGCTATGAACTGTGCAAGAAGATGAAGGAAGACCCTGAGTTGAAGAACACTCCAGTTATACTGCTGGTCGGCAAGTCAGACTCCTTTGACATGAACAAGGCAAATCTGTGCGGCGCCTCAGACTTTATAAATAAGCCCTTTGAATCCTCAGAGCTTATTGAAAAGGTAAAGAGCTATTCTGCGGGCGACTCAGATATAGAGGTTGTTGAACTTACCGATGAAGGAGATGTGATGCCAACGGTAGAAACCCCTTTGTCTGTTGATGTGCCTTCAAAGCCTGAAGAAGATATAGTATCTTCTCTCAAAGAGGTTGTTGAGACCCTGCCAGAGAAAGAGCCTGCAGAAGAGATTGGGTTAGTTTCCTTTGAAAATCTTGATAAGGCAAGGGAGCTTGAAGATTCAATAATTCCAAAAGTCCTGCCAATAGAGCCTAAAGAGGAAAAGACAGAAGAGAACATCCCATTCTATGATATAACAGAGCTTGAAGAACCAGCAGAGGCAAAGATAGCAGCAAAGGCTGTTTCAAAAGAGGATATAGATTCTGCCATAAAAGGCATGGTTTCCCCTGATGAGCTGAAACAAAGGCTGTCCTCAGTTATTCAAAGCAGTGTGAGTGAGCTTTTAAAAACAATATCTGCTAATGACCTGAAAGGCCAGATTGTATCAGCCGCACAGAAATATTCCAAAGAGATAGCATCCGGGATTTCTAAAGAAGAGATTATGTTTGAGATGGGCAGGATACTGAATCAGATAGTCAGGGAAAGGGTCGGCGGTGTCTCTTCTCAGGAGATGAAAGATGAGCAGATGAAGGTTGTAAGGGAGGCGACAAAGGATGCGGTAAAGTCCATTTCACCAGATACTATCATGAGGGAATTGAAAAAGGGGATTGATGAAGAGGGAAAGAAGGTTTTAGAGAGGATATCATCAGGTGATGCAGTAAAAGAGATAGTAAGAGAAAATATTCAGAGGTTCGTCCCCGGTGATATAAAAAATGACATCCTGCCGATTATAGAGCAGGAGGCAAAAAGGCTTGTTCAGGGCGTATCAATAGATGAGATAAGAAGCGAGATTGAAAAATCCACAGCAAGGATATTTGAGGAAAAGATTGAGGGCATGATAATGAATATTTCCAAAGAAATAATAGAAAAGATTGCATGGGAGATTGTTCCGTCACTTGCTGAGGTGATAATAAGCAAAGAGATTGAAAAGATAAAGGCAGAAGATTAGAGATAAATAGATAATCCAAACAGATAATCTCAGTATCTAAAAAGATACTTTTAACAGATTCCCGTCTTAATTTTAATAACCACATATTAGTAGAAAATATCTTAAAATTAAATATGTTATAATTCTGAGGCATTAATCAGTTCTCTGGTACAATAATTGCTTTTTAATACAGTATTAAGTAAACTTGTAAACTATTTCTTACCCCAAAAATACCCTTAGAAGGTGATTTATTTTTTACAATATAGGTAGTATAATTTTTTTAATAAAGGCCTTATGATGAGTTTAATTACAACTTTCTTTTATTGTTAATTAGTTTTATAAGTCTTAGGAGGATGAATCAAGATGGTATAACTTAGTTAAGTTAAAAGGAAGGGGTGTATAATGGCGGCTATCAACAAAGATGAGCTAAAAAAGGAATGTGAGGCTGTAAAAGAGGCGCTAAAAAAAGAATTTGCAATAGGCCAGATTATAGGAAAGAGCGAAGCTGTCAGAGAGTTACACAAAAAGATAGAACAGATATCCCCCTGTAACATTAATGTCTTGATATCAGGTGAAAGCGGAACAGGAAAAGAGCTTGTTGCAAGGGCAATTCATTATCTGAGCCTGAGGGCAGGAAAACCCTTTATCCCTGTAAACTGCTGCGCTATACCTGAACACCTCTTTGAAAACGAACTCTTCGGCCATGTTAAAGGCGCCTTTACAGGCGCCTGCGACAATCACAACGGCCTCGTCAAGGAGGCAGAGGGCGGCACCTTGTTTTTAGATGAGATAGGAACAATCAGCCCGAATGTTCAGGCAAAGCTCCTTCGTCTCTTGCAGGATAAAGAATATAAACCACTCGGATGCCCTAAGCCTAAGAATGCAGATATAAGAATCATAGCAGCAACTAATAAAGACCTTTATACCCTTGTCAGAGAAGGCACATTCAGAGAAGACCTGTATTACAGATTAAATATCCTCGCTATTTATCTGCCTCCATTAAGGGAGCGGAGGGATGACATACCTCAATTAATCTCACATTTTATAAATAAATATTCAAGAGAATACAATAAACCAGAAATAGAGCTCTCGCAGGCATTAATTAATGAATTTGCTGCATATAAATGGCCTGGGAATATAAGGGAGCTTGAAAACAAGATCCAGCAGATGATTGTCCTGCCTTCTAATCCTGTATTATTTTCTAAAAAAGCCTTATCGCAATCAGATAAGCCAATGAAAGAGCCTGAAAAAGAATGCCTCAAGGCTGCAAAAAAGAGGATTGTTCGCTCCTTTGAAAAATCCTACCTTCACCAGATTTTAAAAGAACACGGCGGCAATGTAGCAATGGCTGCGAAAAAAGCAGGCAAAAGCCGCACCTCCCTCTGGAACCTCCTCAAAAAGCACAACCTGTCGCCAAAGGAGTTTATGTAGCCAATCAACATCTAATAAAGCTACTTTTTTATTTATGTCATTCCTGTGAAAGCAGGAATCCAGAGGCATGAAATACTTCGTAGCCTTACAACCCCTTTTTTCCTCTCATAGGATTTTAATCTTTTAAATCCTCTAACCCCCTCTTTTCTAAACCCCGTTAGAGATTTATCTCTAAACGGGGTAAAGAGGGGTCAGGGGAGATTATCCCATTACACCGTCACAAAAAGATGACGCAAGGGTCATAAAAAAATGACTCATCCGTCACAAATTTATGCCTCTGCTTATAATCACACACAATCATATCAATGAGTTACACATTTAACCCTCTGGCACATCTATTGCTAATATTTTATATGGTAGCCAATGGTAGCCGCAGCCTTCAGGCTGCTAAGATTAAAAAACTCCTCTCCCTTGCAAGAAAGGGGGAGGCATTACATCCCCTCTCCCCTTTGGGGAGAGCAACTGTGTTGTCAAGGGGTAAATAAATAAATTTTTGGGTTCCATAA
>ERZ1292623.3783-Hain-H51-01um-R1-3783-length-12745-cov-10_pt1 | contig 12745 bp, 18 predicted proteins | sample MGYA00564398_ERZ1292623 | MGnify/ENA primary metagenome ERZ1292623 (study PRJEB36523, sample SAMEA6512633) | groundwater metagenome | collected 2019-01-07 | study: AquaDiva: Metagenomics assemblies of 32 groundwater samples | reverse complement strand
CGCCCCAGGAAGTATTTGATTACTACCTTAAAAGGCTCTAGGGGTTGCATTAGTTTCTAGAATACGGGTAGCCTTAACCAATCCCCTTCCTGTGCTATAATTGAGCTTACTTATGTCTCCCGAAATAGATTTACAAATGAGCGAAATAAAATTTGTTCAAGAAAAAGAACGAAAATTGAACAATAACCGTTCTGAAGAATATATAGTAGCGCAAACAATTTGGGCAAAAGGAGCTATTGTTCTCGTTAGCATTACCGAAAAATACAAACGCCAAGGTTTGAACATCAGTGGAACAACTAACGTTTATAGCCAAATTCCTCAAGAAGATAGAAGAGCCTATATGCTAGCAAAAAATTGCGTGGTGTTTGGAATATCGAGCACAGCTTTAGATACAGCTATCCGAGAGGGAAAAGTTGCCGATGAAGATATCGTGATCCCCTACAATAACACTGTAGACAATACTTATGAACCCAGAATAGAGGGTCATCTAAGCCACTACTTTACAGAAAAACAAGCAAAAAAACTTAGAAAAACAGCCAGGAAAGCCATGGATAAAGGAAAAACAATGTCTTTCTTTTATACAGATGGTTTTAAAGAGATGCCTGATCCTATTGCTATTTTCCTATCAATATATGGAAATTTCTCGGTCATAAATGAGTCAATTTTGCCTTATTTTATCAGAGGTGTCGCAGAACTTAAAATAGACAATGCAAAAGCAAAAGGATTGGATACGCAAAAAAGAGAATAAAATCTTATGATACAATGTATTTATGCCAGTAAATAAAAGCGCCAAAACCAAATCCACTTTTGAAGAAACTTTTAGTGTAAAAGGTGAGCAAATAGTTGAAAAAGTAAAAGCTCTTGTCAAAGAAGGGAATGTGAGGAAAATTATTATTAAAGACAAGAGCGGCAAGGATATTATCCAAATCCCGCTGACTTTCGGCGTTGTCGGTCTGGTTCTTGCCCCCGCCTTGGCAGCCGTAGGCGCTATTGCGGCGCTTATCACCGAGTGTACGATTACTGTTGAAAGAGATAAATCTTAAAAAGACTTGCCATAAGACCTGTTGTCAGCAACAAATTCCTCAAATAAATCTCTTAATGCATCTTGCTCAACCGGTATCACTGAAGTTCGCATTTCAAATCTTTCTCTTTCCCGCTCATATCTTATGTCAAGATCCGAATCTTTAACTTTTTGTGCCAGCATTTCGTATCTTCTCCTGTATATTTCTCCCAAAGCCCTAACTCCTTCTCCCAAGATATGATCTGAGCCCTCAGTTCTTTTTTCACCTGCATGTGCCATAGTATCCAGAATAATAACTGCCTCATGAGCAAGCTTTGCAATGCTAAAATTCTTCTCCTTATCACGGTGAGCTCGATAGATCCACCCATTTCGGTGAAATCCTACCATATCCGATACTATTCTCAATGTAATTAATTCTTTATGCAGGCTATTTGCTGGGCGTTCCTGAAGAAAATCCCCTGCGAATTCTTCAAAAACTTCATCCGGCAAAATTCCGGTAACTGAATAGTTTTCGATCCTTTCATATGCAGCTTCAGCTGTTATAAGTTCAAGATAATCTGAAGTAAGCGGGTCGTCAAAGCGAGTCGGACCAACAACTCTGTTAAAATCCCTCCGTGTTGCCTGCAGTATTCTGCTCTCGGGATCTATAAACCTTGGATTTTCCAAGTTTGGCATATTATATCTGCTTTATATCAGACCATAAATTTAAAGTCAAACTAGAGGAAAAGAAGAGAAATTGCGGAAAAACCGGCGCCGAGCAAAAATCCTCCGATTACATCCGTAGTCCAATGCTCACCTAGATAAACTCTACTGACTAACATAGTCAAAACAATAAGTAATATAACAAAAGATATCAATAATTTTATTTCTCTGCCCGCTTTTTTCGACCTCCAAATCATAAACAGCATCAAGACTGTAAGAAAAGCCGTCCTTGTCACATGCCCTGAAGGGAATGAAGAGCCGGGATGCACGTAAAAACTTGGGAAGGTCACCGGAATATCATATCTGTGAAATATAAAAGGCGGTCCGGGATGATTTACAAATATTTTTCCAAACAGCTCAACACACAAACTTATAATATATAAAACCAAAACCCCCGCACTTTTTATTTTCCGGTTTAAAGCAACCAGAATCAAAAGTATTAAGGTGGTAATTTCTACCGAGCCAAGCAGACTGAATGACGAAAAGAATGTATCAAAGTATCTCGGAATATTATTTTGTAATCTTACAGTAGTATCGAAATCAAAAGAAGTAAAAACATCTTTGTGGACGAAAAATGAGAAAATTCCAAAAATAGCTACAGTGACCAAACCTAATCCTGCGAGATTTTTTTTATTCATTAATCTAACTTTAGGCCCCTGAGGAATTTGCGGAATTCTCCGTTTATCTCTTTATGCTCCAAACCAAATTCAACTATCGTTTTCATGTACTCCAATTTATTTCCGGTATCATAATATTTTCCTCCCTTAACTTCTGCGGCCAGAACTCTCTTTCCGTCTGAAATCATCAGCTTAAGAGCGTCATTATAATACAGCTCGTCTCCTTCATTTAAATTCTCGTTGGCTTTCCTGATATATTCAAAGATATCAGGAGTGAACACGAATCCAGAGACAGTCGCCAGATCAGACGGTGCATTTTGCTTGCCCGGTTTTTCTATAATAGTCTCAACATCAATAAGCCCGTCCCGCATTTTCTTACCTCCTGCAAATCCGTACTTCTCATAATCCGTATCTGTTCTAGCTTTAATTCCTCCAAGCACCGAACAGCCAAACTCCTGGTATAAATCGACCAATTGCTTGAATCTGGAGGGGTCTGACTTTATAAAATCATCGCTCCATGTATAAATAAACGGCTCATCCCCTATTATCGCTTCTACATTTATGAGAGGCGTTCCATTGCCGTAAGGACCTTTCTGTCTTATGTAAATAAAGTTTGCAAGACCCGATATATTTTCTACTTCGCTGATTAGAGAGGCCTTGCTTTCTCCGCCGTTGCGTAAATTTTCGATAAGTTCAAGACTCGGTCTGTCAAAATGATCTTCGATAGTTCGCTTATGATACCCCGTTACGATTATTATATCCTCAATTCCAATTCCAACCAGCTCCTCGACAATGTACTGCACTATAGGCTTATCGACTATTGGGAGCATTTCTTTGGGCATGGCTTTGGTCTGAGGCAGGAATCGTGTACCAAAACCAGCAGCAGGTATTACAGCTTTACGTATTTTTTTTGACATAACAATTTAGCAATTCAACAATTGAACAATTTACCTTATTCTTAAACCGTAAATCTTAAATCATCAATCGTCAATGGTAACCTCTATTTTACCCTCCCCGCTCTTTACATGTCAATTGCAATCTGATAAAATCATTTGGTTATGGTAGGCTTAGTTTTGAGTTTTGAGAATAATTTCACTTGGAGCTCCTGACTTTCCCTCAATAACTACTTTATGGCAAAATCGCCGGTTACTTTTTTAAAAGAGGTTCAGGACGAGCTTAAAAAAGTTGTCTGGCCTACGAGGGATGAGGTCATAAGGCTTACTTTTGTAGTAGTTTTTATAAGCCTTGTTGTCGGATTTTTCCTGGGAGGGATCGACATTGTCTTGGTGAAATTAATAGAAATATTTTTGAACAAATGACTAGTCGCTAGTGGCTAGTTGCTAAACTTATGGATGACCAAACATTGAAACAAAAGGAAACAAAAGAAGAAAAAGCTCTCGAATCAGTTGTAGAGGCAGAAAAGATTGAAAAAGCTCAAGCGCAAGAGCAAACAGCTGAGCCGGTTGTTGAGGAACAAACTGCACCTGGGCCTGCGGAGGCTTCGGAGGAAACTTCGGAAGTGGTAACAGATAAACCCGTTGAAGTTCAAAAAGAAGAGGAATCAGAGCCCGAAAAGGCCGAGGAGAAAGCAGATGAATCTGTGATAAAAGAGCCTGTCAAGTCCGATGTTCCCGCAAGTGCCAAGTGGTTTATTGTACACACTTATTCGGGGCATGAGGACAGAGTAACCAAAACTCTTCGGCAAAGAATTCAGAGTCTTGGATTTGAAGACAGAATTTTCGACATTATAGTTCCTAAGAGAAATACGATCAAAGTCTCCGGAGGAAAGAAAGAATCGGTTAAGGAAAAGATTTTCCCCGGATACATAATCATACGGATGATTCTGGATAATGAAAGCTGGCTTCTGGTCCGGACAACTCAGGGAGTTACAAGTTTTATCGGTACAGGAAATAAGCCGACTCCGATTTCTGAGAAAGAGGTTGAAGCAATCCAGAAGTTTATGAACCTCGAGGAACCGCTTTATAAAACTGCGTTTGTCAAAGGTGAGGCTATCAAGATCGTAGACGGCCCATTCGCGGATTTCCTGGGAACTATTGATGAAATCGATGAGGCAAAAGGACGGCTCAAGGTCTTGGTAAGCATATTCGGAAGGGAGACACCTGTAGAGTTAGATTTTCTGCAGGTAACTAAATTATAAAATGGTTAAAGAATTAGACGACAGAGCATTTGGATGTGAAAGGCCTCATTGCGCTAAAAAGTTTGAAGACAGAACAAATGCAGAGGCTCACGAAGTCTCAGATGGAGAACATATAATTTTCTTGGTAACAGGTCTCATTAATAAGCCTGCAGAATTTGCGACAGCCTTGTTGACAGCTGAAGGACCTGAAATCTTGAGTATTGGATCTAATTATAATATTGCCCATGGTCAATGGTTTGCTAGCAAGCTTCTCCATACAGCTACTGAAAGAGTTAAAAGATTAGAAAGTATAAACACAGAGGTAAATTATCGTACTCTTTATGAAGAGGCAGCAATTGAAATGCAAAAATAATCAATAATAATATGAAAAGTAATGCAGAAGCAATCAGGGTTACGGAAAAATTTGCGCAAATAGCATTCAGTCATGGATCGCTTGATAATGTAGATCGATCAATGGGGATTGTCTCAGACGACATAGCGAGGCATTCGATGAATCTCAAAATGTTGTCAAGAGATATATTGACCCAAAGGAAAACAATGCTGGTGAAGCTTATTGATCTTGGTACTAGTAAAAAATAATATATGGCAAAGAAGATTAAAACAATCATAAAAATAAATATCGCGGGGGGCGCTGCTACGCCTGCACCGCCTGTGGGAACCGCACTTGGTCCTCACGGACTTCCGATTATGGAGTTTGTAAAGGCCTTCAATGACAGGACCGCAGACCAAAAAGGTACGATAATTCCTGCAGTAATTACTGTCTATGAAGACAGAACTTTTTCTTTTGTGACGAAGAAATCGCCGGTTGCCGAGATGATAAAAAAGTCTATGGGCAAGGAAAAGGGCTCACAAAAACCGGGAAAAGAGTCAGCTGGAACGCTCACGAAAACTCAGGTTGAAGAAATTGCGAAGGCAAAAATGGAAGATTTGAACACCACAAACGTGGAGCAAGCCATGAAAGTCGTAGAAGGCACAGCCCGCAGTATGGGAATACAAGTAAAGTAAAATAGTTACTAGTTACTAGATACTAGTATCTGATATCTATTATCTAAACCTATGGGAAAAATAAGAGTAAAAACTTTCGGCTCACCGGAAGAAGAAGCGCAAGATTTGAAAAAAACTAAAGAGAAAAAGGAAGCCAAAAAAATGGCCAAAGGCGCTCATGGCGGCGAACGTGTAGTTTCCCTTGGAGTAACTGAAGAAGAAATTGCCAAGGAGATAGAAGCCACACAAGCTCCGCATGAAGAGAAAGCGGAAGAGAAGAAAACCAAATCTAAAAAAGAAAAGTTTGCGAAGAAGAAAATTCGCTCCAAAAGATATCAGGCAAGCGTAATTAATCTTGATAGAGCAAAAACCTATTCCTTAAAAGAAGCGCTTGAGCTTCTCGGCAAATTTCAGAAAACTAAGTTTGATGAGACAATAGAGCTTCATATAAACACTGCAAGGGGAGGAATTTCAGGCAATATTACTCTCCCCCACGGCTCCGGAAAGATAACAAGAGTTGCGGTTGCAAACGACGAAATAATCGCGGAAATTGAAGCAGGAAAAATAAATTTTGATATTTTAGTTGCAACACCCGATATGATGCCAAAGCTTGCCAAAGTCGCAAAAGTCTTAGGACCAAGAGGCCTTATGCCCAATCCAAAAAACGGCACTATAACAGCAAAGCCAGAAGAAGTTGTGAAGAAGTTTGAAGCAGGCCTTATGTCATACAAGACAGAAGCAAAAGCTCCTCTTATTCATATGGTCGTGGGTAAATTCTCTTTCGGAGAAAGCAAGCTCGCGGATAATATCAAAATGGTCGTCTCTACTGTAAAACCAGAAAATATCCAGCAGGTCGTAGTCAAATCCACAATGTCCCCTGGCATCAAAGTCCAAGTTTAAAAGCTAGATCATTACTTCAGCGGACTCTTCCATTAATCTGATTCGTTTTTTCCATTCAGGGAGTGACTCAAACTCTTCGAGCCAGGCACTGTATCCTTCTTTTTCAATCTTATCTTGGAATTGGTCTGGCGTCTCCCACTCCAAGCCCTCAACTTCAATAACATTAATTTTCTTTTTATGCTTAAGAGCAATAGTCAAAAACTCCGCGTATATCCCGAAATCATTTCTTCTGGAGTCTCGCATAATTTCCTCAGCCAATTTTCTATCAAAGCCAAACGATCCGGACATAATATCCACATCCATACCTACGATTTCAGTGGCAATTGCATTTACTGCTGTTTCGGTAGTCCTTTGAATCAAAGGATGGGACTCAAATGCTCGCCTTGTGCGCACGAATGATATAAATCCTTTTATTTTTTCAACTTCTTTATCAATTCTTCTAAGTTCATCTGGATACCTCTGAGCCCAATGAAGAGCTCTATCAAAGTCTACAAGATGTATATGGGAAGCTTGTAATTTTAAACCGCCGGCTATTGCTCTTCTGTAATTCTCGCCTAGCGAAATCTGATGAGCTGAAGTTATAAATGGGATTTTTACTTTTTCAAGAGCTCTCTCGGTCTCTTCTGAAGTTTTATGCGATATAGAAACAAAAATATTCCCAGCGTAAATCTTAAATAATTTATCTCCATTGTTCAAAACCTGCTGAGCAAGTCTTGCATCCGGATCATATAGCGGTGAAACTAACACTCTATTCATAGTATATAATTTTTAAAACAAAAAACACACAGGTATACCAAAAAGCTTGGTAAAGCAAAAAAGAAGAGAAAAATCTCTAAATTTCAGCTATTACCTGCTGTTTTTGGTAAGTCTCGCCATTGGCGGACAGGAGAAACGGAGAACGGCTAAGGAAGAATTGGTCTTTAACCAACCTGCATTCAATATCTAATTGAATACGTCAACATCCTCACCGCTACCGTTTGCTGTTAATTCGTCGCTTGTGCGAGCGCCTCAGGATGATTCGCGAAAAACACGAAAAACGTATTCATCGCAACAGATGCACGGTAGTTCACGCCGTCGTACTCACCGAGAGCAATCCGCAAGACGAGCTCGCCCGCGGGAATGTACTCGCACTTGAAGATGAGTTCTTCTCGGTCGAACTTGCTCGTGTCAATAGTCTTGGGATCGATTTCGATCTCAAGAAGATCAGACGGTGTCACAAGCGGACCGGTTGGGTTTCCCCAATGCTGACCCATACTCTTGATCGAGATGATGTCCTGGACGCCGGCCTCTTCGAGCACTTCTCTCTTCGCGCCTTCGGGGGCGGATTCGAAAACTGCCGATGCAGTAGCGCCGACGATCTTGTCACGGAAACCCATTACGGGCTGTGCGAATTTGATCGGCGGATCTGCGGGAATACCATAAGAGGTATCCGCAAACGGGCGCACCTGGAAGGTGACCCCGACGTAAAAGATGCCGTCTTTGACGTAGTACGCGACTGCGTTGATGTTCGGCGCTTCGCCTGAAACCACTCGATCGAAATCGGGCGTACCATCTGGCTTTAGTTGAACACGCACTTCGGCGAATCCAAAACGTGAGCTAATGCGGCTTTTGGCTGCATCAACTTTCCATCCATTTTCACCGCGTGCGGCAAGCCATCCTGGGAAGCGCTTTTCGCACTCCTCAGCCGTAATCCATGCTTGCATTTCTGCCTCACTTTCAAGCTAATATTTCCGCTTAGAAGATAGATTGGTGCATTTTTTGACCAATCTCCTTTTGTGCTTTTCGAGAGCTAGTCGAAACACTGATCACATGCCGCGTGAATCGTACCAAGTCTGGCACTTTTCAACGAAGCGTCGCAAATCTTGGTCGTTATTCCAGAGTTGCTGAGATCCATACCTAGCTCGGCTCGACGAAACTTGTTAGCCTCAGTCGGATCCAGCCGTGCTTTCTCCTCAGCTTCAAGATGCTTGTTTACAAGCTCTTGTTGTCTCTGAGTAAGTTCACCGTAAAGAGGTCCACAAAAAATGTGAGGACCTTGCGAGCATGCAGGCCGACGACGATCGTTGCAGTCATGAGAATGTGGGACTGGATGATAAAGCCTTATCAAGGCTGACCTCCCTAACAGAATCTATGCTTAGAAGAACAGTATAAGTACTGCCTTTTTATAAGGTTGATTTACAAGTGATTTACAAGGTCGGACCTTGTAATACTTGTAATATTCTGCTTAGAAACATATCGCAACGCGATACCTTAAAAATCTTGTATAGATTTCTCCTTTCCTGTGTGTTTTGTTAATGTGCGCTATCTTAGCAAACAAGCTCCGCAATTGGAGAAAGTTGCTTTAAAAGCTAAGGAAATATAGCAAATTTAGATGAATTTGTCAAGCTATAGGACTATAGGGGCATTCCGTGAGGCTATTTATTTAACGGATTAGACTTATAGTCTTTTAGTTTCTCTTTATCGATACTGAAAACTAGAGGATCCTTTTTAAAAATATTTCTGAGAACTCTTTTGAGAGTAAGCATAACTACGAGGCTATTTGTGGGATTTCCAACCGTATGCCAGTCTTTTCCTTCCGTATATTCAGGGATGAACCTCACCTCGATTTTTCGTCTTTTCCCTTTAGTATCTTCTACTAGAAGCTTAACGCTTTTCGTGCCCTCACACTCAATCCCCACCACCCACTCGTCTTTTTTCAAAATTGCCTCTGAGATTCTTTTTTCTGAAACCTTCTCCCCTTTCCTCTCCTTTATCATAACTTCTCCTGTGAGAGGCACAGAAAATTCCTCGACAAACTTATGCCTATGCCAATTGAGGTCCATGTCGAAATGCGGAGGAAGTCTGGTAATCTTAACTTCAATTGGAAGCTTGGGGTCTCTGTCGTGAAAATAGAAGCAGTTTCTCTCCTCTCCACCTGCACGCAGCTCAAGAGATGACTCTGCCAAAGGAATAAACATAACTAATTATATGCATATAAGTATAAGAGGAGCAAATTTTAAACGTGGATTAATCTAAACTACTTCGCTGCGGGACTGAAGACCTGCTTGCCGGCAGGCATGCCCAGAAGATAAAACACGCAAAAATCTTCATGAGGCGGTAGAAATAATTCTTGAAGAGACGGAAAAATTATATTCAGACAAAAGATACAATTGTAGAATTCAAAGCTATGAGGACTTTTTCTTTCTCCTTCTATCAAGCATCGTAGGAAGAGCTGTTAAAAGCAATATAAGCCCTGCTACAAGAAGAATTAAAAATACTACTAAGCTGTTATCTGCCAAATTTATCACCTCCTAATCCAAATACTGATATACCAAAGTATAAACGTTCCTAAAAATCCTATAAATAGGATCGATAAATCAAGCTTATTATCAAAAAATGCCGGTAGGATAACAGAAGCAATTCCTACCAATCCGAGATCTGCAAAAATATCAGATAGTTTATCTAGCTGTTTGGGGTTTAATCTGTAGAAAAACATTCTGGAATTATAGTATCAGAAAATACAAAAACCTTCAATGCTTAGAGGGCTTCGCTGCGGGACTGAAGACCCAGAAGATAAAGAACTGCTTCCTAGTTGATTTTTTATTCAAAATTGCTACAATGTTTATGTATGAAGACAGGAACACCAATGACAATAAAAATCACATATGATAAAACCTCCAAAGATGCTCCATTTGTCGCTTATAGTCCGGAGCTTGATGTAGCTTCGTGCGGTCCTACGGAAAAAAAAGCCCGTAAGAATCTTCATGAAGCTGTTGAAATAGTTCTTGAAGAAGCTAAAAAGAAAGGTAGGCTTACGCAGCTTCTTGAAGAACTGGGATTTGAAAACCAAGCAGTAGTCGGTAGCCCGTAGTCTGTTAGCGTTTTTAAGCAATTTCGCTGCGGGATTGAAGACCGAGAAGATACTGAACTGCTTCTTTTTTATAGCGTCTGTCGCCTCTGGAGTTGATGCGGATGGCAGGAAGCTTGCCTCTTTTGCCCCATCTTTTAATTGTCAGGGGAGAAACCCGGAGGATTTGCGCAACTTCACGTACTGTAAGAAGATCTGGAAGGTTATCGAGTGATATGGTTTGAGTGTTCACAGGCATGTAACTAATACTTTGTAATATATAACTAAAACTAAAGTAACAAAATGGAACATTGTTGTCAAGGGGTCATTTTTAAAATTTAAGAAAAATAGCTGTTGACTAATCTTTTTCGGTTTGCTAAACTTACAAAACCTAAGACAGTGAGTTTCCCGCCGCGGCGGGATTAAAAATCTCACCGAGGACCACCGAGTAAGGTTTATTTGCTCAAACATGGCACTTCTTAGGGAGTGCTTTTTATTTGGTAAAGCCAAAAGAATTGTTAAATGGTTGCATTGTTAAATTGTTTTAAACAATAGAACAATGAGCGACTGAAAGGAGCGAAGCAATATAACAATGAACAAAGTATCTAAAAATAGACAAAAAAAAGAAGAAATAGTTGATAAGATTAGTGAGAAAATATCAAGAGCAAAGGGTCTTGTTTTCACAAATTATCAGGGGCTGACACACAAGCAGCTTGAAGAATTAAAAAGAGCATTAAAGGATGCAAATGCAGAGCTAGTCGTTACAAAGAACACACTTCTTAAACTCTCGCTAAATAAAGCCGGAGTAAAAGCAGACGGGAATGAAGAGGGATTTAATAATCCTACCGCCACTATTTTTGCATATGAAGATGTGATTGCTCCTCTTAAACATTTAGCCAAAACACTTAAGAATTTGGGTCTTCCCACGATCAAATTTGGCATACTTGATGGACAAGCGCTTAATAGCGATCAATTGCTGAATCTTGCCTCATTACCATCTCGCGAAGTACTTCTTGCACAAGTTGTAGGCGGACTTAAGTCTCCGATTTTCGGCCTTCATAGAGCACTCAGTTGGAATATCCAAAAGCTGGTAATGACACTCAAAGCAGTAGAAATAAAAAAGAGCGTATAGTGCTTAGAGAATAGCGTATAGTTTAAAATCAACTAAACGCTAAACGCTAATTTCTAAACGCTGGTTTGAACGGAGGTGAAATTATATGGCAAAAGTTTCAAAAAATGATTTAATAAAAACAGTTGAAGAGATGTCGGTTCTCGAACTTTCAGAATTCGTGAAAGCTTTGGAAGAGAAATTCGGAGTTTCAGCAGCAATGGCAGCAGCTCCGGCAGCGGCAGCGCCCGCAGCAGATGCAGGCGAGCCTGCAGAAGAGCAGACAGTTTTCAACGTAGTAGTTGCAAGCTCTGGAGCGAACAAAATAGGAGTAATTAAAGCACTTAGAGAATTAGTACCGACTCTGGGACTTAAAGAAGCAAAAGATTTGGTCGATGCGGCACCGAAGGAAGTAATGACTGCGGTGAACAAGAAAACTGCTGAAGAAGCAAAAGAAAAACTTACGACAGCTGGTGCAACAGTAGAGCTTAAATAAGATTGTCTTATTTTATTTGATCCGCCACGGCGGATCTTCGAAAAAGACTCCTTTACCGGAGTCTTTTTGTTTGGATTGTTTGGATTGTTTGGATTGTTTGGAATGTTTGGAATATTCCCTACCCGTCTTATTTAATTAAACTTAGTTCAATGTATCATATATCGATATATCGTACATTATAAATAAAAAAAATTAAATTATACTTGGCTTGACTCTGCCTCCGGCAGCTCTGGCAGCATATCCGGCTAGGTTTATCAATGCTTCTTTTAACTCTTTTACTATTTTTTCATTTTGGAGTTTTCTGAGAGCATGTTCGTATCCTCCACTCCGACTTGTTTCCAGAAACAATTGCATTCTGGCAACAGTACCTCTGGTCACATGTAAAATTGCGGATATATGAGAATCCGGTAAGCCTTCTTTTAACATAATTATTATCGCAAGTCTTTTGGAAAACATTAGTCTTTCGGTCGGAGTCATAAGAGAAAGCATGAAACCATTCATTTCCTCTTCTTTAGTAAGCCTGGTTAAAACAAACTCCAGGGTTTTTAATAGATCCCTTTCAACTTTGTGATCAAGTTTAACCCTGGAAACATGCGGCATGTAATGCATCATATATCGATATATGATGCATTGTCAATATGAAAAATAGGTTCTAATTTCTTAGGAATGGGCTGAGCTGATCAACCTAAAGACCGATTGATAAAGTTCCGACAACCGGCCCGCTTCGCCAAAACCCCAGTGAGGCGAACAACAGACTACTTCTCATCGACTATCCACCAGTCAAGCTTGATGTTGGATATAAATTTAAAACTTAAAATTTAGAAGTCAAAAATATCACCACAAATACGGGACAATTCAAAAGTCGTGTAACAATGGGCGAGTCTGGTGCAAAACTCCAATTAGATTATATTAACAATGTCAAAGAGCGAGAGC
>ERZ1292623.3782-Hain-H51-01um-R1-3782-length-12747-cov-4_pt1 | contig 12747 bp, 20 predicted proteins | sample MGYA00564398_ERZ1292623 | MGnify/ENA primary metagenome ERZ1292623 (study PRJEB36523, sample SAMEA6512633) | groundwater metagenome | collected 2019-01-07 | study: AquaDiva: Metagenomics assemblies of 32 groundwater samples | reverse complement strand
CGGTCACCGCGACCACGGCGTTCCAATCGCTCACGCCGCCATCCTTCTGCAAGCGAAGCCCGCAGACCTCGGCCTCGCTGCCGCCGGCGATGACGGAGCGCTGGATGTGCGCTTCGAGGGTCGAGCGGATGGCGTGGTACTCGCTCTTCAGGCACTCGGGGAAGAGGCCTGAGCCATTCGAGTAGCCGGTGTCGCGCGCGCCCTTGAGAATTAGGTTCACTGAGATTCCCTGATGTGCATGCAACCCCTTCGACGACGCTCCGTGCCACATCGTCGGCTGCTCGACGATCGCGGTCACCTCGACGTACTGGCCAGGCGCAAGGTTCCAGTTCGTCGGTGACGAGCCGCCAATGTACACGTACCAGCTCACGGGGTTGCGCGTCTGCTCGCTGTCCCACTGCAAGATGGGCGGCGCGTCCATGTTGGCCGCGGTGACGAGGGCTGTGAAGTTGTCATTGCGCATGGGCACGAAGTATTCGATGCGCTCGGCATTCGGCAGCACGTCGCGCGAGAACTTCGCCCACGTCATCACTACGGCGGGCGCGTTGTTGCGGAGCGGCGAGGGCGAGGACAACGAGGCATCACGCGGCGTCTTGGTCTTGAGCCCGGCGAAGACGCTGTCTTCGGACACTGCAGAGGCAGTCTTGCGACCGTATCGAACGCCGCGAGGCGCCCACACGATCTCGACGTCGTCGAGCGTAGCGAAGCGGCGTGAGAGAGACCCTTCGGTCTGCAGACGACCGATGATGCCCTCGGCCACGCGCACGTTGCCGGCCGACGGCAATGCAGTCGGGCGCATGTACTGCATCGGATTCATCTTGCCGTTGAACGAGGCTTGGATGGCCGAGAACGGCGCGCCCGACGCGATGTCGGTGAGCAGCGTGCCGATCATGGTCGCCTTGACGTGGCAGAAGCCGACGGGCGCTGTCGCGACGGCGCGCCACAAGAGCGCGTCGCGCTTCTTCGTGTTCTTGGTCGCCGCGCACATCTCGTGGAGGTCGAGCAGCCACTTCGCGACGCTCACGCACTTCTCGGCGCGGTACAGCGAACCGTTCGTGAGATATGCGTGCGCCTTGCGAACGGTCTCGATGTCGAACTCTTCGAGACCGCGCACGAGCATGCCGTACTCCTCGATACGCAAGGCCATCGCCTGATGCGCGTTCATCAGCGGCGCCGAGAACGGTCTGCTCTGCTTGACCGAGAAGTGCGTCCACGGCGGGGTCTCGGGCGTGCCGAGCACGCGCTCGCTCGACAAGAACACGCCCGTCACGCGCGCGCGCAGCACCAGCCCTTCCATGAGTGCTGCGGCGTCTCGATACGCCGGAGGCGCCCCCAAGTCGTCCCACATCACCGACTTGGTCGACCCGTCGTCGAACACGGTCACGAGTCCGCCGAAGCGCTCGATGAACTTGCGACATGCATTGCACGTACGATGCGCGCGCGCTTCCAACGTGGGAGCGCCATCGAGATAGGCTTCCCACAACGCCGTCGGCTCGACGTCGGTGTGGAACAACGGCGTGTCGCCGCTTGCCGCCAGCCTGAAGCGGTCGCGCACCTGATCGAGGAACGCTTCGTAGCGGTCGGTATCGCCGGGCACCTGCACGACCTTGCCCGGGGCCGAGACGGCCTTGCCCGCGGAGGCGACGGCCTTCTTGGTCGCCATCGTCTTGTGCACGGCAGACTTCGCAGCCGCCTTCGCCTTCTTGTTGCTCATCACGCTCGCATTGCTCGTATTGCTCGCCATTACGCGCCGCCTTTCTTTGTCTTCGTCGTCTTGACCATTCTCGCGCCGTTCGAGCAGCCGTGCCGCTTGCATGTATGGTCGGATGCAAGACGACTGGGACATCCGTAGCGGCTCGAACTGGCTCCCGTACAGCTGAAGGTGTCGCAATCCGAAGTCCAGGTCATCGGATTGCGCCCATTCGGACTGATACCTGAAAACGCGAGGCCTGGGTGCCCATCGTCTGCAATCCACTCGCCTGTTTCGAGGAGGCGCTCGACATCTTTCGCGCCATCCGCCGGGCGCCCGAGCCAATGTTTGGAAGAGAAGATCTTCCGATCCTTCTGCTTCTTCTCCTGCGCCTGTTCCTGCGCTTTCTTCTCGGCAGCTGCACGTTTGCGATCGAACTCGGCGATCGTGTTCTCGGCCTCTCGCAGCGTAAGCGGCTCCGCGGGCCAGAAGTCGCCGACGATGACAGCGCTGGAGGTGCGCCCGCGACTCTTGTACCGCGTCAGCACGATCCACCCGTCCCATACACACCGCGCGCTTTTGCCTTCTTCGGCAGAGCGGTCCTCTGCCGTCACCACCGCGAACCGCGGGACGACCTGCATCGTCTCGTCGTCTCCGTAGATGGCCTCGTCGCGATACTGATGCTTGATGAGCGCGTCGAGCGTCGCGCAGTTCCAGTTCTCAGGCTGAAACGCTCCCAGCTCGTCGAACGCGCACCTGCGTGGTGACACGAAGTTCTTCGGCTTGGGGTCGGCCAAGCATCGCGCGCACGTCATGACTCGTCTCCATTGCGCTCGTCGCTCTCGCGCTCGTTCTCGCTGCAGTCGCCGTAGGCGCTCGCGATCTCCTTGCGACACTCGGCGCAGAAGACGGAAGGGCCTTCGTAGTAGACGCTCTCGACGAGCGTCGCGCCGTCTTCGTCGCGCACGCGCCCCGCGCACACGCTGCACAGCTCGTCGCAGTCGAGACGCCCGCGCGTGTCGCGCGCGTAGTAGACGAACGGGTAGCCGCCGTCAGCGTACGCGGGCGGCGGTGTTTTCAGACATGTCGAGTCCATCGGACGTGCGCACGTATCCCCCACCGCAAACGGCCACACCGCGCGCTTCCACGTTTCCCACGCAGCGTCGTGTGCCTGTCGGTCGGCGCGTTCCGCGTCGCTCTCACCCTCGCGGCGCATCGGAATCTTCTTGTCGCTCGGATAGGCCGTGAAGTACGCGCGCCAAGCCAGCGCGACGCGCTCGGGCTCAGGGCTCTCGCACTCCAGTTCGATAGAGGGGCATGCGTACGAGGCCGCGGTCATGCTCGCTCCGCTTGGTCGCGCGCGATCTTGAGCACGGCGACCTGCTCCTTCGAGAGCACGGGCATGCACGATCCCGTGCGACCCAGCAATCGCCCCTGCTCCATGTAGTAGGCGACCGCGACGTCGAGCGTTTCGATCGGCGAGACCCCCGAACACCAGTCGGAGTAGTCCCAGCCAGAGACGATGTCGCCGTCGACATTGCGCACTGGCAGCGCCGAAACGACGTCCACATCGATGTTGTCAGGCTCGTACGCGAAGTCGATGCCTTCGCCCGTGCCCGTCGTCACGACGTACCACACCCCATCCAACTCGATGGCCTCCGCCGTGACGTCCGGGCGGCCGCCAAGGGCCGCGCACAGCGCATCGGCGCGCGCCTCGGCATCGCTGGCCTCGTCGAGGGAGGCCACCTTGACGCGCCGCCACACAGAGGTGACGTCGGGCTCGCCGCTCGCCGCAGACCACTCGGTGGTCTTCTCCCAGTAGCCGCTCAGATGCCACGTGAGCGCCATCGCGATGGCGGCCTGGTCTTCGGGAGACCAGACCGTATCGTCGTCCGCGACGGCGGCCACGGTCACTTGGTTGGGGGCGTCCGCGTCGACGCGGTACGCCGTGCGGTCATCGATCTGGACCCAGGCGCTCGTGGCAGGCGTGGTGGAGGTGGTCGCGGTCGCGGTCGCGGTCATGAAGGGGCTCCTTGTCTTGTCTGGCAGACGGGCGGGCTGAGAGCAGCGACTGTGCTGCGAGTGGTGTGAGGAGTGTACGTCACTCCTGCCAATCCGTCAAGACGTACGCGTAGCGCTGAAAAGCTGCCGTATCCGCGACTTGAGCCGCGGCCAGAGAGAGCGTCGCGGCTCGAAAATGTTCATGTAGCCACCGTCGAACGTCGCCATCCGCATGTCATCGGTCATGACCATGCGAAAGGGTGTCAGAAGGTTGCAGGAGTCGCAGTATCCAAGCGCGTCCACGTGGAACGCGTAGGCGTCGCCGCCCTCGTCACGAAAGCTCGCTGCGTGTACGCGCGCGGCTTTGACGACGCCACGAATTTCGTCAGGCGGTAAGACCGCATGACACGAAGTGCACGAGCCTTCGAACGACAACCATCGCCCGCCACGCCCAAAGACGAGCGGAAATTGCGACATCACCGTCGGCCGCTCTCGGTGAACGGATAGATCAAACGTCTTCATCGACGAAGCTCATGACCTCTTCCACGAGACAGCGACTGTTTCGGAGAACGCGCCCGCTCGCCGAATGTCGCCGAACATTCAGATCGATTCGCCCATGTCGGCGTCCAGCTCTTGAAGAGCGGCCTTCAGGTCGTCGTGTCCGCACGAGCACGCCGCGGGCTTGTCGAGGCCGAGCATCACGTTGCACGGGCTTTGCCCCATAAGTCTCATTTGGGGCAGACTTTCAGGGCATCGTCTCCTCCTGCCTCAGATGTGGATGTTGCCTCAGAAGTCGGCGCGACGAGTCCGGCGAACATCGGGGCGGCAGCGCGGGCTTCTTCGTTCGCTTGACGGTCGCCATTCACATCTCCTTCGGGGTGGGGGTGAGGGTAGTCAGACGCTCGACGATGAGCCGTGAGCGCGCCGCCATCAGGTGGATCGGCGACTCCTGATGCGGGTCGAGCATCCAGCGGCGGACCGCTTCCACGCTCGCCGTTGCGTGGGCATGCGCGTCATCGATCGCAGCCTTGAGCCTCCCCACCTCTGCGGTGGCGAGGTCGCGTTGTTCCTCTGCCGCGGCGGCCTTGGCGCCCAGTTCGCGGTATCCGTCAAGCTTGCCGTCGCCATCGGCTGCGCGCTCGACCATCCACTGGAGGCCAGCCCTCGCCTCATCGCGTTCCTTCGTCAGAGCAAGCGCGCGCTCCTCCACGGCATACATCGACGCACGGAAGCGCTCGGCGGTTTGACTCGCCTCGTCCCGCTCCCGCGTGAGCCTGGCGATGGTGGCGTTTGCGTCATCGTCGTTCGCCCTCACGTTCTTGTTCTCTCTGTGCTTCACAGTTTTCACGGCTCGCCCTCATCGTCGTATTCGTGCTCGTCCTCGTCCTCGCGGACGGCGGCGTTCATCGCGCAGTCGCCGCACGTGTCAGGGCGCGGATTGCGCTGATGGTCGTAACATAGGTATCGAGTGACCGCCGCCATCGTCACCGTCAGCGCGCCGCACGTGCCACACGGTCCGCCCTCCGGTGACGTGCACGCCTTCTTGGTTTTCAAAGCCGCTCGCGCTTTGGAGACCAGTCGCTCCATCGTCTGATCAAACAAATCACCGCATTCACGTTCTATCTCGCCGGGCGGATTGCTCGCGAACTCTTCGAAGACCGTTTGCTCGTCGAACGCCGAGGTCGCCAACATCTTGGCGAGCACGCGGTCCATGTCGCGCGTCCATGCGCAGAGAGCCAGCTGCGCCGCTGCTCGTTGAAGGGCTTCTGTTTCGGGCATGCTCATAGTCATAGCTCGTCTCCGTTGCAGAGAAATGTCTCTTTGCACGTGCACTCGATGCTGATGAGCGTACCGATGGAAGTCGGCGTGAAGATGTACGAGACCGCGCCGCCGATGGCGCCGTGATAGACGTGCCCCTTCATGGCGCCTTCGGTCTTGGGCTGCCAAACCCTGCAGGTCTTCATGTGCTCCGTGAGCCATGCTTCCGCAGCCGCGCATGCCTCATCACTCATCTCGAAGGTCTTCATCGGGAAATGACTCCGGTTGCGAACGCGTGCGACACCTTTTTCAAGACGTCTTCGACGCGGTTCAAGTCGAAGTTGTCCTCGGCGTCGCGCACGCCCGACTCCATGTCGATCCACATGCCCTTGTGATGGCCGACGGCCGCGAGCACCTCCGCCACGTTGTCAGGGCCGATGCCGCCTGCGAAGCCCATGGAGACGTTGAACGGCAGGGGTACGGTCGGCCATCCTCCACCTCCCGTTTCGCCGGGGTAGATCCCGCGCCCGCCCGAGGGGTCGTAAAGAACGGTGGCGCGGCCGATGTTGCGCGCGTCGAGCGCGGCTTCGTGCGCGTCATCGACGGACTGTGCTTGGAGGATGAACTCGACCCAGCGGTCTCGCTCGTTGACGAACTTGCGCAGCGCGCCGGCGCCGAAGTGTTCGGAACCCGTACGGGCGGCCATGTAGCCATTGAGCTGCACGCGGCGAAAGGCATCCATGTACGGCGCGTCGATGTGCTGAGGGTCGCCTGCAATCGTATCGCGCGCGGCGGCGCCACAGAAGTGCGCGGCCAGACGAAGCGGCTGCGGATTGTCGCGCAGACACACGTCACGCAGAGCGTTCAGCCATTCGACGGTCGGGTAGCGAGATGTGCCATGGCGCTTGGGCGATATGAGGATGCCCCACTCGACGAACTCGAAACGATCGGCGAGGGCGACAAGGTCCATGACGTCGACGTTGTCGTCGGCGCCGGTGATCGTAACTGCGATATGGACTTGATTCATGGCTCACTATCTCCAGTGAAATAGGTATACGTGGCCGATGACGGTTCGATAGCGTAACGCGCTTCTACGTACGGCCATGAGCCAAGGACAGACTTCCTCGTTATCCATCGCGACGTGTGCGCAATCGCCGCCCCACGCGCTCGGCGCCCCATCCGCGATCCCTGAAAACGCGAGCCCTGGCATACCGTCGTCGACGATCCACCGTCCGTTCTCCAACAGCCGTTCGACGTCCGTCGCATTGCCGGATGGGCGTCCTTCTCGATGACTTTGACCAGCCATCAAAAGTTATCTCCGTTGCAGAGGGCCTTCTCACCGCACGCGCACTCGATATGGCAGAGCGTGCCGAGAGAGGTCGGCGTGAACGTGTACGAGACCGCCCCGCCGATGGCACCGTGATAGACCTGACCCGCGAACAAACCTTCCGTTTTCGGCCGCCAGACCTTGCAGGTCTTCGCGTGTTCTTCAAGCCATGCGTCCGCAGCAGCCGCCTCATCATCGCTTATCTCGAAGGTCTTCATTGGCAGTTGCTTTGAAGCTGCTCGCGTTCGATGACCTTGTGTATCGATATTCGATAGCCATGGGTCTCGTCGTAGAGAGCGAAGGCGGGGATGTGAGGACCGTGTTGTATGCGCAACACTTCCACTTCACTGATGGAGTATTGGTTGGCGGCGCATGACAGAAGGTAGCCGAGACCTTCATCCACCACTACCATGACTTCTGTTCCTTGCGCCGCCAGGCATCTGAGACCAGTAGTGAGATCGATGGCGACCGTCTGGCGCGTGAGCCCGACCATGAGCACTGGAACTATTCGTTCGTAGCACGATACAGCAGACAAGCGGCGAAACCATCCTCGAAGAGGAACCGATTGACCCTTATCCGTCACACTGCATGCCGGCTGCCACCATAGGCGTACCGGCTCTACCCGTCCAAGCTCCTGAAGTTGGGCGCCCATATGTGTCAGAAGCAGTGCAAAGCTCTGCACTTCTTGTTGGCGATCTTCCAGTAGCCTTTTCTTCCGTCGGGCAAGCGTTGCCGTGGTCGGTCTGGAGGGTCTGGAGGGCGCCTTCGTCTGTGGCCTCGTCTTCGTATTCATCTTCATGGCGTCTCCTCCGTTTCGGCTTCGACGAGACTACCGGCATCGCCTGCGCTGTCGACCGCGGCGAACGCCATCACGACGGCTACGAGCAACACCGCGCCCACGACCAGTCCTTCGAAGAGGCGTCCGATCATCACTTTGCGCGCCCAGCATCGCTTCGTTTCATGCGCTCGGCGTCGTAGGCCTTCTGCCATGCGTCTCGTTCGTTGAGGACTTTTTCGTACGCGGCAAGGAGCTTGTCACCCGACGCGCGCACCTTGACCAGCTCTGCGCGCGAGGCATCGCGTTCGGCGAACGCGCGTTGCACGTCCAGGGGCCAGCTGGCGGCCTTCTCGATGAGCAAGGCGTCGCGTTCGGCGAGGGCGGCGTCCATGGCGAGGTGCACGGCCTCCCAGCACACGTAGAAGCCGGTGCGGGTCATCGTCATCGGCACTTGCGGCGACGTAGGCGCTGCGACCGCCGGCATGGACGGCGCGGGCGGCGGGGGCGACGCGGGCGGCTCGCCTTTCGCGAGTGCGATATCGCCAAAGTACGCGAGCGCTTCATGGTGGCGCCCCTTGTCGAAAACGTAGAGCGTGTCGCTGTCGGCCCATTCTCTAACAGGCATGTCCAGGGCCCGAGCGTCGAGGCGCCGTCCGTTGTCAGAATAGACATGCACTCCGTCAGCACCCTCAGTCACGCCGAAGAATGAAACGTCACCGATGTCGATATTGATGCCCGACTTGATCATGGCATGATGGACGCACGCTCGGATGCTGACCCCCTTGTCGACTCCCTCGCCGAGGTTGAGCAGCTCCGTGCGACGGCGCATGTCGGGTTTACGCGGCCAGATGATAATTCGAACGTTCATGGGAACTCCGGCAGGTATTTGCTCGCTGTCATCAGCAGATCTCCAAGGGAATGCTCATCGCGGCGGCCAGCTTCTCGGCGTACGCCTTCGTCCACCAACCGCAGTGACCGTCGTCCTCGGTGTACAACGCGACTCCAAAGATTTGGCCCTTCCCCGTGAAGGGGCTCGTGTAGTTGCGCACTCCAAGATAGATGGGCCCCGACGTCTCTCCCTTGTGCCGAAAGAGCACCTTGTCGAACGCTGCCCAGTCGAGCGTGTCGTATTCCTCTCTCCATCGATCGTCCCACTCGACCATCAACTCCAGCGGCGGCTTCATGGCTCGCTCGCGGACAGCGGCATCACGCCCGACCTTTGCCACTCCAGCGCGATCGTGAGGGCTGCGACGGCTTGCTCGGTCCACGCCACGTTGCGCTGCATGCCATCGTAGAAGTTGCATTCGACGAGGCGCTTGTTGTCGGCGGGAGAGGTCCAGCACTCGACGTAGCCGCCGCTGACGGTCAGGCCGATGGTGAAGCCCGCGCCCTTCTTCTCGATGCGGAGTTGCTTCGCGCTCGTGCTCATTACTTGGAATCCGCTTTACCGCTGGAGGGCACGACGACCGACGGCGCGTCGGGGTCGAGGCCGACGAAGTAGCCACCGCTCGGCGCGGCGCCGCCGCGATAGCGAGAGGTACCCGCGCTCGTCATGCGCATCGCGCCTTGCATACCGCGGATGTCGGCCTTGTAGTTCAGCGCGTTGCGTGGGTTCATGCCGAGACGTTCGGAGGCGAGCATCGCGTCGCCGTTGGCACCGATGTACACGAACTCCCAGCTGTACTTCGAGCGCTGATGTTCGACCTTCTTCTTGAGCGCGTGGCGTCCGGGCTCGCCCTTGTACTTCTTGCTGATGTTCTCTTCGCCGTCTGTGAGGATGAGGAAGACGACTTTGGCCGGGCGCTCGACTTCGACCATCGCGGCGAGGCGTTCGCCCGCGCGGTCGATGAGGAACGCGAGGCTGTCCCACAAGGCGGTCCAACCCCCCGGTTCGTAGTTGGCGCGGCTGAGGATGGGGACGTCCGCGAGCGGGATGGCGTCGTAGACGAGCGCGTAGGTGTCGCTGAAGGTCAAGAGCGAGCAGCGCGCGTCGCCAGGTGTCATGCGTTGGGTGAGGATGGCTTTGCCTCATAAGTCTCATTTGGGGCAGACTTTCGGGGCAGCGTCTCCTCCTGCCTCAGATGTTGATGTTGCCTCAGAAGTCGAGGCGACCTCGCGGAGAGCGAGGGACAGTTCGGAGTCGAGGAAGACGTCCGAAAAGCGACGCAGGGTTCGCGCCTTCTCGCGGTCTGGTCCACTCGGATACCGAGCCGCCAGTTCGTCGTGTCCACTCGCTGCCTTCTCTACGAGAGTTTGGATGTGCTCGATCGTAGCGACACGCGCCATCACGTAGCTGGCAGTCGCGCTTTTAGCAGCGATGTCGAGGGTAATGTCAACACCTCGCCTCTCTGAGACTTCGTTGAATTTTCTTACAACGGCTAGATCGAGACGCACGTGAAGACGCGCGGCGAGAAGGTCAAGGTATGTGAAGACGTCGGCCAGTTCGTCTTCAATGGACTTAGCAGCGACGTCACCGCCCTCCTCACGCTTGCGAAGAAGGTTGCACAGTTCTCCGACTTCACCAGCGAGCGCCATCGCGTAATGCGCCACATCCTTGCTTTCGAGCGGAAAGAACGCGGCTTCGCAGCGTGCGAGATTGTTCTTTGAGAACGTTGCAAGGTCGATGGTCATTGCGGCATCTCCCCGCTCTTCAACCGCTGAACACGCGCTACTATCATGTAGACGGCGCACGTTTTCTTGCATGGGTAGCATTTGCATTCTTTGCACGGCTCGTCTTCGCAGCGACTTCCAACCCACCCGAGAATGTGCTCTTGGAACTTGCTGAGAAGCGTCTCGGCCACATCGGCGCGCTGCTTCTCTGCATCGCGTTCTTTCCGCATCTCGCGCAACTCTTTGCAGCATTGCTTGAAATCGTTGCTCACGCGACCCTCCCGATCTCTGCCGCGAACTGCGGCTCGATACCCAACTCGTGCACCGCGCTATTGAGCACCACGACGTTGTGGCATAGCGCTTTCAGATAGACCTCGTTGACCTGCGCGTCGTACGACTTCGATCGAATCGACGCGCCGAACTTCGACTTGATCATGTGGAAAGTCGTCTCGACGTTCGACCGCTTGTGGTAGTGGCGCAGGAACTTCTCGCGGTTCCACATGAAGAAGTGGAAGAGCGACTTCCACAGCTTGCTACCGCCAGCGCTCTCGCCAGTGCCTTCCTTGAAGGGGATGAACGGCGTCGCGCCGAGCGCGGTGATCTTCGCGACGTTCGCGTGGCTCAGGTACGCCTTATCGGCAGAGACCTCGGCAATGCGAAAGCGCTTCGCGGTGGTGTCGAGCAGGCCGGGCAGCTCCGGGCAGTCGGGCGAGGCTTCCGGCCCGACATGGATCGCGGTGACGACGTTCGTCTTCACGCCGCACGTAAGGTGCGCTTTCAGCCACGCTGCCTCCGCGCGCTCCTTGCCCCACTTGTGATCGAACCAGCGCTTGTAGGTCTTCGTCGCGAAGCCCGAGGAGTCGACTGCGAAGTCGACCTCGACGCTCGCGAGCGGAGCAGCCGAGGCTTCGACCAACGACTTGAGCAGCGGCGTCACCGACGGCTGCTCCATGAAGCGGAAGAGCGAGTTGTACGAAGGCGCGGCTTCGATCAGCCCCTTGTCCTTCGATGCGCGCACGTCGGTCTGCGCGCGGCGCCCGCTGTGGGTCGAGTAGACCTTCTGCGCCGCCGAGAACACCATGTCGGAGAGCGGCAAGCGCTTCCGGCCCATCGCCTGCGCAGGCTGGGCGATGCCTGCACACAAGTCACGGAGGAGAAGCTCGAAACGCTCCTTCTCCACGACCTGCGCCGCGTTGTACGCGGGCCAGTCCTGGCTGTAGGTGACTTTCAACGTCTCCGTCACGACGGAGCCGTCGGGCATCTCGTGGTGTCGCACGATCTCCACTGCAATGACGTGCTTGCACGGCTGACCGCGCTCGGCGAAGTCAGGGCACGAGCAATCCCAGGTGGGCATGCCGTGCACGACCGAAGTCGTCACGACGTAGCTCCCCGAGTGCGAGGACGACGGCACGATCCAGGCGGGACCGCGCTTGACGATCCGCTTCACCTTCGCGATCTCCCGCGCCCGCTCCGCCCTCATCGCCTGTCCCTGCTCGACGTTCATCATGTGGCAACCTCGTAGGCCCATTGTAGTACCCTTCGCAGGGTTGTCAACCGTGGGCTTGACGTAGGTAACTTGTAGGCCCATGCTGGGCACCACACATGGCGGACGCGAAACGGAAGCGGCGAACGAAGGCGGCGGATCGGAAGGACGATGCGATCCGCGTCCGAGTGACGGCGGATCAGAAGCGGCTGTTCGCAGAAGCCTCAGAGCGCGAGGGCCTAGACGTGTCGGTCTGGCTGCGCATGCTGGGCATCCGCGAGGCGACGAAGACGGGCAAGGTCGACGCGTGACGTCGACCGGTGAAGGGGTGAAGGGGTACTCGCTAGTGCGTGCTGCCTCCCTCGTTCGCGGCTGCGTGCGGCGCGACGATGCCGGAACCAAGCCCCGTGAGCGACGACACGAGGCGGTACTTGAAATTCTTGTGGAAACCTTCGCGCGCGACTTCGCCTCGACGACGCATCGCGTGCAAAGCGCTGGAGACCTCGGCCGGCTCGGTCTCGGGGCGCAAAATCTTGACGCCTTCGACGACGGCACGCGTCGTGAGGCCGTCGCGCTCGCTGGTGAGCACCGCGCGCACCGCGCTCGGCACGGTCGCGTTGTCGGCTGCCTTGACCACTTCGTGGATGCGAGCGCAGGGCGCGTCGGCGCCGTGGGCGTGAACGTGCTCGACGACGGGCGCGGCGGGAACAGCGGCCAGTGGGAGAACCGGAGTCCTGGTCTTACGTGGGCGTCCGCGCTTGCGACGACTGACGGGAGGCTGCGAAACGGTAGCGCCGTCTCCGGCCGCGACGTCGATTGCGACGAGCAGACGATCGATCGCCGCCTGCAAGTCGTCGACATGTCGCGCGAGCTGTTTTTCGCGCTCGGCGGGAGAGACCTGTTTGAGAAGCTGGGCGAAGATGGCGCGAGCGCGCGCGAAGTTCGTGGCCGTGTCGTTTGCCATGCGTCGTATGACGGCGCGCAAGCCGTCGCATGCAATGAAAAACGACGACCGACATTTGGGGCAAGATCGACTTGTGAGGCAAACATATGAGGCAAGTCAGTCATTTGAGGCAAAGCCGGTGAGGATGAACTCGTTG
>ERZ1292623.3781-Hain-H51-01um-R1-3781-length-12747-cov-6_pt1 | contig 12747 bp, 15 predicted proteins | sample MGYA00564398_ERZ1292623 | MGnify/ENA primary metagenome ERZ1292623 (study PRJEB36523, sample SAMEA6512633) | groundwater metagenome | collected 2019-01-07 | study: AquaDiva: Metagenomics assemblies of 32 groundwater samples | reverse complement strand
ATGAATCCGGCCAGTTTGAAAGAAGCCAAAGTTCTTTTTGGTTCGGTTAAAAAAACAGCCAGTCGGCTTTTCAATGTGGAAACGGTTATTTGCCCGCCTTTTATTTATTTGTCAGAACTTGGACATTCAATGTCCAAGTTGAAGTTAGGTGCTCAAGATGTTTCTAGTTTTGATTTTGAAGGAGCGCATACGGGCGAAATTTCCGCTAAGATGCTTAAAAATTCGGGAGTCAAATATGCGCTCGTCGGCCATTCCGAAAGAAGAAAACTGGGCGAGACAAATGAAACAATAAACAAGAAAATAGGAATATCTTTGTCCTTGGGACTAAAGGTGATATTTTGCGTGGGAGAAGAAATTAGAGACGAAGAAGGAAAATTCAGGGAATTTATAGAAAGGCAAATAAATGAAGGGTTGAGGGGTTTAAGCCAAAACCTCATAAAAAATCTTATAATCGCTTACGAGCCTGTTTGGGCGATAAGCGCCAACGCGAAATCCAAGCCGGACGAACCGGAAGTTGCCTTCAAAATAGCCGTTCTTATCAGAAAAATTCTTATGGACTTTGCCGGAAATGATTTAGCCAGAAAAATTCCCGTTCTTTACGGCGGGTCGGTCGGCGCCACCAACGCAAGGCAGTTTTTAAAAGACGGCCAAATGGGCGGATTATTGGTAGGAAACAAAAGTTTGAGCAAGGAAGAATTTAAAAAAATATTAATAATAGCGGAAAATATAAATGGTTATTAATTTGCCGAGTATAAGAGATGCAGATGTAAAAAGCAAGCGCGTTATTTTGCGCGCTGATTTTAATGTTTTGTTCAGCGACGGAAAAATGGAAGATATATACAGAATAAAAAAAGCGATTCCGACAATTGAATATTTGAGCAAACAAGGGGCTAAAGTTATAATCATCAGTCACTTAAGCGCCGGCAAAAACGGTTCTTTGGCTTCAATAGCGAAATATCTGAATAGCTTAGAAAAATCTTTTCTGCTGGGATTCATGAAAGCCACAGATTTAGATTTAATAGCCGAAAGCCTTAGAGACATTAAAGACGGCGATGCGGTAATACTTGAAAATATTAGATTATATAAAGAAGAGGAAAAAAATAATGATAATTTTGCTAAGAAATTTTCGGAGATGGCTGACATTTATGTCAACGACGCTTTCAGCGTGTCCCATCGCAAACACGCCTCCATTGTTGGAATTCCCAAATATCTTCCTTCATACGTTGGTTTTCTTTTTGAAGAAGAGGTTAGAGGATTGCAAATGGCTTTTTCGCCGGAGCATCCATTTCTGCTTCTGCTGGGCGGAGTAAAAGCGGAAACCAAACTGGGAGTGGTAGACAAGTTTTTGGACATAGCCGACAAAATTTTTATCGGCGGGGCGCTGGCCAATAATTTCTTGAAAGCCAAAGGAATGGATACTGGAAGCTCAGTTTTAAGCGAAAATATTCCCGTGGAAAAATACCTAAACAACGAAAAAATTTATTTTCCGCCGGATGTCAGAATGAAAGACGGGAAAATTTACGATATCGGGGAAAAGGCGGTGGAAAAAGTCTTATCTTTTGTCCAAGAAGCCAAATTTATTTTGTGGAACGGACCGATGGGTAACATTGAAGAAGGAGATTTTGACAAGGGGACGAAAATTATCGCCCAAGCCATTGCCAATTCCAAAGCGAAAACGATAGTTGGAGGAGGCGACACCGTGGCGGTGCTAAACGAAATGGGAATTTTGGACAAATTTTCTTTTGTCTCCACCGCCGGCGGAGCGATGCTGGAATTCCTGGCCACTGGCACTTTGCCGGGCATAGAGGCACTTAAAAAGAGTTTCTAATTTTCTTTGTGATTTTAATAGTTTCTTCTTTGTTAGGATATGGTTTGCCTAACCAATGGCGGAAGCCGTCGTTTGCGAATCGTGGGATAACATGCAAATGAGTATGCGGTATCATTTGACCGGAAATTTCTTCGTTGTTCATTATAATATTTATTCCGTCCGCGCCGACTCCATCCTTAACTGCATTTGATATTTTTTTAAGAACAGGCCCAATCTTGCAAAGTATTTCATCGGGCGTTTCATAGATGTTTTTGTGATGATTTTTTATCATCAGCAAACTATGTCCCGGATTTACGGGGTTTATATCTAATATCGCAAGGAAATTTCCGTCTTCGTAAATTTTATTAGTTGGTAATTTTCCTTTTACAATTTTGCAGAAAACGCAGTCGTTCATAAAGTTATTATACTATAAATAATCTTGTTGTGATATAATTTCACTTTATGAAGCAATGGATTTTTAGGGAAAAAGTTCCAGATGACATCGCGGCGGAGCTGGGCGATATGCCGGAAATAGCCAAAAGTTTTCTTTATCACCGGGGCGTGAAAACGCGCGCCGAAGCGGAAAAATTTTTGACTCCGAATTATGATAAAAATATTGGCGACCCCTTTTTGATATTAAATATGAAAAAAGCCGCTTCAAGAATTGTCGCGGCTATAGAAAACAACGAACGGATAATTATTTTCGGCGATTATGACGCCGACGGGATTTGCGCCAGTGTCGTGTTCCACGATTTTTTCAAAAAAATAGGATTTGAGAATTTTCACGTCCACATTCCCGACCGTTATCTGGAAGGATATGGCCTGACTGTTAAGGCGATTGATGAATTTTTTAAGCAGGGTGCGAAGTTTATTGTCTCCTTAGATTGCGGCATCACCAATAACAAAGAGGTGGAAAGCGCCAATAATCTTGGTCTGGAAGTGATAATAATTGACCATCACCTTGTACCGGAAAATCCTCCTAAAGCTTACGCCATTATAAATCTAAAGCAGGAAAGGGAAACATATCTGACTAAATTTTTAAGCGGGGCAGGAATAGCTTTTAAGACAATCTGCGCTGTTATCAAAATCGGCCAATTCAACATTGTTCCCGGTTGGGAAAAGTGGCTTTTGGATGTGGTGGCGATAGCGACAGTGGCTGATATGGTACCATTGATGGGAGAAAACAGAACCCTTGTTTATTATGGATTGAAAGTTTTGAATAAAACCCAGAGACCGGGCTTGCTTTCTTTTTATCGGCGATTGAGATTGTCGCCTCATAATATAATGGAGGATGATTTAAGTTTTTTGATAGCTCCAAGACTTAATGTGGCTGGCCGAATGGAGCATGCCACTATCAGCTTCAATCTGCTTACCACTCAATCCGGTCAAGAAGCAGATTGGATAAGTGACAGGTTGGAAACAATGAACGGTGACAGAAAAGAAATCGTGGACAAAATTATTAAAACAATTGATTCTGAAATCGGGCTTGCCTCGCCAATAGGCGAGAAGATGCAGCCGGACGTGATAATGACGGGAGATGCAAATTGGAATCCGGGTGTTTTGGGACTTGCCGCAAACAGGGTGTTGGAAAAATATAATTGTCCGGTTTTTCTTTGGGGCAAAGGAGGAGACAGTATAAAAGGTTCTTGCCGAAGTAACGGAGCGATTAATCTGGTTGATTTTATGAAAGAGCTTCCCGCCGGTTTGCTGGATAACCAAGGCGGGCATGGTTTATCGGCCGGTTTTTCTATTGCGGAAAATAAAGTAAAAAAATTAAAAGAAGAAATAATAAAATTATACGCCGTTTTTCCAAAAAAAGAGATTAATAATGTTATTTATATTGAAAAAGAAGCTATTATTGATGACGTTGACGTCGCTTTTTTTTCTACGATAGAAGCTTTTCAGCCATTTGGCGTGGATAATCCTAAACCCATTTTTTATTTTAAAAATTTAAATATTCATGGGGTAAAAAAATTCGGCAACGGAGGAGCCCACCTTCAACTTGATTTCAAAAAAAATGACGGTAAAATTGTTTCAGCTATTGGATTTTTTATAGCCCAAGACTATAGGTTTGGTTTAAAAGTTGGACAAAATATAGACTTAGCCGCTTCAATTGAGAAAAGTAATTTTCGCAACAAGCCCGAAATCAGATTGAGAATTGTGGATATTAAGACTAAAATATAATTTATGGGGAAAATTGTAATTTACACGGATGGAGGGTCAAAGGGCAATCCCGGGCCGGCGGGGGCGGGAGTGGTTATTGCGGATGTGAAAGAGAGGGTAATAAAAAAATATGCCAATTTTATAGGGGTTCGGACTAATAACGAAGCGGAATACGAGGCGGTGATACTTGGGTTGCAGAAAATAAAAGCTTTATTGGGCAAAAAGAAGATAAAAAACACTAAAATTGAATTTCGAATGGACAGCCAGTTGGTTGTTCGCCAATTAAACGGCCAATATAAAATTGAAGAGGAAAGATTGTTTCCTTTGTTTATAAAAATTTGGAATTTAAAAATGGACTTTGGGCCAGTTTCTTTTGCGGAGATTCCAAGGGAAAAAAACAAAGAAGCCGACAAGTTAGTCAACGAGGCGATTGACGGAAGCAGAAAATCAAAGAATTTCAGAACTTTGTTCTCTTAATGTGAAGCATAAAACAATATTCTTGCTCATATCGGGTTTCGTGTTGGGAACGACCATTAGTTCTTTTGTTAATTTCGGCTGGACACTAGCTCTGTTTTTTATTTTTATGGGGGTAATTTTCAGCCTCCTTTATTTTTTAAATCATTCAAAAATTTTTTTAATAATTACATTGTTTTTTATCGCAGTTGGAATGGGGCAATTAAGATACAACCAATCGGATTTAAGCGGCCGGCAACCCGACTTACAAAACAAGATAGAGCAAAGAGTCGCGCTTGTCGGTATTGTAGCTGATGAGCCGGAGCAGAAAGAAAATTACGTCAGGTTCGTTTTGGAAACGGAAAACAAAAGCAAAATTTTAATTTATGTTCAAAGTTATCCTAACTATCAATATGGTGACAAATTAAAAATCAGTGGAATCTTAAAAAAACCGGAAAATTTTAACAATAAAATGTTACCAAATTCAAGCTCCAGCATAAATTCGGTAACATTTTTTGATTGGCCGGCGTATCTGGCCAAAGACGGGATTTATTACGAAATGTTTTATCCGCAGACGGAATTTCTTTCCGCCGGAAATGGATTTTGGCTGAAAGAAAAACTTTTTGATTTGAAAGCGGAATTTTTATCGGCCATCGCGAAAGTCGTTCCGGAACCTCATTCCGCTTTTTTAGGCGGCATTACAGTTGGCGCGAGAGAAAGTTTGCCGGAAAGTTTGCAAGAAAAATTCAGACAAACCGGCATAGCCCATGTGGTGGCCTTGTCTGGATATAACATAACGATTGTGGCGGAAGCGATAATGCTGTTTTTTAGTTTTTTGCCGCAATATTTGGCAATCGGCGGAGGAGTAATGGGAGTGATTTTATTTGCCATAATGACCGGGGCTTCGGCCACTGTGTTAAGAGCTTCCATTATGGCTTTGTTGGCTTTAACGGCCAGAGCCACGGGTCGGATTTACACTGTTTCTTGGGCGCTTTTTCTCGCCGGTTTTTTTATGGTCTTGCAAAATCCTAAAATTTTAAGATTTGACACGTCTTTCCAGTTATCTTTTTTGGCAACTTTGGGCTTAATTTATCTTTCTCCGATTATAAAAAATAAACTAAGATTTATTACTAACAAGTTTAATCTGCGGGAAATTTTTTCCGCCACCGTATCGGCCCAGATTGCCGTCTTGCCTTTGCTGGTTTATAAAACAGGGTTGTTTTCCGTTGTCGGCTTGCCGGTTAATTTTTTGATTTTGCCGTTTATTCCTTTAACGATGTTTTTTGGTTTTGCCACGGGAATTTTTGGAATGTTTAACACTTTAATCAGCCTGCCTTTTGCCTGGGCCAGCTACGGATTGCTTCAATACGAATTGTTCATCGTAGGTATTTTTGCCAAACTGCCGTTTGTGGCGGTAAATATTTCCGGCTTCTCGGAAGTTTTTTTAGTATTGAGTTACGCGGCTATTTTTTGGATTATTTTTCATCTTCGCAAGAAAGAAAAATCGGCGGAGTAAAAATTTATTTTATGTCTATAATGATGGTTATAAGGAACAATAGTTATGTTTTTGTTTTTAAAAAACTTTAAGTATTATTTTTTGGGAACCCTGTTTCTGGGGGCGATTTTCATCTGGTACGCCGTTCTGGCGGAAACAAGGGAGGGATTAAAAGTCGCTTTTTTGGATGTCGGGCAAGGCGACGCGATTTTTATTGAAGCGCCCAATGGCAATCAAGTTTTGATAGACGGCGGACCGAATAAAGCGGTTTTAAGGGAAATTTCAAAACAAATGCCTTTTTATGACCGGTCAATTGACGGGGTAATTTTGACTCATCCTCACCTGGACCATTACGCTGGTCTTAATGAAGTTATGAAAAAATATAAAGTAAACTTGGGAATGGATTCGGGGACAAAAAACAAAAGTGCTGGGTTTGCTGAATTTGAAAATTTAATTAAAAACAAAAACATAAAACAAATTTATGCCAAAAGAGGAATGAAAATAAATTTGGACAAAGATTTACATTTGGATATCTTGCTTCCGGTTGTAAATAACGAAAATTTATCCGAGCACGACGGCATGCTTGTTTCTCGCTTAGTTTACAAGAATAATTCTTTTTTGCTCGCGGGAGACATGGAAGACAATTTGGAAAATTTTCTTCTTGTTTTGGAAGATAATTTAAAAAGCGATGTGTTGAAAATCGGTCACCACGGGTCAAAAACTTCCACTTCGGAAAATTTTTTGGGCTGGGTTAATCCTGATTTGGCCGTAATATCCGCCGGCAAAAACAATAAATACGGCCATCCTCACCAAGAAGTGACAGAACGACTGGCTAGATTTGAAATTCCGACACTGAGAACGGACGAGAAAGGAACGGTAGTCATTAAAAGCGACGGAGAAAAAAATATAGTGAAATAATTTTTTTCTGATATAATGGCTTTATGACAAATCCCAAAAAAGAAAAAACAGTTTTTATCGTAAAGCCGGACGGGGTCAAAAGAGGCTTGGTGGGGGAAATTATTTCCCGCATTGAAAAAAGAGGACTGAAAATAATCGCTCTGGATATGTTCTGGGCCAGCAAAGAAGAAATGGATGGTCATTACCCGAAAGACGAAGCTTGGATAAAACGTCTGGGAGAAAAATCAATGGACAATTATCTAAAGTATTCCATTGACCCGAAAGAGAAATTGGGAACCGACAAACCGCTGGAAATCGGCAAAATGATAAGAAAGTGGGTTATGGAATATATGACTTCCGGACCGATAATCAAAGGAGTGGTCAGCGGAGTGCACGCCATAGACATGGTCAGGAAAATCTGCGGCAACAGCTTGCCCAACTTGGCGGAAATGGGGACAATGAGGGGGGATTATTCCGTTGATTCCGCGATCTCGGCCAATTTAAACAAAAGAGCCGTTCACAACATTATTCATGCTTCGGAAAATCCAAAAGAAGCGGAAAACGAATTAAAACTCTGGTTTAGGCCGGAGGAAATTCATGATTATAAGCGGGCGGAGGAAGAGATAATGTTTTAAAAAAATATGAGTCAAAGATACCAAGTTTATAAGTGCAATGTTTGCGGGGGGAAACTGGAAGTCTTGGTTCACGGCGGAGATAATTTGATTTGTTGTGGAGAAAAAATGGAATTATTGGAAAGCAGAACGGAAGATGTTGGAAAGGAAAAACACGTGCCGGTGATAGAAAAAACAAATAATGGGATAAAAATAAAAATAGGCTCAATTCCGCATCCGATGGAGGAAAAGCATTATATAGAATGGATTGAAGCGGTTTGGGATAACCGAACCTACATCAAATTTTTAACCCCAGACGACGCGCCGGAAGCAAAATTTGAAATTCCCACAACGGAAATTTTAGCCAGAGAACATTGCAATCTTCACGGATTATGGAAATCCAAATGATGCAACCGCACGTTTTTCTTTTGATAGGCAGAGCCGGATGCGGAAAAGGCACCCAGGCTGATTTGCTTTTAAAATATTTGGAAAGAAACGGCTATGGAAAAACAGCTTATATTTATGTTGGCAACACCTTGAGAAATTTTATTGAAGAAAATAATTCTTTGACTTCAAAATTGGCTGGGAAAATAATGGGGAAAGGGGACATGGAGCCGAGTTTTCTTGCTGTTTGGGCATTGGCAAATAATCTCATAGATCAAATGAGCGAAAATGTCAGTCTTATAAGCGACGGTTTTCCAAGAAATTTAATTGAAGCGGAGATTCTAGACGAAGCAATTAATTTTTACGGACTTAAAAATGTTTATCCCGTTTTTATTGAAACAAGCAGAGAAAGTTCAACAAAAAGGCTTTTGAAAAGAAGCAGGGCGGATGACACGGAAACAGCCGTTAAAAGAAGGCTTGATTATTTTGATGAGTATGTCCAACCAGTAGTTGATTATTATGAAAAAGAAAGCAGATATAAACTAATAAAAGCAAACGGCGAGCAAAGCGCAGAAGAAGTGCATAAGGAGATATTGGAGAAAGTTTTCAAATGACGATTCTTAAAAACACTGAAGACATAAACAAGTTGAGAGAAGGAGGCAAAATTCTTGCCTCTGTTTTGTATGAAGCGGTTAAAATGGTTGTTCCCGGGGTTACGACTATAGAATTAGACAAATTGGCCGAGAAAGTGATAAGAGAAGTTGGAGGCAAACCGTCGTTTAAAAATTACAAAACGCCGGACGACAAGGTTCCTTATCCAGCTTCTTTATGTGTTTCTGTCAATGAAGAAGTCGTGCATGGGGTGCCGGGAGAAAGGGTTCTTAAGGACGGCGATATTGTAAGTTTAGATTTGGGGATGGAATACAAAAGTTTTTTTACGGACATGGCTGTAACTGTTTCCGTCGGCAACGCGAGCGAGCAAGCAGAAAAGCTTATAGCAACAACCAAAGAAGCTCTTAATTTAGGAATAATGGCTGTAAAAAATGGGGCGTTTGTCGGAGATATTGGGCAGGCTATACAGTCTTGCGCCGAGGGAAACGGATTTAATGTTGTGCGAAAATTGATTGGGCATGGCCTTGGACGAAAGGCCCATGAAGACCCGGAAATTCCCAATTTTGGCGAAAGGGGAAAAGGCGAGATTCTGCGAGAAGGCGAAGTAATAGCCATTGAACCGATGATAACGGCCGGTCATTACGAAATATATTTGGCAGACGACCTATGGACTTGGAAAACCAAAGATGGCTCGCTATCCGCTCATTTTGAGCACACGATAATCGTAACCAAAAACGGAGCGGAAATAATAACTAAAATTTAGTTTATAATTTATGCGTTTCTTGGGAATTGATTATGGCGCAAAAAGGATAGGCCTCGCGCTTTCCGACAAAAAGGGAAAGATGGCTTTTCCATATAGCGTTATTTTAAATATCGGTAAAAAAGAAGTTATTGAAAATATAAAAAAGATATGCGCGGAGAATTTTGTCGGGAAAATCGTTCTAGGAAAATCTTTGAACTACAAAGGCGAGCCGAATCCGATTATGGCGGAAATAGAGTTTTTTAAAGCGATAATAGAAAAAGAAACAGATTTGCCGATTATGTACGAAAATGAAACGCTTAGCTCGGTTGAAGCGAGAAGGCCTTTGGACGGTCCCAGAAAGCGTCCGCCGACGCTAAGTAAAAAAAAGTCGCCGGAAAAGGAAAGGCAAGCGAGAATGAAAGTCGATTCTTCCGCCGCCGCTTTGATTTTACAGAGTTATCTTGATAGGAATATGATATAATTTTGTTTTATGAAATTATTTATTTTCAATAACCTTGAAAAGCTCCGCCTCTGGACGCTTAAATGGGCGGATTCTAAACATTCCGCCTTGGCTCTTTTCGCTCTGGCTTTCGCCGAATCGTCTTTTTTCCCCATTCCGCCGGATGTCTTGCTTATAGGAATTTTGGCTATAAATTCCAAAAGATGCTGGTATTATGCGGCGATGTGCACTCTCGGTTCTGTTTTGGGTGGTATGTTCGGCTACCTTATTGGTTGGGGCTTTTACGAAACCGTGGGGCAAAAAGTAGTGGATATCTACAATCTTCAGGCGACAGTTGACGCCATTGGTTTGAAATATTCCGCCAATGCCTTTCTTACTGTTTTTACCGCCGCTTTCACCCCTATTCCGTATAAACTTATAACGATTACCGCCGGCTTGTTTCAGATTTCGTTTTTGCAATTAATTATCGCTTCCATCATCGGAAGAGGGGCGAGATTTTTTATAATAGCCGCCATTCTTAAGATATTCGGGCAAAAATTCAACGGCCTGGTTGTTAAATATTTTAACATCTTGTCTTTAGTCGCCATTGTTTTGGTCGTCTTAAGTTTTGTGGCAATAAAATTCTTGTTTTGATTTTTTCTTGTAGCCTTTTGGGGGCGTGGTAAAATATAAACACGCGTGAAAAACAAAAAAAACCTTTTTCTTGACGTTTTGCCGCCTCCCGATTATTTGAGGATGCCCGCTCTTTGTTTTGATCTTTCCGACAAGTCTCTCAAATACATAGAATTTCAGAGAAAGAAAGGAGCAGTCTCGGTTCGCCGATTCGGGTTCTACGCTTTAGAGGATGACTTGATAGAAAAAGGAGAAATAAAACAAAAGGAAAAACTAATAAGTTTTTTAAGGCCAATCAGGAAAAATCTGAAAACGGAATTTATCGCTGCTTCCCTTCCAGAAGAAAAAGTTTTTTTAAGCAGGATAAATTTTCCCTTGATTGATGAAGATAAAATAAGAGAGGCGCTCTCTTTTCAACTTGACGAATACGTTCCCTTGCCCAGCGTCGAAGCGATTTTTGACTATGATATTATAAGCGAGACCCATGAGGATAAAGAGCAAAATCATTTGCACTTGAATTTGGCGGCGTTTCCAAGAAGTTTTGTAGAATCTTACCGGGATGTTTTTGTCGGAGCCGGTTTTATTCCAGTTGCTTTTGAAATGGAGGCCCAGGCCTTTGCTAGAGCGGTTGTTTCCAAAGAAGAAACGGGGAATGTGATGATTATAGATTTCGGAAAGACCAGAACGACTTTTGCCGTCGCTAGCGGAGGCAATGTTCAGTTTGCCACTACCGTCGCCGTTGCCGGAGAAGAAATGGAAAAAGCATTTATTGACCATTTAAAAATCGACAGGTCGCAAGTTGAAAAAGTTAAAAGAGAAATTGGATTAATAAAAAGAAAAGGAAACGAGAAATTATTTGAAGCGATAAAATCAATTATTCTTATTATCAAAGATGAAGCGGCCAAACAGATGATTTATTGGATCTCTCACTACGAAGGCGATAAAAAAAAGGCAAAAATATCTAAAATTATTTTATGCGGCGGAGAATCAACTTTGGCAGGCTTGCCAGAATTTCTTTCTTATGAATTAAAAATAAAAGTTGAGCTTGGAAACCCGTGGACCAATGTCTATTCTTTTGAGGAATACATACCAGAAATAGAAAGGAAAGATTCCTTGGCTTATTCAACAGTAATTGGCCTGGCTCTTAGGCAGTGGATAAATTAAATTTATTAAAAATGAATTTATTACCCGAAGAAAATAAAATTTTATTTAAAAAACATTATTTAAAGAGACTCCTTGTTGTTCTCGGTATTTTTATTTTTTCTATAATAGCTGCGGGAGCTCTTGTTTTAACGCCTATGTATCTGTTGGTTCTGTCCTATAAAAATTATTTGCGTCAAGAAACAAAATCTTACCTTCAAAAAGACGTTAAATTGGCTGATAGCGCCGTCGCTCTTGAAATAAAAAATCTTAATAGCCGATTGAAGCTTATAGAAAATATGGGGAAAGAAAAAAAACTGAATTTAGTTTTTAAAGATATCCTTGATAGTAAAAATCCGGGAGTCAGAATAATTTCTTTTTCTTATGAAAAAAGCAAAAAAACAGAAATTTATGGCAAATTATCTTTGGCGGGAACGGCTAAAACAAGGGAAGACCTGCTTATTTTTGAGGGTCGGCTCAAAAAAGAATTTGGAGATCAAGAGGTTGTTTCTCCGGTTTCAAACTTAATTAATGAAAAAGATTTAGTTTTTTCCTTAGTTTTGAACTTTTGATATGAAAAATAAATTTTTTATAACAATTTTTATTTTATTTGTATTATTTTTTTTGGCTTCGGCCGGCTGGTTTTATGTATTTTCAAAAATATCTTTTGAAAAGAAAGAGATTCTTGAATTAAGAAAAACTATTTTACTGAATGATAAAAAAAATAACAATGAAAAATCTTTAAGCCATCTTGTTGACAGTTTGAAAAATGAGAAAAACGCCGTTGATTCGTTTTTTTTGAAAGAAAAAGATTTGATCAGATTGATAAAAGGGCTGGAGTCAATAGGAGAAAGCTCTAGTGTTTCTTTGGAAATAAGCTCCGTGTCAATAGAAAAAAAAACGGGGTCAAAACCAAGTTTTTCTTTTAATGTCAAAGGAACTTTTGAGCAGATTTTTAAATACCTCTACTTCTTGGAAAACCTTCCGTATCTTATAACAATAGACAGTGTTTCTTTTCAAAAAACGGAAGATCCAGCTCCTATTTGGCAAGCTTTGTTTAGTATAAAATTGGAAAGTTATGAAAATTAATTTTAAGAAAATAATAAGATATCTTAATCCCAGCAAGATTGACAATCTGAAGGCGATAAAACCTTATCGAGACTGGAAATTGGTGATTATTTTTTCCGCTGTTTTTATGTTTATCGTTTTATTGGTTGATGGATATGTTTTATGGAAGAGCTTGCGTGTTATAAACGAGGATATAATATTGAAAGAGCAAATTGAACTTGCAACTGTTAATCGTTCATCTTTAAGCAAGGCGATTGAAGCGATAAAAGCCAAAGAGGGGCAATTCAAGAAGCCGTTTGATAT
>ERZ1292623.1415-Hain-H51-01um-R1-1415-length-23178-cov-10_pt2 | contig 12748 bp, 10 predicted proteins | sample MGYA00564398_ERZ1292623 | MGnify/ENA primary metagenome ERZ1292623 (study PRJEB36523, sample SAMEA6512633) | groundwater metagenome | collected 2019-01-07 | study: AquaDiva: Metagenomics assemblies of 32 groundwater samples | reverse complement strand
TGGTCCGGTAACCCTTACTAATAATCCAGGTAATCCGGTGCCGACTGGAATCGCTTGATTGAGAAGAATATTCTCTATAACAGAATTCAGCTCGTCTTTTGCTCCTTTGATAGTTGCATTTACAAATTGTTTGTCAGGTGTTTCGAAAGTTGCTCTTGCCAGAATACTTGCTTTGTCAGTTATTATTCCCATTCTTGTTACTCCCTTAACAACGCCTGAAGAAGTCATTGCGTCTGCAACAAGCCCTAAATGTCTTTCATTAATATCTAATCCCTGCGTTTCTATAACCTTTTTAATCTCATTTATGATTATTTGCCGCGCAGCCTCAATACCAAAGACCTTCATTATATCATAAATATCATTTGAAGAAGTTCTGTCTTTATTAACTCCCTTAAATTCAATAACTTCTTTCAAGTTCGACCCGGTAGCAAGAATAATATATTCTCTGTCTCTTTTTGACACAACAACCTGTGACACTCCCTTTACTCCAGAAACAATTGTTTCCTTCAGTTTTTCTTTAAGTTTGTATATCTCTTTAAAATTAAGCTCTGGCAACGGGGCAGTTATTTTTAAATTGTTCAATCTCACTTTTAATTTCTTTTCTTCCAATCTCTCAACAACTTTCTGAGACCCTATATGAACTCCTCTCAGCGCCTTTGCGTCTAGCTCTATTTCTATTTTTTTATTCCCAAAGTCTATATTTATTTCAGAAAGAATATCCTTTAATTTCACTTCTTTGATTTTCTCAGCTATTACTCTTGCATCTTTTTCATTATTAAACTCTTTATTAAGAAAGATTTCCATAATAGGTGTTGAAGGCTGTTTTCTTGCATCAAGAATTTCAATTAGTCTGGGCAAACCCAAAGTAATCTGCATTTGTGCAACACCTGCATGGTGGAATACGTTAAGAACCATTTGCGTCGAAGCCTCTCCAAAAGATTGTGCTGTAATAACGCCCGCAGCTTCCCCGGAAGAGATTTTATCATCTTTTAAGTGTAATCTAGAAACATCTTTTCCATCGCCTCCATATTGAAATTGGACAATATTCTCAGAAGCATCTCTGACCGTTCCGTCATATTCAACTTTCAAATCCTGCAGGGCGCTTACAAGTCTTCTATACAAATATCCAGACTTTGGAGTTCGTAAAGCAGTATCCATTAAACTGTCTCTTCCAGTAATAGCCCCAAAAAAGAATTCAGTTGGCTTTAATCCGTCAAAATAAGAGGATTTTATAAAACCACGAGACTCAGGCCCAAGGTCTTCTTTTTTAAAGAAAGATAATGTTCTCCCATAATAGCCAAACTTGATTCTTTTATTCCATAATGATTGCTGTCCAACAGAACAGCCCATTTGTGTGATATTCAATGTGCTTCCCCCGCTTTCTGACTTGATCATTTTGTTTATATTTCCATCAGGCGGAAGATTCAATTTAACAATATTACTTATCTCAGTTGCGAGACCGTTTAAAATCTGCAATATCTTTGTCTCTCTTGTTTCTTCCAAATTCTTTCCAGGCATAGATTCCAGCATCCCGGAATTATATTCTTCTATTACTTCCCGTGTTCTATTTTCTGCTTTTGAAATTATCTCTCCGGCAATTTCTTTTACTTTGGATGAAACATTTAAGTCTTGCAAAGATAAAGTATATCCTTTTCTAGTAAGATAATTTGTTCCTATATTAAAAGCTTTATTTATACAATCAACAGCGATCTCTCTTCCAAGCTCTTTATCTATAATCTTTACCATTTCTCCATTTTCAACTCCAAAAGTTTTGCTTCCGCTTATTACAGCAGGCATACTAATATTCGCGCCATGAGGGATTATTTGAGCAAAAACATCCCTCCCAGAGATATCTTTCTTTTTTAGAGGATTAATTATATTAGCCGCGAATAATAATTGGTTTGCTTCGCTTCTTTCCAAAGTTTCTCTTCCTAAAAGATATGCACCAGTAATAGCATCAGTAATAGTTCCTACCAGATTCGTATTATTTTTTGAGGATATTATATTGCTGTTTATATCTAAAAGCACTTTTGCTTCTGATAAAGCTTCCTCATTCTGAGGGCTGTGTATGTTCATTTCATCCCCGTCAAAATCAGCGTTATAGGGTGCAGCAGCCGCGGGATTCAATCTAAATGTTCTCCCAGGCAGAACCTTTGCGTAATGTGCCATCAGACCCTGCTTGTGCAATGTAGGATGTCTATTAAACAGAACTATATCTCCATCTCTTAAATGTCTCTCAACTTTATATCCTGGTTGCAGCTCTAAAACAATTTCTTCTTTTAGCTCTTCTGTAATTCTTTTTCTTCTTTTATCAGGTCTGATTATATAATTCGCGCCAGGATAGTTCTCTCCCTTCATCACCAAAGTTTTCATTTCCTCAAGATTTAAATTAGTAACAGATTCAGCAACCGTAATTATTCTGGCTATCTCTTCAGGAATACCAACTTCATTTATTCTCAAATAAGGGTCAGGAGAAACAACTGTTCTCGCAGAATAATTAACTCTCTTTCCAGCCAGGTTGTGTCTTATTCTTCCTTCCTTTCCCTTTATCCTCTCTGTTATCGTTTTCAAAGGCTGTCCTGATCTGTGTCTTGCAGGAGGAATTCTCGAGATATTATTGTCAAAGAAAGTTGTTATATGATATTGCAGCAAATCCCACAAGTCTTCGATTATAACTTCAGGAGCTCCCGCGTTTAAATTCTCCCAAAGTCTTTGGTTTGATCTTATTATATCACTTAGCTTATGAGTTAAGTCATCCTCGCTTCTTTCTCCTGTTTCTAATGTTATAGAAGGTCTGACAGTAACAGATGGAACCAGCAATAAAGAAAGAACAGCCCACTCCGGTCTGGCTGTTTTCGGATTTATCCCTAGTTTTATCAATTCCTCCCCAGAAATATTAACAATTCTTTCTCTTACTTCAATCGGGCTTAATCTCTTTTTATCAACATAAAAATTAGTTGGCTTCTCAAGTCTAACTCTTTCTATGCCTTCATTGCAATGAGGGCATTTTTTAGCATCTCTTGCTTTTTTTGAACGCTCGGCAATTGTTAAAGATTTTTGTTTTTCATCACTAAGTGCTAGTTTCCCGCAGCGCGGGCAGAAACTTCTTAAACACAGCTCTATCAATGGGATATACTTGATATGGAAAATAGGTCTTGCTAGTTCTATACTTCCAGGATGGCCCGGGCATTCTTTAACACGCTTTCCGCAAGTCCTGCATCGAACTCCTGGATCAATCGCTCCAAGTCTTAAGTCCATTAGCCCTCCATCAACAGGAAAACCATCAATATCATAAAGTTCAGGCGTGACCACCTTTACCATGCTCAATCTTTTAACCTGTTCCGGACTAAGCAAATTAAATCTCAATGCTTTTACTTGTTTTCTGAATATAGTTAATGCCATTTTATCTCTCGTATTTATTTTTTAATTCAAATGATGTCTGGATTCCAAGCCCCAATAATTCATCAATTAGTAATTTGAAGGCATAGGAAACTTCGATTGCTTCCAGTTCATTGCCGCCGCATAAATTACAGGTTGTTTTATTCCTTATCAAATCCTCATATCCAAGATTGCCGCATTCTTTACAAACATAAACAACAGTTTTGTCAGAATCATATCTCTCTTTCAGTAATAATGCTGAGCCATGGCCGGCCAGGGCCTGTTGCTCCATCTCTCCAAGTCTCAATCCTCCTCCTCTCGCTCTTCCCTCTATTGGCTGTCTGGTTAATAAAGCAACTTTTCCAGAAGCTCTTGCATGTATCAAATTCTTTACCATTCTCTTTAGTTTTAAATAATACATATTGCCTATGTAAATTTTAACTTCAAATTTCTTGCCGGTAACACCATCATACATTATTTCTTTTCCATCATAGCTAAACCCAAATTCGTTTAGTTGCTCTTCCAGCTGTTCTATTTTCTGCCCTGTAAATGGAGTTCCATCAATTACTTTTCCACTAACTGCAGCAGTTTTGCTTGCTAATAATTCTATCAAATAACCAACAGTCATTCTGCCGGGAATTCCGTGCGGATTGAACATCAAATCAGGTTTAATCCCCTTTGAGGTAAAAGGAATATCGTCTGCGTCAGCTATTAGTCCTATTACTCCTTTTTGTCCATGATAAGACGAGAATTTATCTCCTGTTTCAGGCAGTCTAGAATCTCTTGTTCTAGCATGTACTATCTTATTGCCTTCATTATCAGTTGTTACAAAAACAGCATCTACAACTCCTTTCTCTCCCTGCCTTATTGAGGCGCTTGCTTCTTTTTTTGCTTGAATGCTTAGGTCTTTTGCTTCAGAAAGAAATTTTGGAGGAGTCACTTTTCCTATAACAACATCCCCGGATTCCATCTCAGCTTCTGGATAAGCAATTCCATCGTCTTCTAATAATCTGTATATTTCCTCAGTCCTATATCCAGAAACATCTTTGTCAGGAATTACTATCTCATCCTTTAAACCCCCGGCATATTGAAGTTCTGTTGTTGAATATGGTCTGAAATACGTGCTTCTGCCAAGCCCTCTATCAACACTCGCTTTATTCAGAACTACAGAATCCTCCAAGTTATATCCTTCAAATGGCATTATAGCAACAACAAGATTCTGGCCAGCAGGATAAACCTCCAGCGTATCATACACAAAGCTTCTCACAAGAGGCTTTTGAGGATAATGCAGAACAGATACATCAGTGTCAATCCTCACAAGATAATTAGCAGCATAAATTCCAAGGCTTTGTTTGTTTGTTTTGCTTCCTCTTAGAAGTCTCGAGCTTTGGTCATGGTTTGCAAATGGCACTAGAGAGGTTATCAAACCAAAAACATCAATAGGATGAACTTCTAGATGTGTATGCTCTGTTGTTATTTCTTCTTCTTTTAATGCCACATGGGCATTCTCTTCCTCCGCAGCATCAATATATTCAATTATTCCGCTTTCTATCAGATCGCTCCATTTAATTTTTCCTTCTTCAATTAAAATAAAATGCTCATCTTTAAGTTTTGGCGCTCCATTTTCAACTATTATCAGAGGTCTAAGAACTCTGCCAACTTCAGAAGAAATAACAATTTGCTCCAGAATTCTGTCGAATTTTATGCTTAGTCCAGTAGGCAACTCTTTTTTCCTTCTGAGCTCTCTTATTCTTTTCGCAGATTCCTCTCCATTCTCAAAGAAACCAATAAATTTGCCGTTTAGGAAAACATCTACGCCCTTTTCTTTTCTCATGCCGAGAGATTCAAGTTTTTTTATTATGCCGCTTTCATCAATTTCTATTGCAGTAGATATTTTTGCCAAAAGAGAGAGATTTTTTCTTAAGCCTATCTCGGTGCCTTCCGGTGTTTCAGTAGGGCAGAATCTGCCATAGTGGGTTGGGTGTAATGTCCTGGCCATGAAATTCTCCTGCTCACCAGGAAGCATGCTCGTTACTCTTTGGAGCTGCGATAAAACCGCAAGATAGTTTGTTTTGTCCATGTTTTGCGTAACTCCGCTTCTTTCCCCTATCCATGAGCCAGTCGCAATCGCGCTTTCTATCCTATGTGTAAAAAGAGTTGATTTGGCAATTGTCTTCAGAGAATAAAATTTGTTTCTCTTTGATATTTTTTGCAGAGAGTACTGTATATCCCTAACCAGGATATTTAGATTAACTCTAAACAAATCAGCCATCAAGTCCCCTGAGAGTTTCACTCTTTTGTTGGCGTAATGGTCTTTATCAGTTCTTATTTGCTCATTTTCTTTTGCTCTAAGATAAATTCTAACAAGTCTGCATAAACTGAGGGCCTTATCCATTCTTGAACCTTTTATCGTGCCAATATGTGGCAATAGAAAACTGTCTATTTTTTGTTTTACTCTGTCTAGAATTTCTTTTTTAGTTCCCTGTATCCCAGACTTCTCAGCAATGAAAGTCATCGCGTCTTCCGGACTCTGTAAATTCGCGAACTCGTATAAATTAACAATTAAACAATCAGTCTCATAATTTATGTTTTTTGCTATATCCGCTTCCTTTATTAGTCCTAGGGACTTAAGAAGAACCACAATAGGGATGTTTTTTAGTCTGCTAAATGTTAGCTCTAAAATGCCTTCGTTTGTTTCTGAGATTGTTGTTGGGATTCTGTAAGATGCCCTTTCAGAGAAAAGGCGCAAGATAAGCCCCTGCCTGCCCTCTTCAACAAATGGCTGATTAGGAGCAAGATCTTCTGACATAACAATAACTCTTTCATTGCCGTTTATGATGAAATATCCGCCAGGATCTAGCGGGTCTATATGGCTGTCTCTCAATTGATCCTTGCTCATATTGTATATGTTGCATATTTTGCTTCTGACAATCACCGGAATTCTCCCTATTTCTACTTCAGTGCTTTCAGTTTGATTTTCATGCCTGACACTCAATTCAACAAAAATAGGGGCCGAATAAGTCAGATTTCTCAATCTTGCTATTGTTGGTGTATTCGGTCCAGAACTGCCGTCAGCTTCTATTATATTTGGATGGCCTATTCTAACCTTGCCGAGCTTAATCTCCATGTCATCATTTGATAAAGACTGGCTGACATCATTAATTATTTGCTGAACTCTGTTGTCAATAAAGTCATTAAATGAGTTTATGTTAGATTCCACTAAAGAATGCTGTTTGAGATATCTTTCAACCAGGATGTTTTTCTTTTTATCGCTCATGAAACAACAACTCTATAATAAAGATAAGAAGCATTGGTATCTTGTCTTTCTATTTTTATTACATCTCCAATGGAAAAATTTCCTTCGGCAAGAGCCGCGTCAATAATACGGATTTTCGGAAGTTGGGATAAAGATATTCCATATTTATCAAGTAATTTTTTTACCTCATCTGGTTTCAATTTTGTGTGTTTTGGCTGCAAGGCGTGCATGGGAATATAACAAGCCGAAATTGGCTGATAAGTTTAATAAGTGCGAATGATAAAAATGTGTAAAAGTTGCTTTTTAAATCTTTCGACGATTCTCAAAAAAACCATAGAACACTTTTTATAACAAAGATTCTTAAAAAAGGGATGTCGAATGCTATATTAATTATTTCAATAATCGGTCTGGTCATTTCTCTTTATGCCATGATAGTAGAAAAAAGATTAGAAAATAAAAAATCATACAAGCCCGCATGCGACATAACCAACAACATTTCATGCACAAAAGCTTTCTCAAGTCAATACAGCAAAATAACAGGAATTTCTAATTCTCTAATCGGATTTTTATTTTATTTAGTATTAATCATTTTGTCTGTATACAACAAATCACAATTTATATTTTATTTATCATTTATATCGCTAATACCCACTATCTTCTTAGCATACATTTCCTTCATAAAAATGAAGAATCTTTGTTTAGTTTGCACAGCAATATACATACTAAACATTTTATTAGTAATCATTTCTTACCAGGCGATTGCATAAATGGCCCCGAGGGGATTTGAACCCCCGACACCCGGCTTAAAAGGCCGGTGCTCTAACCGGGCTGAGCTACGGAGCCATAGCATTCTGAGAAAATTTTAATATTTAAAGATTGGTATTTAAAATCGTCAACTTAGCAATTGTCTAAAATGAAAAAAGAAAAGAAATTTAAAGATAAAAATCTTAAAGAAGATAATAACCAGGGGCGAAATGGCAAGAAGAAAAAACAAAACAATCTTTGGTGTTATTGGTGTTTTATTGACTTTGTTTGGAGTAACAGGAACTATACCAATTCTGTTAAATAAAGAATATTTAATAGGGCTTCCGATAACTGCAATTTCTGTAATATCCGGAATAGTTTTAATGGCCTGGGCATTTAGCGATTAAGATGGATGAAGAAAATAAAAAGAAAAACATTCTAGACTTACAGTTCCAAAAATATTTAATCATTGCTTCTACATCCGTTATTCTTGCATTTACTTACGCGATTGGCGTTGGTATCGCTCTCTTCTCAAAACAAATAAGATTAAACAATTTCAATGATATGGGCGCACTTTTCGTGATTTCCGCAGTAAAACACAAGGATTTTTTGATTTTCAGAATTTAATTTTAAGTCACTAACAAACTCAAAACGCTTCTTTAATCATCTTTATCAGCGCGCTCTTGGAGACAGCTCCGGAGAATCTATCAATCTGCTCCCCTTTCTTAAAAAAAATAGTTGTCGGGATGCTCATAACTCCAAAACGCTGCGCCAATTCATTATTTTTATCAACATCGACCTTGCCAAATCTAACTTTTCCTTTAAATTCCTTAGCTCCTTCTTCAAAAATAGGCCCCATTATCTTGCATGGCCCGCACCACTCTGCCCAGAAATCAACAACACAATCCCCCTCTTTGATAAATTTATTAAATGTTTTAGAATCCAAGTCAGTTGTATTTGTGGCCATACATCAGCTTATTTTTTTCAATTAATAAAGCTTTTGGCACGTTAATCTTTTAATATTATCAATCCTAGTATTATTATGAACAAAAAAGAATTAATTATTAGCTTAAAAAATAAAGGTTTGTCACGAAAAATCCTGTCAGCTTTTAGCAAAGTTCCGCGTGAAAATTTCATCCCAGAAAATTCAAGAAAGTTTGCTTATTATGACGATGCGCTGCCCCTAGAAAAAGGAGCAACAATATCACAGCCGTCAACAATCGCCTTTATGCTGGAGCTTCTAGAATTAAAAAAAGGACAAAAAATTTTAGAAATTGGCTCTGGCTCTGGCTATGTTCTGGCTCTTTTATCAGAAATAACAAAAGGGGAAATTTATGGTATTGAAATAATAAGCTCGCTTGCAAAAAACTCAGAACAAACTCTCAGCAAATATAAAAACATAAAAATTTATAATAAAAACGGCTCTCAAGGATTAAAAGAAAAAGCTCCATTTGACAGAATTTTAATAAGTGCTGAATCACGGGAACTGCCAGAATCTCTCTATGCTCAATTAAAAGACCAGGGCATTATAGTAGCGCCGATAAATAATTCTATATTCAAAATTAAAAAACAAAATAACTCAATTAAAAAACAAGAATTTCCCGGCTTCGTTTTTGTGCCTTTAACAGATTAATTTAGTTTGTCCAGGCTTACTAAAATTAATACAGCCAGAACCCCCATAATCAAAAGCCCATAAATAAGAGGATAAAAATTGTTAAACGGATTAATTCCGGTATCATTGTCAACCGTCGCGCCTTGAACAGCATAAGCATTGCCCCATGATATAAAATATGCCAATAAGAATAATCCCATAATTAAAATACTAAGAACAATAATCTGAGTAATTTTTCTCATTGCATTTCTACTCGCCGCAGCCGCTTCTTGTAGTTTGATTGCAGCTTGTGCACATAATAGCGCAGTTGCCAATACGTTTTGCAACACCGCCGCAGATCGGACAAGCAAGACCTTCATTTGAGAATTCTTCTAGCGACGCTTGCTCTTCTTTAAGGTCCTCAAAATTCTCAACTTCTACATCAATTGCACTGCTTCTTACACCAAAGTTATTAAGCATAAACTGCGCAACATAATCGACAATAGACGAAGCAGTTCTAATTTGTTTTATCTTGCTGTCAATCTCTCCCCCGTTTAAATTTTTCACAAAACCAGCTGGCTCAAATTTATGATGCCTGAATTTTCCAAATAAGTCATTCACATTAGCGCCATATTGCAAGTTTAATGAGACAGAAGTTGCCCATGCATCCATTAATCCTCTGATTGTCGAGCCTTGTTTATGCATCGTCACAAAAATCTCCCCGGGTTTGCCGTCATCATATAATCCAACTGTAACAAAGCCCTCATGCCCTGATATGTCAAATTTATGGGTGATAGATTTCCTTGTCTGCGGAAGTTTAGTTCTCTCGCCTAATTTATTCTTAGGCTCTTGTTTCTTTACAATCTCTCCTTCAGTTTTTTGCGTATTCAATGGCTGGCTTCGTTTGCTGTTCTCGCGGTAAATCGCAATCGCCTTTAATCCCTGCTCCCATGCGAAAACATACGCATCTGCAATCTCCTCCACACTGGAATGTTCAGGCATATTAATCGTCTTGCTAATGCCTCCTGAAATAAACGGCTGGCAGGCGCCCATCATTTTTATATGCCCTTTATAATGAATAAATCTTTTTCCTTTTGCTGGCTTAAATGCGCAGTCAAAAACAGGCAGATGCTCTTCTCTCAAATAAGGCGCCCCCTCTATACTGTCATTCCTGTCAGTATATTCAATTATCTCCCTGATTTGCTCATCTTTATATCCAAGATTTTTCAAAGCAAGCGGCACAGACCTATTAACAATTTTTAACATTCCACCTCCGCTTAAAACTTTATATTTTATTAAAGCAATATCTGGCTCAATTCCGGTTGTATCGCAATCCATCATAAAAGCAATAGTTCCTGTAGGAGCGATAACAGTTGTCTGTGCATTTCTAAAACCATATTTTTCTCCAAGCTCAAGAGCCTCTGCCCAGGAGTCCCAGGCATCATTAACTAAATATCTCAAATGAGAGGGCATTTTCTCAACATTAATTTCCTTAACGTGTTCTCTATGCATCTTTATTACTTCTAGCATAGGCTCTTTATTCTCCTCAAATCCTGGAAAAGGACCAATCAAAGATGCAATTTCTGCAGAAGTTTTGTAAGCTTCTCCGCACATTATAGCAGTTATCGCAGCAGCAACAGCTCTTCCTTCTTCAGAATCATAAGGCAGGCCGAAAGACATTAACAAGGCCCCAAGATTAGCATAGCCCAATCCAAGAGTTCTAAAAACATGCGACCTTTCAGTTATCTTCTCAGTCGGGTAGCTTGCGCCGTCAACAATGATGTCCATCGCAATAATAAAATATTTCACAACTCTCTTAAATTTATCAACATCAAAGCTTCCTTCCGGTGTTCTGAATTTAATTAGATTTATTGATGCTAAATTGCATGCAGTATCATCAAGATATAAATACTCACAACACGGATTGCTGGCATTAATTCTTCCTGAATTCTTGCTTGTATGATATCTATTTATTATTGTGTCGCAGAATATTCCAGGGTCCCCGCAAATCCATGTGCCTTCTGCGATTTTATTCAATATATGCCTGGCTTTAAAGCTCTCACAAACTTCTTTTTTCTTCACATATTTTGTCTGCCATTCTTTATCCTCCTTTACTGCTTCCATAAACGAGTCAGGCACGCTGACAGACATGTTGCAGTTCTGAAATGAAATGCTTTTGTAAGCTTCTCCGTTCATTCCGCCGTCGTAGCCCTGTTCAATCAACGCCCATGCTTTTTTTTCTTCTTTTTGTTTTGCTTCAACAAACTCAATTATGTCAGGATGATCAACATTCAATATTTCCATTTTTGCAGCTCTTCTTGTTTTACCGCCTGATTTTATAACGCCCGCATAAGAATCATATCCTCGCATAAAGCTTACAGGTCCTGAAGCGCGTCCTCCACCAGTTAAAGTCTCTTTAGAACTCCTTAATGGAGAGCGGTTTGTTCCTGTTCCAGAGCCAGCCTTAAATAAATTTGCTTCTGCAACTTGAACACTCATAATAGAATCCATGTTATCCTCAATACCCTGTATGAAGCAGGCAGAACATTGCGGCCTATCCTCTCCAACACTTGCTCTTACAACTTTCCCAAGTGCAGAATCCCATTTATATGCAGAAACTCCTCCTGCTTCTTTATTATACTCAAAAATTCCTGCATTGAACCAAACAGGAGAGTTAAATACGCACATTTGATTTAAGCAAATCGCAGCAATCTCATCTCTCAATATATCAGACTGCTCTTCATTAAAGTATCTCTGCTTGAAAGCCTGTCTTCCAATAAATCTGGCGGCTCTGCCAACCAGCAATTCAACAGAATTTTCTCTCTCGCCTTTTTTCTGGTCGCCCCAAAAATATTTGTTTGCAACAACTTTAATCGCAAGCGACGACCAAAATTCAGGCCTCCTGACATTCGGCTGGGTAAAAATTAGCTTTCCCATGTCATCTGTAACACTAACATCTTCTGAAACCCATCTTATAGGATTCCCAAAAATATCATATTCAAAAGGGCTTTTTCCCGAGTGAGTGAAGTATCTCTCAATCTTTAATTTATCCAGATAAATTCTAGGAACACCAGAGTAACCGCCAATCCTTCCCTCTGAAAGACCATTCCCGTTTCCATTCTCATCATACACCTTTTTTTTATTTGTTAGCTCAAATGTCATTTTATCTCTTTATCAGCTCCCTTATCTCTTTTTTAAAATCATCCAATTCTGTAAAATCTTTATAAACAGAAGCAAATCTTATATAAGCAACCTTGTCAATTTTTTTTAATTCCTTAGAAGTCAAATCTCCTATGAGTGTTGCTGGAATTTCCTTCCCCTTTTTTTGCAATTTTTCCTCTACCATAGCTATCATTTTATCTATCTTCTCTGTAGTAATCGGCCTCTTCTCGCAGGCCTTTACTATACCTCTTTTTAATTTTTCCCTGTCAAAGTGCTCTCTTCTGCCGTCCTTCTTAATCACACGGAGTTCAGCATATTCTACAAGCTCTCTTGTGCTAAATCTCCGACCGCACTTAAAGCACTCTCTTCTGCGCTTTGTTGCCCCTCCAATGTCCCTTTTATCAACAACTTTTGTTTCAACATTCAGGCAATAAGGGCAGTGCATTTCATTTACCACCACAATATCTTGTGTTTTTATTATTTTTTAACACAACTTATTGTGGTAATACACACTAAAATTTTATTTGATATTTAAAGATTTCCATATAATATTTTTTATCGTCTATTAAACTATAAAAAATTAAATTCTTATTTTTAGAGTGACAAAACTATTTTAT
>ERZ1292623.2566-Hain-H51-01um-R1-2566-length-16135-cov-13_pt1 | contig 12750 bp, 17 predicted proteins | sample MGYA00564398_ERZ1292623 | MGnify/ENA primary metagenome ERZ1292623 (study PRJEB36523, sample SAMEA6512633) | groundwater metagenome | collected 2019-01-07 | study: AquaDiva: Metagenomics assemblies of 32 groundwater samples | reverse complement strand
TAATCCTTCATTTCAATTTTTATGTTAACTGATTTTGGAATCTGAAGGCGCATGATGTGATGAAGAACTTTCTCGTTTGCTGGAAGATCAATGAGTCTTTTGTGAATTCTCATTTCATAATTATCAAAAGTTGCTGTTCCGTTACCGCAGGGAGATTTTCTTGTTGTTATTCTTAATTTTTTTGTCGGCAGTGGAACTGGCCCAGAGATTGGAATCCCTGCTTTTTTTGCAATTTCCTGGATAGAATTGCAGATATGATTGAGAGTTTCTATATCTATGCTGTTTAATTTAACCCTTACAGTTGCCATAAGAATAGAATCTTAGATTAGTTTAAAAAGCTTCCTGTGGAAAATCGAACAACAGATATTTAAATTGTAAAATAATTCCTAAAGTGTTAAAAGAGGCAAAATGGTAGAATTTACAACACTGTTAGATATTTTCTTGCATCTTGATAAATACTTAAGCGGTATTATCGCCCAGTATGGGTTATTAACTTATTTGATATTATTCATTACCGTATTTTTAGAAACAGGAATTGTTATACTCCCTTTTCTTCCAGGCGATTCCCTGCTTTTTGTAACAGGAACAATTGCAGCAATAGACTCTCTAAATATATTTCTGCTTTTCATAATTCTTAGTTTAGCTGCAATTTTAGGAGATACAGTAAATTACTGGGTTGGTTATTTTATAGGAGAAAAAACTTTTAAGAAAGAGACAAGGTTTATAAAAAAAGAATATTTGAACAGAACGCAGAACTTCTATGAAAAACATGGGGGGAAGACAATTGTTATCGCAAGATTTATCCCGATCATAAGAACATTTGCACCATTTATTGCTGGTGTTGGAAGAATGAATTACAAAAGATTTCTAAGCTACAATGTTTTTGGAGGAGTTCTTTGGGTTGCATTATTTGTGTTTTCTGGATATTGGTTTGGAAACATACCAGCAGTTAAAGATAATTTTGGTTTTGCAATTTTAGCGATTATAGCAATATCTTTACTTCCGCTAATCATCGAGATAATGAAAAGCCGAAGGAAGAATAAATCCTAAACCTTTTTATACCTCGCTCAATATTTATATACAGAAAAAAGGGGGATAAATTGGCTACTGAAATTTTCATTCAACTTGGAATTGTTTTATTTATAGCTTTTTTCATCTCATTAATAGCTCGTTTTTTTAAACAGCCGATAATCGTTGGTTATATTCTTGCAGGAGTAGTGATTAGTCCATTTATATTAAATCTTACCATATCAAATGAAATTATCCAGGTTTTTTCGCATTTCGGGATTGCCTTTTTGCTGTTTATTGTTGGGTTGCATCTTAATCCGAAAATTGTAAAAGAAATTGGGGCTCAATCAATAGTTATCGGAATAATCCAAATGGCCCTAACTTTCATTGCTGGTTTTTTTGCCGCTAAATTTCTTGGATTTGGTGTTTTACCATCTGCTTATGTTGGCATTGCCCTGATGTTTTCTTCTACTATTATTGTTATGAAGCTCCTCTCTGATAAAAAGCATCTTGATACTCTATATGGCAAAATATCAATTGGTATTTTGATTGTTCAGGATTTAATCGCTGTGGTTGTTTTAATGTTTATCTCATCTATAGGGGCTGTTGAATTTTCCTGGATTTCTTTTGCATTTAAAAATTTGATTATTGGTGGAGCAGCAGTTATTATTCTGTTTTTAATTGGTTTTTTGATAATACCATTTGTTACAAAGAGCATAGCAAAATCCCAGGAACTTTTGTTTTTATTTTCTGTTTGCTGGTGCTTTTTGATTGCTGCCTTATTCTCTATTTTAGGATTTTCAATTGAGATAGGCGCTCTGATTGCAGGTATTGTTTTATCTATCAGCCCCTATAGCGTAGAAATAAGCTCTAAAGTGAGGCCTCTGAGAGATTTCTTTTTAATTATATTCTTTATTATTCTTGGTTTGAATATTCAGTTTGACAATTTTAATTCAGTTCTTTTAAAGGCTGCTATTTTTTCTCTGATTGTCCTGATTGCTAAACCCATAATATTTATGACATTAATGGCTTTGTTTGGACACGCAAAGAGAAATAATTTTTTAGTTGGAACGACTCTCGCACAAATTTCTGAATTTTCCTTTATTATTCTTGCGTTAGGAGTGAGTTTTGGCCAGGTTGATTCAGAGCTTTTGTCTATGATAACCCTAACTGGATTGATTACAATTACCTTATCAACTTATATGATTACATTTTCACAAAGTTTTTACAGCAAGATGTTTTTCTTTGCTAATCTCTTTGAAAGAAAGAAAACACGGGACAAAAAAGAAATAAGAAAAAATTATTCTGCTGTTTTATTCGGATATAATCGGATTGGTTTTGGCATTTTAAGAGCATTAAAAAAAATAAAAAAAGACTATCTTGTTGTTGATTATAACCCGGATATTGTCTCTGATTTGAAGAAATTAAGAATGCCGGTTTTATATGGAGATGCCTATGATACTGATTTCTTAAATGAGCTTCCCTTGGACAAGATTGAATTGGCTGTTTCAACTGTTCCTGATTTTGAAACCAATGAACTTTTGCTTGAGACAATCAGAGCTATTAACAAGAATGCAGTCATAATTGCTCGTGCACATCAGATAGATGATGCTCTTAAATTATATAATTTAGGTGCGAGTTATGTTCTTACACCGCACTTTTTAGGCGGAGAGTATGTTTCAAATATGATAAGAAATTTTAAGACAAATGGAAAAGATTATGTAGAAGAAAGAGGAAAACACATAAAGATGCTTAAAGAAAGATTAGAAAAAGGCCAGAGACATCCTGAAGTTGAAAGTTAGTCATTCTTCTTCTAATCCAAACAAAGAAAAGATAAACTCAAAAAATCTAAGAATTATTTCTAATATCATTATAAATACAAAATAAATAATTATCTCGCTGAAAAATGCCGGAAGCTGGCTTATATGATTTAACACTCTCTGATACTGTCAAGTTATCAAGATATGGCTTCAAACTTAAAGATGTTCAAATTGCTACTCACATTCGTTCGCAGTTTTCTATTAATAATTAATGTAAATCCGACGGGCGATGAGCGAGGAGTGAAAATCTTGTATATAAATTAAAGCAAATTTTATTGGGATTTTAAATTAAAAGACGGATATCACTCTAAGTTGACAATATCAAACCTGTGTTAAATTTAAAAAATCAGGTTTATCGTTCTATCTCCTTCCATCAACTAGCGAAGTATCAGAACTTTCTTCGATAATTTTAGGAAGCTCATCCACTACTCTTTTAATAACTTCTCTATCGCTTGACATCGGCTTTCTTTCAATAATGCTAGTTGCCCTTGCAGCTGCAGCAAGCATACTTATTTTAGTTTCACTATCTTTTTCATTTGAAATAAACCTTGAAACATATTTAAGAATTTCCTCGCTGCTTGCAGATGGATGCAATTTTCTGTAAGATAATACATTTGAAACAGCACTAATCATTTTTATACCCTTTTCCATAACAAAGATAGAAAAGTTAGACTATATAAGATTATCTGCAATATTTGGTAGCATTTCTATGATAAAATATATTGGTTGGAGATGTTTTTAACCTCCTTGTTTGTGTTAAGTCAAGTTCAGAACCTAACATCTGCACTCGTAAACTCGTGAATTGATAACTCATAACATACTCGCAAATCCACTCACACAAATTCTTGAGGCGATACTCATGAACTTGCTCGTCATCCATCACGTTATTCGCTTCAAAGATTTATTGACGAGAAATCGTGTCAAAGACCGATTTCGGGCAGTTATCTGGGCAACTTGTTGCACACAAAGTTTAATTATTAATGCGTTAAGTTACAGGGTTTACTTAACAATTTGGTAAGTTTTAAATATCCTTTATTCTTTTTGCTTGTATGCTCGACATAAAACTCATCAGAGAAAATCCTGAACTTGTAAAAGGAAATATAAAGAGAAAATTTCAGAATGAGAAAATTCCTTTAGTTGATAAAGTTAGGAAACTTGATGAAAAGTGGAGAAAAATTAAATATGAAGAAGATAATTTAAGATCAAAGAGGAACAAGATTTCTGAAGAAATTAATCAAATAAAAAAAACAGGAAAAGACGCCTCTAAATTGATTAAAGATGCAAGAGAAATTCCTGATGAAATTAATAACCTTGAAGAAAAAAGAAAACATTTGGAAGGAGAAATCAGAGAGATAATGCTAAAACTCCCAAATATAATCTCAAAAGAAACTCCTATTGGCAAAGATGCTTCTAGAAATAAGGAAATAAAAAAAGGGGGTAAAATTTCAAAGTTTAATTTTCCAATAAAGACGCATGTTGAGCTGATTGAAGCTCTTGGAATTGGAGATTTTGAGGCATCGGCAAGAGTGGCTGGTTCAGGATTTTATTATTTGAAGGAAGACTTGGCTCATTTAAATCAGGCGCTAATAAGATTTGCAATAGATTTTTTGAAAAAGAAAGGTTATGAATACATTGAAACTCCATTGATGTTGAATGAAAAAGCAATTTTCGCTTCTATGGATAAAACTGCGATTGAAAACTCAGTTTATTCAGTTAAAGGCGAGGATTTGAATTTAATCGGAACAGCAGAACAATCTCTTTTAGCAATGCATACAGGAGATACAATCAATGAAAGCGAACTTCCTAAAAAGTATTTTTCTTATTCAATGTGTTTTAGAAAAGAAATCGGAGCTCATGGAATAAACGAAAAGGGGCTTTGGAGAACTCATCAATTCAATAAAGTTGAACAGTTTATATTTTGCAAACCAGAAGATTCAGTCAGGCTTTATGATGAATTGTTAAAGAATTCAGAACAAATTCTGCAGGCACTGAAATTGCCTTATAGGCTTTTAGAAATCTGTTCTGGAGATTTAGGTGATTGGAAATATAGGAGTGCAGACTTAGAAGTTTGGAGGCCAATTCTTAAAGAATATGGGGAAGTAATGTCCTTGACTAATTGCACAGATTATCAGGCAAGAAAGTTGGACATAAAATGTATCGACAAGCATGGAAACAGAAGAGTTCTTCACACATTAAACGATACTGCCTTAGCAACCTCAAGAATTATGGTGGCTATAATAGAAAATTATCAGCAAAAAGACGGGAGCATTAAAATTCCAGGTGTTTTGCAGAGATATATGAACAGGAAAAAAATTATCGGAAAGAAAAAATGAAAGTGGAAAAGAAAAAGATAAGATATGAAAAACTTAGAAATTTTTTTCAATTAACATGGAAAAGAACATTAATCATTGTTATAGTTTTAATTGCCTCGGTAGTTTCGCATAACGCATATTATAAATTGCTTGGTGCTAAAGAGACAATATTCTCATTTATTGTAATAATATTAATACCAATTTATTTTTTGATTTCTTTAGTCTATAGCATAATTATGGCGTTCATAAATCAGGAGAAGTTATCTAAGCAGACAATTATCGCACTTATTATTGGTCTTATTGGGGGAGCCATTCTCTCAACTTTTACTATATTTAAAGGTGTATATTTTTTATGGGCTTATTCCTTAATATTCTCTGTAATTGTATATTATTTGATTAATTTTTTAGAATAAAGTAAGATGAGAAATATAGCAACATTTAAAAATAAATTTCTGTAGTTTAACATATGCCTCTACTCAGCATCACGCTCGTCAGAGGTATGATAACGCGAAAGATAGTCTCGCTAAATTCACGAGTCCACTCAAAATCAGGGGCGATATAGTGGTTTCGTGAACATCGCTCAGCCTCGGTAGTTTAGTGGCCAGAACACGACCCTGTCGCGGTCGAGATCCGGGTTCGATTCCCGGTCGGGGCGCTTATAATATTGAGCGAAGCGAGATATTATTTCTTTGGATAACCTTAACAAAATTCATAAATTGTTTATCAGTTGGGTTCGATGAGCGATTACATGAGTTTCAGTGTAGCTCTTGATTCGAATGTGGTCGCGAACCTGAGCAATTTCGTGGTAGAAAGTATAATCCATAAAAACTTTCGTGCGAGATTGTGAGCACCGGTCGGGGTGTGTAATACTTATTGTATAAAAGAGGAAATATCCAAGTGATGTACGCATATAGAACTGGCTGAGATAGAAGGGATTTTAAATTAGTATGTATTATATAAGGTATGGGAAAAAGTGAACACGTTTCTGATGAGGATATTTCTACCTTCAAGAAAATATTCGCTAATCTACCCGAGAAAATCAGGAACGAAGATATAATCTTTGTCTTGGATAAAAAACCCTACACCTGGAATGCTGTTTTTTTAGAAGTAAATAATTCAACTGATCTTGGAACAAAAATGCTTAAAAAGTTAAAGGAACTTAAAATAATATGACTGAAAAAAATGAAAAAATAAGTGAGGATGTTAAGGAACTGGTAATTGCAAGACTGGGGGTAATGCCTTCAACTTATAAGCTTTCAATAGGAAGCGAAGGAACATTTACAAAAGATCAACTGATTGAACATGTTATAGCCGAAGATAGAATAGGAAATCAAGTTGCAAGAATGCAAATTAATTTTATTAAAGCACTAACAACAGGTAAGCTTATTGGGACATTAAATAAAAATGGATAATCTTCTTTTAGTAACTCGTCCAAAGTATGATGATCGAGAATATGAGAGAAATTCTTGCAATGGAACGAAAGAATGAACCTGGAGCTACAGGAATGCTTCAAATATTATGGGGTAATTATGAAGGGCAGGTTGTTCTTGGAAATGAAGAAGCTTATTTCTACTCTGAATAATAAAATATATAAACTTCATTGATCTTCTCCTACTATCAAATAAGAGCGCAACGCATTCTTAGTCCCTCTCGGTCTGGGCGTATATTCTTTGGATAATCTTAAATAGTATTTTCCTTCTAAAGTTTAATGAATAAACACATTATATTATACACTGCAGATCTCCATGGAAATGAAATCCAATATCAGAAACTTGTAGATTTTGCTATAAAAAATTCTGTGGATTCTGTTATTATTGGAGGGGACATTGCTCCGAAAGGAGAGTCTGATCGTTATCTAGAGAAACAAGGAGAATTCATCAAGAACTACTTACCAAGATTAATATCCCCTCTAAAACAACAATTACCAAAAACTAATCTTTTTCTGCTTATGGGCAATGATGACTGTAAAGCAAATTTAGATTTATTAGAGCAAAATGATCCTGGACTTTATAGGATAATCCACAATAAAAGACTAAAACTTTCAGACGATTTTGATATTGTCGGATATTCCTATGTTCCTATAACGCCTTTTGGATTAAAAGATTGGGAGAAGTTTGATTTGACAAATCCCACTGAAGAATTAAAATTAGACTATGAAAAAAGAAAAACAAGATGTAGATTTGATGGTTACAAAACAGATAAAAATGGTTGGTATAGATTCATCTTTAGTCCAGAAATTGAAAAAGAGGATTCAATTCAAAAAGATTTAAAGAATAAAATTTTTACTAATAAACCACAAAAAACTATTTATGTTATTCACCCACCCCCAAACAGAACAAATCTTGATCAAATAGCTAATGGAAAATATGTTGGAAGTTTTGCTGTAAGAGAATTCATTGAGAAAAATCAGCCATATCTAACGTTACATGGACATATTCATGAAACAGTTGATGTTTCTGGAAATTTTAAAGATCAAATAGGTAAAACATTATGTTTATCTCCTGGAAATCATAATGTCGGTGAAAATCTTGCTATCCTAATATTTGATTTATACGATGTTAATACTACTAGAAGATTAAGATTATAATCTTACGGTTTCTCATCACCCCAATCATTTTTTAATTATGTAAAGTAAACCTTGAAACAGATTTGCGTACAAATTACATATATTTATATACCCATAAAAATGTATTTAATAAGAATATATATGAAAGCGATTTCTATATTGTTCAAATAATACGGAGGAAAATATACATGGGATTTAATGACAGACCAAGAAGTGGCGGATTTAGAAGCAACTTTGGCGAACCAAGAGAAATGCACAAAGCAGTTTGCTCTGAATGTAAGAAAGAATGTGAAGTTCCATTCAAACCTACAGAAGGTAAGCCAGTTTTTTGCAAAGACTGTTATGCTAAAAAAAAGCCAAGATACTAAATCTTTGCTAAGATTAGTTTTAATTATTTATTTTTATTATTAGTTTATATTTTTTATTTCTTATTTTTATACCCTTAATGATAATAACATTATTTTCTGCCATTGCATTCATCACAATAATCTTTAATAATTTACTCTGTTAATTATAATCATGGTTGAATTGCCTAAATTTGAAAAAACATATGAAATTCGCGATAGAGTTTTTTATACAAGAGTAGAAATTACTGAAAATCAATTTGGAGGTTATTTGGTTAGGCTACAATACAAAACAAAAAATTCTCAAAAACTAGAAAGTGTAAAATTTCCAATTTATGATGGTAGTGGCGAAAATATTAATATGCAAAAACTAGAGAAGAAAATAATACACTATCTTAGTGGCCTTCCTGTTAAGAGTTTTGATACCAATAAACAAAAGATGGATTGGAGAGGCTATTGAAAAAAACCGAAGTTTAAGTAATTTTATAGCTGGCTAATCCCCTGTAGCAAAATGTTTATAAAGAATATTTTTTTATAAATAGGATGATAGAGGTTAAATCAAGGAAATCGGTTTGTGTTCTTTTCTTTCTTATAATGATTCTTTTAGTTGGGTTAGTATCTGCAGAAATAACTGTGATAAAAGTTAAGACTATTCCAAAACATGATATCCAAGTGGCTGTTGCCGACGGAACAATTGCAGATTTCTCGGCTATCCAGCGTTTTAAGGGAACTTCTGATGAATATGGTGATGCTTCTTTTGAGCTTTCCTCCGATATACCTAAGATTAATCTTTATGTTTATGTAAAAGAGGGAAATGAGGATGTTATAAGCCAGAAGTATTTTGGTTATGATATAGGAAAGCCAATTTCTATAGAGCTGGCACCAAGCTGGTTTGAATTTATTAAGACTCCTGAAAAAGCAAATGAATCTTCTGCTAATGTTGGCTCAGATAATTCAACCTTAGAAACTACAGCAGATGTAGAGCTAAATAAAAAATTGCTTTCCAATAAATCTTCAGATAAAAAGAATTTTATATTAACCGGCCTTACAACTCTTTTTAGTAAAAAAGGGCTTTTATCAACAAAAACCTTCTATTATGTTATAGTTATAGGTTTAATAGCCGCAGTTGTTGTAGTAACATTTGTTTTTAGAAATAAGATTTTTGGATCTAAAATATTAAAAGATATTAAAGTCAAAAAATTAAGCGAATTTTTGGAGGAAAGAAGAGAGAAACCCGATTATGACATGAAGGAGCTTGATGAGGCAGAAAAGAAGATTAAAGAAGCGCAGGAAAAAATAAGTGGGTTGAGGAGAGAGGAAAGGATAAGAGAATTAAGAAATAAAATCGGTAGTTATGAAAATGAATTAAGGAAATTAGACAGAGGATGAGTTTTTTGGAAATGTTTATATAATTAGATTGCAAAATATATCTATGGGGTGGAAAATATTTCTAAGTTTTGTATTCTTTCTAATTGTTATTTTTCTGCTGGTATTTTACTGGCTTTTTCCATTGAATAGTTTTGAATTTGGGATGAAAAATAGAAATTCTAATTTTAGTATTGGAGCATTGAGCGGAGACATGCAGTTTTATTCTAATATGAGATACCCTGCTCAAAAAATCTCTTATAAAATTTACGGCTGTCCATTGCAAAAAAAAGATGATGTGAAAAGAGCTTTTGATACTTTATCCAATAAAACCATTTTATACTTTTATCCGATTTATAATGATGAAGAAATTTCTGTGAGGTGTGACAGCAAAACGAGAATAGAAAGCAGTGTTTTTATTGCTGGAGAAGGAGGGCCAACTAATATAACAAAAACAGATAAGTTTAGTGTTATTCATAATGGAGAAATTTTGCTTATTAAAGAATCTCAATGCGAAAATCCAAATATCGCAATACATGAAATATTGCATGCCTTGGGTTTTAAACATTCTAATAATCCGGATAATATAATGTATAACTTCAGCAGATGCAGCCAGACTATCGGAGATGATATGATTAGTATAATAAATAAAATTTATTCGTATCCAAGTTATGCTGATATTAATCTTGAAGATGTATCTGCTGTCATGCACGGGCTATATCTTGATATAAACCTCACTGCAATGAATGAGGGACTTAATAATTCTGGAAATGCTAAAATAAAAATATACGCTGATGATAAAATGATAAAAGAACTTGATTTAACTCCTATTGGTATTGGCTATGGAAGAGTAATATCATTATACAATATTTTTATAAAAAAATTGAGTGTGGATGAATTGAAAATTGTTGCTGAAACTGATTTTAGTGAATTAGATAAAACTAACAATGAAGTTTTATTGCAGATTCAAAAAAATAAAAAAGAAAAAGAAGCTTAAATTCCTTCGTCAAAATCCGGAAGGTCTAGCTCATTTATACAGGAATCGTCATCACCTTCATCGAAAGAGATGCGATTTGATTCGTCCTCCATCTTTTAACCCCTTTTTGTTATTCTTTAATGATATATATAGTTTTTAAAGATTTCTATCAGAGAGAATGGCAGTTTATAGAGAGTTTTAGGATGGAAAATCTTTAAAAGCTCTTTATTCTTTTAATTTTTGCTTTACAAACCCCGCATAGCTCAGTGGTTTAGAGCGCCTGGCTGTAGTTCACTTTAGAACTAAGGTGGATATTCCTAATCAGGAAATTAAATGAAACCCCAAAAGCCAAAGGTACAGCAGTACCCGGGAGATCCCCAGTTCGATTCTGGGTGCGGGGATAAATGGGGCTATATGCCCCATAATCTTCTTCAGAATTCTTAACATAACTCAGCAGTTGTTAGATAGTTCGATTCCGAGCAATTTCACGAGTTTAGTGTAATCCAATCCGAGTGAGGTCGCGAGAATAGCCTCAATAATTTGTGTGAGTGAGTCCGCGAGTCGAGTGAGGTCGCGAGTTGGGTGCCGGGATTTTTATTCCTCTCCTTCTTCCCCTCTCTGCTCTGATATAAAAAAAGCTCTGTTTGATTCTGCTTCCTGAACCTCTCCCTCTCTTTCATAAATCGCTTTTGCTGATGGAAGCGCGAATTTTCCCAATACTCCAACCTTAGAATAAATTATATAAGACAAAACCCTGATTTCTCCCGCTTCAAGTTTTTCAAAATTCCATTCTATTTTCTTGTTCTTCTCGTCTATTCTTGCTGGTTTTTCTCCGCCAAATCTTTCATAAATTTTTACAAGCTGAGGAATTCTATCCACAACACTTATTCTTTCGATATATTTTTTTGAGTCTACAATTATAGAAACTTTCAATGCAAATTCCCCTCCTTTTGCCCTGACAAAAGAAACTTTTTTTCTTAAAACCAGGTTTGTTTTTGAATACAGCTTTGCCAGCATAACTATTGCTATAATAAAAAGAATCGTTAAGAAAGGAAATAACCAATTCGTTTTTGTTGTTATTTTTAAGGTTTCTCCTGGATTTATCTCGTTGTTCCAGGTGTAATATACACTAAACCCGTCTCTTTCAACTATGTTTGGTTCTGGAGAAAAATTTGTAAAAAGTCTTGAGATTATATTCTTTTTTATTGCTGTTTCTGATTTTGCTATGGTATTCCCTTCATTTTTCTTTTCGATTATTTTTGTAGAGATTATCAGGCCATAATCTTTTTTTGTTGTTGTCACAATATCTTTTTCTACGAATTTTATCACCCCCTCCACATCTACATTTTTGTTATCAACTGTTATTTCTGCTTTCAGTGTATAAAAACCCGCCATGAGTTTTTTGAAATCTTCTTTGTTTAGTTTTACATCAAAAGTTTTCTTCTCATATGGAGCAAGAGAAAATTTTTCATCGAATTCAAAAAATGGCGATGAAAATGTTGCGACAGCCTCTTCAAAATTAAAATTTACCTTGTTTTTTATGTACACTCTCATAGAATTTGACGGTGGATTTAATTCTTCTGAGCCAACTTCAAAAATTTCTTCAAGATCCATAATCTTTACTGTTATTTTTTGTGTTATTTCTGATGAATCTTTTCCACGGATAAAATATTTAAAAGTGTAAAATCCCTTAAAATTTAAATCGGGCCTTGGGTAAATCAAAACCTTTATTCTTTGTGTCTCTCCGGATTTTATATTTACGGTTCCTTTCGGAGCCATGTTAAACCCTAAGAGATTATAGAATTGAAGACTGTCGTCTAAGCCGAGATTTGTTATTTCTATATCAAAAGTAGCCGGCTCATCAATGTTGGCAATCATAACTTCATTAGAACTTTTACCCTCAATTTTTAAATTTATTGCTGAAGCTAATGGAACTATGAATAAAAATGCTAAAATCATAATGAACATCCTTTTCATGAAAAGATTATATGTAATGTCTATTTAAAAGTTTTGTTGGTGTAGAATTTATGGATTTTTATAAATTTATTAACTTAAAAGATGTTACGAAATCTGCTCGAGCCTGCACTCACACAAATTCTTGAGGCGGTACTCGTGCAAACTCTCGCCTCTGGCAGATTTCTTCACTTAAGAATTGTTAGTGTATAAAAAAATTTAACAGATTAATCAACATTATTATCGTAAAATTATTTTCGTAGCTTAAAAAATTGTTAATCCGATAAATTTATTATCATCGCGACAACAGGCTTCAGATTCCCACATTAACAACTTTTCCTAAGGGTGGGCGAGCAATTTCATTTTGACAATAATTAATATTAAATAACAAAATGGGATTGCGAGT
>ERZ1292623.3779-Hain-H51-01um-R1-3779-length-12753-cov-15_pt1 | contig 12753 bp, 10 predicted proteins | sample MGYA00564398_ERZ1292623 | MGnify/ENA primary metagenome ERZ1292623 (study PRJEB36523, sample SAMEA6512633) | groundwater metagenome | collected 2019-01-07 | study: AquaDiva: Metagenomics assemblies of 32 groundwater samples | reverse complement strand
CATCTTCCACACCAACATCTTCCACACCAACATCTTCCACACCAACATCTTCCACGCCAACAACGTGTACGTCCGACTCCGATTGCAAGAGCGGATTTTCCTGCTGGTATAAAATTCCCAGAGGTCCCAGCGCCGGAACTCGCGGCTCCAAGGATAAGCCCGGGACGTGTTGGGATAACAAGGTGATTGAGAGTATTTATTAGAAATTAGAAAACTATGCCAAAGACTATTTTAGTAAAAAGTACCCAGTTTAGAACAAGGAGAAAGCCATGACCAGCACTCAGACTGAAAAGAAGCAACTCAGGGTTCACATCCAGTGGATGATTCGCCGCGACATACCCGAAGAGTCTAAAATTGGGTGGTATTATACAAGGTATTGACAATTAATTAAATTGAGCCATAATCAAATCAAGGAACCTTTTTGAGCATGAAAACTTATAGAAAAATCATATTTAACTCAATAAATATTGCTGCAATATTAAGTTTGCTGCTTTTTGTTGGCAATATTAATTTTTTCCTTGCGCAGGCAAAAGGGAATGATGTTGACGAACAGTCTTTGCAAGATTCTATGGCGAGCCATAGAAAAATTGTTGTTTTTAAAGAGGGCTTGAGTGATGCAGAAAAGGAAAAGGTTATTAATATTACTGGAAGTGTAAAATTAAAAAACCTTGATTTAATTAAGTCCAAGCTTGTGGATGTACCATCTCAGACTGCTTTAGAAAATTTAATAGGTCATCCAAAAGTAGTGAGGATTGACGAAGATGTTATTGTAGGGGCGCTGGCAATTGATTTGGAGTCTGCTTTTACAGAAAAAGGATTTAGATTACTAAATTTGGGGGTTAATAATGAAGGTGCTTTATTAAAAAAACTGTCAAAGCTTCAAGGTTCTGTTCAGGCAAGTCAGTCGCTTCCTTGGGGAATTGACAGAATTGACGCTGAATTGGTTTGGCCTTCGGGAAACACAGCTAACCCAGTTAAAGTTGCAATTATTGATACTGGAATTTCTATGGGGCACCCTGATTTGAAAGATAATATTAAAGGCGGGATCAACACAATTAACCCAACAAGGAGCTTTAACGATGACAACGGACACGGTTCTCATGTTGCTGGGATCGTGGCAGCATTAAATAATTCTGTAGGTGTGGTGGGCGCGGGGCCCAGCGCAGATCTCTACGGTGTTAAGGTTTTAAATCGAAACGGTTCAGGATTTCTCTCTGACATTATTGAAGGAATTGAGTGGTCGGTGAATAATAATATACAGGTTATCAATATGAGTTTGGGAACAAGCTCTAACGTTCAATCGCTACATGATGCAGTAATAGCTGCTAAAAACGCAGGCGTTGTGGTGGTGGCTGCTGCAGGAAATTCAGGAGGGTCTGTACTTTACCCCGCAGCTTACCCTGAAGTAATCGCGGTTTCAGCAACTGACAGTAATAATAATATTGCTAACTGGTCAAGCCGAGGGCCTGAAGTTGATATTGCGGCCCCTGGAGTTTCTATCTATTCAACCTATAAAGGTACAAGTTATGCAACTCTTTCTGGAACCTCTATGGCTTCTCCCCATGTTGCAGGAACTGCTAGTCTAGTATTAAACACTCCAGTTTTGAACTACGATGCCAATTCCAATGGAAAGTGGGACCCAGATGAAGTACAAAAGAAACTTCAGGACACAGCAATTGATAAAGGAGTAGCAGGATTTGACAATCTTTATGGATGGGGGCTGGTTAATGCTTATAAGGCTGTACAGTAAATTTAAATAAATATTTACAAACAGCAAAACCCGCTTGATAGCGGGTTTTGCGTTATTAGTGTATAATAGGCATAACAGAAAAAATGAAGGCAGCTCAAATTAAACAATATGGAAACCCAGATGTGATTGAGGTAATTGATAAAGAGAAACCAGAAGTGGGGCCGGGGCAGGTTTTAGTTAAAGTTTATGCTTCTTCAATAAATCCCTTTGATATAAAACTGAGAAGTGGAATTTTTAAAGAAGCAATTCCTGTGAATTTCCCATTTATACTTGGCGGAGATTTTTCTGGGGTCGTTACAGAAGCTGGAGGAGGAGTCAACAATTTTAGTGTAGGTAACAAGGTATATGGGTCAGCTAATGCTTTGTCAGGAGCCACAGGGGCTTTTGCTGAATTTGCCGCGGTTCCCGCAGTAAATATTGCAAAAATGCCAAATAATCTTGATTTTAATGAAGCTGCCGCAATAGTACTGACTGGATGCAGTGCCGTGCAAGCGTTAGTTGAGCATATGAAACTGCAACCTGGACAAAAAATACTTATTCATGGGGGAGCGGGGGGAATTGGAACCATGGCAATACAAATTGCAAAGTCAGTTGGAGCTTATGTAACAACTACGGCGACGGGGCCTGGGATAGATTATGTAAGGAAATTGGGGGCTGATTACGTCGTAGATTACCAGAAGGAAAGGTTTGAAGAACTATTTGAAGATTATGACGCAGTTTTTGACACGGTCGGAGGAGAAGTTTTTGAAAATTCATTTAAAGTTTTAAAGAGAGGCGGAATTATTGTTTCAATGGTATCTCAAGACGAAAAAAAATTAGCAGAGCAATACATCATGACAGCAATATCGCAATTTACAAAAGTAAATATAGAGCATCTCAATATGCTAACTGATTTTGTTGAAAATAAAGAAATAAAAGTTAACATTGATAAAATATTTTCCTTTGATAAAATAAGAGATGCATTTGAATGTAAGGAGAAGGAAGATGTTTTAGGGAAAATAGTAGTTCAAATAAATAATTAAAAATTCAAACCTCAAATCTCAAAGTGAAAATCTAAAGTTTAGAGTAATCTTGTCCACGGATGGGTGCCTAAATTTTGATAATTACTAGGGAGGGAGGCATGATAAAATGAATTTTATCGTGCCGACCGAGCGACGTAATTATATAAATAGCTTTGCTATTTCTATTTTTGCATTTTGATTTTTGATTTTATTTGTTATGGAAGAAACAAAAAGGACAATAGATATTTCAGACAGGCTATATAAAATAATTCTTGCTGTAATTGGACTAGCTGCAGTTTTTGTTATTGGCCAGATAATGTATGACTTTAGAGCTTTGCCGCAAAATTTTCCAAGAGAGATAACAGTAACTGGAGAAGGCAAGGCACTGGCAAAGCCAGATATTGCAATGATAAGTTTCGGAGTAACCTCAGAATCTAAAAAAAGCCAGGATGCTGTTAATCAGAATAACCAAAAGATGAACGCTATTATAAAGTCAATAAAGGATTTGGGTGTTGGGGAAAAAGACATTAAGACAACATCATATAATTTGTATCCGGTGTACGGCACAGAAAGGTCCTCACCAATTTATTATAAAGTAATTGATAATAATATAACCGGATATAGATTGGAGCAGCAGGTAGAAGTTAAGATAAGAAATTTTGATAAAATAAATGAAATTATAGATAGCGCAACTTCTTCTGGCGCTAATACAGTTGGCAGTCTGCAGTTTACAGTTGATGATATTGAAAAAGTGAAAGCAGAAGCTAGGTTAAAAGCAATTGAACAGGCAAAGGAAAGGGCAAAAACCCTTATTAACCAAGCCGGGTTGAGAATAGAAAGATTGATTAATATTTCGGAGGGCTATGGACCATATCCTTCACCTATATATGATTTGGGAGCTGGAGGCGCTGTAACTAGAGAATCTGTTGCTCCGCAAATTGAGCCAGGCCAAACAGAGATTAATGTGAGCATAACCCTAACTTATCGTATAAAATAAAAATCCTAAACTCTTTAGAGTTTTAACTTTAATGGATTGTGTTTTTTGTAAAATTGTAAAAGATGAAATACCATCTTATAAAGTTTATGAAGACCAGGACATATTGGCTTTTTTAGATATCCAGCCATTGACTCAAGGACACACTTTAGTTATTCCCAAGAAGCACTGCCAGGATATTTTTGATATTGGAGAGAGTGATTTGCAAAAGGTTATTGTTTCAGCAAAAAACGTTTCTGAAAAAATAAAGAATACTTTAAAGGCGGATGGAATACGTATTTCCCAGTCAAATGGTAAGGCGGCAGGTCAGGATGTGATGCATTTTCACCTGCATGTTATACCAAGGTACACAGACAATGGGCTTTCAAATAATCCGACCCTAACTACTCATTTGCCGAAAGCGGGCTCTGATGAACTGTTAAAAGTCCAGGAAAAGATAAAAATGTAAAGTAAAAAATCGGCGTAAGCCGATTTTTTTAATTTAAATTGACAATATCAAATATAGTATTAAAGTTAATTAACGAGTTTTTTTCTGTTCCTTTCTCGAGAGGTGCAAAATGAGCGCGGCGCTACGGTTGAGAAAGCTCACTGAGGAGCAAGAAGATTATGTCTGGCAATTAATATGCCTGCACATGACGGACGAGGACAGGAATCCTATCGAAGCAATCCAGGAGGATTACAATGGCGACAGGAGTCGCTATCTCCGAGAAATGGCAGGGATTGGCACAGAATCCAATTCTGCGATGCCTGCGGCAAGCCAGAGCATCAAGAGGTCAATCTCTGCAAGTGCCCCATGTCTTAAAGGATTCGGGGCAAAAAGAGCAAAAAACGGGCCCTGCACGATAAGTTGCAGGGCTTTATTTTGGTTTTGATTTTTGGGTAAATTGTGATAGTATGAAAGCGCATTAATAGTCTCTAAATAGAGCTTGGTGAATAATGCTCTTTAGATGGGTTTTGCCAAAATTCTGAAGTCAAGACGCGAGGCGTAATGAGTAAAGCTCATTCGCCCCGTCTGCGAAAATTTGATAAAACAAGGAGGTTTATACAGAGTATATGAATAATTCATATATTCAATCGCTCGGTCGGAATAAGAAAACGATTTTTCTTATTCCTCCCTTGCTCATGAGTATAAGCCGACGAATTTCAGCAAATTTGCAGCCAGAATTTTGGTAAAAGACGCTAATATGGCATTATTCACCAAGCTCAAATAATGGCAGACTCACAGATTGAAGAAATCAAAAATAAATTGAACGTACTAGATATTGTTGGTAGTTATGTTAAGCTGACAAAAACTGGAATAAATTACAGAGGAGTTTGTCCTTTTCACTCAGAAAAAACCCCCTCATTTTTTGTTAGTCCTACTCGCCAAATGTGGCATTGCTTCGGCTGTGGCAAGGGTTTTTCGATGTTTGATTTTGTAATGGCTATTGAGGGAGTTGAATTTGGAGATGCTTTGCGTATTTTGGCAAATAAAGCAGGCGTTCAACTAAAAAGAGAAAACCCGCAATTGAGGACAGAGAGAGAGCGCCTTTATGAAATTTGCGAGTTGGCTTGCAAATTTTTTGAAAAACAACTAGAAGGACTTGCTGGAAGAGAGGTGCAAGATTACTTAATAGGCAGAGGTATTACTAAAGATTCCATTAAAAAGTGGAGGATAGGATATTCGCCAGATAATTGGAATAGCCTTACAGATTTTTTGATTGGCAAAGGCTATAAAAGAGATGAAATTGTAAAAGCGGGGCTAGCCATTAAAAAAGAGAATAATAATGACTCTTACGATAGATTTAGAGGCAGGATTATTTTTACTGTTTTTGACTTAAATTCAAGAGCGGTAGGGTTTGGCGGAAGAGTTTTTTCCGCCAAAGGCGGATCCGTCGCTAGCGGAAAGCAGTTTGATCAGAATATTGCAAAGTATATTAACACTCCTCAGACTCTGCTTTATAATAAGTCGGCTACTCTTTATGGTTTAAATAATGCTAAGCTTTCAGTTAGAAAACAAAACAATTGCGTTATTACAGAGGGTTATACGGATGTTATAATGTGCCATCAAGCTGGTTTTGAAAATACCATTGCGGCTTCAGGAACTGCTTTGACCTGGCAGCACCTCAATATTTTAAAAAGGTACTCTGAGAATCTGGTTTTGGCATTTGACATGGATATTGCTGGAGACTCGGCAACGAAAAGGGGAATTAATTTGGCCGAGGAACAGGGGTTTAACATTAAAGTCATTGAAAGCTACGAAAAAAACTTAGATCCAGCCGATATTGTTGCAAAAAACCCAAAATTGTGGGAAGAAGCGCTATTAAAGACAAAATCAATAATGGATTATTATTTTGATTCTGCTTTTTCTAGTTTTAACAAAGAAACACCAGAGGGTAAGAAAGAAATTGGTAGAATAATTTTGCCTGCAATAAAAAGATTGCAGAACAAAATTGAGCAGTCACATTGGATTCAAAAATTATCACAAATGCTAGGGATAAAAGAAGAGGTGGTTCTTGAAGAACTAGCAAAAATTTCGTTGCAAAGCAACGAAATTCGCGGAACTACGCAGAATCCACCAGTTGGCGGAACGCAGAATTACGCGGAAAAAGAACTTGAAAGCAAAGAGAGGAGAAAAAAGTTAATTGAGGAAAAAATTGTTGCCCTTATTTTAAAAAACCCAGACTACATAAAACTCATTGAACAGGATCATTATCAATTGTTTTCGCATGAAATAAACGGCTTTTTACGAAAATTGAGGGAAATTATTAATTTGCCAGAAGACCAATTGAAAAAAGAAGAGGAAAAAAGGGACTTCAAAAGCATATTTGAAAGTGTTGTTGCAGACGATAATGAGTTTAAGAATTTTATAGCGGCGCTCGCTCTCAAAGGAGATGTTGCCTATGAGGAAGACGGACAAGAAGAAGTGAAACTCTGCCTCCTGCAATTGAAAAACATTGAATTAAAAAACAAGCTTAACGAGATTTCTGAAAATATTAAGAAAGCCGAGTCAGAAAGCAAACACCAAAAAGTCAATGATTTGGTGGAAGAGTTTAATAAACTAACAAAAGATTTATAAAGTATCGATGCGAATACCTGCCTGCCTGACGCCTGCCTGACGGCAGTCAGGGCAGTCAGGGCAGTAAGGGCAGGCAGGTATATTAGTATCGATACTGCGAAGCGATGAAAAAGAAAAAGGCCAAAACCAGAAAAACAGCCAAGAAGAGAAAAGTTATTAGAAAGCATACCAAAAGAAGAATATTAAAAAAGTCTTCAAAGAAATCACTAAAGCGGCCTCGTAAAACTAAAATAACCAAAGAGCAGGTTGATTCACTTGTGAAAAAGGGCGAAGAGAGAGGGTTTTTGACTACTTCAGAAATATTGTATTCAATTCCAGATATTGAGAGAAATGTTAATGAGCTGGAAAGGGTTTACGACTTACTAAAAGAAAGAGGGGTTGAAATAAAAGAAGTCGGGGAATTTTTGGATGTTAAGGGAAAGAAAGAAAAAAAGCAAAAGAAAGTTTTATTAGGGAAAATTGACCCGATACAAATGTATTTAAAAGAAATTGGTAAATCCAATTTCTTGTCAGCTAAAGAGGAAAAAGAATTAGCAAAAAGAATTGAAAGGGGCGAAGAAGATGCAAAGAACAAGTTAGCTCTGGCAAATTTGAGATTGGTTGTTTCAATTGCTAAAAAGTATGTAGGGAGGTCCCCCAATTTAACCTTGCTAGATTTGATTCAGGAGGGAAACTTAGGACTTTTTAAAGCCGTTAAGAAATTTGATTGGAGAAGAGGATATAAGTTTTCTACCTACGCTACTTGGTGGATAAGACAAGCCATTACTAGGGCCCTGGCAGACCAAGCCAGAACAATTAGAATTCCCGTACATATGATCGAAACAATTTCAAAATATACTAAAGTAAGGAAAAGCCTTTTGCAGGAGCTTGGACGAGAGCCGTTGGCTGAAGACATTGCAGCTGAAATGGGGCTGGAAGTTGAAAAAGTCCATCACATAAGAAAAATTGCCCAAAAGGCTGTTTCATTGGAAACTCCAATAGGGGAAGATAAAGACAAACAAGATAGCGTTTTGGCAGAGTTCATAAAAGACGACAAAACAATTGCTCCAAATACCGAAGCATCCAGAAATCTTTTAAAAGAAAGATTAAATGAAATTTCTGGCGAACTTTCAGAGAGAGAAATGAAAATATTAGAAATGAGGTTCGGCTTAGAAGATGGAGTAATGCATACTCTTGAAGAAACTGGAACTGAATTTGGTGTTACCAGGGAAAGAATCCGCCAAATACAGGCTAAAGCCATTGAAAAATTAAGGAGGCACCAAGAACTCAAAAAAGTGAAAGATTACTATTAAAATAGTAATCACGAATATACAAATTTAAAATATTAGACCTGTTGCTTAATATTTAATATAATTGGTTCGCTCGTTCGGAGAGTAAGCATTGCGATGCTTATAAAGTGATGGGGTCAGACCCAGGCCTGACCCCATCACTTTATACTATCAGGAAGGATAGAGGGTAGGCTACAAAGCTCCCCGACGCCCGACGTCGGGAAATTGGATCCAAACCCTATCAGGAAGGAAAGTAAAATATACGTATGATGGTCGCACTATGTGTGGCCTTCTTTTTTTGCAGAGAGTTTTTTGTTATAGGAAACAGGGTCAGGCCTGGGCCTGACCCCATCACTTTTTGAGAAGGGAGTTACCCTGGCCATGTTCACGATGGATATTTCTTTATCCAAGATTGGCTTGATCCACCGAAACTTCTCTTCTTTAGTTGATTGGGGCATAGTTTTCATATGCCCTCAGATTATCCGAAAAAGTGCAATATGTCTGTGTAGATTACCACACATATTGACAACCACTTAGTGCTAGAATATACTCAAAGCCGAGTTTAAATTAAAAAAAAGGTCGAATCTAATCTAAAAAAATTCATATAAATAAAATTAAAATTCTAATAAATATTATGAATAAAGCAAATAAGATGTTTAATATTAAAACAACTTTATTACTTTTAGTTTTAGCTTCTTCCTTGATTGTATTTGGCTATACCAGCGTTCTTTTTTCGCAAGTTGTATGGCAAAAAGAAGTTTGCAATGGTGTAGACGATAATGGTGATGGGCAAGTAGACGAAAATCTAAACTGCGATCATTACTTAAGCTATCTTATTGATAAACCAATTAAACCAATTAATGTTGTACTCCATGACCAGTTTATTGACCCCACAGACTTTCAGCTTGTTTTTATTGAGCGGCTTTTGAATCCTGTAAGAAAAATTCATAACGGCTTGAGATTCGATCCCAAAAGGTTAGGCCTCCATTACTTGGCCTATCAGCTTAAAACTTATACTTATTTCCAACCACGTCCAGTATTAATAGAAAACCAATTTGAGAAGCGAGCTGTCTTAGTTACAAACCCGCGTTATTTGCTGACTCCAACTGGTAAAATAAAGGCAAAAATCCCAATTGATAAGATAACTTCTCTGCTGCCACTAAATTTAGCAAATGCAATACTTGAAAAAACTGCGCCATCTATCCCAAAAAACGCAAATCATTACTTGTGCTATGATATTGAGCCATATGATGTTTCCACATCGGTTTTTGTAAGGGATCAATTCCAAAGAGGAAATTTTGAGGTAATTAAAGCGCTCTATCTGTGCAACCCTGTAGAAAAAATACACAATGAAAGTGTAAGCGAAATTGTAGATCAAAATAGTCATATTATGTGTTATGAAGTAATTCCGCACAATCAGGTAAATCGTAATGTAACTACTCGCGATCAATTTGGATTGAAGTCTCAAAACACAATTAGAACAGAAGAAGTCTGTGTCCCGACCATTAAGACAGAATTACCAAACTGCGATTGGCCTGACGGAAATGGAATAGTGGATCATTGTTTTGATTAATGATAAATCCAGCAAATTTTCACCGTACTGCATAAAACAAACAAAAATCCCCATATGGGGATTTTTGTTTGATATCTAATAGATAGTGTTCTAAAATTGATAAAAAAGCGCGCGAATCTTTAAAAGAGTTATCCACAGTTGACAATATTGTTTGTGATATTAATTAATAATATAATAAACAAATTAAAATAATAGACCTGTTGCTTAATATTTAATATAATTGGTTCGCTCGTTCGGAGAATAAGCATTGCGATGCTTATTCTCCTTGCTCCCTGCTAATTATAAGATTCGTAGCGAAATGAAGTAATTTCGAGCGAGAAAAAGGAATTGCGAGGAGGCATATTGAGACTAAATCTGGCGACGAGTAATTCCTTTTTCGCAGCCGAAATTACAAATTGCAGTAGAAGTCTTATATCCGAGCGAGCGAGGCAGAAGAAAAACACATTTCTCTTTTGCCGAACGAGCGCTGGATATATGACCTGTATATTAAGCAACAGGTCTAATATATGATGAATTTAAATTCTACAATGCAAAGAAAATATATTGTAATAACGTTAGTCGTTTTATGTGCTGTGGTACTTTTACTATTCTTTTTTATATCTCTTAAATTAAGAAGTCCAAGTCAAGTTGTTACTCCAGAGCCAAAAAGAACCATCGAGGACGATAGTTTAGGTGGCCAAATTTTTGAGCAAAGCCAGAATCCAATCCAGGAAAAATTACCTGATACAAATCCAGTAAAAAATGCCAATCCAATTGAAGGCGCATACACTAATCCTTTTTAAAATAATTTTAAATTTTAAATAAAATGAACAAAATAAATGTATCGCATAATTTAATAGGAACAATATTGACATTGGGTTTTTTGGTTTCTTTATCTGTATTCTCTTTTTACGTCATTGCTCAAACGACGGGCGATGATACTACCATACATGGTATTACATTTCCAGTACCAGAGCTTGGCAACTGTACCAGCGAATCAGATTGCCGAAGTTATTGCAACGAATCTGTTAATATGCCAGCCTGCATTAATTTTGGTCAACTACATGGCCTGATGACTAAGGAAGAAGCCGAACGATCACGACAATTTGCAGGAGTACTCCAGTCAGGCGGCGGTCCCGGAGCATGCAATTCAGAAGACGAATGCATGCGGTACTGTTCTCAAATTTCAAACCTTAAAGAATGCATTGGTTTTGCTAGAAGTAACCAGATTTCAGACATCCATTTAAATCAGGCGGAACAAATATTAGCATATATAGAATCAGGCGGTCAGATGCCAGGGGGGTGCGATTCTAAAGCAAGTTGTCAAAACTATTGCGGTGATTTCAGCCACGCCGAACAATGTTATCGATTTACCAATATGGCTGGTATTTCTCAAGTAAGCGGAGGTTCAAATTTACCAAGTTCTGAAGTAATTACAACGCCAGAACAATTTAAAAGACTATCAGAACTGGCACAGGCAGGCCAAACACCGGGGGGGTGCACATCAAAAGATCAGTGCGAAACATATTGTAGTGATCCTTCACATTTTCAAATATGCATAGATTTTGGCGAAAAAGTTGGTTTCATATCGCCATCACAAGCTGAGCAAATTAGGAGTACTGGAGGCAAAGGGCCTGGCGAATGCGATTCTCCGAAGTCATGCCAAGATTACTGCAATGCAAATCCAGAAGAATGTTTTAGATTTGCTAGGAACCGCGGTTTCATGAACGAAGCCGACCAACAACAAATCCAAAATGGAATGGTTCATACAAGAGCTGGTTTTTCTAATGCGCCACCCCCAGTCATTGATTGTATTGAGTCGTCTATAGGAACTTCAGTTATTGATAAAATTAAGACTGGGCAACTTATTCCAGGACCAGGTGTTGCCGACCAAATGCAGGCCTGTTTTGGTAAGTTTGAATTTAATGATAGCCCTAAAATGATATTTACCGATTTGCCACAAGATGTGCTCTCTTGCGTAAAAGCTAAACTTGGCAGCGCCTTTGACAAGATACAATCGGGCAAAGAAACACCAACGCCCGAAATGGCTGACATAATCCGTGTTTGTTTCCAAAGCACACAAATACTAAAAGCAGGTTCAAGCGGAGAATATCCTCCATCTTCTGGTGAACAAGGTCAGTCAACCAGATCCGGTGGCGGGTTTGGTGATTTCTTAGAGACCGCACCACCAGGAATTACGGATTGTCTGCAAAATGCATTAGGTGGTGATTTTGAAAAAGTAAAATCTGGTGAGTTAACGTTAGATTCAGCTTCGAAGGAAAAACTTCATTCCTGTTTCAGTGAATTTCATCCACCAACAACTTTTGCTCCTCCGGGAGAAATAAGCATTTGTCCAGCAATGCCAACAGTAGACGAATGTCCATCTGGCTACCAAAAAGAAGTAGCTTATTATTCAGAACAATGTGGAACTTATTATGATTGTAGGTTAGCTGGTAGTTGTCCTTCTGGTCAGCATTTTGATGACAATAACTACTGCGTAACTCCTACTGAAGACCCCAAAACAGAATGTTACAACCGTGGCGGTGATTGGGACGGCTATAAATGCACATCCCAAACCCCAACCCCAACTCCAACTCCAACAGGTGATCCTAAAGCAGAATGTTATAGCAGGGGCGGTACTTGGGACGGTACAAATTGCGTGGGCATAACTGGCGGCGAAACCCATGCTTGTCCCGAGGGTTATACTCGGGATTCAATTAATAATAAATGCATAAGTTCAACTGGTTCCACTGGCGCCGGTTCTACTGGTACTGGCTCTACTGGCACTGCTTCTTCTTGTCCCGAGGGCCAGTATCCAGATGGTCATGGCGTATGCATGACTTCCACCAGCGGCACTGGCAGTACTAGCGGTACTGGAGATCCTGCAACAGATTGTTCAAGCCATGGTGGCATTTGGAATGGTTCCACCTGCACATTCCCGAGCACGCATTCTGGCATAAATAAGTCATCAAGTTTAGCCAGTGTATTAGATGCTCTAGCATTAATACTTTTACAGATGCAGAATTTACTCTTACAACTTAAATAGATTTCTATGAGTAACTAAAAAACACTCTTAGAGTGCAGGATTGGAACTATCATCAGATTGAGAATCTCAAAAATGAGATAATTT
>ERZ1292623.2483-Hain-H51-01um-R1-2483-length-16446-cov-5_pt1 | contig 12757 bp, 14 predicted proteins | sample MGYA00564398_ERZ1292623 | MGnify/ENA primary metagenome ERZ1292623 (study PRJEB36523, sample SAMEA6512633) | groundwater metagenome | collected 2019-01-07 | study: AquaDiva: Metagenomics assemblies of 32 groundwater samples | reverse complement strand
TCGGGTCAGGGAAAATATATCGTCGAAAGACGATATGAGGGAGTGCTCAAGAAAAAGGTTTATAATCTTGGGCCCCAATCCTTCAATGTTAAGCGCCTTTTTTGACGCAAAGTGATGAAAGCGCCTTTTCTGTTGAACAAACGAATTTTTATTGACACATCGCCACGCGGACTCACCTGCGACCCGTTCAATACTGCCATTTCCTCCACATTCAACAACTTTTTTTGGAAATATATACGACTTCTCTTTACCAGTACGCAGTGAAATCACCACTGAAACAATGTCGGGAATAACATCTCCCGCTTTCTGCAAAATAACGGTGTCACCTACGCGTACATCAAGACGATTGATTTCATCTTCATTGTGAAGAGTGGCACGAGAGACAAGCGAGCCAGCGACTCGCACAGGGCGCAAGTGGGCAACAGGGGTAAGCACTCCTGTGCGCCCAACCTGAAGAACGATATCTTCAACAACTGTGCTAACCTGCTCGGCGGGAAATTTAAGGGCAATTGCAAATCTCGGCGATTTGCCCGTGTAGCCAAGCACAACTTGGTAATTTCTCTCATTTACTTTAATCACTATGCCATCGAGCAAATAGTCCTCTTTGGGCGCTTTTTTTTGCCACAATTTCCAAAAAGCAATAACTTCTTCAATGTTTTTGCACAGAGCGAAGTGCGAATTCACTTTAAACCCAAGCTCCCGTAGCAAAGAGAGCTCTTGGTATTGGGTGGAGGGAATGGCACTATCGGCTTGCGCAATATCATAAATGAAGCTATCAAGCGAGCGAGACTTGGCAATTTTTGGGTCAAGCTGGCGGATAGAACCCGCGGCAATATTACGGGGGTTGGCGAAAAGCTGCTCACCTTTCTTTTCCCGCTCGGCATTGAGTTTCTTCAAGCTATCTTTACCCATCCACACTTCACCTTCAACAATAATATTAATATCTTTTTTGAGCCGAAGCGGAATAGACCCAATTGTGCGGACATTGTGCGTAACATCCTCGCCTACCTTTCCATCGCCGCGGGTGGCAGCAGTGGTAAGTGAGCCTTTTACATACTCAAGAACGACTTTAAGACCGTCTATTTTAAGTTCAACGGTATATGAGGGAGTCGTCTCTTTTCCAAAAGTAGTATGTAAAAAGCGCTTGACCTTGGCATCAAAAGCGCGCGCGTCTTCGTCCCCAAAGGCATCGTCAAAGGACCATTGCACTACTTTATGAGAAACTTTTTTGAATTCTTTAAGCGGCTCCCCAGCTACTCTCTGCGATGGAGAGTCGGAAGTTACAAGCGAGGGAAACTGCCTTTCAATTGAAACGAGTTCTTCCTTAAGCGAATCAAGCGCAGCAGAAGAAATCGTCTCTTTATCAAGAACGTGATAGTCGTAACGATACGTGTCTATCGTTTTTTTGAGTTTTTCGTACCGCTCTTTTGTTTCAAGAGGAATTTTCGAAGTGGGAGATATCATTTAAAAAAGAATTGGCGGATATACCGCAAGACCGCCAAAAAAGACAAGTGCAACCCCCAAAATAAGGAAGGGGCCGAGCGGTATCTCGCTTTTCATGGTAAGAGAGGCAGATGTGGGTAATAATTTTGAGGCATATTTCTGGAGAAACATAGTGAGTAGGGACACAGCTGCGCCAATCCAGACAGCAAGAACAAGAGCGCTTATTCCAGAATTGAGCCCCAATAAAAACCCAATGCCTATGGCAAGTTTCCCATCGCCCAACCCCATCCATCGCCCCTTTGAGAAAAACCATAATGCCCAGAACGGAATGAAAAAGACTAGCCCGGCAAAGATGTGCGGAAGTAGGGATGTTCCACTTAGCCACACATCAATGAGAGAAAGAAGCGCGAAAAGAAAAGCTAGTTCATCGGGGATGATGAGGTGACGAAGATCATAGACGGTAATGACAATAAGAATGCTCCAGATAATGGAGTGGATAAGTATGCGAGAGAAAACCTCGAATGAAAATCCAAAGTGAAAAACGATGAGTGTAAACACAAAGCCAGTAAGTACTTCGACAAGTGGATATTGCGTGGAAATCTTTTTCTTACAGGTACGACAATTGCCTTTTAGAAATAGGAACGAAAAAATAGGAACCAAGTCCCTTGTGGTAAGCATTCGTTTGCAATGAGGACAATGTGAGCGCCCCGAAAGAGACCCACCGTATCGCAAAATAACGACATTAAGAAAGCTCCCGACAATTGAACCGAGAATAAACGCAGTGAGGAAAATAAGCTCCATAAGGCAATTATAACAAAACACCCCTTTAATGGGGTGTTTTTATTTACGCCAAGCAGTAGAGACTACTTACACACACCACTAAGAAATCCACGGTCACCACCTGCTGGGGTCACTTGTTTAGAAGCTCCTGTACTATCGACGCACCATGAGTTGGTTGCCGTACCCTTGAGAGGAACAGACGCGGCCCATGCGTTGGCTGTTGAAACACAGCTTCCTCGTCCAAGACCGCCTGCATTGCTTGCGTTGCCGGCAGCAATAAGGGCGGCTCTAATGGTTAGGTCAAAGAAGAGAGTGTCAGCAGTTGCCGCACACGCTCCGACGCTAAACGCTGTTGGTGTTGTGTCCACTCCATAGCCACTGTTGGTGTCATAGAGAATTTCAGCTTGCGCTCTGATACCTGCGAGGTTTGCCTTAATAGCGGCATCGGCTCCCTTCGCTCGGGCGCTGTTGAGACTGGCCAAAACGATTGAGGACAGAAGGCCGATGATAGCAATCACGACCAACAACTCAATGAGGGTGAAGCCTTTGTTATATAAAAATCGGGTTTTCATTAGAGGGTTATGTGACTAATAATGTCTTACAGTATAACAAAAGCAAGTAAATAAAAACACCCTCGTCTTAGGCAGGGGTGTTTTTATTTACGCCAAGCGGTAGAGACTACTTGCACGCAGTACTACTGAATCCAAAGTCACCAAGTGCAGGAGTCACTGATTTTGAGGCTCCTGAACTGTCAACACACCATGAATCGGTTGCCGTACCCTTGAGAGGAACAGACGCGGCCCATGCGCTGGCTGTTGAAACACAGCTTCCTCGTCCAAGACCGCCTGCATTGCTTGCGTTGCCGGCAGCAATAAGGGCGGCACCAATGGTTGTGTCAGCGAAGAGAGTATCAGCGGTTGCTGCACACGCTCCGGCGACAAACGCTGTCGGCGTTGCGTCCACTCCATAGCCACCGTTGGTGTCATAGAGAATTTCAGCCTGCGCTCTGATACCTGAAAGGTTGGCTTTGATAGCGGCATCGGCTCCTTTTGCTCGGGCAGTGTTGAGACTCGCCAAAACGATAGAAGAGAGAATACCGATAATAGCAATCACGACCAACAACTCAATGAGGGTAAAACCTTTGTTTTGCTTTAACATACTTTATCTGTATAACTACTAAATTTAATGTATTCGACCGCTCTCCTTCCGAGAGAAGTCGCTTTTTTAAAGCGATGTAGTCCTATTATACGCCTTAAAAAAAGGCTTAAAAATAAGGCGCTGTGGATAACTAGACACCGGAAGCGACGTCGTATATCGGGAGAAGCACAGCGGCCAAAAGAATACCGACTCCAAGACCCAACACCACCATCATCAAGGGTTCAATAAGACTAACAAGAGTATCTACGGCGTTGAGCACTTCGCGCTGATAAAACTTTGACAATGTCTTGAGAATACTCCCAAGTTCTCCGCTCTCTTCCCCCACCTTAATCATTTGAACCATAATTGCCGGGATTTCGCTGTAGGGAGCTAGGGAGGCAGAGAAGACAAGGCCTCCTTTTACTTGCTCCAATCTTTTCATTAAAATTTCTTGATAAACCGGACTGCCAACAACATCTCCCGTAATTTCAATTGCTCGAAGCATGGGAATACCGGAAATGAGCATGGTGTTCATGTTGTCGGAAATACGCGAAAGATAGAGCATGCGATACAAAAATCCGATGTACGGAATTTTGAGCTTAAACGTATCAAATGAATAGGCGCCCTCAGGCGTTCGCAAATACCGAACAAGGAATACTGCGCCTATAGCGAGCGCCGCAACAAAAAAGAGTCCGTAATGAACGAAGAAGTCGCTTAGCCCCAAGACTATTTTCGTATATATCGGCAACTCTTTTCCTGAATCAATAAACACTACCGCAATTTTAGGGATTATGACGGTAAGCATTAAAGTCATCACCGCAATAAAAACAAAAATGACGAATGCGGGATAGACGAGGGCGTTCTTTGCCTTTGAGGAAATAGCGTAGTTGCGATCAAGATAATCTGCCAAATACAAAAACACTCCATCAAGACGCCCGGACTCCTCTCCTGCGCGCACCATGCTTACATAAAAGTTGGAGAATATTCTCTGATGTCTGGCAAGCGCTTTTGAAATAGAGCTTCCTCCTTGTAAATCCTTCACCACTGCATCCATCGTATCCCGAAGCACCGCATTGTCCGATTGGTCGGCGAGAAGCTTGAAAATGCGGAGCGCCGGAACTTTTGCCTGGAAGAGAGTTGCCATCTGACGCGAGAGGATGACGATGTCTTTTGTTGAGACTCGGTGTAAAAAAGCAAATGCGGCAATTGAGTTACGCTCTTCCACAGGAAGAATTGAGGAGAGAGTGATACCCTGCCTCTGCAGTATTGAGATGCCAAAATCAATATCGGGCGCTTCTACTGTCCCCTTTTTCTGTTCTCCCGCTTTATCTATTCCTTTGTAGGAAAAAATCATATCTAGATCATTCTCTCAAGCGCTTTTTGATTAAGCGCGTGGAGATACGCATTTTCAATGGTAATCTCTCCCCGTCGTACCAAGTCTGCCAAGCATCTATTCATATCTATCATCCCTTCCTGCGACCCTGTTTCAATTACTGTATTGATTTCGTGCGTACGGCGCTCGCGGATAAGGTTGGAGACCGCGCTGTTGTTGAGAAGGAATTCGTAGGCCGGAATAAGTCCGCCAGACACTCGTGGAATGAGACGCTGGGAAAAGATAGCAATAAGACTCCCCGAAAGCTGAAGACGTACTTGCTCCTGCTGGCCCGCGGGGAATGAGTCAATAATACGGTCAATCGTCTGTGCGGCACTGTTGGTGTGCAAGGTGGACAAGACGAGGTGGCCTGTTTCAGCGGCAGTGACCGCGGCCCCGATTGTGTCAATATCGCGCATCTCACCAATCATGAGCACGTCAACGTCCTGGCGGAACATACTCGCTAAAGCGCTGGGAAAACTGCGTGTATCAAATTTAAGCTCACGCTGTTCAATAATGGATTTTTTCTTCGGAAATACGTATTCAATCGGGTCTTCAATAGTGATGATGTGTTCAAGCCGTTCGCTATTAATAAAATCAATAAGACTTGCGAGCGTCGTGGACTTGCCGTGGCCAGTGGGGCCCACCACAAGGAAAAATCCCTGTTGTTTGCGCACGACCATTTCAAGCATTTGGGGCAAATTGAGTTCTTGAAGCGTTTTTATCTGCTGGGGGATAAGGCGCAAAGCGATGCTTATTTTTCCCTGCTGGAAAAAAGCATTCCCTCGAAAACGCGCTTTTTGGTCATAGACGTATGCGAAATCAATTTCTCGTTTTTCAATAAGTTCCCTGTACTGTTCGGCGGATAATAGTGTTTTTGCAAAATTTTCCAAGTCCGAGCCCGTAAGGATTGATTTCTTTACAAGCGGAATGAGAAAACTTGCAGCACGGATTGTAGGATGTCGGCCTTCGGAAAAATGCAGGTCCGACCCTCCCTCAACGAGGGTGGTTTCAAAGAGTTCATCTAATTCGCGTTTGTACTCCATTGCTGTTTTTTAAAAAAGAACGTTATGATTTATGATGGGCTTTTGTAAGTCTCAATACCTCGTCTATAACCTCCGAGGGCATAGTGGTCGCTTTGATGATGTATCCGTCTATATTGAAACGCTTCACATTGTAGATATCCTCTTCGCCCCCTTGGTTGGTGAGCATGATAAAGGCCGCATTAGGTGCCAATTTCTCTTTTCTTACTCTTTCTAGAACCCCGACGCCATCAAGTCCTGGCATAATGATATCCAAAAGCACAACATCGGGAGAAAGGCCTTCTTTGATGCGTGCAATCGCATCCTCGCCGTTTTCCGCAGTCACCACGTCAAACCCGTTTTTTCCGAACTTGACAGAATACATATTAAGGAGGAACTTGTCATCATCGACGATAAGAATTTTGTATTTTTTCTCCTCCATAGCGCTCTCACCAAAGCTATCGGTGAACAACAGTTATTGTATCACCCTTCCCATAGCGCTTCTACAGGCCATTCACCTCCTCAAAGGGTACGATTCGGGCAAATGCCTTAAGGAGTGCGTCTTCTTTCATGGTAAGCATTCCGTTTTTTCGGGCAATTTTTCCAATTTCTGTTTCTATCGGGTTTTTGAGGATTATGGTTTCAATCTCCTTATTCATCACCATGACCTCCATTGCCGCAATACGGCCGCGAATGCCGGTGGGACAGTCGGGAGTGGGCGATATCGCATACACTTCCTTTCCGATTTTAACCTCACTGCGATACTCGTCAGGCAAATCTTCAAACTGTTTTTCAATCATGGTCGCGATAGCGCCATTGACAGGAATAGGTGCCCCTGCGCCCGGACATAGAGTTCTTACCAGCCGCTGGGCGATAGCCAGAATAAGCGTTGGGCCGATAAGATAGGGGTCAACGCCCATATCAATGAGACGCGGGATTACACCAAAAGCATTATTGGTATGAATAGTGGAGAGAACAAGGTGTCCAGTGAGCGCCGCGTGAATAGCGAGCTTTGCGGTATCCGAGTCTCTGATCTCCCCCACCATGATAATGTCGGGGTCCTGACGAAGCGTGGTGCGCAAACCATTCGCAAAACTGTATCCGATTTCAGGCCTCACTTGAGACTGATTGACTCCGTCAATACTGTATTCAATCGGGTCCTCCAAACTTAACACATTTTTTTGCTCCTTATCCACTTCGCCCAACATTCCGTAGAGAGTTGTTGTTTTCCCTGACCCTGTAGGCCCCGAGATAAGCACCATGCCGTAGGGACGTTTAATCGCAGCGCGAATGAGTTCTAAATTTCTTTTACTTAAGCCCAATTCATCGAGTTTTTTCACTCCTTTCTCTTGGTCAAGAATTCTCATCACGACTTTTTCTCCATAAAACGTAGGAAATGTGGAAACACGAAAATCAATTTTCCTTCCCTCAATTTTTGCTGAAAATCGGCCGTCTTGAGGCTTGCGCTTTTCATCAAGGCGCATGTTAGCAAGAATTTTAATACGGGCAATAACCGAATCCTGGATTTTTTTCGGGAGAATAAGGCTCGTATTGAGCACCCCGTCCACGCGGAAACGCACGCGCACAACATCGCGGAGCTGTTCTAGATGAACGTCAGAGGTGTGCCCTTCGGTCGCATAGCGTAAAATGGTCGCGACAATTTTGGTGACCGGCGCGTCTTCTATTGTTTTTGTGGCTTCTCCTCCTTTCCCGTCATTTGGCACCTCATCTGTACCGGTAATTTCAACGTTTCCTACCCCAGATTCAGACGCAGATATCTCCTCCGCCTCTCCCTTTCCTTTCAACTCCCCTTCAAGGGCAGAGAGCGCCTCGGTTACCTCTGTTGAGAGACTTTGATAGCGCTTGATGACTTTTCCAAAATCTTCTTCGGAAATTAAAAAAAGTCTATAGGTAAGATTGAGCCGAGAGCAGATAAACGTGAGCGCATCGCGAGCTTCAATATTGTCGGGGTCAGTGATACCGACATCAAGTACGCCGTCATGCACGGCAATCGGAACAAAATTATAGTGTACCGCTGATTCTTCGGGAATAAATTTCAAGATGTCGGTAGAAACATCTTTGTCTTCTACTTTGCGAATAGGAACATTGAGGTACTCGCTTTTGCTTGAGAGGATATCACTAGGAGACACGCCGAACTTAATGAGTACATCATCAACCGATTTATTGGAAGAGACCTGTTTGCGGATATTTGATATATCCGATTCCTTTATGACCTTTTTCTTAGCGAGGATTTCAAGAATTCCCATAGTAAAGAGAGCGGGGCGTTACTGCGCCGGAGCAAACGGGTTGGTTCTCCCCAAAGTCTGCAAAGGAATGATAAGCGGAAATTCGCGCAGGTTTCTAAACTCCGGAGAGGAGAACAAATTATTATCAAAAGAAATGCTCTGAAGCCCGCTCAGATTGAGCGTTATCTCTTCCGCAGGATTTTGAGGAGCAAGTGCTTCTTCATCTCGAGGAACATTAATGAAGGTTGTATACACCCAGAAAATAATCATTGCCACAAGAACGAGAAGGATGGAAAAGCTATTTTTTTTGAGAAAATCATTCATATTATTGAGAGAGCGCGTACGTCCGAAGATTGATCCTGTATGCCTGTATGCCTCCAGTCGACGCCTCCTGGAACACAATTTCTGACACATCAACTATATGGATATTTGACTCAAGGTCCGAGAGAAATTGGGTGAAATTTTCATAGGAACCGTCAAAAGAAAACGTGACAAGGAGCGTGCGGTAGGGGGAAGCGAGAACCTCCTCTTCCGTAGGCAACTTTTCTTCACTAACAGTAAAGCTTTTAACGGTAATTCCGTACCTCTGCCCGATACTATTTATTTCCGCGGCGAGACGCACAGTATCAACCTTGTCGGGAAGCATTTTTTCAAGGCGCGCGAGGTCCGTGCTTGAAAAGTTATTGTAGGTTGTCACCAGCGAGTCGCGAGTAGCGCCAAGGGACTCCGCATCAGCGAGCGTAGCCTCATGCTGGCGCACTTCTTCCTGAAGACCCGTGATGCGGGCATACCCGGGATTTATGTAGAAATAGAAAGCGCCAGCCGAAAGAAGAAGTAGTAAGACTGGAAGTGTGCTTTTCATATTAGTAAGGAAAGCCAAAGGAAATGGCTTGTAGATTATTTTTGAAAAGGAATTTTGCGGGGTCGAGGGTGAGCTTGAGGGAAAATGTAACGTCGCCTTTGGTGTCTAAATCAAGGTCAAAAAACGTAACGCCTGAAACATCGGAATGTTGAGAGAAAGTATCGGACTGGAATACAAGCGTTGCATAATCTGGTGCATTTCCATCCATATCAACGTTGAGAAGCCCCCGGCGTGGGTCAACACTGTATCTGAAATTGGTAAACTGCACGCTTCGCACAGTTACCAACTGAAGGAATTCAAAAAAAGAAGAAACTGAAATGTGTTTGCTCAAAAGCTCCTGCGCGACAGATAAACGCCTGCCAACCCTCATCAATTCCGACAGAGTATCCGGTTCAATCGCGACGCGCGCTGCGGCGAGCCTTTGGTCAAGCTCCCCGCGAGCCCCGACTAGATATTCTCCGTAGAAAAAGACTCCAGCAGAGCCGAGGATTGCTACTGCAACGATAAGTAAAACGACGAGCGCGAAAAATCCAACCGGGGAGGAATTTAATCTCCCTCCGCGACCCGGTTGGGATGTCATTATCGGCCTTTTAGGAATGAACGATTGTTGAAGTTTGGTGTCCATACACTTCTGTTGTTCTCATTGTACCACGCAAGAAAGGCGCTTCAAATTTCTTGTAAACGCCGAAGGGCAATACCGACGGCCACCGCAAATTCCGGACCCACCTTTTTGAGCACATCGTCAAGAAATGCGGGTGCCTCAATCTTGAGGAACGGGTCACCGTTGACTACATCGGTCTGGAATCCCGCTTTGGCCTTCTCAAGAAAGCCCACAAGCCCTACCCCGCCGCCCACGAGCACTACTTTGCTTAAATTCCTCTGGAATTTCCGCTGATAATTGAGAATCACCCTGCTTGTTTCGGAAAAAATATAATCAAGCACGACCGCAATCGCATTGTCTACTTCTTTATTGCTCGTATTGCCTCCGAGATTGGGGTCGCGCTTGGTGATTTCCGCGCGATCCACAGGCATCGCAAGCGAGCGCGAAAGTGCCAGCGTTATGTCTTGGGACCCGCGATTGATAGTATGGGAATTGCGAACGACTCCCCGTTCAATGATGTAGAGCTTGGTTGAACCCGCACCCATATCAAAGAGCATGATGGGCACCGCTTCCTGGTCCAAGACGCTTCGCATGGTGCTAAACACCTCTATTTCGAAAAATGTCGCGTTGAGACCAGACTTCTTCACGATATCCTGATATTTGGCGATGGTGTTGTTATGAATAGCGACAATAAGGATATCTTTCTTTTTCCCAGGGCGGGTTTTTGCGTCCGCCTCTTCTTGGCTGGGTGTGGTTTCATCAAGGTTAGCCTCGCTTGGAGGAATGACCGACCAATCAAGGGTCACTTCGGAAATCGGCACGGGAATATATTTCCGCGCTTCAATGGGAACAATGCCACGAAGTTCGGCATCGCTGACATATGGCACTTCGGCGGTCGCCATGAGGCTTGAAGTGAAAGGAATGGCAATCCCGCAGTCGCGCGTCGTCGTGCCCGACTCGCGAAGAAGGTCATTCATTGCTTCAACTATTTTATCTACTCCGAGATTGGTCGCTCGTCCGATTTCAACTCCGGCATACGGGCCCAAAGAGAGCGCACCATAGGTATCAAGGACTGCTTTTTGCCCTTTTCGGGAAAGCTGGACCACTTTAATAGCGGAGGTTCCGATGTCTATGCCGATAACGCTTTCTTTCTTCTGTTCAAAGAAATTTGAGAGTAGATTTGAGGCAAAATTGGCCATGACAAATGATTTTTCAGTATACCACACAGCGCTTTTTCCCAATTTGCTCTTTTTGCGCGGTACAATAGCCATATGGGTATTTCGCCTACACACATCCTCCACCCCCTCCTTGAATTCCTTTTTCCGCGCTCAAAAGAGGTAAAAAAGCTAGAGAGTATGACGGCAGAGCAATACCTCTCACAATTTCAAAGAAGTTTGACGCCTGTTTCCTCAATTACGAGCATATTCAACTATTCAGACCCATATGTCCGCTTGGCAATACATGAAGTTAAATATCGAAAAAATAGAATTATTGCCTCGCGTTTTGGAGAAATCCTGTATGGGGAAATAAAGCGTGTAGTTCACTCTCAAAATAAAATACTGGTCGTACCTGTCCCCTCTTCAAAAAGCCGCCAGAGAAAGAAGGGGTTCAGCCACACAGAGCTTCTTGTAGAGGAGATTTTGAAAAATGATAGAGAAAACCTTTTTGAATACGGGAAAAGCGTGTTGGTGAAAACAAAAGAGACGATTCCGCAAACTGAAACAAAAAGCAAAGGTGAGAGAAAGAAAAATCCTATCGGGTCTTTTGGGATTAGAGATGGGAGCAGAATTTCAGGAAGAGAAGTTATAGTTGTAGATGATGTTCTCACTACAGGAAGCACGCTCAAAGAAGCGATGGCAACTCTTAAGCGAGCTGGAGCAAAAAGGGCTTTTGGTATCACCGCCGCACACTAAAAATAACTTAGTTCGAAAAAAGAAGCTATGCCAACAAGTATCATGATTCCAATGACCGCTATGATATTTATAAATCCTTTTTGATTCATATCATGAAAAAATTTCTTTTGCACTTATGGCAGATGTTCATCACCAATTACGTATCCAGCCCGACCCCTTGCATGTAGGACAAGTTTCTTCATATGACTCTTCGTATTCTTCTTTCCTTTTACCTTTACACATACAACACCTAAGCGGAATTTCCGGAAATCCTTTACCGAAACAATAATCACACTTTGGATAATTTTCTATGTCATCAAGCGGAACTCCAATCCCAAGCCCATTTCTACCCGTTCCACTGCAATGGTGACATATGTCAATGCCTGTCTCTTTGCAATGGCGGCAAGGCGCGGACATTTTCCTTTTTTTAGTAATTTTGCCGCTACCGCCGCACGTTGAACAAACAATTTTTTCTGCTTCCGCCGGCAGTTCGGTTTCTTTTTTGCGTTTTAACCATTCACGCCATCCTAGCCAAAAGAAGAACACAAACCCGCCACCGATAAGGACATAGGAGGTAGGAGAGGAGAAGTTAAATGCACCCACCGCATTTGTATCAAACGCTTGTGGTAAGAGTGAAGTTTCAGGCGAGATTGCTTGCGGCTCAACTGAAGGCGGTGTCTGTAGCGAAGGTGGTTTTTGTTGAGGCGGAATTGTTTTTTGCTGCGGCTCTGTGGGAGACGGAGGCGGTGGCGTCACTTGCAGTTCTTCCTGATACGGATTCTGCTGAGGGTTAACCTGTTCCTGATATTGGTTGAGTGGAGGAGGTTCTTGCGCCGAAGTAAAAGCAAAAATACCGAAAACTCCCAAAAAAATGACTGTTGTTAATTTTGGTATATACTTCATAAATATTTTTCGTTTTAGGCTGGCAGTTGCGCTTGTAACTTTTAAATCCCATCCTCCTAACACAAATAATACCCTATGCGGGGCATATTTGTATCAGGTGCAGAGAGCCGGTTTAGCTATAACTCTCGACTCATCGTCGCACACTAAAAGCAAATATGTTAGGCTCTAAAATGTATTTCGACACACCAGGGAGAGGTAGCTGAGTGGATGAAAAACAAACTGCTTTGTTTTTCATCCGATTTCGAACAATGTGAGAAAATTGCCGATGTGAGCGAAGTGAACAGGCAATAGGAGGACGACTTGTCGAACACTCTGGCTACCTCTATTGTTATAGATGTGTCGTAGACACAATACACGGGGAGAGGTGGCTGAGTGGTCGAAAGCGCCTCACTGCTAACGAGGTAAGCCCGTTAAACGGCTTCGCGGGTTCGAATCCCGCCCTCTCCGCAACAGCAAATTTTGATATATTTCTCATATCAAAATTTGGTGTGGGGGTGCG
>ERZ1292623.3777-Hain-H51-01um-R1-3777-length-12759-cov-5_pt1 | contig 12759 bp, 11 predicted proteins | sample MGYA00564398_ERZ1292623 | MGnify/ENA primary metagenome ERZ1292623 (study PRJEB36523, sample SAMEA6512633) | groundwater metagenome | collected 2019-01-07 | study: AquaDiva: Metagenomics assemblies of 32 groundwater samples | reverse complement strand
ATGTAGCCATCTGCCGTGGCGTTGTTGTTGGTCAGGGTGACCTTCATTGAGTTGCCGAATTTGGACACGGCCACGATCATGTCGGCGTTCAGGTTAATTCCGTTCCCAGCCTGGAGGGAGTTGACAGTGAAATCAGTCCCCGCAGCGGGGGTGGTCCAGGCATCCACCCCGACAGCGTCGGTGGGGGAGTTGGGGTTGGGGTAATGTGAGGTGTTGGGGTAGGGGTTGGGGTAGGCGCGGCAGTGGGGGTAGGAGTTGGGGCATGTAATACCCTAACAATGCAACTTACGCTATGATTATTGCTGGTAACAGTGACGGTTTTAAAACCGTTGCTTGAAAATCTTGTGGTAAATGATTGGCCACTGCCAATAGGTGGTATACCTGTCGGACTGGTAGTCCATGAGAAATTACCGCTGCCGCCAGAGGCAATTATTGTCACATTTTGATTAACGTTTGTTTCCTGAAATGAGGGCGCGCAAGTCAAAGGTAAAATAGGTGTTGGAGTCGGTGCTCTGGTTGGGGTTGGGGTAGGCGCGGCCAAGACATCAACCAGACAAATCACTGTTGGAAAACCGCTTGGCACTAAAGTAACAGTTTTTAGACCAGGACTGTTAAATCTAATCTCATAAGTATCAGAGTTACTGTGGGAAGGAATGCCAGAAGAACTCCACAAATAAGATCCACTACCATTGCCCCCGATGCCTCGAAGGACAACAGTCTGATTTACAAAAACACTCTGAAAATGTGGCAAGCAAATGGCGGCTATTGGGGTCGGTGTTGGGGTTACTGTTGGTGTTGGGGTAGCTGGATGCAAAACCTGAACAATACAACCAACACTTTGGCCAGCGCTAAATACAGTTACAGTTTTAAAACCAAAATCATTAAATCTTGTAGAAAAAGATGATCTGCTCCCAGTCGCAGGATTGCCAGCTGGACTGGTAGTCCAAGAATAATTGCCATTACCGCCAGTCGCACTGATGGTTACTAATTGATTCACATTTGTCTGTTGAAATCCTGGTGAACAAGTCAAGGTTACGCTTGGAGTGGGAGTTGGGGTTGGAGTAATGTGAGGTGTCGGGGTAGGGGTAACTGTCGGAGTGGAAGTGGGGAAAGGGGTAGGGGTTGGCTCAGCACAATCTAAATCCGGCGCAGCAATCCAAATTTCATCGAGATGAATTCTCTGCCCGCCCACAATTCCCCAGAGCGCAAAACGATAACTCATAAGTGGTTTAAGCCAGGGTGTCTCGCCCGTACCACTGGGACCACGACCAAAAATCTGCTCCGAACCATTTTCCGGATCTCTGACCAAAACTTCGGCATCATTGATGTTTTGACTTCTCCAGGTCACTCGGCCGTTAAATAAACAGGTGTTTGGAATGGGAGACAATTGGCCATCCTGGAAAATATCACCACTCGGGGCAGGTGGTCCTTCGACGCGCACCCGAAAGGTAAGAAAAATACTAAATTCAAAACACGCCTCCAGATCGCCGAGATTATAAATTGAATTGGCTAAATCTAGTCCCGTACGGATTGGCCGTGCTTGGTAATCATACAAAATACCGCTACCGGGAATTAGCACCAAGCGATCATTGGAACCGGTACGGATAGAAACGCTACCATTGACCGTATTGGTATTATCGCCTCTAAAACTCGTTGAGATGGAATGGACGGAACCGGCTTTCAAATCCACCGAGGAATTCACTCTAATGTTTCTAGCAATTCTCTGATCGGTATCGACATTCTGGGCCGCTGCGTTGTGAACATAGATTCGGACCACAATTTCATCACCCGGTTGTGCGTCAATACCTCGATTTTGTTCAGTCTGGTTAATGGGATAGCTGCCATTATCCAGTCTGGCACTAATGGCCGGATAATCTCGGCATGGCTCACCAGTGAAAGTAATCGGGAATGGATTCAATGTGGCAAATGTCGGTGGATTAGCACATTCAATGTTGGCATCGGCAAAAATACTAGAAAACCCGCTAAACAGCGGCGTCACAGCCAGCACACCAAAAATAGCCATCACGGCCACTAAACCTACTTTGAAATTAAATCTAGGACGAAGATAGGAAAAAAGATTTGACATTTTATTACTATATTATAAATCTTACGTTTTGTCAATGTTTAAATTTTATTTATCCTAATTTCTAAACATGTAAACGAGGATTAAATGACTATTAAATGAAGTGCTAGCGGATGGGTAGAATGTACAATATACCCCAAAAGGTGGCAAGTTTGACATCCCGCCAGGAAAAAAGCCTCCTTCGCGGGAGACTTGAATGAACATTTTCAGGGCGGAGAGATCACGCCCTCGAGAGGATAGGTTTTCTTCGGGCCATCTCTTAACACCAAGGCGGCGGTAACACCGCCGGCACCAAGTATGAGCGGTAATACCCACCAGGGCATGCCCTTGCTTTTCTTGATTTCATACTTACGGTTATCTTGATAGATATCCCCGCTTTTGGGAACTTTTGCAACCGCTTCGTCGATGGCCTTTTTTAATTTGGCTTCATCGATAACGGGAATTTCTTTGACTACATCCCTAGGCACCTCACGAATGACTGGTACCTCCCGAACTTCAGTTACTATTTGTACGGGTTCCGGCTTCATCGCCGGAAAGGGATGTTTAAACAGATTGCCACAAATACATGGAATCCGAATCACAATCGAGCCCAAGCTGGCCGGCATCGTGATTTGAAAGGCCCTTTCCGGGGAACTGGTATTTACGACGTACGCCGATACATTAATACGCTCGGTGACGGGAAAATTCGGATTATGAAGCTTGTACCTATTCTCCGGCTCGGGACCAAAGAGCATGGCTTCGGCAGACCCATTGGTTTGAAAAATAATCTCGGGAACCCCTTCCATGCTTTTTCCATTTTGGATCAGTGAGCGAATATATTCGGCCTGCGGGCGATTGAAGCCCACTTGCGGATGCATAAGATCCTCAATCAAAGTTGGGATTTCGGCCATCTTCACGAAGATATCGCGGTCACAATCTGGAATGGGAAAATAGGGCTGCAGACCATGATGCTCCCACCGAAATGGTCGCACGCCCACCGCTTGGTTGACTGTGGCTCCACTTTGAGCCCGATTGTCGCCAGTCCATTCGGCGACTTGCGCTTGTTGGGCTATGGTTTCACACTGGAAGATCATCAGCACAATTAAGCACCCACTTAAAGCACGACTTTGTGCTTTCGTCATTAACCACCTCCTATATAAACCAGCTTTCCTGGATCGGGGCTGTCTTTTTCTGTATCATTACTTTCTAAAAAAATCAAGAAGCAGTGGTATTTAGTCGCTTGGTTGGGAAAATTCTTTTTTTAAATTTTTTTGCCCCGATTGATAAATCCTTTTCCTTTTCGCCACAGAAACCCTTTGTTTTGTTGGCCGAGGGTGCGTTCCGCGCCGTGAGCTAACCCCTTCAAATTTGCATTTTTCCAACTGGCGGAGGGTGTGGGAGTCGGACCCACAAGTCCTTGCGGACGCATGCTTTCCAAGCATGTGCCATACCATTAGGCGAACCCTCCAAAAAATTAAAAAAGTGCCCAAACCTCCACTATCATTTTACCACGATCGTGGTAAAATGATAGTGGAGGTTTTAGAAAATATTCCGCCTAATTTAATATCGCGACCCAATATAATATTACACTTTCATCCCTCGCAAAATTTTAATCCTTTCTTCAATTGGGGGATGAGTCATGAAAAGTTTGGTAAACCAGTTAGTTTTTTCTTTACCTTTAAATGGACTGGAAAGAAAAAGATGAGCCGTCGCCGTGTGGGCGTGAGACATAGGATTTTGATCCATGGAAATCTTCTCCAAAGCGTTGGCTAGTCCATCTGGAAATCTAGTCAATAGCGCGCCGGAAGCATCAGCCAAGAATTCTCTTTTGCGTGCGACGGCCAGCTGAATCAGAGTGGCGGCAATGGGAGCTAGTATAGCGGCAATGATCGCTAGAGCCGCCGCCAGCGCGTTACCACGGTTGTCATCGCTGCGCCCGCTCCAATATGTCATCCGCAGAAAAACATCCGCCATTACCGAGATCACACCAGCAATTACTACAATGATCGTTGAAACCAAGATATCTCTGTTGCCGATGTGTGAAAGCTCATGCGCCAACACGCCCTCCAATTCTTCGTTTTGAAGTTTTTGCAAGGCGCCAGTCGTTACCGCCACGGCCGCGTGTTTTGGATTGCGACCTGTGGCGAAAGCATTAATTTGATTAGATTCAATAACGTGTACTTTGGGCAAAGGCAGGCCGGCGGTAATACATAAATTTTCGATCATTCGATATAAATATGGGTTTTGCGCGCGTTGAATCGGCTTGGCGCCAGATATGGCCAAGGCGATTTTATCCGACCGCCAATAAGCAACAAGGTTTAGGACAACAGCAAATAAAACAAAGAAATACATTACTGAAGGATTGTTGAAATAAAAACTAAACACCCAGCCGAGAAATATAAGTAAGATTAAAGACATGGTTATGAGTAACCATGTCTTGCGAATGTTTAAGGATTGCTGCCGATAAAGATTGGCCATCCTAAAAAGCTACTCTTACCGGCTCCCGCTCCGCGGTCGAGCCAAGCTCAAAGAAAGCTTTTTTGGTAAATCCAAATACAGATGCAAAAATATTAGTTGGAAACTGTTCAACCTTATTGTTCAACTCCAAAACATTAGTATTGTAAAACCGGCGGGCGGCCTGAATTTTGTTTTCGGTATCGCTTAATTCATCCTGAAGCTTGGCAAAATTTTCAGAAGCCCGGAGATTTGGATAAGCTTCGGCTACCGCGAATAAGCTTTTCAAGGCGCCGGTTAACATATTCTCCGCCTGCCCATGCTCGCCTACTGTGCGCGCGCCCATAGCTGCCGCTCGAGCCTTTACCACATTTTCTAACACATCTTTTTCATGAGCCGCATAGCCCTTCACCGTCTCAATTAAATTCGGGATCAGGTCGTAACGCCTTTTCAGTTGGACATCAATATCCGACCATGCCTCTTTGACTCGGTTACGGGTACGCACTAATGAATTAAATATACCCGCCAGCCACAAGGCCAAAACTACCACTGCAATGAGAACAATTAACGAAGTATCCATAATAGTATTATAATATCACAGATATTAAAAAATTAGTACTCCGGCATCGGGGATGGCGCTGTTTTTTCCTTTTCTTCTGGAATTTCTACGACCACCGTCTCGGTGGTTAAAATGAGAGAAGCTACTGACGCGGCATTGATTAATGCCGTTCTGACAACTTTGAGGGGATCAATGATACCAGATTTAATCATATCCACATATTCTCCGGAGTTGGCGTCAAAGCCCATGCCTGCTTGCAACTGAACAACTTTCTGGACAACTTCATTTGAGTCACGACCAGCGTTTTCGGCAATAGCCCGTAGAGGTTTTTCCGCCACTACCTTGATAATCATCACGCCTTTGGCCTCGTCGCCAAATTCTGAAACACCAACGGCTTTCGGCGACAGTTCTTCAGCGGCTTCAAGCAAAGCTACACCGCCACCAGAAACGATTCCTTCTTCAAGGGCCGCCCGCGTCGCCGCCACCGCGTCATCAATTCTAAATTTCTTTTCTTTGAGTTCTGTTTCGGTGGCCGCGCCGACACGAATCACGGCTACACCGCCAGAGAGCTTGCCCAGTCTTTCTTGCAGTTTTTCACGATCAAATTCGGAAGTGGTTTTCTCGATTTGCGCCCTGATTTGCGCCGTCCTTTTATCAATATCCTGTTTTTTGCCCTTACCGCCGACTATGATGGTATCGTCTTTTTTGGCCACCACCCGATGGGCACGGCCAAGCATATTTAAATCCACCGATTCAAGTTTAATACCTTTTTCTTCGGCGATTACAGAACCGCCCGTGATCACCGCGATGTCTTCCAGAATTTCCTTCTTGCGATCGCCAAAACCGGGAGCCTTGATAGCCAAAGCATTAAAGTTTCCTCTTAATTTATTGACTACGAGAGTGGTTAAGGCATCACCTTCGACATCATCAGCCATAATCACTAAATCCCGCTTGCCGGTCTTCGATAGTTTTTCCAAAATTCCAATAATATCGTGCACGGAAGAAATTTTCCGGTCAGTAATTAAAATGTAGGGATCGTCATAAACCGCTTCCATTCTTTCCGGATTGGTAATCATGTAAGGCGAAATGTAGCCGCGGTCAAACTGCATGCCCTCAACTATTTCTTTGGTCATGCCAAAAGTTTGCGATTCTTCAACAGTAACGACGCCGTCTTTACCCACTTCTTCAAACACATCAGCTATAAGCGTGCCGATTTCCGGATCATTGGCCGAGATCGAGGCCACTTCTTTAATTTTTTCGAAACCTTTTACTTTTTGGCTCCTGGCTTTCAGGGTTTTAGTAACATATTCAACGGCCTTATCCATGCCCCGCTTGAGCAAAATTGGGTTGGCGCCGGCGTTTACGGCGCTAAATCCTTCGGCTACAACCGCTTGAGCCAAGACTACAGCGGTAGTGGTGCCATCACCGGCAATATCATTGGTCTTCGAGGCGACTTCTTTGATAAGTTCGGCGCCGATATTTTCAAACTTGTCCTTTAACTCAATCTCTTTAGCCACTGTGACGCCATCTTTGGTGATCGTCGGCGCGCCGTAACTTTTTTCTAAAACGACGTTCCTGCCCTTAGGCCCGAGGGTAACTTTGACCGCATTAGTAATCTTGTCTACTCCACGCTTCAACGCTTCACGCGCTTGCTCTTTGTATAGAATTTGTTTTGCCATAGTTACAACGTAGGGGAAATTACCACTATCATTTTGCCACGATCGTGGTAAAATGATAGTAACATTTTCGCTGTCTAGTTAAAAATTTATAATTAACAATTTATTCAATCACAGCTAAAACATCTTCTTCTCTGGCTATTAAATATTCCTTATCCTCTATCTTAATCTCAACAGGTCCATATTTGGTAAATAGTACTCGATCCCCTTTTTTGATATTCATGGGCATTAACTTGCCAGCTTCGTCTTTTCGGCCGGGGCCGATGGCTATCACCTTGCCGCTTTCCGGTCTTTCTTTATCAACCGTATCCGGCAAAATTATTCCGCCTCTTTTCCTTTCTTCGCGCAGAGGTTCAATCAAAACTCTGTCGCCTAATGGTTTGATCTTCATAAACTAACAATAAGAGACATGGAGGGCAAGCGACAAGTTAAATGCTTGTCTTTTGTTCCTTGTTTCTTGTCTTTACAGTTAGCACACTGGCAAGCAGAGTGCCAATTAATATATTAGCGGGTTAAAAGTTATTGTCAACTCTATTAGAAGTAGCCCCGGCGGTCGAGTCGAAATAAAGGCCCGGTTTTTTAAATCCAAATTTTAGGAGATTGTTTCGGAAGAGCCGCAAAATGTTATTCGCGGGCGACTCCGGATGGAGGGCAATATGAAAGTCGCTATAGGTCAAATGTCCGGAATTGCTTGTCCTTCCCCTTTGAATGCGCCTGATCTGGAAAAATCTTGCCCAATTTTCAAGTACTAAACCCATTGGGCTTGCAATTAACATTTCTAAAAAATGTGAGACCGCGCGCGTTAATATGCCCCGCTTGACCACAGCTATATCCACCAGTCCTGCGGGGGTGTGAATTAAGTAGTCGCTTATCCATGAGTTGGCTTTATAAAATTTACTAATTATTTTCTTATCTTCCAAAAATATTGGCCGAAGATTTATATAAGTTTGAGCGTTATAAAGGCCGGGAAAAGGCACCTGTAATGCTGAAGTTGTCAGGTAATGATTGGGGCAAATTTTGTCCGGCGAGATTTTCTCAAAATGCTTTCTCCTCGCCCGGAAAAAGGACAAAACAAACAGCATCAATAAACGCGTCAACCAAATTTTGCCGTGACGGACAACAATTAAAATATCTAGGTCGCTAAGTTCATCGCAGTTACCAAAACTCAAAGAGCCAGAAGCAAAGATGGCCTCAATATTGGGAAGAAACATTAATTTTCGGATGGCAGCGGTTGCTTTTTTCCATTTCTTTTCCGAAATTTTTTCTTTTTTAAGGCGCAGGGGCACAATGAATTCGCGGTCAGGCAGAAAATAATAGCTTTGGTGATAATCTATTTCTCTATCAAGCACTAATTGATCAAGGTTTTTCTTGAGCGAGGTCAGAGTTTCATTTTGCAAATTGGTATCGCTTGCCTCGATTCTAATCAGGTATTTAAAAATTTCTTCAGCTTTAAGAGGAAAATCCAGTACGTCATAGTATGCTAGGGTGGCTAGGATATTTTCATTCATGTCATAAGTAAATCACCCCGCCCCATCAGAGGTCAAACCTGTTGCCGACAGGAATAAAAAATCCGCCAAGAGCGGACAAAAGAGGCGGAACTAGTCAATGACAATCTTGAGGTCTGGGCGAGTTTCGAGTTTTTACATGAGCGGTTAATAATGTTAATATTTTGAGCCATGATCAAAGCAAGACCAAGTAACATACCAGTTTCTCCCGGGGTTTATTTATTTAGAAATAACAAGGGAGAGATTATATATGTAGGCAAAGCGGTAAATCTAAAAAACCGGGTGGGTTCGTATTTTAATAAACAGCCGAAAGACACCAAAGTTCGGACCATGCTGACAGAAGCTGCGGATGTAAGCTGGCAGGAAGTTGAATCAGAAATTGAAGCTTTACTGCTTGAGGCTGAAAAGATAAAGGCTTTTCAGCCTCATTTTAACGTTGCTTTGCGGGACGGCAAGCAATATTCGTATGTCGTCATCACCGACGATATTTTCCCGAAAATTTATATCACCCACCAACCCAATGCTCCGTTTAGCAATTTCGAGTTAGCCGCTGTCTTTGGACCATTTATTGACGGCGGATCTTTACGCGTCATGTTAAAACATTTTCGGCGGATATTTCCCTATTGCACCTGTAAAAAACCGCATAACCATTATTGCTTTAACTACCACATCCAGCAATGCCTTGGGTTTTGCTGTTTAAAAAGCCCTACTATTACTGATAACGATCATCAGCAATACAAAAATAATATTAAAGCGATCAAAGACTTGCTGTACGGTAAAAGGAAAGCGCTGGTTAGAGAATTAGAAGCCGAGATGAAAGAGTCTGCAGTAGAAGAAAACTTCGAAACCGCCATTGATCTGCGCAATAAAATCGAAAAAATTAATGAGGTTTTTGAAAATGCCCGGGTAATCAAGGATATCACCAACCGCGCCGATGCATCAAATCACTTCAAAAAAATCTTGAATCTGGATGAGGCACCTTTCCGCATCGAAGGCTATGATGTGGCTAATATCCAGGGAAAGTTTGGCACTGGTTCCATGGTGGTGTTTGTCAATGGCAACCCAGCCAAGAGTGAGTATAAAAAATTCAGAATCAGATTTACCCAGACGCCAAATGATACCAAAATGTTACACGAAGTAATTACTCGCCGGTTAAATCATCCGGAATGGCAATGGCCGAATTTAATCGTCATCGATGGCGGAAAAGCCCAGTTAAATACGGCCGTACAGATCCTGTCAGAAAAGAAAATGACGGTGCCGGTAATCAGTTTGACTAAAGACCAGCACCATGTTGGCCACCATGTCTTTACCAGCAAGCACAAACGTCCGATCCCCCTGACCAGACTATCGAAACCAGCTAAAGATTTAATTCTGCAAATAGATAAAGAAGCTCACCGCTTTGCGATCGGCTATTATCGTCAACTCCACCGCCGTTCAATCTAGACCCACTATCCACTTTTTCCCAATCTTCGGGAACATCACACGGGGTTGGGAAATCCCTAATCTCTCCAGTTTCAGGATTTCTAGCTGTAGTAATGACCTGAATGCATACAGCACCATCGTTATTTTGATCTATCAATTTCACCGGCAATTTATATTTCCATACAAAGTATACTCCGCCACCCACAATGACTAACGCGACCAGAATACCAACCAATTTTTTTATATATTCCATATAACTATTATTTTTTATTAATCCACTCAAAGCAAGCATAGTTTATTAATGTTTACATCCAAGAGATGTTACTTTCAAGCCCCACCCTTGACTTATCATGTTAGCATTGTTATAATTAACAAAGATAGAGATTAGTCGAACTCTTATCTAAAATATAAACTGAGTTCAATGTATATTTTACAAATGACAGGAACTATCAAAACTCTTAACGATCGGAAGTTTGGATTCATTGCTCGCGAAGGTGAGACAAAGGATCTTTTCTTCCATTCTGAAGATTTGAGCGGAGTTACCTTTGAAGAACTTAAGGTTGGCGATACAGTCAATTTTGAAGTTGTTGAGGGAGACAAAGGCCCAGCGGCAAAAAATGTAACGCGAGGCTAAACGCTTAAACAAACCAAAAACGCCCTATAGGGCGTTTTTGGTTTGTTTAATTAGGAAGTTAACTTCTTTTCCGCAATTTTGTTTAGAATTTTTTGGATTTCCGTGATGGCATCTAAATCATAGATCGAAATAACGGATACGCACAATTGATAAAATTAATGAATAGTGATACTATTATTTCTAGACAAAATGAGGCTTGTTTTAGGCTTTTTACTTAATCTTCTTGGACTATACCTGGCCAGCTATTTGATTGAAGGATTTAAGGTGTCCGGTGGCTGGCAAGCATACGTGGTAGCCGGTTTAGTTTTAACCTTTCTTAATTTGATAGTCAAACCGATTCTGAAATTAGTTACATTTCCTTTGATCATTTTGACTTTGGGGCTTTTTTTGATCGTAATTAATGCTTTGTTATTGTGGCTAGCCAGCCAGTTCACGAACGTGATTGTGATCGAAAACCTGATGTCACTACTTTGGGCCACGATCATTTTAACGATTATGAACGTGGTTGGCCACCGATTAAAATAATGTACCTGACGATAGTACAAACTGTTTTGGCGGTACTGTTGCTAGCGGCCATCCTTATTCAGCAGCGCGGAGCGGGCTTATCGGGAACGTTTGGTGGCGAGGGCAGTGTTTATTCAACCCGCCGCGGCGCCGAAAAATTTATTTTCATCGCCACTGTAGTCATGGCCATTCTTTTCTTTGGTGTTTCCATCGCCCGAATTCTCCTGTAACTAATAATAAAAGCGTAAGTTTACGAATAATGCTAATCTACAAATGAATTATTCGTACATTCGCATTATTTGTAGATTAGCGCTGTATTTCTATTTCCAACGATCTCAACCAACTAGATAATTTTTTTATGCCCTCCAAGAAAAATAACCGCCGGGCTAAGAATTTGAAGCGTAAATTTCAAACATTATGGCGGCGTAGTTTGGAACGCTTTTTGCCGACGCGGGATCAGTTTAGGCATTTACCTAAACTTCTTTCCGGGGGAGAACGCTTGGCGGTTTTGGTCTTATGTATTATCGCGCTGGGCGGCCTGGTCGCCGCGCCGATTAGCGCTTATTATCACTTTACGGTCGAGACGCCTGATTATGGTGGTTCTTTCACGGAAGGTATGGTTGGCGCTCCCAAATATGTTAATCCCCTATTGGCTCAAACCAGCGATGTTGATAGAGATTTGTCAAAAATAATTTATGCCGGATTGATGAAATACGACAATCAAGGAAATCTATCTTACGATTTAACCGAAAGTTATGAAATCTCAGGCGATGGCTTGACTTATACTTTCAAACTTAAAGATAATCTGAAATGGCATGATGGCCATTTGATCACGGCGGATGATGTTGTTTTTACCATCCTGATCGCGCAAAACCCAGATTATGGCAGTTTCCAAAGGATTAACTGGCAGGGCGTAGAAGTGAGTAAAACTGACAATCAGACAATAATTTTTAAACTGAAAAATAAATACGCTCAATTTTTAACCAATACTACGCTAGGCATCTTACCAAAGCATTTGTGGGAGAATGTGAAACCATCTAGTTTCGGTTTGTCGGAACTCAATCTTAAAGCCATCGGTTCTGGCCCGTACAAATTTTCAAAATTGCGGCGGGATACCTCGGGCAATATTTCATCAATTGAGTTAATCGCTTTTCCAGAATATCATCGTGGTAGACCATACATTACGAAGGTCACCTTTAAGTTTTATGCCTCAGAGGATAAAATGATCAATGCTTTCAATGAAAACGACATTGATGGTTTCAGTTTTATTTCTCCCCAGAAAAAAAACTCCATTCGGTTTGCGGGCAAATTAAATATCCGTGAATTAAAACTACCGCGCTATTTTGCCGCCTTCTTTAACCAGAACAATAATAATCCAGTCTCGGATAAAAACGTGCGCCTGGCGTTAAACTACGCCACTGATAAAAAGCGAATCCTTGACAGTACTTTGTCTGGGAACGGTATAATTGTTGATTCACCAATGTTGCCAGGTATAATTGATGTAGCTGACAGCCCGGTTAAATTTTCGTTTGATCCGGAAAAGGCTAAAAAAATATTAGATGAGGCCGGCTGGGCTGTCCCGGCCGACGCTGGGGTTAGACAAAAAATTCAGCCACCGGCCAAAAAAGGCGCTACTCCCCCGCCACCGGTCAATTTGGAAATCAAGCTTACTACTTCTAACTGGCCCGAGTTGGTGACAGTGGCCAATCAATTAAAGCAGCAATGGGAAAGCATTGGCACCCTAGTGTCGGTGGAAGTTCTAACCTTGCCAGAACTACAACAAGCGATTAAGGATCGAGAATACGAAGTCTTGCTGTTCGGCGAAGTGCTTGGCCTTGATCCTGATCCCTTTAGTTTTTGGCATTCCTCGCAGAAACGTGACCCCGGATTAAATCTTGCCCTCTATGACAACAAAGAGGCTGATAAAATTTTAGAGGAGGCGC
>ERZ1292623.1518-Hain-H51-01um-R1-1518-length-22263-cov-4_pt2 | contig 12761 bp, 12 predicted proteins | sample MGYA00564398_ERZ1292623 | MGnify/ENA primary metagenome ERZ1292623 (study PRJEB36523, sample SAMEA6512633) | groundwater metagenome | collected 2019-01-07 | study: AquaDiva: Metagenomics assemblies of 32 groundwater samples | reverse complement strand
CCACGATCCATACAGATTTGAGGCCCTTTTACTCTCGGGTGTACCGGTGGTAATTATCGGTGCATTAATCGCAGGCTGACAATCAGTCGCCGTAGTACGATACCTACCTACAGTTACGTCCGTATTCAAAAACTGGACTTTTGGCGACTTGACCACAGTGGCACATTCGATGCTACTGTAACTCCAGCGACCATCGCCATTGTTGTAGTCGTCCTCGGTTGTATGTTTTGGATGATTGGCATATGTCGCATAGCAAACTTTTGTTCCTACTGGTAGATTACTAGTGTTAACTTCAAAAATATTACCGTTACCTGGATTGTTGGGTATTTTTATATCACCACCAGCATTAACGGCACGAGCATCGGTCAGTACCTTCGTACAAGTCGCCAAGTTACTAGACCTACCATTACACCAATCTATAGGACTAGTAGCTATTGGCCCTTGTCCAGTTTTTACTGATGGCTCGGCCTCACCTGGGTCTAACCTAAACTGCAGGACACCCTTTTCCTTGCCCGATTGACTGTTTGTGTGGTTTCTAGAACCTGTAGCACTAGCTTGGCTAATAGTACCAGTTACCTGCAAATTAGTGCCTTGTTGAACCGTAACGCCATCACGACCACCCACGGTTACCGATTGTTGAAGGTTATAGTAGTGTGGAACATTAACACAAAGCTGCGGTGCATAGACCCTGCTTTCAGGCCCAGGTATAGTCCAACTCGTAGTTCGGTTTGTTCCGTTTATTGTATTAACTGTTGAACTGAGCGCATAGTTACCTTGATAACCGACACCGCGATTTGGCCAAAAGCTTGCGTTGACACACTTTGTTCTGCCACCGTCACCAGCATTAACATTAAATGTGTCCCATACCCATCCAGGTCCCCCTACGAAAGCTCCAGCACCAACACCAGTCCCTATTTGAGCATATGTATCATCAGGTAAACCAGTACGCCCCCTGTCAAAGGCGATTCTTTGGGTGTTATCAGTCAGCCTCCACCACCTGTCTAGACTAGGGCTTGGATGGTTGCGACATATTGGCCACCCATTAATCCTGGGCTGACCAGAAGGACAATACCAACGTGCATTGGTAATTTCTCTAGTACCAGCATTTCTAGCATCATTGATATATCGAAAATTTTGACCAGGTTGCGGCGCATCTACCTCTCCTGGTTGCTGGAACTCCCCGACATCTTCTCCCATATTTCTACCGTCATTTCGCAGAACATAATTTGATACCCATTCAACGCTCCAGCCATTAGTAGTACCGCACTGTGCGTACCTACCCGCCGAATCAAAAGGGTACCATATCTTAATGGTATTAGCAGTTCCAGTATAGCTATTGCCACGCGCAAGTACATTTCTAAAATCTATCCTATATTTTTTGCCTGCACTTGTTGGAAAGGTCACAGACTGCCTGTTCGGTCCATTGCCAGCATCACCTGATCTTATTGGACTCGAATTCCCATCTTCGTATATGGCATATGTCACACCCCTACCAGCATTTGGTGTATCGCGCGAATCTGCATCCTTCCACCATATTCTGGCGCTGCTAGCAGAGTAACTACACGGAGCAGCAAATCTTGAGCGTATTATGCGAAAATCAGCACTTCCATTATCGGTCATGCTATAGCTTACACCTGTCTCGACCTGAGAGAAAAAGTTACTACTGCCTGTCTGATCACCAATATAACTTAGCCTATCCGCCGTTCCAATAACTTCCATATCAGGGAAGTTACTAATATCCCTTGTGGGGCTTGGTTTCTTTAGTTTTAATCGTATTGATGTGACGAAAACATTCTCTCCTGGGGGAGGAAACCTTCGAGATTGCGCGTATCTGTTAATCCCTCTTATGGTAAAGTACGTATCACCCGAATTTTGAACACAAGTAACAGGATAATCACGATCTATAGTCACCCTGTTGTTGTTGCTAGGATTATCATTTGTAACGGCGGCTTGAAATATATCGAATTCACCACATTTTGGTATATTTGAAACATCACCCCTTTGGATTCTTAGGGTCGTGCTTCTTGTTGGGCTATATAGCATAATTTGTAGCTCGGGGGTATAGTTACCGGTACCATCATCTGGACGATACGTGCTGACAAATTGATCATATTCATTAGATAAGTATGTAAAATCATCCGGAATATCGTCATATGCAGCCTTGGCATTATCATTTACTAGCAAAGTATTGATCGCAAAGGCAGACACAACAACCAACATCATGACCTTCAGAACACTTGAAAGCCCTTCGGGGCGTAAGAGTCTAGAATTATTACTGACCTTCATAATCTACATAACTTCCATATTTAATGTCTGATAAAGCATGTATCAATTCCATTTGTTGGGGCACCTCAGACTGTTGCTTGATTGTCAGCTTGTCATTCTCTGCCAAGCCCTGCTCAGCTAGCTCTTTAGCCTTGTTCTTATCTCCAGACTTCCATGCTGCAATCGATTCATCGTGATATTGAATGACTAGTTTGTAGTTTCCACCGGAACCTTCCTTATATATGTAACTTTCATCATTATCGGCCGACTTTTCGTTATTTCTATATACAAACAATGCACCAACCCCAAGAACAGATAAAAGAATTAATAGCCCCACAAAATATACAGCCGCCTTCCTTTTATTGACCTTGCTGTAAGACGCTTGCTTCTTATTATGTTTATAGGCATTCATTTTATATAGCTATCATCTTTGCTTATGCTTAAACTATACTACGACGTCTGCTTTTGAAGCAAACTCTTTAAAAAAGAATTGAAAACGCCGCTTCCCTTTCGGGAGAGCGGCGTTAACAATTTGCGTGGGGCTCCTACAGGGCAGGAGCAACTGGTGGATTAGCGATCCGAATCTGCAACAACGGAAAGTCGTCCCAGTCGTTTTGTACGCGTCGAACACCTTTGTATCGACCCTTGATCTCAGCTTCGAATCCCATTGTGAGCCACGGAGGCATACACGGATAGGATGGTGGCTGAGTATCAAACCCAGTCCAGATATTGAGGTAATCGGCCTCTTCCGGAGTAGTGGGGGTAGGCCAGCTGTGACACTGGTCCATAATCACCCAAAACTTTACCGTTTTGGTCTGCATTGGTCGCAACCTGACGGTTTTTTTCTGGGGCGCTTTGCTCAAGGCCGAACCTAACTCGTAATCCTTGTCAGACAACCCGGTGTGAAAATCCACAAACAGGTACGTCTTGACCAGGAAAGAGTGTCGGCCAAACACCTTGCGAAAGCTCGGATCCTTACGACTAATCCTACGCTTCGCGTTATAGGTGACCTCGGCCTTCGCCAACACCGGAACTCCGTAGGGATAAACGTCAGGAAGTACATACTTCACATCAATTACACCACGTCGCTTCGTCGTAGTTGGAATTTCAGATCCACCAAAGGCGCTGTACTTGCCAACATACGGATTTCCCATCTTGGTACGAGCAGATGCCTCAATCGTGAACACTGATACAAACATCAGCAACACCACGATCAACAACGTCAACTTGTAAATTTTTTTCATGAGTTTCTCCTTTCGCCTTGACTGGGCGAAGTCGATTGTTATCTTGTTCGCCTAGGGAAAGGATTCCCTCGGACAGACCACCTATTTGCATAAACAAACAGTCTATCCGAGAGAATATCTCATGAATGATATAACACGCAAATTGTTAATTTTGTGCGGAGCATTAACTCAACGCACCAATACCTCCAACCGCACTAGACGGCTGAATGGTTTTATTGTATCTTATTTAACCTGTTTTGTCAATAGCTTAATCTGTTAGCTACTTTACTTTTTCCTTGAACAAAGTAAAGTAACCTACTACATTATCAATCTTTTTATCATTCCCTAGTGTCAAATTAAGATTTTGTTTGTCGCCGCATTGAATAATTTCATGCGTCAAACCATCGTCTAGGTAGGTGTTGCCTGGAAAATCTTCATACAATAAAACATGTTCCCTACCATCTTTATCATCAAAATAATGCGCCCAAGCATCCAGATCTATCTTGCCGTGGCTCTTCCATTGAATATCATAAATAAAAACAGCATCAAAATACTGGGCTAAAATAACATTTTCATAGAAGCTTTCTAAAAAATTTTCATCCATATAGTTATTATATGACTAAAAGAAGAATCCCGCCATATAACATGGCGGGATAGCTTCGTTCAACTTTTAACGTAAATCATCCGAGATGAAATTTAGAGGTGATTCACGGTATGCAACAGCGTGATGATGACCGCTCCCGAATGGACCATTAGGTCCATAGAAGATATCAATCTTCGGACGACCTTCTCGGTTTATCTTAGTCTCTGCATAGGCGTCATACCCACGAAAACGACATAGAAAACCAAACTCACCACTAGTTGATTCTTGACGTACCAAATCTTCGTAATCGCGTTGCGATTCTGTAAAGTTCTGTCCGCCATGATCATCGAATGGCTCACGTTTGTATGTCACTTTCCCCGAAGAGTCCATGACGTAGTGTCCGTGACCAGGACCGTCTGGCTTGCCAACTCCACCGAAATAGATATTGGTGCTGCCATCTCGATCCTTTGATACCCAGACCTTGTCTTGATACTGATACGGAACCCCAGCTTTCTTTGCGATGGACTTTTTATCATCCTGACGCTTTTTTGAATGAGAACGTACAACTTCGAGCCTGGCCTTAAATGCCTTGGATGCCTGGTCAAAGACTTCTTTGGCACGCTTGAAGTTCTCCTGAGCTCGCCTGTGTTCATCCTTTGCGGCATCAAAAGTTCGTTTTGCGGCTGCAAAAGCTTCTTTGGCACGCTGGAATGCGGGCTTTGATGCTTCGTGGGTTGCTCGAGCTGCCCGGATTTCATCAACCAAGGCCCTTCGCTGCATTACGTAACCCTGGGCCTCGGCCTTGAAAGCGTGACCCTGATTCGCTAGGCGCTTTGCTTCGGCTCCATCTCGTCTGTCGTGTGCCGATGAAGCATCGTCAAATGACCGCTTCATGTTCTGAAAAGCAGTCTCCTGTTGGGAGTTCAGCTGATCAATACGCGGACCATTACTAGATCGCACATGTTGATAAGCTTGCCATGTAGTATCCTGTGCTTCATAAGCCCTTTGCTTTTCTTCATGAGCCTTGTTCAGGCTACCACGAGCAGACGACATATCCGCCCAAGTCTTTTCTTGCGCTTTATAAGCATCCTGCTTGCGCTGGAATGCTAGGTCTTGCGCCGCTTTTAGACGGTCAAGTTCGGCATCTTTTGCCATTTATATCACCTAATTATGTAAAGGAACGAAACTCACACCGATTGATGTGATAAACTTATATTGTATTATTTATCATGTTTTGTCAAGGGTGGTCTATACTGACCCTTACTTTCATGTTGCCTATCTTTGTGCCTCCACATATTTGCATCGGCCTCTGCCATTAGTACGTCAGAGGACACGCCCTTTCGCCAGACTACTGATCCTACTGCCATATCAAAACCTATTTCCCTTAGCTCTGGCCTCTCGTCTAGATATTTTTTTAGTTCACTAGCTATACGCTCTGCTGCAATGTCTGCGATCTCGGCCGCACCAAGCTTTTCATCTTGGTAGCGATTATTTTGACCGACTTCCACCTTATCATCTTTGGTTTTATCACCTAGAACTGCAAAAAACTCATCACCGCCAATACGAGCTACCTTGTCGTGATCTCTGAGCGCGTCCCCTAGTATCTTGGTGACACCTCTCAGAACTTCGTCGCCACGCTGGTGACCAAAGCGATCATTAACTGCCTTGAAATTGGTTAGATCAATGCCAAGCCCAGCCTCGATGTTATCTAACTCTTCAGAGATATACCACTCCAGACCAAATTTGTTTAGCGCTCCTGTAAGCATATCGTGTGTGGCTAGATATATGACTTGTTCTATATGCTCTTTCAAGAATGGGTGAATTGTATATGCATAGCTCTCGAGATTAGATACATCACCTTCTTGCTTATATAGTGTCTCCGATAGATTAGCCATGACTAGTGTCACAGCATCTCTCAGATCTTTGCCATCATTGATTAAACCTTCTTTGGTAGCCTCTTTCAAGAATGCAACTGCATGCTTTACTGCCAGTTCTTTCATTCGCGCAGCTTCTTTTTCTTTTACAAAATTAGCGACTTCTTCATCAGATAGACTCAGCGATTCTATGCGTGTTTTCCCCAGCTCTTTAGCTCTTTTGACTGACGACAACCTCGAGCCAGGGACAGGCTCGCTGTCGTCCGACAACAGATTAGACCTGACAGGAAATCGCAGTCTACGAGCGGCTTCCGGCTCTTTGCTGTTTGGTAGAGAGAACTCTACGTATTCTAGTTGTTTATTCATTTGTATTTAATTATATACTAACTATTTACAAATTTTAGCATAAAAACTATAAAAAATCAATCCCACTACCTCATATATCTGCTATAATATACAAATGACTTTATCGATCGGAATTATCGGCTTGCCCAACGTTGGCAAGTCAACATTATTTAACGAACTGAAAATAAACTACCCCTGATAATATATTGACATACGTAGGTATATACCGTATAATAATCACATGAGTGAGCGTAATTCCATAACCCAACTTTTCATCGAGACTTGCCATAGATTAGCGGATCTTGATCTTGAGATTGGACCATCTGGTAACATGAGCGTAAGGACCAGCAACGATAAGGTATATATTACACCGTCAGGTTCTGAATTCCGTGACATTTCACCTAATAATATCTCAACTATCAAAAATTTGAGCGACAGTGAATATATTGGATCAAAACCATCTTCTGACCTAGAATTACATTTAGCTATCTATGGAACAAGAAGTGACATAAAAGTTATCCTTCATACTCATGCACATCCTGTTGTTGTTGCTGCAATGATTGGGGCACCAATACCCGTCCTGAATACAATGCACGCAGACTATTTTGGAAAACAAGTTCAAGCAATACCATATTTCAACCATAGACAAACAGAGACGGAATTTGTTGAATATTTCAAGCAAGGCGATGCATTTCTACTTGGAAAACATGGTGGATTACTACTATTCTCTGAACTTGATATAAAAAGCATCGTAAACACAATGAATGCCTTCAACGAAATATGTTCTTTATATTACAAATCTCTGTCGATCCCTCATAATCTCTCTAGGAACATTCAAGAAATATCTGATAATGATATAAGCAATATACATAATTATTACAAAACGGAGTATGGCGGAAAATCTAATGAGCAATAAGTTATTTGTTATGCATCATGCACCCATCGCAAAACGGAGAGGTGAAATTATTGGATCGCGTACGGATAGCGACCTTAGTGAATATGGTGTTAAGGTTGCAAACAGACAGGCTGAGCATTTATATCGGTTACTCGAATTGCAGGCATTAAAGAATATTGGTCAACTAATACTTTCGAGTCCTTTACGCCGTGCTATCCAAACTTCTGAAATTATTGCTACAAAGTGTGATATGGATATCTCAACAGACTACCGTCTAAGGGCACAAGATTTTGGGGTACTTGATGGTATGACGTTTGACGAGGTATTACAAGACGATACTCTCAAGAATAATCTTTGGGAATATATGGCAAAGTCATCACGTGATGATCACAAAGGCCATGGAGGTGAATCTAATACAGAGATAGCTAGCCGAGTTGCAGAATTTAAGAACGAAACACTTGCCTCTCTCGGTGCAGAAAGTCGGCCTCTTATTATCACACATGGCACAGTAATTGATGCTATGATAGCCACAATAGATAGAAAGCGTCTTGATGAAATTGAAGGCAAAAATAGAATTTTTGAAGGTAGAGTTATCGAGTTTACTAACAGCACTTATTATCCTGTCGGCGAACCACTTACGGCTTTTTATTTTATACCTGGTGTTGCTACTCAAAACTCCATAGATCAGCAAAAGGCTCTTATTAGAAATTACATGTTGAGCTGCAAAGGAGCAGACGAACGGGTTCATCTTGAAAAGTTACTTGATATATTTGAGCGTGAAAACGACGCAACACAAGAGTTAAAATAATGGAAGATTTATTCTATAAAAACAAAGAGCAGATCACAAAAATAGTAGACTCCTTTGGTGTAAAAATACTTCCAAATAAGCAATCTGATTCCGTATTTTACTCAAAGTATCGAAAATTTAAGTACGACCTTGAATTGGAAAAAATACATTTTGATTATGCACCCCAAGATGTTGATGAGTTCATTGATGAGTTTGGCGATTTCTTTGAAAATGTGATGAACTTTGATGCTCCGGGTGTTATGTACAATGTTCACCCAAACCCTAATATATATAGTCAAGTTGCAAGTTTCTTTTCAAGCCTGGCAAACCCCAACTTTTGCATGGATCTTCCATCTGGTAAGCTTCTCCTCATTGAAAAAGCAGTGGTGAATTATCTAAATGAACTTGCTGGGTGGGATGTAGAAAAGGCAAGCGGAACATTTACTTTTGGTGGCAAAGGTACATTACTGTACGCCCTGAAGATTGGTCTTGATAAAGCAAATCCAGATTCACAGAAACGAGGTATCACTAGCAAAAACTTTATAATTTCAAACGATTTGGGGCATCCGTCACATATAGAAATATGTAACTGGCTAGGAATTGGTGAAGAGAACTGTATTCGATTAAAGACACATAACGCAGTAATAAGCGTAACTGACATTGAAAATGCATTTGTATCGATCATTGAACAAGGTGGTCGCCTACCCCTAATTATACTTAATGGCATGACAACAAACAATCATTCATTCGATAATGTAAAGGCTGTCAAAATCATACGTGATAAGTTGGTCAAAAAATATAAGCTTGACTATACTCCACATATACATGTGGATAGTGTGTTGGGTTGGGTTTATTTACTTCTTAGTCGATATGATTTTGAGAAGAATCCTCTAGAAATCAGCGATAAGACGGCAGTTATATTGCAAACAAAAATAAAAGCAGCAAGCCAGGTAAAATATGCTGATAGTTTTGCGTCCGATTTTCACAAAACTGGGTATTGTAGCTATACCAGCTCCGTATTTTTGATTAAAGATAAAAAACAACTTTTTAGTATTGAAGGTAAGTATTCAGAGTCCAAAAACATGGTATTCTCGGAATATGCTCCATATGACTACACATTAGAATCATCAAGATCTCCTCATGGCCCGATTTCCGCCTATACAACCTTGAAAACCCTTGGAGCTGAGGGCTTTACCAAAATATTAGCCAACCACACAGATGCATATTTATATCTCAAAGATAGCTTTAGTCATCAAAATAACGTGGTTGTCTGTAACCTCGAAGAGGAGTCTAACCTTCTGTTTCTGGCTTTCAAACCAAAAAAATATTTGAATCTTGAAATTACTGAGGAAACATCTCAAACAATAGCGGATGAAATCAAAGAGTTTAATACTGGATTTTATAGCTTTATTCTTGAAAAGAGCAAAAAAGGTAAATTGGATATATTCTTCAGTTGTTCGCGATCCTATAAATATAGAGGTAAATCATACGGATGTATAAAAATATATACATTTAACTCTCATTTGGACGAAAGTACCGCAAAGATAATCTGTGTTAGAATAAACCAACTTTTTAATGAGTACACCAATCATAAAAAAGAAATTGAAGCTCATAATTTTTTTGATTATGCAGAGATTAAAGGGTTAGAGAATGTTTGACTCTATTAAATCGTATGCGTTGTTGGTATCCAATGAAACTACAAAACGAGATTGGGGTCAGTCAATTATTCTCAGAGAAGATTTTACAGATGATGGAGTAGTTTTTTACAGAGAAAAATTCCTAATATTTAACCCAGGAGCTTCTATTATTCTCGAAAGCCATTCTGATTACGATGAAATATGGATGCCTGATAGCACACTAACCTATGCCTTAGAGCTAAATGATAGCAAAGTAGTGAAACATTTTGCTCAAAAACATGAACGTATATTTATCTCCCGAGATAAGAAACACAAAATTATCAACGATAATAGCTATAAACTTTGCATATTTGAAATCCAAATAGGCACTATAATGAACGATGACAAAATTCAATATAAAAAAGAGGACTACGGAAATAGATATGAAAATTGAGAAGCAAATTATAGATTATATTCAAAAAAATATTGATTCCCAAGTTGAATCCATTTCAATTATCGGAAGTTATGTTCTTAGCAGAAAACTCAGGAATGGGTCAGATATTGATGTGGTTGTTGTTGTGCGAGATATAGCCAATGCTATTATTAAATTCGATGAAATATTCTATAAGCAGGCAAGAAAGATAATCGATTCCCAAGGTGAAAGAATAGAATTAAACGTCAAGCTAGATAATCTCATTTTAGATATAACGATAATCGATAGATTTAATAAGCCTAATAATCCTCTATTAGATCACTATGAAAATCACATTGGATGGTGTAAAAATGCATTATGTATTTATGGAACACCGATGAAGACACTACTTGACTTAGATAATAAAATACTTCTCTACGAAAAGATACGTCTTAAAAGGCTCTCTCTGGTTGAGGAGAAAATCAAGATAACTAAAAGTAAAATACTTAATCAACATAGACGTGATTTACATATACTCTATGAACTACAAAATTATATATTCATAAGGGAAATAATCAAGCAACATATCTTCAACAAACAAAGTATAAAACACCCCGAAGACTCAATACCAAATTTCAATCAAATATACTCTGATGAGCTCAAAAGGGATTGTGGAATTATTATAGAAGTAAAAGAATAGCTATTTTTTTACTTCTAGCACGCCAAGAGCTTTTGTGAGTATACTTTTACTATTTTCGTGTGTTAATTTGGTAAACGCATCGTTTGAAGTAAGCCACAGATTTTCAATACCTTCTTCGTTTTCATGATCTTCTCTATTGGGATTTGGCTGCTCATTATCATCTACTAACTTGAACAGATAATGATAGACAGTTTTTCTATATCGCTTTCCATCATCTTCGTCAAACTCATATGACACTTCACCGAGAGAGGTCATAATTCTTACATGATAACCTGTTTCCTCTAAAACTTCCCTTATAGCCGCCTGTTCGGGGGTTTCACCTGGCTCAATGGTCCCTTTTGGAAAAACTACTTCGCCATACTTTGTAACATTTAGGGTAAGGAACTTACCTTTTGAGTAAATTATTCCACCGGCTGATTTTTTTTCGATTACATCTTCCGTATTCATGAGCTTATTATATCTTATCTAACATATAAAATCTCTAATATTTACTTACAGATTAAATATTTTTGTGTCTATAATCTCTGTTTTATCAATACGTTTATCCGTTGGTAAATCATCTTACCTCTGTTAGTATAGAATGATGAGTTTATCAATCGGAATCATCGGCTTGCCAAATGTCGGCAAGTCTACACTATTTAACGCACTGACAGATGCTGATGCACTGGCAGCTAATTACCCTTTTGCCACAATCGAGCCAAATACTGGAATCGTGCCAGTCCCAGATGAAAGATTAGAAAAATTAAAAAATGTATACGGTTCGCAAAAAATCCTGCCAGCAACTGTAACTTTCGTTGACATTGCAGGCTTGGTGGCCGGCGCTAGTAAGGGCGAGGGTCTGGGAAACAAGTTTTTAGCAAATATCCGTGAATGTGATGCAGTTGTACATGTAGTGCGAGCTTTTAGCGACAGCGATGTGGTGCATGTCGATGAAACGCACGACCCCAAACGTGATATCGAGACAATTAACACCGAGCTCGCCCTGGCAGATTTGCAGACGCTAGACAGTAGACGTTCGATGTTAGAGAAAAAGGCTAAATCTGACCCTAAACTGAAGTCAGAAGTCGATCTTCTTGATGAAGCCAGGGGGATTCTTAATCAAGGAATACCACTTTACTCAAACCCTATGGTCCATCGTCGAATGTCTACCGTCGAATCACTGCAGCTTTTAACGACCAAGCCTATAATTTATTTGTTCAATGTCGACGAGGAGACTTTGGCTGACGATTCAAAGACACAAAATTTGCGCAAACTAGTTGCACCAGCCCAAGCTACATTCGTCTGCGCCAAGTTAGAGGAAGAGCTAAAAGGCTTAGTCCCAGAAGAAGCCGCAGAGCTACTAGAAAGCTACGGAGTCACAGAAGCTGGATTACCGCAGTTAATTCACGCCGCATATGATACCTTAGGCTTGCAAAGTTACCTAACCGCCGGACCGAAAGAAATCCGAGCTTGGACTATCAAAAAGGGCTCAACCGGCCCGCAAGCTGCCGGTGTAATACATACAGATTTCGAGCGAGGTTTTATCGCCGCCCAAGTTGTTGATTATGATGATTTGATCGCCGCTGGATCTGAGGCCGCTGCAAAATCCGCCGGCAAAATACGTACCGAAGGCAAAGACTACGTCATGCAACCTGGTGACGTTGTTGAGTTTCGCTTTAACGTTTAGTCTTTGTGGCGCGCAGCTTTAAACGCATCTTTAGCTGCCTGTGTACCAAGCTGAATAGCAAATTTTGTCGATGTCATCATACCGCGCCTTTCAGCTGAGGTGTCTGTAATGTTTAAATCAGCTACCACACCCTCATCTTCAGCCTGAATAGCATCAAACTCATCGGTTGCACTTTTCACCAATTCAACAACTGGCTGGTCAAGAGTAGCGACCGCTTCATGAATGTCATGATTACACTCTTGCAAGCTTGCATCTACCTGTACTTTTTTCTCGCCATTTCTTTTTATTGTTTGACTACCACTAAATCCACCTGTTTCGGCATCGAACTTAACTCTTGCTTCTTTAGAAACGGCCTCTCCTACTACTTCGTTAAATAGTACCGCACTTCTTATGTC
>ERZ1292623.3776-Hain-H51-01um-R1-3776-length-12762-cov-8_pt1 | contig 12762 bp, 17 predicted proteins | sample MGYA00564398_ERZ1292623 | MGnify/ENA primary metagenome ERZ1292623 (study PRJEB36523, sample SAMEA6512633) | groundwater metagenome | collected 2019-01-07 | study: AquaDiva: Metagenomics assemblies of 32 groundwater samples | reverse complement strand
GGGTTTCGATTTGGAAGATCAGGTCGCAGACTTCATCTTTCGCCTGACCGTTGATTGGGCTTGCTACGAGCATTTCCTTGATAATTGCGGCTTGGATTTCGTTGAGATTGAGAATCATTTAGTCGGCTCCGATTACTACAAATGCGAAAGCGGTTTCTGCTGTAACCGCTGGGGTGTTTATGACGAACGATCCTGCGGCAGGTACGACACTGGTAACTCGTGCAGTTGCATCCGCCGTTACCGGCCATGCCATTACTTGTGTCGCCGCAGTAACCAGACTGTTCGTCACCGTCACGGTAGTCCCGGAGGCGGCGATGTTTACACGGCCGGAAGATTTGTTGATGGTCTGATTGCCAGTAGTGCCTGTGGCGGTGTTGGTGTATGGGAGAAATATTTTCGTTGCAATCATCTCGCCAGAGACATCCAGCAGCTTAGTTGGGGATGCAGTTCCAATGCCTACTTTACCGCGAGCTACTGTCTCGTTGTGTGCAAGAAGAACATTACCATTGCTGCCAGCACCGTACAGCGCACCACCGCATATAAATACTGGACCACCATTCCTGTCGCCATTCTCCCAACTGTCTGACCCTAATAGATACAAGACACCAGCACCACTTGTGTTGGGGCCGGCAGATGGCCGGATTACTAGCCCAGTGTCGGATAACCCCCCACCATTGTGTATGAGGGCTGTATTTCCTTTTGGCGACCCTCCATTGGCATGAAGAACAAACCCATCATATGGTTGTAATGAAGCGAAATTTCCATTAGTACTACTGAATTTGATTCCGCCGCCTCCGGAGATGTAGGAAAACGTCGATGATATTTTTAGGTTTCGAAGACTTGTGGAATCACCCTCAATGCTGACAGAATACCCATCTCCCATAGAGTCGATCCACTTCTGGATTGGGGCAGATACAAGGGCTGTACTGCCCTGAACAATCAGTGCTGGATAGCTTGAGTCACCAGCCGTGGCCCGGACTGACCCATTCGCGCCACTCGTACTTGTCGCCCCGGTCGCGTTCTCGCTTATCGTCAGCGAGTACGTAGAGTCATCAGGCGTGACATAACAGACCGCAGCAACTGCGACCGCCGTTACACCGGCGATTGCGTCGATCGCGGTCGCCAGATTCGTCGCGGTCTGGTTGTTTGTCGTGACGGCGTTGAAATCGACGCCTTCGGTCTTGGTCGAGGTCGTGCCGTTTATGACCAGCGTAAACACGGACCCGGCCATCGCGGTGTAATCGGTGATGGTGAAGAACCGACGGCCGATACCGCCCGCGAGGGTCAGGTCGGCGCCGGTCGTGTTGGTGGCGGCCTGGGCGTAGGCGTGACCGCCACGGACCAGATAGGTATATGCCGCCGCATCGGACGATCTGGTACTTGTTGCGCTGGTGGCGTTCGCGGTGAAGATGCCATCGCCGACGCATCTAAATGATCGCGGCAACAGATAGGTATCCCCTGATTGCGGGGCTAGTATCTGCGGCGTACTCTCGTTAAGGGCTAATGCTTCACGTTCTGCCATGTTAGTTCACCTGAAATGAATTACCGTCAGAATCCAGAATGGTATCTGTAACAACGAATGAGTTACCATCTGAATCCAAAATTGTGAATGTCGGATTGAAACCTGAGCCAGAGGAATCGAGCACGACAAACTGCGTATCAACTACTATGGAAATATAAGGGGCCACTCCGCCGCGACCAAGCCCTCCATGAGGGCACGCGAGCGCATTCGTTGTGATCGGGCTAAACATGCTTCGGAAATGACTCACGCATAGAACGCCATTGTGACTACGCGGGTCGCCGATGCAATCAAGCCGATAGCCGTTTCGCCTTCAAGATACCAGACGGTCGGATTCAACTGACTGGCGGTTCCATCCGTAACATCAGCGCCGGGGATAGCTGCCGTTCCGCCTACGAGCGCATAAAAGTCACCGTCTGCGGAGAAAACAACCCATTTAGCCCCGCTGGGGATGGTATGACTCTCGTTCGTAGTCGCGGCGAGAACCCTTGCATCAATGTATGTCGGCGCCTGCACCGAGAACGAGTGAATCGCATCAGTGATGTTCGCCTGTTTCAATGTTCCTGTCATTACTGTTTCCTCACGTTAAACTGTTCCCATGCCAGATTTCGCATGGTTGGGGTGATCTCTCCTACCCCGGCCTCTTTCTCAAGAGACGCCTGCCACGGCTGTCCCTGTGCCGTCCACCAGCGGTCTTTTGCGGTGAGGCATTTGGCAGTCTGTGTTTTCATCCTTCCGATAGCTTCTACCAACTTCTCCATGACTTCCTGACTTACATCAGGTTCATCAGGCGGGTCTACTTGCGGGTGGTTATGCGGTACAGGGGCTTTACCCAGTTCGTTAATCGCATCTTCCACGTCTTGCGGATCAACGCCAATCGAGGTAAAGATACCTGCATCATTCAGAGTTCGGAATGCCGTCATCGGGTCAATCGGACCGTATGACTTAATCTCAGGTTGTTCCTGTTTCAACAACTTACCGGATTCATCACATTCTAGAAGGGAAAGATTCTTTCGGTCTTTCCATAGGATTTCAGTAAAATCGAAAATCTGGCCGGTCTTCGAGTTAATCAGATGTCGAGCCATGTCGCCCTCTTAAAAAAGAGGCGGGCCGAAGCCCGCCATAATGGAGAAAACACCCTGTATTTATGCTTTATATCAGGTGTTCATGTCGATGCAGGTGGCAATCAACGTCACCTTCGCCAAGTCAACGGCATTAGCCGAAAGGGTCATGTCGATGGTATCTGCGGTTGCGTAATACTTACCACCTGCCGCTGCCAAAGCATTGGTATAGGTGATCGTATTCGGAGTGCCCTCCGCCAAGGTATGCTTGCCGTTCGAGAACAGGACAGTGGCGGCAGTCGCATTGTTATCGACAGAAGCGATCCAGCCATCCGCATCGGTGCCATCACCAATAGTACCAGTGGATGTGCCGCCCTCAGCGGTAACAACAAGATGCGCGACACTCAGGACCATCGTGCCTGCCGGAATGGCGAGCATTTGAATGACATCGGCAGACCCGCCGTTGTTTACGGCAAAGTCAACCGTGTTGGACAGCGTGAACTGATCCCCTTTGAAAGGGCCTTCCCAGCCACGAATTGCGGTTCCAGTAGAAATATTCTGAGTAGCCATTTTTTATTTCTCCTAACTGTTCAGGTCAATGCAGATTGCGAAAATATCCACAATGCACGCATCCATATTATGACCAAGGGTAAGGTCGAGCGTGTCGGCGGTGGTAATCAACGTACCACCGGCGGTCACATACGCATCCGTGCCACCAACACCGATCTCGATAGTATCGGCGGTAGCATTCAGGTCGATTGCATTACGGAACCCGTTCGGGTCGCCGCCGAAACCAAGTTGCGCAGTAGCGACACCTCCTTCTGCCGTGATGATTTTGGAACCGGCGTTCAGGACATGAGTACCGGCCTTGATCGTGATGCACTGAATAACGTCGGCGGCGGTAGCCGTAGTGGTAGCGAAGTTGATACGTTTCTTAACGACATAGGCGCGGTCAAGACCTTTCGCCGGGATGCCGGTGTTGCCATCGGTAAAACTAACAGTAGCCATGGTATTTTCCTCTTATGTGAGAGCAAGCCAACGACTTGCCCATAAAAAGGGGCACCGGTTAAGGTGCCCCCAATTCTTACTAGCTTCTTACTAGCCCTTCTTGCAGACCAGGCGAGCCAACGCTTCCGGGGCATTAACAACGAACCCGTACACGTTAAGACCCTTCATAGCCTGACCGAAGGTGCCTTCCAACTGCGCGAAGTGCTGCATCTCGGTCATCTGAGAGGCAAACGACAAGCCCTTTGAATGACCGACGACAACCTGAGTCGTGGTGGAAACCACCGCCAGGTTACGCGAGACATACAAAGTAAGGCCGGAAACACTGCCAATACGTCCATTTCTGGCAATCGAGACCGTATCACCAGTCAGAGAAGCATCTTTCAGCTCAGACTTGGCAATCAGGTTCGCAAACCAGGGTGGAATAACAGCCCAACGGTTCTCAGCGTCGATGCTCTGTTCATCGAGCACCGTGTTGATATCGGTCAGGTAATCGTACACATTGCTCTTCGTGAGCAGAACCGGAGCGGCAGTCGTGCCAAGATTAAAACCGGCAGTATCCGCACCAGCGGTTGCACCTCCGTTACTCGCGTGTACCTGCGAGTAAATCGAACCCAGAACTTGGGTGTCGATGGCGATCTTCATCTGCTCGGCCGCATCCTTCGCCCACTCATCCAAGAGATCCAAATCGGACTGGTACTTGTCAATCGAGTCGATGCCGATAAAGAACTTCTTCGCCTTGTCAATGACCAGATCGACATTGGCACTTTCAGGATATTCAGGAGACGTAACTTCGCCCTTTGTATAATCGCTGACAGTGATGGTGGGAATAGTGCGGATATGAACTATATCACCATGTTTCTTAATCTCACCTTCCCAGTCATGATTAGAGATTTCCCCGAACACGGAACTCTTGTAAAACTTGTAGTCCAGTTTCGTGGACCACACCTCGGGGATAAACGTCCCCGAATAAGCCGGATGACCCGGTGCATTTTCAACAGCCATTGTGCGTACCTCATTGGGCACGCATCTTTATTTACCGGACACGACCTTCCATATAGGCTTTCGAGACATCGTTCAGTAAAGCGTCCAGCTCTTGCTCCCTGCCGCGATATTTCTTACCCACCTTGGCGTCGCGCATAATCTGATCTACTTCAGATTTGGCATAGATGCGTGCGGTTGGTAGTGGTACCCCCTGTCCCTTAACCCCGGACGGAACGACTTGTTCGCGCAGGTCAGGAACTTTGGGGATATTCTTGTTCTGGTAGGTAGTCAGAATCGCTTTCACACGGTTCGCATCAAGCCTGTTCGCAGCATTGTCCATCAATTCCTTGAACGTCAGACCTGTAATCGGTTCAACGCCAGCCTCGAACGTCATGTATCCAGGACTGTTGTAGACCTTTTCCCAGTCGGGGATGTCTTTGTCCAGAATTTCCATGAATCGTTGTTTGGCATTCGCTGTAGTAGATTCCGTAAACGCCTGTTGTGCATGAGCAACTTTTGCAAGTGCTTCGGCCAACGGAGCGGTAGCTTCTGCTACCCGTCTTTCGACGGCGCTTTCTACTGCCATACGAATAGGAGAGATTGCATCTTCGCCAAAATCTTCCCCGAGAGAAGCGAGTTCATCCGGCTTGGTCGTCTTCGATGCGAGTTCTTCGCGCAATCGAGCGTTCTCCGCCTGAAACCTTGCGTTCTCAACTTGGGTCTGCTTGGCTAATTCCGATGTATCGCGGACTTCCTTGTTGTACTTGCCCTGCAATACAAGGTATTGCTGGCGAAAATCCATCGATCTCGGTTCTGCTGGAATTTCCGGTTTTACCTCTTCCTTTACTTCAGGAGGGGCTTCTTCAACTACCGGTTCTGGTAGTGTTACCGGCTGAATTGCAGGTTCCGGGGTCTTCTCCGTACTCTGTTTCAGTTTTTCCATTGCTGCATCGTGGGCTTTCTGTAAACGTGTGCTGGTCTTCATATCTACCTTTGAGCCGACTTTACGGTCTTCATTTTCCGAGCCTTTCGGTATTCGGGGACCCCGGAGCCGTCAGGTATTCCGGGCATAAAAAAACCCGCCGCAGCGGGTAACTCCTGATAGCAATGCTATCTGGAAATTTCGATATACTCTGTATCTGTGACATTCAGTCCTTGGTGTTTCGCCCAAGAGATTATATCCGCTTTTGCCTGCGGCTTGGCCTTTACCTTCAAGGTCTCGCCGTCTAGTAAGTTCTCAACTTCTCTCTTGACGAAGTATACCGGACTGGTGCATCCGCACAGACTTAAAATGTTCAATTCTCTCATTTAGAAAGACGTTCTTTTTACTTCACGTATCTTCTGTTTGTCGGCTGAGTCTATCAATTCGATGATCTCCGACAACTCTTGAGACCTTCCCTGTACCCAATGTCCCTTCGTCCCATCGCCGATACGGTTCTGATGATCGTACACGTCCAGACGACGGGTCAGAAACTCCCTCACAATCCGATACTCGGTACTGACGGAAAGTTTGGCAAATGCCTGTCGTTCGATTTCGTTCATTTACCGAAAAAATTCCGCACGATAAAAATCGCAATTTTGTCGATCGCAATAAGCGCATAGCTTAATACTTTAAATATCGCAAAGAATATGTTCACTGCGCCCTCATAAGATTAGCCTGCCCGCCGGCTTTGTTACCAGACGCATCCAGATTCTCGGGCGCGGGAGTCTGCCCAGGAATCAATGTCTGCACCGGTGCTTGAGGCATGGGATTATCAGGGAAAATCTTATCTACGGGAAGATCCTGCGCATCTGCGACACCCTTCAGAAGTTCCTTACGGCCTGAAGGACCCATCAAAGCGTAATCAACGGGATTGTTCGTCGCCGTAGCAAACTCCATCCTGCGAATGGCGGCCTGCTGCTTAATCGCAAGCGCGCTGGTTCCGATAGCGTATGCCTTGATATCTCCCTTCACCGACTCATCCGGGTGATACTGCATGTTATGGTCTATCGCCATGTCCAGAATCGGTTGAATAATACCATCGTCAAGACTACGGACCACGCCCATCACACCTCTGGAGCTGGCCTTCATCAACATATCCAACCCGGAAGCCGTACTTCCGGCTCCGCCTACGTTGGCGGTATTCCCCTGTTGATATGCCGGGATATTGGAATGCTCGTCTGCAAGGAGTGAGAACTTATCATATACACGAATAAGGCTCTCGGAATTGTTCGGAATATTGTGAAACTTGATCGCCGAACCTTCAGCCATCTGTTTATTCGTGGATGGAATCATCAACCAAGGCGTGATCAGCCCGCTATAGGTCGGGCATCTATCCGCATCGTATTCCCCCATTGGGCCGGACGACAACCCCATGTTATTCTGGATCGCTCTGGCGGCGGCGTTACACATCGTCTGGTCATCTTCGATATTTTCAGGAAGACTTCTACCCCAGAACGCGCCAGGAATGGTCTGGAAGCACGCTTTTCCGTATGGCCTGCGTCCCAACGGATCAGGATTGATGACCGCACGAAAGACGATATCCGAGACCATCCATGCATTGACCTCATATTCCATCTCAGGATCGAGATTCTTCGACATCCCCCAGTCTATCAACTTCGACCCTGGGACAGAGCCCCACATTTCGACGGCAGATATGGTTTCCGTATCGAAACCTACCGCAAACTGACGATTTTCGCCCTCCGCTCTCGCGGAATCCGTAGTCATCCATTCGTGGAAGCCCTTGTCCGAGTAACGCCGGAGGACTTCGCGGATTGCTTCGTCTTTATAACCAGGCACGCCGAGCATTTCCGTGAAATCACGTCTTGTCAGCTTATGTTTTTCGATGAAATTACCCGAATTACAATCTTCCGCATCTGGATCGGGGAAAATGTCATACGGTGATACTCTGACCCATTCTTTCACGATCTCAGTGACGACTTTAGGTTCATATCCTGTCGGCCCCTGTACCCACTTCCTGACCTTCTTGTTCTTAAGGACAGGTCCTTTCATGACCGCCGCATTAAATGTCACGAAATCGTCTACTACCTCAACCAGTGCTTTATAGAAAGCACCTTCACGGAACTGATCTTCGATCAATTCTTCCATCTTCTCGGCAGTAGATTCAGCTTCATCGTCCAATGCCTGAGCAAGATGCTTCGCCATCAGGGTTTTGGCGGCTTTCAGGATACCGTTGATAGCGACAATATCAACAGGTTGCCCTGTCTGCGACTCCATCGACAACGCCTGTTGAATCGCCATCTGCCGGACACGCTCTTCTGCGGCTGCAACGATATCCTGCGGCAGATCAGGTAATGGAGTCGGAACAACCTCGAAGGGCTTCCCACCACCGGATGGAAGCAGGATATCGAGAATCCATGCCTTCGTATCCGAACATTTCTTCGCGGTTATCCCAAGGTACGCCTCCGATCCTCCGGCAGACTGGATCGCAGTCAGCAATGTAGGGTCGTATATGCAATTCCTCTGGCGGGAGGATTTTTCGAGCTTCGTGTCTATATCGAGTTTGGCGCGTTTATTTCTTTCCCAAACGCTCCTGACGTGAGCCGACAACGCAGTAATGACCGGTTTCATTGCGTCCTGCTTTTCTTTCGCAGACGCTTTTTCCGCTCTCTCCATCTCCGCGTTAGAGACGAATTTAGTCAGGCCACGGCTTTTAATCATCAGTTCATCGCCCTGGATACAGCGGTTTCCACGATATCGTAAGTCCGCTTGTGTCTGTGCGACAGGATGTCGTTAGTCAACTGAACAAGCCCTCTCTCAAGATAACCACGAGTTACCAACCTCGCGTCTACTACAATAGATGCTTGAATAGAGTCATCGGTAATTACCGAGAACCGGATCAGGCCGATTGTTTTCTTGTTATATTCAACGTTCACCGTCCCCAATCTTTCCAGCGCAGACGAAACCGCAGACACCAAGTCGTCACATTCATGGTTTCTAGTAAGAATATACGGTTCATTCATAAAAGATCTCTCTTAACCCATTCCAGCATATACAGTTCATTCGGCTTTCTAAGCCCGGCACGAATCGTCCTGTACCTGGTGCCGTTATCGAAAATCACCAGAACGGACTTAGCATCACCAATTTCTTTGATCGCCTCTTCCAAAGCATCTTTAGGAGACCAGTGGTTATTATTGTCAGACTTATCCACTAAGCGAAAAGTGTTGGTTATATCTAAGCGAACAGTGTTAGTCATATCAGTCTCAAATTACGTGTTATTTAAATGCCGCCCATCCTACTGTCTTTACCTGTTGGACAGAGGCAGGCACGACCATCGGGAGGATTTTTCTCACGTGCCCGGCAATAGCCCTCGCCATCACACGGTCATCATTCTGGCCGTCGATAGCACCGAGCTTCCCATCTTCGTGTTGCTTAAACACCAGCATCTCTCTCAACGTATCCTTGCCGTTCAGCCCATGGGTGCCCTCATCCAATTCCTTGACCAGCTCCTGAATAATCATGGATTTGTTCTTGGAAGAAGTCACCCAGCCATACCGCTTTCTAGGTCTTAGCGGGGGTTCGGATACCGTCTCGACGTACATCTTCTTGTACCCGATCCTCTCAAGTCTGGTGACTGTCAGCAGCCCATTGTTGTTTCTTTCCGGGACAAGCCAAGCCCCGTTATATCTCTTTCCCAATGCGGCCAGGACATCGCCGAAGGACTCAGGGTGAATCTTTCCATGCCACTGGGCTACCTGTTCCCCGGTGACTTGATCCACCACATCCGCTACGGAGAAGTCGCCATGGACCAGCCCTTCCGCCACGTCAGCCCCGATCACATAACTACCGCCGCCAGGTTCTTTCCAGACCCGTAATGGTCCTTCAGGGTCGGATTTCCACTGGTGGGAACCGGGTATTACGTCGTATCTGGCAACCGGAGCAGGCGCCGCATCTATCAACGCCAGCAGTTTAGCAGTATCGAATACCCCTCTCCCGGACGAGACAAATGCTTCCTGCGGAGTAGCCGGGTATTCCTGTTTGAAAAACTGCTCTTTCGTAAATCCAATCGGGGGGACCAGACTTTCTATCTTTCTACGTCTCCACTCAATCTGGAACAGATCGACATTCTTTCCAGACAGGTCTTTCTGACTGAGCAACCACGTTTCATACTCATCCGGGTCTTTAGCCGGTTCCTGCTCTCTGTACCCATCATGGTAGAAGTACGGGATAAAGATACAGATATACTCCTTGCCCTTCGCGGCATATACCCCGTTCTCGAACGTAGCCCCATCGGCATTAACGATCTCCATCCACTTCTCGTAGAAAATAGGATCAAGACCGTTCGCGGTCGTCTCCCAGATAACCTCTGTCCCCATCTTGGCCGGGTACTCGCTGGGGACGGACTCCAATAGACCGCCCAAGATCGCTGCCCCGCCCTCTCCCCAGTGAGAGACCTCCGAAGCGTGGACATAGTGGAGCGTATACGACCGTCCACCCGCCCTCTGAGAACCGGCCGTCTGTACGATGTACTGGGATTTCAGCCCTTTACCATCGTCCGTATCGAATACCAGTTCCTTCGCATTCGAGAACCGCGTCGCCGGCCTGAATAGCTGTGGGCATCTCTCGTGGAACAACTTACCCATCACAAACAATCTGGACGCCGCCTTATCCTCATGGGCAACGATCATAGCCGTCTTCCCAAGTTCCTGAGACGTTCTCCAGTAAAACCTTCCCTCAATATAGGTAGACACACCGGGCTGACGGCACTTCAAAACCAGGGCTCGGACATATCCCTGTCTCTTCAACTGTCCCTCGATGGCGTCATGCAGCATCTTCTGCGACTGGTTCAGCCTAAACGGTATCACCGCCCCGGTCTTGGGACTGATATGCAGAATCTCCTCTTCCAGATAGAACAGAAAGTCACTCGCCAGCTTGCGCGAGTACTCGTCTACCGTCATGTCAGACATTGGTGTACGTACCTCGGTACATGGAAATTTTTGGTCGCTGCAATCGACTTCTGGGTTTTTTCAGATTTGACCGTAAAAAGACGGTGGGGGGGTATATGACTGGAGATTGACTGGAGATTGGAGGGTGTTCCAATATCACAGCTCACCCCCTAAACCCTCTCCCCAGCAGACGGGTACCCGGTCTCCCCACTGTTACCTTTCGTAACACATTCCGGCCAGCGTTCGCGCCCCGGTCGCTGGTCTGGATCGTCGGGGGCGTAACCTCCGCAACGCCGGGCTAGGCGGATCGCCGGGCGATAGGTAGGACTGGCTACGATCTCGCCCACGCATTGCCCGCGCGAGAGGTTGCGGCACTCGGGACAGCCCCGCCGGTCGTCCGGAATCATTTTTGCCCGGTGCTAGGGTAGCGGGGCGCTCCACTACGTCGCTCCTGGGGCATACTGCGCGGTCGGTTTCCTACGCTAAACACGGCTTGCATGCCCATCCGTGGAAACCGTGGGCACAGACGACGCCGACCAGCTCGCCGGTGTACTCGCCGCGTACCAGCGTGGGCGACCGGCGGGCGATCATCACCAGGCCGGCGACCGGTTCGCCCCGGCCGTGACCGTCGAACATCGACAGGCATGTAGGCTTTCATGTACTCGCGCTTCTCGGCCTTAGTCTTCGGCATTTTTCGAATCTCCTTCAGTGAATTCGCCCACCAGCGGGATGGGCAGATCGGTCGGCCTGACCTCGCGCAGGGCCAAATATTCCTCAACCGCGAGGCCGAGGTTACGGGCTCGAACACGGTCTTCCAGGCTGACAGTAGTTGCCTCTACCTGTGCTTTGATCTCGCTCAAGTCAGGCAGTACCTTACGTAACAGCCTGAAATACCCGTCTAATTTCACTTTGACGGTATCGATTTCGTCTTTCGAGTAGGACGGGCGGGCCAATATCTGGTGGATTAGCCGCAGGTACTCACTTCCTTTCAACTCGGCTCGCAGCGCTTCCATCCGATTTGCCATATGCTGCCGGCCTAAAACAGTATTGGGCACTCGTGGTTTGCTACCTACTGGCCTACCTGCCTTTTTTACTAAAGCGTTACTTTTCGTAACAGTTTCTGTATCGTCCACTTGGTATATTAACCGGTTTAAATGTTTGAACGCGTTTACGGGTTATTGCCAGGCGCCTTCTGGCGGCCTTTGGCTAGGGTATTTGGCTGTACCGTCCTGCCTTCCTATAGTGTTACCTTTCGTAACACTCTTGATGTTTTGCCCGGTTTGAACGTGTTTTCGGTCTACCAGCGCGGGGGTCCAGGATTACGGTGTCGCGCGAGGAAACATACAGGTTATGTAATCACTAACTTAGTGCTTCTTCGGCCATCGGCGGTCCCGGCTGCGCGGACACGATCCTCGCCGACCGCACCAGATGCCCGCAGTGGCGTTTTCCGGCCCTACCCCTGCCCTTGGTATCCAGCCCTACCGTTCGTCAGGGTTTTGATACCGTTCATCGGATGGGGCTTGCGGTACGGACGGGAAACGTATATATATAGTCCCGTATCGACAAATTAAATTCATGGGATCAACGATCCCACCGACACCAGCCGGTAGCCTGGTGAGGGGTTTAAAATGAGGTCCATCAAATTCGCGTTCATTCAATCTGGTCACTGTGTTTTCGGCACTGGCTACACCGAACAGAAGGCAATTTCCGACGCTCGTAAATGGCTCGAATCCCCGGATGGAGTGCAGGGCGGCATGACGCTGCGCGAGGTGCGCGAGCTGGTGTCAACTGACCTTGTTGATGGCGGGTTCCGTGTGATTAGCTCTAATGATGAGGAATTCGATTCCTACATGAAAAATCAAGGCGGTTTCGTGAAACGTGGCCGTGGCTGGTACAACGAATGAGCAATTTTGCATCCCTGCTACGTCGTGCCGACACGCTACGGCGTGTTGAGCCTGGTATTTGATGCCGTTCGTCGGATGGGGCTTGCGGTACGTACGGGATTAGTCCATATTCGATTTCCAGTATTCCGCGCCGGGCGGTATCCCGGCAAATGGAGCTAGGACCATGCTGCTGAAACGTTACAAAGTGCAAGTGGTTGAACCTACGGTTAGGGCGGTCTTGATTGATTCAGGCCGGCCCACTTATTGGCTGATAACGGCCAACGATCTCCCGGGCGCTTGGCGGAAATTCACCAAACAGCACTTTGGTGTCCTTTTGCCTACCCCGTGTGACTACGACATCACATTTCACGATACAAGATCAGTCTAGGCGGGATCCTGCCCCGAGCCGGGCGGCTTCCCGGCA
>ERZ1292623.3774-Hain-H51-01um-R1-3774-length-12765-cov-3_pt1 | contig 12765 bp, 12 predicted proteins | sample MGYA00564398_ERZ1292623 | MGnify/ENA primary metagenome ERZ1292623 (study PRJEB36523, sample SAMEA6512633) | groundwater metagenome | collected 2019-01-07 | study: AquaDiva: Metagenomics assemblies of 32 groundwater samples | reverse complement strand
ATACCTTCATCGAAAACTGTTCCATCAAATGGACTAAAGTTTCTTACAGCCCAGTCTGCTGTTTGGTAACCCATATATAGTCCGCCACCCAATAGACCTATTTTTCCAGCTAATCTTGCCGAAGTTTCAATAGCGCCTCGCGGCCGGACACCAAGATTTAATCCTAATAAATTTCTTAAGTTAATAGATCCAGGTGCACCTGATTTTCCTAATTGTGATATTTCGGGTAACCATTCAAATGGTTTAGCAAATAAACGATTAAATCTTTGTATAGCTTCAGTAGCTAATCCACCAGTTTGTCTATATGCGTGCTGAGTGGCTGAGTGGCCACCGATAAAATGTAATGGAGCTTGAAGTGTTTCACCTCCAACAGTTTGTAGCGGAGACACTCTGGCAAATGAAGACATTGCCGCTAGTTCGTGTCGAGCGGTCGGCTGTATACCGGGTACAGCACCAAGAGATCGGTAGTAACTTTCTGTTAATCTGTTGGCGACACTATCAGCGACTATTTTTGGTTTGCCGGTAATTTCATCAAGTTGTCCTGCAATTGCATGTCCTGTAACTGGATCAAAGAATGGTGTTGGCGAACGCATAACTGCTGCATGTTCAAGAATAGTTTGTCCAGCAGTTCGATCTAATGTAGCCAGGTGTAAAGAACCACTAATTTTTCCACCTTTAAAATACAGACCATGAGAACGAATAGTAGCTGATGTGATATTTGGATCTTTGATAAGGTTTTCGGAAAGAAAGTCTATCCATCTATTTCCAGCAGTAGTATTTGACATCTTAGTTAGTGCTTCTGGTGATATATAGATATCACGCATTGATTGACTACTGAATTGTCCAAATAGATTAGATAATTGAAATGTGCGCAGTACACCATATGGAGAGAAATCTTCTGCAGCGCGAATGGCAGAAAGATATTTATCCCATACTCTACCAGTAGAAGTAGGTATAAAACCCGATGCAAATAAACCAGTTGCTCCAGCTGTAGCTAAAGCCATTCTGGAGAATTGATTAGTATTAGAGTGAATTGGTTGTGTCTCTTCGGAACTCCAGACACTCGGAGAGTTTTCTCTACGCCAGGAGGGTAATGCGGCTTGGTAATCTAAAGTCAATAATCATCTTATCCCTTATTAACTTTTTGTTCTTTTGCTTTCTTCGTTACGAAGTTCTTTGCAAATTCCAACATCTCTTGTTTAGCTCGATTAACATCTTTCTTGTCATGGGCACTAACTGCTAAATCATCGGTTTCTTTCATCGCTTGTCGTTCCCAGTCAACTGTCTTGCCTCTTTCAAATACCGTTTCTCCTGGTTTTTGTGTTCGCAATACGGGTTGTTTTATCGTAGTCTTATTATCTTTTGGATCTAATAATTGCATTGGTTCAGTTAAAATGCCCGCGTCCAATAACATTCGTTCTGCAATTACAAATCTATTTACCAGGTTTTGCCAATCCATATCAAACAGATCATCTGGCGTATAGCCTGGGAATGCCCTACATATTATCATGATCATTTGCTTAGTCACATCAGATGCTTGTATACGCTCTGTGTCTAGATGTTGTTGTAATAGCTCTATAGATTGCGGCCCAGATACACTATAAACTGCATCAGCAATTGAAGACACAATCCCCGCGTTAATATGTGGGTACATATCTTTTAGATAAAGCGGAGAGGCTAGGCAAGATAAGAATATCTCATCTTGTAGATGAACTAATAAATGTGGGTTTAATGCAAGTAGATTCTCTACTCGTTTAAAAGACTCTAGTGTAAGTAGATGTACTCTAACTTCACCTATTGCTAGGTCAAGTTTATAGATTGATCTTGTGTCGCACTTGAGGTTGAGTTGCATGTCATACTAAAGTTTTTGTACAAGACTCAGAGCTAATGCAGGAGGAATAAAGTTAGAATGCTGCATCACTTGTTCATTCAGGGTTGTGACAGTGCCCGCTTTATTCGCCAAATTAGATGCTCCAGCCAAAGCTGGAAAGAGAACACATGTGGAAACAACCATCTCTTCAAATTTGAGTTCATCCATTCCCTCGCTGTTTGCGGCTGCCGCTCGAAGTTCTTTCCATTCATTACGTTTTAATGGTCTAAAAATATATAGTTCTTCTTCCGAAAAACCAGACACAAATACTTCTCCGTATTCTTGTTTCCAGGCATCAATCTGTAATGGTGAAGGGGCGCCTTCTAGTGAATTAAGTAATTGACGTAATGGGGGTAATTTAACTCCAGGCTCTACTTGTTCTTTTTCGGTATCAGACATTGATTACTCCTTTTATTGACCTCGCACGTCTTGGTATGAATATTATTATATAAGTTCTCGGGCTATAAAGCTATATGTTTCAGCAATAGGATTATCTGAACTATCAACTGATTGCGAACTACCAAGTATATGTATGTTCTTTATTTTCTTGTTGGTAAAACTAGTACTTCTTGCAGCAGAACTAGAATCAATACTACCAACTCTGAAACCATATGTTACATTAATATCGAAACCACTATCAAAATCATCTGCCCGTTTGATAATTGGATCATCTTGTAAATCACTATGAGTTCCTTCTGTTGAATCTCCCCATAGTATATTTTTTAGTTCCTGCGAGGTGTCACTGAATGAATCTACGGTTTTTGCTAATTGAGAAATCAAACCAGTTTGTTGAAAGTCTACTTTGAGAGCATTTTCTGCTGCTTGTTTAGCAAGCCCGATAAGCATACGAGTTCTTGATAAGTTGTCTTGAAAACCTTTTTGAATAATTGTATTGGCTAATTTAGAAGCATCTGTCTGTTCTGCTTCAGTGCTCGTAGGTTGAGACAATATTTTCCATAATCTTTTATTGTCTTCGTCAGAAGAAGGGCTATGACCAAGTGCTCGCGCGAGAATTGCGAATAGATAACCATTATCTATGAAATTAACTGTAAACTGACCTTGTACAAGTACATTGCCTCGTATTACTGCATCAAATAGTTGTGATGCATATCCATAGACTGGTTGTTTAGATTGTTGTAGATTCCAAGCTATACTTTCTACTTCATCGACTAATACATCGCCGATATATATAGAAGCTTGGCTTCCAGTGAAATACTCTACATCATAAATACGGCCGGCCATTTATGAACCTACTAAGATATTATTATCAAATGAAGAAGCTCGTTGTAAATAGCCCTGTATATTGGGTTGTTTTAGTAATTGTCTTCCAGTGAGTCCTGCACCGCGCGAAGCCAATTCTCCTTGAAAATCTAATCGCTTAGTATCTCCAAATCTACGCATTGGATCCATGTCGCGCGCTACCCATTGGAATACATTCTCTAATAGCATATCTTCTATAGAGATAGTATGGCCATCATTAATAAATTCAAGACCATATATTACCTCAATAGACTGATCGCCCATTTCATTAGCAAATTCTATCTGAATATCAATTGGCGGTAATTGATCAGACAAAGCAGTTGAACTATTAGCGAGTAAATCTATATCATTATTTGCAGATCCAGCTAATAGTAATTTAGATAATACGTGTTCATCAAATATGGTAAATACCATAGAACCAGCAATCGAACGGGATCCTCTACAAAAACCCTTGGCATATGTCGCGCCCAATGCTCTAACTGGAACCTTAGATCTAAATGAAGATATAGATATTGTTTGTAGTTCTTCGAGAAGAATAGTAGAGAAAGATTGTGCGCTAGCTAGATTATTTAATCTGTCAAGTTCATTATTTACTATTCTTAATTCACCATTCAATTGACCAGGATCTGACGCACTGCGTAATTGAAACGGAACATTTGGACTTGTTGCTAGTAGATTATTTTCTATATTTAGTTTTTCTTCATTCCACTTTGCTATTTCGTCTTTAATTAACTTGCCGCCATCATATAGTCTTGCAACTACACGTACATCTACTCCACTATAAGATGGTTTTCCAAGAATAGAATTACGGTATCTTTCTTGAGAATCAAGAGCCATAGAAATGAGTATGGATTGATACTAGTAATATGTCAAATACTACTAGTATCTTCTCCGGTTAATTGATTAGGTTGGTAATAGATGATTTTCTTTAGTCATTATCCATGGTAATACCATACGTGCAACATATGTATATTGCATTTCTGATACAACGTCATCGATACTAACACCATAGCCTTCATTGAGTAAGTCTAGCCCAATGACACGCATTACCGCTACTGCGCCATACTCATTAGCCCCAACAAGAGTTACGTCGAATGGAGGAATTTGATCTGCATACCATGGTCTTGATGCAACTTGACCAAAGTTTGCACTACCAGCTAAACTAGTAGAAAGTGCGCTAGTTGCCCCAGCAATGCTATCATCAGCTCCAGCACTATCGATAGAAGTAGCCCACGAAGGACCTTGTTCATTATCGTCAGCAGAAAATTTTACTGCTTCTGTGTCTGTCCCACCTATTTTTGCGATTTCATAAAGCATTGCATTTCTATCAAACATGATAAAAATTAATGAACCAGCAATACCTCGCTTACCTCGCGAAAATGCACGAGGATCTGCGCGACCCATCGTATAGATGGGAGCCTTTTCTCTAGTAATGGCATAACTAATTGCTTGTAATTCGCCAACTTCTGTACTACCGAATGTTGCGCGAATATCTACGCCTGAGAATGAATTCATCTTTCGAAGAAGATCATTTGAGGGCGCAAGTGAACCTGCTGCCATATATTTTCCTCCCTTCTAATTTACTATTGAATTATAGTGCTGCTAGTGATGTTATAACAGTAATCTGTCGTAATTCAAATGCTGGAACTAGTTCTAGACTTACCGTTGCATCACCCTGGAACTCTTGCTGAGGTGTTGCTGTAACTGATACAGCGTGACGCTTTAATAGGCCGAGACTCTTTAGATCGTTGAGTCTACGTTCTAATGCGGTTTCTAGTGCTGCTCTTGCACTTGCTGTTCCAGCTTCACCAATAAATGGATCTGCTTCTTCTCTAACTGCATCCAATACTGTCTTCACAATACGGAATGTGGTAAGTCTCTGATAATCACTATCAGGACGTGCTGCAGTTGGAGCATCTGTTACGACATTACCCTTGGTCTTAGTACGGAATGTTACATAGCGTTGACCAGTTAGATCATTAAGTCGTAGGTTGTTCAGTACATATGGAAGACCACTGACACTAATTACCTTATTTGTTGGTGCACTTTGCGCATCGAGATTTGCAAAGAAACCAGCATAGGTAGCGGCGCCACTTGCAATATATGCAGTTGAACGCCAACTATTACTTAATGCAGGATATGTTGCAACTACAGAAAGATACTTACCTATATCTACTAGGTGATCATTTGCATCTTTCTTTTGAGTACCGTCAAGATACCCGTTCTTTGTTGCAATAAATCCACCATCTGCTAATCCTGCCACACTCTTTACGGTGTGACTTGGAAGACCAGTAGAACCATTACCTAATCTACCTGACATAAACTTATTGCCCAATAGACCAGTACCATTCTTGGTAATAACTATGTCGCCCGCAGTATTAGTAGTGACAGTTGGTAAAGTACCAACCCACTGATTTAACTGCGTACCTGCTGCACCTGTTGGTGGTAGTACTCCAATAACACCAGTCATAGCTACATTGTTTTCTGTTGAATCAAAACAGAAATTAGCTAATTGATATGCAAAGTTAACTTCATGGAAATCTGCTGCAGTTAATGTTTTACCATTTACATCATGTGCGCTACTAGCCGAACCAACAGAAGGATAAATTTCTGCAATACCATCTCTATCGGTATCCCACCAGAAGTATGCTTTACCATTAAAATCTTGTACAAATAGCTTGCCAAGATAGTCTTTAGTGCCGCCCGCTGTTGGATACGCAGTTAATGTATCAAGACCTTTACTAGTAATTTCTGCTGTGGTTAGATCTTGAAGATTCTTATCATCTAGATAAACATTCATTGGAACAACGCAATCCATATCTTCGTTCTCTAGATTTAGATATGCATTATATAATGCTTCGTATGTTTCCATGCGAGACAGAGATAAGCCATCATTACCATTGGTTAGGGTTACACCAGCCACTGAGACTTCTGACATAAGTTGTGGCGCGGTAACACTAGTGCCGATTTTTACGCCTGACCCAGCGGTACCGGTAACAAATACAACTCCTAGATCATATGTTTCGGTTACGCCTTGTGCTGGATCATCTGGTTTATTGTCATAAACAACATCAAATGTTGCACCAGAATCTGGTGATGTAAATACACGTAATCGATCATTGAGTATAGGTTCGTAAAGAAGATAAATACCACTTGCTACTGTTCTATCTTTTTCATCTGTCTCAATAGTATAACCAGCTTGACTACTACTATTGCCTACGCCAGCTAATGAAGCTGATTTAGCCCCAATACGATATAATTTAATTGCATCTGTAGCATCACCTGCATTTGCCGCGACTTCATACATACCTCGTACTACTGTTCCATCTAGACCAAAGACACCTTTGGCAAGATTAGGATCTTTGCCTCGTAGTGAATAAACTGTATCCGAAGTTCCTTGACTTGCTGTGCCTAATACCATAATTACTGGTAAATTAGATGTTACAGGGAATACAATTCCACCATCCTGTAAATCCGGCGCAACGTTCGGTAAGTTATCAAATGTTTCAAAAACTGCCATATATCCTCCTCTTTATTCCTTATTCGCTTTGTATTTTACTAAAATCTTTCGAATAATAGTTTCTTTCGCAGTTGTGATGTCTTCAGTTTTTACAAAGTAATTAAGAGGACGGCCGTATAATTTCTGTCCTTTGTCGTCTCGGATCGAAATATCTTCGTCACGTCCTATAAAAAGTACTTTGCCAACACCACTCATTGCGAAAAACCAACTATATTCTAACATCAGACTTTCAAACCACAAGGCTCTTGCATTTGCAGTTTTATTTGTCTTAGCCCACATTGTAAATCGAACTACGTTATCATGCAAATATCCATAAACAAATATTTTATGTTGTGGACTCTCTGGATCATCGCGAATTTCCCTAAGTATTGGACGTAGATTTTTAATCTTTCCTTCAAATGGAGCACCTCGCGAAAATGCACCGGGCTCTCTACGTACAAGACTAAATGTTATTGTTTCAGTTTTTATGTCAGAGTCAACATCCTCTTCTGTAAAATGTACTTTTCGATCTTCGATAATATTCTGAGATGCTTCTGCATGTTCTATTGCGTCTTTAACAAGACCATAGAATTCATTGAGACTTTTATGCAGTCGAGGTGTACGGGATAATCCAATACCACTCAATGGATCTTCAATTTTACCGCCCTCAATGAGATCGAAGACTACAGTTGGCGATTCTTCTGTCCATTCTTCGCCTAGAACATCTTTTTGTAAAACAGATCCAATACTCATTAGTATTTATTCCCTGGATGATTAAGATACTTTACATCTTCTTTAACTGCTTTTGCTTTCCAGTATTCAAGTCTACCGTAGTCTGAACGAAAATCTACAAGAGAATTCATACGATATACAGCAGATCTACGGGCTGGTAATACTACAGCACCCTCTATGTCTAGTTTTAATTCAATAATCTTATCGGCTACGGTGATCTCGGTATCATATGGTAAGTAGAATGCTACTAGAGGAAGTTTGTCCGTTCCAGGAGTTCTGAATTCCTCTTCAATGAAATCTTTTTGATCAGATAGAATGACTTTATAAAAACGCAATGCGGTTTCTGTCCATAAAAAACCTTCACCGTAGCAGATGCCACAGAAAGCATCTTTATCTGGTTCATTAGTTACGCGATCTACGCATACACATTTAACAAGCTTGCCAAGTTTGTCTCGTTGCATAGTGCGCAATAAACCATCTCTACCTTTTGCAATTTCAGGATAATTGCCATTAATGGTATTAATGAGTTCTTGTCGTAAATCTATTTCTGACTTAGATTTCTTCGCGGGATATGATTTAAAAGATTGGGTAGCTATTACCATTCAATACCACCTTTAGTAAAGAATGTTTTTTTGAATCTATATCCATTAGGTTGCGGTGCGAATGGGTTAGTTCTACGATTAACACCTATATTTACGGCAGGTATATTACCAGGAACCATGGTTCGTCCAAATGTGGGTCGATCTGGATCTTTAATACCTTTAATAAAATTACGTGGAACTTGTGGATTACCATGTGATTTTAATAAGGCTAATAGGTTTTGTTGACACATAACAGATCGCTGTATAGCGTCGCGCAGAGCTTCGGGTCTATATGTAACTGTTAGATCGCCAAGGCGTTTCATACTAAGACTGGTGCCTTCTAGTTGGTTAAGTAATAGAAACTCAGATACTCTACAAATAGTCCAATTTTTACGAATCATCTTAAAATGTGATTCATTTCCGGTTGTATCGCTTGAGAATGATTCAGCGGCAGTTTTGAATGTAAAGGCATTTGCTTCTAAGCTTGCGCGCAATATTTGTACATAAACAGTATCTTCTGGGACTTCAGAAATAAATGCACCAATATCGAGATCTATTTCTTTAGCAGAACAATATACTGGTTCTAATTTAGTTAAGAAATACCAAGATAAATCTGCACCAATTGGATCACCGTATACATCCGCAATACCAGATGATAATGTAACTGATATTTGCATATTGGTAGAAAGTGGTTTTGTTTGATTCCAAAGAATAGCCATGTTATTTAGTTGTTGTGCTGGATCTATTTCTAATCCGGCTGCCACGGGTATAAAAGCTGGACTTGACGGACCGGTAACTAATGTAGATGAGTGGAAATATCTAGTCTTGTATAGTTGTCCCGCAGTACCGGTTGTATCTATATATTGATATAGACTATCTTGATTGGATAGATTTATTCTTGTAGCAGAAGTGGTAATTTCAACAAAGGTGTCTGTTGCGGAAGATGCTCGAAGAATCTGTATTTGATTAAAATATAGCAATACATCAGCTAATTTATCACCAACACTTATGTTAATTGTAACTGACATATTTATACTAATTTAATACGTAAAATATTATTATCAACTACTAGATTCACTGGTACATTTTTAGTCGCAAGTAATTCTTCGTCACCATTTGCTGGTGAGGCAACAACAAGTACGCTATCTGAAATTACAGTGTTAGCATCTATAGTGTTATTGAAAGTAACTGTAATTTCTTTCAGGAATGGATCGACTTGTACTTTTCTATGCGCAGGCGTAAAACCGGTAACTGCAAAATCAATACCAGATGTTACGGCTTGAATTGCTGTGCCAATAACTGATGTTGCAGTTGCTGTAGGGACAGCAATAATAGAACCAGAGCCAGTTTGAAATGACCAACGAAATGTAGTTTCAAAAAATGTTGCTGTTTTTACAACTACGGTCCACTTATCACTCAGGTTATATTGTCCTTTGATAAAATCAATATATACACCCTGAGATAATTTGACTTGTTGATCTGTATCAACTAATACATTATCTGTTACCAATAATGGTGAACTATCTTTATACCACTTAAACCTAGCAACACCTTCTATGCCTGCCGTAGTTATCTCTATACGATAAGTATCAGTAGCACCACCAGTATATCCACCGCCAAAAGTAGCTTTACCATTACCTGTATTAGACCCACCAACTACTGTGTCAAATACAGTGCGACTTCGTACTCCGTCATCAAATGTACCTTCTTTACCAACAAGGTATACATTATATTTTGTATCTTGTCTTAATGTGGTTTCTGGAGTAAAAATAACTTTTGTACGAAATAGATTGCCCGCACCTGTAGTGTCTGTAGCTGATGATCCGCCAGTGTCTAAAAGATTAATTCTTTCGAATGATACAGCACCCTTGACTATATCTTTATAGCCAGATGTGTCGAATATATCACTATCATTAACTAAAGATAATGGATCATTTACATGAAGTAAAAGATCAGGACCAGACTGTATATGTTGCGATGGACCTTCGGCAAAAAAGTGACCAATTCCTAGTGATGTTTCATCCATCTCACGATCGAACAAGACCCATATTCGATCACCGAGAACTACGCCAGCTTCATTGTTAGATGGATGTATTAAATTAACAATGCTTTGCAAACTGGCCATATATTATCATTGCAGATAAGTTTTATGTGGCTACTGTAGTTATTTCTGGATCTTGTAAGTATACTTTAACATCTTCTCCAGTTTCACTCTCAAAGCCAACCACGTCTTTGAGTTCAATAGGCGTGGCATCTGCATCCTGTCGCTTTCTCTCGAATTCTTGCTCTATTCTAAATAGTTTATCTTTGATCAATTTAACTACAGTATTTCTATTTTTTCCACTAGCTTCAACATTTAATAGAGTACGCAACAATGATGTATTGTCAACCATTGCTAATTGTTGTTTAATCTGCATAGTACCGTTGGATAAGATGTGTTTCGCCTTATCTGTAAATGTAACTGGTTTACCAAATTCATCAACTTCGTTTTGCATTAATGATATAGATATAGATGGTTTTTCTACTGGTAATGATTGTTGTGCGAATTTAGTTGGCACAAGCGATGTTTCTCTTTGTCTTAAGGCGGCAAAAAGTTCATCTTTTTGAGGTGATAAGATTTCGTCCTTAAGTAACCCCATGACAACTCTGTATTTTTCTGATGTAGATAGTACCTGAAAATCTACATGAATTGGACCTGGTTCAGCATTATTAAGTGATAATCCTTCATGAGTATCATCCCAAGTCCCACCGCCTGCTCGTAAAATCCAAAAAGGGACCTTATTTCGATTAAGACTTAATTCCATATAACTCCTTTGTTTTTAATTAGAAATGAAAGAAAAAAATAGGTAACATACAGTTATTATACCATATGTTACCTATTTAATTTATTTATTACTCTTTAGAAAATATTTGCGACTGGATCAATATTCTTAAGAGCAGAAGTTGCAACATCAAGAGTAGTTTGTGCTGGCAATACAACTTCATTTGGTACGACGTGTACATTCTTAAACACGCAAATACCTTGTCCTTCATTTAGAATACCAATACCATAGCGTTCTTTGAACTTAAGTTTAGTTAAGTCAAAACGCTGATCTTCGTACTGTTCAACAGTAACGTCTTGATCCACTAATAGTACACCTAACTCATTACTATCAAACAGATAGACATCAGTTAGTTTACGATGTGGATCAAATGGCACAAGCGGACTTACCAATACCCGAACTGGGAATGGGAAGTAACTAGGTACATTTGGGGCACTATTCAATTGCTGTGATCTATCGAACACAGAAGTTGGTAGTTGTCCACCAGCACCTTCGCCTAGTTTTGCGTTATCAGGACCAGATACAACATTAGCACCTGTTCCTACGCCTAAGCCACCCTGTGATGCAGCCACCCATGGATTAAAGCGGTTCCGCGGATCTCCTGCCCAACCGGCAAAATATGATCCACCCCCACTATTGAGTGCAAAAGCCCGTAATACTGGATCTTTTACCCACATAGTCCATGCTAATGGATGTAACAGAATGGTATTTGGTGTAAACCCTTGTGTCATTACATGACCAAAACCATCGAACACATCATCAGCAGTTAGAGCACCATTTTGTGTACCATCTAATGATCTACCCGTACAAACACCCTTGAGTGATTGTTTAGGTGTCACGTTATCAAATACACGAGTACCCATCTTGCCGATGTAGTTGAAAATCTTCAACTCTTTATGACGTGCAAGAGCTCTACCTGCAGCTCGAACATGCATACCCACAACATCGAATTGAGAATATCGCACCATTTCTTCAGAAATACTACATGCAATACCCACTTTACCGATGTTTGCGGTTACAGTAGCTCCACCCATCTGCAACTTCTGATCGGGGAATTCGCCTAACTCTGGAATGTCAGCAGCAACCATTGCCCCAACAGCAGGGAAGGTGACAGTTTGCCCATAAGAATAATTAACTCTTTGGAGTAAACTGGTCCCGATAAGGAGAGGCTCTTGGGCTTCTCTTACTACATTACTTAGTACTTTTGGCATAAGGACTGGAGCATCAGGAGTAGCCATAGCATCGCGCATCATAGTTTGTGCATTGTTGCTTACTGGCTCACCTTCGGGCCAGAAACCATTGTGCCGCCACATATACTCAAATCGCTGAAAATCCTTAAGCGTTATAGTTCGTTCCATTTAACCTTTCTCCTACCTTATCTATTTATTAGATTGATGCGAACAACCGTATCAGCAGCACCTGCGTAATGCACGTTATCAGGTACTCCGCCAGTTGCAGTACCAGGCATCTGATCCATTTGACCAGCATAACCAGGTAGTGAACCAGCTGCATCAGTATTTAATGATGCATATGCAGTATTAACACGATCAAGTAAGCTTGCGCCTTTCATATTAATACGTTTTAACACTTGCCCGAGAGTATCCGCCACAGTTGGGGAACTATCGAGTGTAAAGTTTGAATTCTTATCAACCTTTACGAAATCACCAGGCTTCAAATTACCAACTGCTGATGCAAACTTGCTAACTGGGCCAGGAGCAGCAGCATAGTGGTAATACTGTAGAGATGCACTGGGTGGTCCAGCAGCCTTCTGTACAGTTAGAACACCTGTATCCAAATTAACACTCCAATAACCTTCTGCCACAACACCAGATACCGTAGATACTTGAACAGCAAACGCATCTTTATCTGTTCCACTAAATGTAAATGGTGTACGTGCAGTATTTGCTGCTACTGGAATATTAGCTAATGCAGTAAGTGTATGTACGCCGCTAGCAGACGAAGTATTTGCTAATACTGCCGCAGCTGCTAATTTAGCTGGTA
>ERZ1292623.3618-Hain-H51-01um-R1-3618-length-13106-cov-5_pt2 | contig 12767 bp, 15 predicted proteins | sample MGYA00564398_ERZ1292623 | MGnify/ENA primary metagenome ERZ1292623 (study PRJEB36523, sample SAMEA6512633) | groundwater metagenome | collected 2019-01-07 | study: AquaDiva: Metagenomics assemblies of 32 groundwater samples | reverse complement strand
AAAGCCGAGTACGTACCCAGACAGATAGTAGAAAAAGTAAAAGAGATTTTGACTTGAGGAAAATGATTATTTATCTTGGCTCCGATCACGCCGGATTTGCCCTCAAAGAGCACATTAAAGGTTTTCTCAAGAATCAGAATTTTACCGTGCGTGATGAGGGAGCGTTTAAAATGGATCCGGCCGATGATTATCCAGATTTTATCAAGGTGGTGGCCAAACAAGTCGGGAGTGATCCAGACAATTCACGGGGCATTATCTTTGGTGCCTCCGGCGAAGGAGAGGCAATAGCGGCCAACCGTTTCCCTGGTGTACGGGCTTGTGTTTACTATGGTGGCACGGAAGAAGTTATCACCCTGTCTCGCGTGCACAATAACGCTAATATTTTATCTATCGGCGCGCGCTTTGTAGATTGGGCGACGGCTGAACGGATTATCAAATTGTGGCTCAATATTGAATTTCCGGGTGAAGAACGCCACCTCCGCCGAATTAAAAAAATAGACAGCGAAAACAGAGAACTCGCTGATTTCTAGTTTTTTTCTTAACTCTTATGATCGAAATCATCCCCTCTATCATGGCCCACAGTTTTGAGGAAATTAAAGCCAAAATCACTCGGCTGGATGGGTTAGTGGGTTGGGTCCAATTGGATATTATGGACGGGCGGTTTGTAGTGCCGTCAACTTGGAATGTGGCCGAAGACTTGAAGAATATAGGCAGTGATATACGGATTGAAGCGCACTTAATGATGGAACATCCGGAAGAGGTAATTAAAGATTGGACAGAAGTGGCCGATCGGATTTTGGTCCATTATGAAGCCGCGAACGATTTGGCGGCCATAATCAGCGCCATTTCTTATACTCCCTGTAAGTTTGGCGTAGTTCTTAATTTGGAAACACCCGTGGATGTTCTTAATGATTATTCGCCAAATCTTGCCTATATTCAACTGATGAGTATTGCCGAAACGGGTTATGGAGGCAAAAAATTAGATGAAAAGGTTTACCAAAAAATTACCACTTTGAGGAATATTTGGCCCAATGTTAGAATTAGTGTTGATGGCGGAGTGAATTTAGATAATGCGCCGAAACTTATCGCGGCCGGGGTTGATCACTTAATCATCGGGTCAGCCATCTGGGAGAGTCACGATATCGAAGCCACCATAAAAAAATTTCAAAACCTCTCTACTTAGACACCTGGTGTCTAAGTGATATATAATATCTAGGTGCCTTACAGAAAAGAAGAGTTAATCAAAGGAGAACGTTATCATATCTACAATCGCGGGGTAGAGCAAAGAAGTATTTTTCAAGACAGACATGATTTGTTACGTTTTTTACAATGTCTGGAAGATTTTAATGAAATAGAACCATCCGGTGGCCTTTATATGCAGTCTTTCGAAAAAGATCTTCAACTTAGACACCAGGTGTCTAAGTTGGTTAATATTATATGCTACTGTTTGATTCCGAATCATTTTCATTTAATGTTGGAGCAAGTGGCGGAAAAGGGAATTGAGAAATTCATACACAGAGTTTGCAATGGTTACGCGAAATACTTTAATCATAAGTACCATCGCGTAGGGCCTTTATTCCAAGGTCCTTTTAAATCATCATTGATTGACGATAATGAATACTTATTAAGAATGAGCGTGTATATAAATCTGAATTATCGAGTTCATAGGTTGCCGCAAAATGCTTTATACCAAAGCAGTTGGGAACAATATCTTGGTAAGAGCAATAATTTGTGCGATAAAAAAATTATTACCAGCCAGTTCAAATCGTTGGGCGAGTATAACAATTTTGCGGAAGATATGTTACCTATCTTAGTAGAGCGTAAAGATGATCAGAAAGAGCTGGGGAATATATATTTTGAATAACTTAGACACCAGGTGTCTAAGTCAAAGTATCCACATCAAATGAATGAGATAATTAGTCTGACGTGATATTATAAACGATAATGTTTCTTAATGACGCCAAAATAAAATATCTAGAAGAGACAGCGAATAAGATTCGCAAGTCCATCATTGAGATGTTAATGGCGGCGCGGTCTGGGCACACCGCTGGGCCGCTGGATATGACGGATATTTTTACCGCTCTTTATTTTCATATCTTAAAGCACGATCCGAAGAATCCGGATTGGGATGAGCGCGATCGGCTGATTTTGTCCAATGGCCATATTTGCCCGGTACTTTACGCCACTATGGCGCAGGCCGGTTATTTTCCAGTTAGTGAGCTTAAAACTTTGCGTAAATATGGCAGTCGCTTGCAGGGGCATCCGCAAAGGGATTTATTGCCGGGATTGGAAACCAGCTCCGGTCCGCTCGGCTCCGGCCTGTCACAGGCGGTGGGGATGTGCTTAGCAGATAGAATGGATCACGGCCTATCCTCCGCCCGCTATTTTTACGTAGTGATGAGTGACGGAGAACTAGAATGCGGCCAAACCTGGGAGGCGGCCATGCTCGCGGGTAAAGAACAACTGCACAACCTAATTGCCATCGTGGATCGCAATAATATTCAGATAGATGGCTTTACCGAAGAGGTAATGCCGCTTGAACCGTTGCGCGCCAAATGGGAAGCTTGGAACTGGCACGTGATAGAAATTGACGGCCATAATTTTACAGAGATAGAAGCGGCGGTCGGGCAGGCTAAATCGGTTTTCAATCGGCCGACGGTGATTATTGCTCACACTATCGCCGGGAAAGGCGTGCCGCAATTTGAGAGAAAATTTGAGTGGCACGGCAAGCCCCCAACACCAAAAGAGGGAGTCACCGCATTAAAAGAATTGCGTTCTTTAGGTGGTAGAATTACCAGTGAACATGAGTAATTATTTAATAATTTGTTTTTGGTGTGGGGGCAAACCGCCTAATAAACGCGAGGCCGAAAAGGCACTCCAGGAGCTGCGGTCGTTTGGCGGACATATAAAACACGATGATGTCTAAAATCAATTCCGACCAAAAATTAAATCCTAAACTGTTTGAAATCAATGTGGAGCAAGTCTCTTTGCGCGAAGGTTTTGGCGAGGGTTTAGTGTTGGCGGCCGAGGATAATAAAAAAGTGGTGGCGCTATGTGCTGATTTGAAAGATTCCACCAAAATCACGGCTTTTGCGGAAAAATTTCCCGAGCGTTTTGTGGAACTGGGAGTGGCCGAACAAAACTTGGCTTCGGTGGCCTCAGGGCTCGCGGCCATGGGCAAAATTCCCTTTATGTCTTCCTACGCTATTTTTTCACCCGGCCGCAATTGGGAGCAAATTCGCACGACGATTTGTTTGAATAATGTGAATGTGAAAATTGTCGGCAGTCACGGTGGTCTATCTGTTGGGCCGGACGGCGCGTCGCACCAAGCGCTTGAGGATATTGCTTTAACCCGGGTCTTGCCGCGGATGACCGTCGTGGTACCTTGTGATGCCGTACAGGCGGCGCGGGCAACTTATTCCCTAGCCAAATTAAAAGGCCCGGCTTATCTGCGTTTGGCGCGCGAAAAAACACCAGTTATTACTACCACCAAAACGCCATTTGAAATTGGTAAGGCCGAAATATATATTGATTCCGACAAACCGGATGTAGCCATCATCGCTTGTGGCCCATTACTCTATAACGCTCTCCGGGCGGCGCAAAAATTGATTAAGGAGGGAATGGAAGTGATGGTAATAAATAATCACACGATTAAACCAATTGATGAAGCGACACTAATTAAAGCCGCCAAAAAAGCGCGCGCGATTGTGACGGTGGAAGAACACCAAAAAGCGGGCGGTCTGGGCAGTGTCGTGGCGGAAGTACTGGCGCAAAATTATCCCGTGCCGGTGGAATTTGTCGGCGTAGACGATCGCTTCGGCCAATCGGGTGAACCGCTGGAACTGATTGAGCACTATGGCTTAGGTGTGGACGATATTATAATGGCCGTGCGAAAAGTTCTGCAGAGGAAATATGATAGAAATTAAGCCTGGGCAAATTTGGAAACATTCTAAAAAGGGCGGAACATACAAAATTATCGCTCTAGCTAAACACAGTGAGACGCTGGAAGACATGGTAGTGTACGAAGCGCTGTATCATAATCCAACCGCCAAAATCTGGACACGTCCGCTTGCTAGTTGGCAGGAAATAGTGGAGATCAACGGCGAGCCGAAGCCGAGGTTTGGGTTAGTAGAAGATTAAAAAACCGGAGGACAGGCCTCCGGTTTTTTGATAATCTTAATTTATTTTTTGTGCTTTGTAATTCTCGGGCGCTTTAGCTAAATACTCATTTATCTTTTCTTTATTAAGCAATCCAGCCTGCGCGCCGACGGCTTGCACGACGGACATAGAATTGACTGGGCCCCAGGTCAGAGCTTCGGGCAGAGTTTTGCCCAGCGCTAAAGCGGCGACAACGGTGGAAGCGAAAGCGTCGCCAGCGCCGGTGCGATCCACGGGCGGCGCGGGATCGGGATAAATCGGCATTTGCCACAATTCACCGTTGGCGTAAGCATAAGCGCCATTATAGCCATCGGTAATTACCACCATCTTCGGACCCAATCGGTGCATTGCTTCAGCCAGCTTCAAAATATCTTCTTCCTCGGTTTTTGTAATATGCTGGGCTTCTTCTCTGTTGCAGAAAGAAATCTCAGTTTTAGCGTAAATGTCGGTTAATTTATCGGCACCGAAGCGGATCTGATAAGTGCCCGGTTGGAAAGCGAGTTTAATCTCCCGGTGGCTTTCTAGATAGCGGCCAATCTCATGATGAAAATCAAGCGAGTGTTCGCCCAAAGAACTTAAATAGAGCCATTTGGGGTTGCCAATGTCTGATAAATTGTATTTATATTCCTCATGTTTAATTAAAATCGTCCGATCATCTTTGTACCATAGAACGTAATGGTAGTTAGTTTTCTGTCCGTCATTAACCTTAATAAAATTAGTTGCCACACCGTCTTTCTTTAGAGAAGCCAGACAATCTTTTCCGTTTAAATCGTCACCGATATTTGTTACCAGTGCTACTTTTAAACCAAGACGGGTGGCGGCCACGGCGGCATTCGGACTATTGCCAACGGCTGGACAGATCGTCACTGATTCGTAGGGAATTTTATCGCCAAAGACCATAGACAATCGGCAGTGCTCATCATTCTCATCACAGTGGACCTCGGCCTCTTTGTCTTTGAGCCGGATAAAAGCATCTATCACGATATCGCCGATAGCGACTATATCTAAATCTTGTCCCATCCCATTAGAAATTTATTAGTTAAATAAAGTTTTTCGACTATCGTTCTATGTACAATAACATTTTACTCCTCATCTTCAATTTTGGCATCTATTTCTAACGGGACAGGTATGGCTATATTTTAAATTATTAAGTATGTTAGAATATATTATAACAATAATAGGGATGAAAAAGCTAATAGACTACATTAAGGAAGCAGAGAAGAAAAAAATCGCGATTGGCCACTTTAATGTGTCAGACACTGAAGGATTATGGGCGGTTTTTCGCGCGGCCAAGAATTTAAATGTCCCGGTTATTATCGGGGTGTCGGAAGGGGAACGAGATTTTATCGGTGTTAAACAAATCCGTGCCTTAGTAACAAGTTTGCGCGAGGAATTTGATTATCCAATTTTCTTAAACGCCGATCATACCTATTCGCTGGAACGGGTGAAAGAAGTAGTAGACGCTGGTTTTGACGCCGTAATTTTTGATGGCAGCCAGTTGCCGCTCCTAGAAAATATTAAAATCACCCGGCAGTGTGTAAACTATGCGAAGAGTAAAAATTCGGGTATTTTAGTGGAAGGAGAATTGGGCTATATCGGCAAGTCCTCGGAAATGCTAGATACTTTACCGGCCGGCGCCGAAGTGGATATCAGCACAATAACTAAAGTATCCGAGGCCAAGCGCTTTGTGTTGGAATCTGGCGTGGACTTATTTTCTCCGGCGGTTGGCAATATCCACGGGATGCTGAAAAACGCACCTGACCCAAGATTACACATTGATCGAATTAGGGAAATTTACAAAGCTTGCGATGTACCACTGGTTTTGCACGGTGGATCGGGTATTGTGGACGAAGATTTTACGGCCGCCGTAGCGGCGGGCGTGGCTATTGTCCACATCAACACCGAACTGCGCTTGGCTTACCGCACCGGTCTAAGGAAATCATTGCAGGGCGATTTAGAAGAAGTAGCGCCTTATAAATTTATGAAAGAACCGGTGATAAATATGCAACAGGTGGTGGAAAAACGGCTAAAACTTTTTAACGGGTTGTAAAAAATAAAGACCCCGAAGCCAATAGCTATAACGGGGTCCTTTAAACTTTAATCTTCGGGATATCAAGGAACAGGGGTAAATCCTTCAATGATCATTTCAAAAGAAGCTATTTTGTTTAAGAGACGGAGGTGGTTTTCCACCGTCTCTCGGTTCAATATAGGCAGTCCGCTTGAGGTGATCTGGTGCCATTGGCTCGTGGGCATTTGGAAAGAGGTGACAAAATCTACCCATTTTTCCTCGTCGGTTAGAACATTCGGGCTCTTCCAACGCAGGAGATAGGGAGACCAAGCGGAATTATCGCCCACTTTTTCCAGTACCTCCGGCTTGAGTGGGACACTCAAGAGATAATTGATCATTTCTTTATCTACTAAAAGTGCCCAGTCTGTTTGTCCGGATGGGGTAGCCCCATCAGGCCAAACGATGTGTCCCCAAGCGACCAGACGGCTATTCTCTGGATAGCGGCTGACCGTGAGAGCGAAGGGGGAAGGCAAAGGAATTGCTCTCTCCTTGGCGGGAGGTTCCACCACATAGTTATCTCTTGAGCTAACCCGATCGTGGGCGCAGGAGAAGAGGAACAAAATGCCAATAAAACAGGTCGCATAGCGACTGAATTTGACCAACCAATTCATTTGACGAAGACCTCCCTAAAAAATGTTTTATCTCCGAAAGGAGATTTTAAATCCATCTTAACATTACCACCGTTTAGTATTTTTGTCAATTCCGCGCGAACGACCTTTTGACTTATCTTCAAAAATGTATATAATACCCTCATTGTGACTACCTCACTCCAGACTGAAAAAAGGGAAGTTTTTGGCAAGCAATTGACTAAACTGCGCCAAGCGGGCAAATTGCCAGTCATCGTTTATGGGGCCAAGGAAAAAGCCACCCCTTATTTTGTTGAAGTCAAAGAATTTAAGAAAATTCTGACCGAAGCTGGCGAATCTTCCGTTGTAACCCTGCACACGGATAAAGGTGATAAAGACATTCTCATTCACGAGGTAAATTTTCATCCTCTCTCCGGTGAACCGATTCACGCTGATCTCTTAGTGGTGGAGGCTAACAAGCCGATTAAGGTGGACGTGGAATTAGAATTTGTGGGCGAAGCTCCGGCCGTCAAGAATTTGGGTGCCATGCTGATTAAGGTTCGGCACGAGCTGGAAGTGGAGGCCCTGCCGAAAAACTTGCCACATAATTTGACCGTTGATCTCTCGTCTCTGGAGAATTTAGATAGCAAAATTACAGTGGCTGATATTAAACTTCCAACCGGCGTGACCACAGAAGTAGATCTGGAAGAAGTAGTAGTGGCGGTATCGGTGGCGGGTGAGGAAGTAAAAGAAGAAGAGGTTCCGGTGGATCTCTCGGCTATTGAAGTAGAGAAAAAGGGTAAGACGGAAGAAGAGGGAGAAGAGGAATCAGAAGCGACGGGAGCTCTAGGAAAATAAATTAATTCTCTTTGAATTACAAAGCTCTTTCTCATCATAAGTTTTTGCTATGCTCCCTGCCTGCCGGCAGGCAGGGGCTCGCCAGCTCGTCGAGTCTGAGACTCTCGGAGTCGAACGACCGGCGCAATGTCTCTCAAAAACTATGATTTCAACGAGTTTCGTCATTCAAATTAATTTTAAAAAACGCCCTGAACAATCGGGGTGTTTTTTATTTTGAGCTTTAAACTCGGAACTGTTTTTGCTATAATAATTCCCATATGCGAAACAGCGATAGCCAATCTGTTGGTGGCTTTGGTTGCTACTTAATTATTACTGTTCTCTTTTTTTTGGCTGGCTTGCTAATCAGTTTTTTTCCGCGCTTCGTTCTGGCTTTAACGGCTGACCAAATCCAAAGACAGCAAAATCTAGAGCAGCAACTGGCTGAGGTAGAAAAAGAGATTGACCAACAAACCGTGCTCTTGTCTCAAAAACAAAAAGAAACTGCTAGTCTGCGGCGGGATTTAGCGGTTTTAGACTATCAAATTACGACGGCTAAACTGCAAATCAAAGCCAAACAATTGGAGGTCAGTCGATTGGGTAGTGATATTAATCAGAAAGTCAATACGATTGGCGGCCTGAATGATAAAATAGCAGAAGGAAAGGTCTCACTAGCCGAGTTTCTTAAAAAGACCAGAGAATTAGATGATACTTCGGTGATTGAGGTCGCTTTAAATGACAATGGCTTCTCCCGTTTATTTGTGGATTTGAACTCGTTTAATTTTGTGCAGGAGGCGCTTCATAGTTCTGTTAATCAAATTCGCTTAACGAAAAATCAAACAGAAACGGAAAAATCACAGCTGGAAGACAAACGCGACGCCACGGCTAATGCTAAAAAGGTGATTGAAAAAGAAACCGCTAAAATTCAAAGTTTAGAAAACCAGAAAAAAGACTTGCTGGCTGTCAGTAAAAACCAAGAAAGTAACTATAAAAAAATTCTGGCCAGTAAGAAACAGAAAAAAGCGGCCATCCTAAATGCCCTGTTTGCTTTGCGTGACACCGGAGCCATTCCATTTGAAAAAGCGCTGGCCTACGCTAAAGAAGTGTCGGCAAGAACCAAGGTGCGCCCGGCTTTTCTTTTAGCCATTATGACGCAAGAAACTAACCTGGGAGAAAATGTCGGACGCTGTAATCGGCCGGGTGATCCGCCGGCTAAAAGTTGGAAAAATATCATGAAACCGGGGCGGGACTATGAACCGTTCCAGCGCATTGTGGCCGCTCTTGGTTTGGATCCGGATACCGTGCCGCTGTCTTGTCCGCAAGGTGAGGGTTATGGCGGAGCAATGGGACCGTCACAATTTATCCCTTCTACTTGGGCACTCTACGAAGATCGCATCGCGGTGGTTACCGGCAATAAACCGCCGAATCCTTGGAACGCTGAGGATGCTTTTGCCGCTACCGGCCTGTATCTGGAAGATTTGGGAGCGGCGGCCGGAACCTACACGGCGGAGAGCCGAGCGGCCGGCAAATACTACGCCGGATCGCGTTGGGCGACCGCCGGCAAGTCTTATTCGGCCAGCGTAATGGCCATTGCCGATCGTATCCAGAGTAACATTGATTACTTGCAATCGGATTAATTATCTGATATATTCACCCTGTTGAATAAAAATTACCTGGCAATTTTAAAAATTTAACGATTTTTTATTCAACAGGGTAAATGAAAAAAGACACCCATCCTACATTCTATGAACACGCCAAGGTTAGCTGTGCTTGCGGTAATGCCTTTAACATTGGCTCCACCAAAGAAAAAATTGAGGTGGAAATTTGCAGTGCTTGTCACCCCTTCTTTACCGGTAATGAGAAGGTGATTGACACGGCTGGACGCGTAGAAAAATTCAAGGGCCGGATGGCTAAAGCTCAAGCCGCGAAGACTGCTAAAAAGAAAAAGTCTGCAAAAAAATAAACTCATAATTATTATTTACAAAAACCGCCAGCCGGCGGTTTTTGTAATCCACCAAAGACTTTTAGGACTAATACTGTATACTAAATAATGTAACTTATGGAAGACTTACAACAATACAGAGACAATATAAAAACCGCCTACCTAATGGCGGAGTATGATCGGCTGGCCAAAGAAATTGTCAAAAATCAAGAATTAACGGCTGGAGATGAAGGAATGAAAGAATTAGTCCTGGAAGAAATCAAAAATTTGGAAGTAGGGCAAGCCGATATCCTTAATTATATTAAATCTATTACCAAAGAAGAAACCGGCTTGGCCGAAGAGATCAAAAGCTTGGTGCTTGAGATCCGCGCTGGCGCCGGAGGCGAGGAATCGTCTATTTTTGCCATGGATTTGGCGGCCATGTACCGATCTTATTGCGACCAAAAGGGTTGGTCTTTTGTTTTAACCGATGAATCACGCAGTGAGTCGGGTGGCTATAAAGAAGCGATGTTTGAGATTCACGGCCAAGGGGCCTATGACGATTTGCGTTACGAAACAGGAGTTCATCGGGTGCAGCGGGTACCGGCCACAGAGAAGCAGGGGAGGGTTCATACCAGTACTGCTTCGGTAGCTATCCTGCCGTTGCGTGCTTCCGAGGATATTAAAATCAGTCCGAGTGATTTGGAAATTACCACGACCCGGTCTGGTGGTGCTGGCGGCCAGAATGTTAACAAGGTGGAAACGGCGGTCCGTATTCTCCATAAGCCGACCGGTTTGGTGGTCAAAAGCACAGCTGAACGCAGTCAGCAAAGGAATCGCGACAAAGCCATGACCATTCTCGTGGCGAAATTAGCGGCCGAAAAGGAAGCCAAAGAAGTGGCCGCTCTCTCGGCCGAGCGCAAGAGCCAGATTGGCACGGCCGATCGCTCAGAAAAAATCCGCACCTATAACTTTCTCCAAGATCGGGTGACGGATCATCGGATCAAACAGTCTTGGCATAGTATTGAAAAAATTATGGCCGGAGAACTAGAACCTCTGATTTCTACTCTTAAGGAAAAAATACCTCTCGATCATTCTTCGAAAGAAGAATGATCGAGCAAACAGCCTCAATTCTTCAGGCTGTTTCTAGCTAAACTGATGGAAAATCAAGATAACTAAAGGGTTTTGGTTAATCTAAAAGTTGCAATTATTACAATACTTTGTTAAACTCTTTCCATATGTCAAACGACACCTTACCCAAAAACAAAGAAAGTATCGTCAAAAACCTCTTTAAATTAGGGGCTCACTTTGGCTTTACCCGCTCCCGCCGTCATCCTTCGGTTAGTCCTTATATCTACGGCTTCAAAAATCGCACGGCCATTGTCGATCTGGAGAAATCGCTAGAGGCGCTTGAGGCGGCCCAAGAATTCATCAAAAAAATTGGGAGCGAAGGCAAACAGATTCTTTTTGTCGGTAACAAAAACGAAGCCCGGGGCATTATTAAGAAATACGCCGAAGTGATTGACATGCCTTATGTTAACGAGCGCTGGGTGGGCGGTACCTTCACCAATTTCAAACAAATCCGCTCCCGCATTGAAAAAATGAAAGACTGGAGAGAAAAAGGTAAGACTGGCGGGCTGGCGGTTTATACTAAACGCGAGCGTGGGATGATTGCTAAAGAAATGGAAAAAATGGGCCGACTTTTTACCGGTATTGAAAATATGGAAAAATTGCCGGGTGCTATTTTTACCATCGACGCCAAGGAGGAAGCGATTGCTATTGCCGAAGCCCAAGGAATAAAGATTCCCGTTGTTGCTTTGTGTGGCACCGATTGCGACATTCGTAGTTTAGCTTATCCGATTGTGGCTAACGATGCTTCTCGGGCAACCATAGAATTTTTTACCGATGCGATGGCGCAGGCCTACCGCGAAGGTAAAACTATGGCGCAAAATATGGCTAAAGAGAAGCTCGAGACGGCAGTGGATAAAAAAGAGGACTAAATCTATTTTTCTGGTATAATTAACCCTATGGAGTAAAAATTGCTTTGCAATTTTAAAATCTTCCAGATTTTTACTCCATAGGGTAAACCAGGATATTTTTTATGGTAACTACTGAACAAATTAAGGAGTTGCGCGAGAGAACTGGTATCTCTATTGCCCAGTGTAAACAGGCGTTAGAAGAAGCTGGTGGTGATATGGAGGAAGCCCTAGAATTGCTCAAGGCGCAAGGAGCGGTCATTGCCGCCAAAAAGGCCGGACGAGCTTTAGGTGCGGGAGTAGTGAGTTCCTACATTCACAGCAACAACAAAATCGGCGCCCTGGTGGAGGTCTCATCGGAAACGGATTTTGTGGCCAAGAACCCGGAATTTCATTCCTTTGCCGATGACATTGCGATGCAGGTGGCGGCTATTCCTCCGGCCGATATGGATGAATTGTTAATCCAGCCGTTTATCAAAGATCCTAGTCTGACTGTTTCCGATCTGTTAAAAAACCAGGTGCAAAAGTTTGGTGAACGGATTGCCATCATTCGCTTTGCTCGCTTTGATACAGCCGGCAAATAAGCGGTTAGATTATTCACAGGCTCTAACAAACATATGATCATTTTAATTTGGATTGCCGCTATCTCTTTCATCGCCTTAACGATTATGGTGATGATACGAATTGCCGCTTTAAGAAATGGACAAGCTATAATAGTGGAACAGTCAGATCTCCATCTTGTCGTTCAGACCAAGATTGACGATCTAGCTGTTTTGTTTGTTCTCATTTGTCGCGAGATGTCTAAATTTCTCTCACTCTATGTGCTAGTCTTTTTACAGCGCTTAGTTTCTTTATTGAAAGTAGAGATAATTCGGGTGGAAAAGAAATTTTCCCGCATCATTGACGCTATTAAAGGTAAGGGGGAGACATCCAAAAAGGGTGCGGTATCTTTTTTCTTGCGCGAAATTCAAGATCATAAAGATCGGGTGAAGGTGAAGATAAGTCTGTAATTTTCCTCTAATTTTTGTTATATTTTAACTAAGCCGATATAGCCCCGACGCTAAGGTCGGGGGCCCCGACTGCTTTGCGCGTCGGGGTTCAGTCTTGCCCGCCAAAATTTTGCCAGAGTAGCTCAACGGTAGAGCAACGCTTTTGTAAAGCGAAGGTTGTGGGTTCAAGTCCCTCCTCTGGCTCCATATTCTTAATTCCGAACAAGTTACTACTGGTGCTGTAATTATACACTT
>ERZ1292623.3773-Hain-H51-01um-R1-3773-length-12769-cov-8_pt1 | contig 12769 bp, 9 predicted proteins | sample MGYA00564398_ERZ1292623 | MGnify/ENA primary metagenome ERZ1292623 (study PRJEB36523, sample SAMEA6512633) | groundwater metagenome | collected 2019-01-07 | study: AquaDiva: Metagenomics assemblies of 32 groundwater samples | reverse complement strand
GGACAACACGCGGGCCGAACACGCGGAGCTGCGGGCTGACATTGCGGAGGTCCGGCAGGAGGTCCGCGCGTTGGAGGCGCGGTTGGAAGCACGGTTTACCGCCCTCCAGGCCGAACTCACGGCGACCCTTGGCGGCCAGATCGCCGGACTCGCGACCCGCCAGGAACTGCACGCAGTGGACAACAAGATCGAGAAGCGATTCTCGGATCTGATCCTCTGGTCGTTCGTGTTCTGGGTTGGCGCCGTGGGCGCGGTCGCACTACTGGCTGGAGTGCTGAAGAGCCAATGACTCGGCGCTTGGCCGTCTGGTTCACGGCCTTCGCTTTAGGTCAAAGAAGTTGGCAGCCGGCGCCTGCGCCCCGCTCAACGCTTCGGGATTGTCTTCATGTAGTGCAGCGTCATGCCGATGAGCGCGCGGACGCCGACGTCCAGGCCCGAGTCATCAACATAGAAGTCGGGCGTGTGGTGGTCCGCGGCCTGCTCTTTGGGCACGTTCGCCGGGCGTCCGCCGAGCCCGATGTAGAAGCCGGGAATCTTCTCGGCGACAAACGAGAAGTCCTCGGCGCCCGTTTCCGGTTTCGTGAGATGCACTTTGTCCGCGCCGGCGGCCTCGCGCAGCGCGGGCAGCATCGCCTCTGTGAGCGCCAGGTTGTTGAACGTCACGGGGTAGGCAGTGTGGGTGCCAATCTCGACGTCCACCGTCGCGCCCATGCTGGAGGCCACGTCGGTGGCGATGCGGCGGACGCGCTCGTGCAGCCGCGCGCGATCGTCGGGATGCAGGGAGCGAATGGTGCCGATCATCTCCACCTGCTCGGGCACGATGTTGTTGCGCACACCGCCGCGGATCATGCCCACGGTGACGACCGAGGGGTTCTGCGTGATCTCCATGTTCCGGCTGACAACGGTCTGGAGCGCGGTGATGATGTGGGCGCTGGTGACGACAGGATCCACGCCGTTCCACGGCGCGGCGCCGTGGGTGGACTTGCCTTTCACCAGGATACGGAAGTCGTCACTGCTCGCGGCCATCCCGCCGGGCGTGTAATAGATGTGATTTACTTCGCGCGTGGCGTCGATGTGGAGCGCGAAGCCAACGTCCACCGCAGGGTTGGTGAGAATCCCCTCCTTGATCATGAGCGCCGCGCCGCCTTCTTCGCCCGCGGGCGCGCCTTCCTCAGCGGGCTGGAACATGAACTTCACGGTGCCTGGGAGCGTGGCTTTCATGCCGGCGAGGACTTCGGCGGCGCCCATGAGGATGGCGACGTGGGTGTCGTGTCCGCAGGCGTGCATGACGCCGACGTCCTGGCCGTTGTACGTGGAGCGCACGGTGGACTTGAAGGGGACGTCCGCGCGTTCGGTGACGGGGAGGGCGTCCATGTCGGCGCGCAGCAGCACGACGGGGCCGGGGCGGCCGCCCCGCAGGATTCCGACGACGCCGGTGTGCGCCACGCGTTCGGTGACTTCGATGCCGAGTGAGCGGAGGTGGTCGGCAACGAGCTTGGCGGTACGCGTCTCGCGGTTGCCGAGTTCGGGGTGCTGGTGGATATCGCGGCGCCAGGCGACGAGCTTGGGCTCGATGGCCGCGATACGGGCGGACAGGTCCGCCGGCAGGACGTTGGACTGCTGCGCGCTTGCGGCACCAGCAGCCAGCGTAAGCGCGGCGATCATCAGCTGCTTCATGGTTGGGTGGCGTTGAGGTGGTGCTTCGAAGCTACGCGTCGCGGCGCATGACGTCGCCCCCGCAAGACGCTCGGGGCGGTATTTTCCGAGTCCATGCGGCGCACACTCTTTTTCGCGTTCATTGCATTCGCAGCCCTGGCGCTGCGGGGCGCCGCCGCACGCGCCCAGCCGGCGCCCCAAGTGGACGGGCCAGCGCGGCCCGTGGCCCCCTCGGTCATCACCCGCAACGCCGCGGGCCAGGCCACGGTGCGCGCGATCAAGCTCTCGACGCCGCTCAAGGTAGACGGCGTGCTGGACGAAGAGGTCTACGCGCGCGAGGCCCCCTTTGGGGGCTTGATCCAGGTGGCGCCGAGCTACGGCGAGCCGTCCACCGAGCGCAGCGAGATCTGGATCACCTACGACGACAAGCACATGTACCTCACGTGCCGATGCTGGGACTCGCATCCGCCCAAGGAGTGGGTCGTCAACGAACTGCGGCGCGACACCGGCGGCCTGCGCAACAACGAGCACATCGGCGTGCTGTTCGACACGTTTTACGATCGTCGCAGTGGTTTCGCCTTCTATACGAATCCATTGGGCGCGCGCGCGGACTATTCCATCGTCGACGAGGGCGGGTCAAACACCGACTGGAATCCCGTGTGGACGTCGAAAACCGGGCGGTTCGACGGCGGCTGGACCGTGGAAATGGCGATTCCATTCAAGTCCCTCCGCTACCGCGCCGGGCCGAACCAGACGTGGGGATTTCAGATCCGCCGCTCCGTGCGGCACAGGAACGAGTGGGCGTACCTGACGGCGGTACCGCGCATCCTGTCCGGCCCCCAGGCGCTGAATCGCGTGTCGGCCGGCGCAACGCTCGTGGGGCTGGACCTCCCCGAGGCCGGCAAGAACATCGAGTTCAAGCCGTACGGCGTCTCGCGCGTCACCACGGATCGCGTGCGCACGCCGACGGTGAACAACGACTTCGCCGGCGACGGCGGTGGCGACATCAAATACGCGGTCACGCCGAACCTGACGGCTGATCTCACCATCAACACGGACTTCGCGCAGGTGGAGGTTGACGAGCAGCAGGTGAACCTCACCCGGTTCAGCCTCCTCTTCCCCGAGAAGCGCGACTTCTTCCTCGAGGGACGCGGCACGTTCGATTTCGCGCGCGGCGGCAGCGGCGCGTTTGGTGGCTCGAGCGCGTCGGACACGCCCAACCTCTTCTACTCGCGGCGCATCGGACTCAACAGCGGCAGCGTGATCCCGATCAACGCGGGCGGCCGACTCACCGGAAAGCTGGGCCCCTACGCGATCGGCCTGATGAACCTCCAGACCGCGGGTGAGGCGGCGTCGAGCACGAGTGCCACGAACTTCACCGTTGTGCGCCTCAAGCGCGACGTCCTGCGCCGGAGCGCCGTTGGCGTAATGGCCACCAACCGGTCCGTGGCGACGTCCGGGACGGGGACGAATGTCGCGTATGGCGCCGACGGCACGTTTCTTCTCACACAGGCGCTGACGGCCGGCACGTATTGGGCGCGCACCGCCACCACCGGCGTGAACGGGGACGACCAGAGCTATCAGGGACGGCTGGACTACAGCGCAGACCGGTACGGCGCGCAAGCCGAGTTCCTGTCGGTGGGCAGCAACTTTGACCCGCAAGTCGGGTTCCGGCGGAGATCCGACTTCAACCGGACATTTGGCCAATTGCGGTTCAGCCCCCGCCCCAAGCGCCTGCGGAGCGTGCGGAAGTTTTCGTGGACCGCGTCGGGCGAGTACGTCGAGACTGGCGCTGGGGCCATGGAAGCACGGGGCCTGACGGGGCGGTTCTCGACGGAGTTCGAGAACAGCGACCTACTGTACATCAGCGTGTCGCAGGACTACGAATACCTTCGCGTGCCCTTCAGGCCGTCGGGGTCACCTGCGGCTATCGCGCCGGGCGGGTACGGCTTTGGCGACGTGACCGCGGCGTACTCTTTTGGCGCGCAGCGGCGCGCCTCTGGGACAATCGCCGTGCGGAGCGGCGAATACTACGACGGCAACATCCGCAGCGTGACGATCGGGGGGCACGGGATGGGGTCGGGCCGCATCGCCGTCCACCAGCGGCTCGCAGTTGAGCCCACGTTCTCCATCACCCGCATCGAGAGGCCAGGTGCATCGTTCACAACGCGCTTGGCGCGGGCACGAGTGGACTACGGTTTTTCGCCACTGATGTTCGCGAGTGCGTTGCTGCAGTACAGCTCCGCCGACCGGGCGTTCAGCACGAACCTGCGCTACCGGTGGGAGTACGCGCCGGGCAGCGAGCTGTTCCTGGTGTACACGGACGAGCGCGACGTGACTGATCCGCTGCTGGCCACGCCGACGACGGTGCGCGGGCTCAAGAACCGCGCGTTTGTGGTGAAGATCAACCGGCTGTTTCGCTATTAGCGCTATTCGCGAGCGGCACTGGACTCGGCGTAGCGGCCGTCGAGCGCGGCGTTGAGGCGTTGGGTGTTGCCGCTCACCGCGGCACCCGCGCGTTGAGTTCCTGAAAGAAGTTCTCCACGACCACGAGCTTGCGGCGCTGCTGCCCCTGCCGGTCTCGAAGCAGGACGAAGCGCTGGCCGTCGGGCATCACGTCCCAGTCCACCACGCCGCGCAGGGAGAACAGGACGCGCTGGTCGTCGACCGCGAACGTCGTGGACCGCGCGACCGCGACCCGCGCCAGCTCGTTGTTGCCGTTCCGGAAGAAGATCTCGCGTCCGTCGGCCGACCATTTGGGATCCACGCCGCCGCCGGAGGAGACTTGGTACAGCCCCTCGGACGTTTTCGGGAACGGGCGCACGTATACCTCGAAGGCTCCCGTCGTGTTCGCTTCATACAGCAGCCAGCGGCCGTCGGGCGAAAGTGACGCGTTGCGCTCGATGAATCGCGAGTTGGCGAGCGGAAGCTGCGTTGAGTCGCCGACGCGGATCGCGGAGAGATCCGCCCCACCGCCCTCCGCTGCTAAAAACTCATACACGAGCCAACGTCCGTCCTTGCTCCAGCGGCTCGTGAGGCCGCGCACGCCAGGCAGCAACTCCACCGGCGCCGGACTGGCGCCGTCCGCGCGCACCGCGCGCAGGTTGCCGGCGTTCACGAACCGGAGTACGAACGACACGCGCGTTCCGTCCGGGTGCCACCGCGGGCGCGTGTTGACGCCTTCGAATGTCAACTTCGAGAGCGTCCCGCCGCCCGGCCCGAGCCGCCGCACCCAGATCTGTTCTCCGGTGCCGTCGACGATCGCGATCGCCAACTTGCTTCCGTCCGGCGAGAGCGCCACCCCGGTGAAGTGTCCGGTCCAGCCTGGAACCACCTCGGTGGCCGCGCCGGACCGCGACGCCCATATGACGTCCAACTGGTTGAAGCTGGTGCCGAGGCCGTGCCAGAGCGTGCCGTCGTCCGACACGGTGAGGTCCACGCCACCGCCACCACGGCGAATGCTGATTTCCTCCAACAGCGCGACGGGCGTGCCGGTGATAGCCATGCGGTCCTGATCGAAGGCTGCCGCCATCAGGGTGCCGGTTGCCGTGACGTACAGCAGGTGGCCGGACCTCGCGTAGCGCGCGAACAGTCCGCGCACCAGGACGCGGTGCTTGTGCGTCGCGAGGTCAAGCACTGCGACGTCGTTGTTCGTCGCCACGTTCACGCCTGGGCCACCACGATCGATGATGAACACAACGCCCTTGCCGTTGGGCAGGGGCTCGGGCCAGTTGTGCTGCAGCTCTCCGTTGGCGGAGTCCCGCGTGGACGCGTCTTCTGGAGCGGCTCCGCCGCTATCGCGCACTCTGCGCAGCGGGCCGACGCCGCTGGCGTCGAAGTAGATGTAGCCGTCGTAGCCCCACGCCACGCCCGGTCCGCCGACGCCACTGGTCGTGACGGTGGTCGGCGGCCCTCCGGTGAGCGACGCGACCTTGATCTCGGCGTTGCCGGCGGCGCCGCCCATGAAGCCGACGCGCGTGCCGTCGAGCGAAAAGAACGGGTTGAATGCGCCATCAGTGCCGACGAGCTCGACGGGCTCCAGCTGGTCGCGTGACCGTACGAGAATCCTGCCCGACTCTCCTATGTAGGCGAGCTTGGAGCCGTCGGGTGACACCACCATGGCCGAGAATTGCGTGGTGCCGATGCGCTTGCCCACGGGCAGGTCGACGAAATAACGCGACAGCGGCAGCTGCGGCTGGCGCGACATGAGAAACGCGATCGTCAGCGCGAGGGCGCCAGCGAGACCGATCGCCGGAATGGCCGCGCGCTCGCGCCATGAGCGGGCTGCGCCGGACATCGCGGCGGCAGGCATCCCCGTGCTTGATGCGAACGACGCGTTCGACAACGCGGCGGCGAACGCGCTGGCGCTATCGAAGCGATCGGCCGGGAGTTTCTCGAGCGCCTTGGCCACAGCGGCCGCGATGTTGGGCGGCACCGACTTCCGCATCGCCGTCACCGGCTGCGCGGACTCGGCGATGATCTTCATGATGATCTGCTGCGCGGACCCGCCCATGTGCGGCGGCTGGCCGGCGAGCATTTCATATAGAACGGAGGCCAGCGAGTAGATGTCGCTACGGCCCGTGATTTCTTTTTCGGCAGTCGCCTGCTCGGGCGACATGTAGTGTGGCGTGCCGAGCGAGAGGCCGGTCTCGGTCATGCGTCCCCCGGCCGCGGCACTCACGGCGAGTGCGATGCCGAAGTCCGCGACCATCGGCCGCCCGTCGTGCAGCAGGATGTTCTCGGGCTTGATGTCGCGATGGATGACGCCGTGGCGGTGGGCGTAGTCCAGCGCGTCGGCGACCTGGGTCGTGATGCGTACGGCCTCGTCGATACCGAATTGCGTTTCGCGGCGGAGTTTGTCGCGCAGTGTCTCGCCTTCGATGTACGGCATGACGTAGTACAGGAACCCGTCGGCCGTTCCTGAATCGAAGAGCGGCAGGATGTGCGGGTGCTGGAGGCTCGCCGTGGTCTTGATCTCCACGACGAACCGTTCGGCGCCGAGCACGGCGGCGAGCTCGGGTTTCAGGACCTTGACCGCGACCTTGCGGTCGTGCTTGAGGTCCTGCGCGAGATAGACAGTCGCCATGCCGCCCTGACCGAGTTGCTTCTCGATCTTGTAGCGGCCGTCGAGGGCGGCGTTGAGGCGCTCGGTCACGTTCGTCACGAGTGCGTGCCCGCCTTACGCGATCGCAAAGCCCTCCCTCTGTGCCGCGGCCGCGAGCCGCTCGTCCAAGGTCACGAAGCGCCCATCGGCCGGTGAGCCGCTCCACTCGAGCGCCGCGGCGAGTTGGAGCGCGTCGGCGGCGCGCAGCGCATGGAGCCGCAGTATGCGCAGTGCCTGCTCGCGCACGGCGTCACCGGGCTGCACCTCGAACCAACTCGCCTTCAGGGTCGCCAAGAGCGATCGTGCCTGCGCTTCGTCCGCGGAGGAGAGCTGGCCGTCACGATGCAGGCGCGCAATCGCGGACGCGCACTCGATAGGCGTGCCCCACCACACCACCAGCTCCGGGTCATCGGCGTGTTTTGCGAGCGCCCGTGTTGTGGCAGGCTGGTCGAGGCACAGCGGCACGATGGCCGACGCGTCCCAGAATCTCACCAGCCCTCTCGGCGTTCGTCGAGCAACGCGTCCAGCGAGCGCCCCTTGGCGTCCTTGGGGCGGCGCGCCTTGTGGAAGTTCCTGGGCAGCCGCGTGGTGGGCGGCCGCATGCGCCCGCTGCGGACCAGCAGGTCGCGGCGGCTGTCGCCCAGTGCGTCGCCGGCGACGGGCGCGAGGCGGGCGACGACGCGGCCGCGGTCAGTGACCAGCACCTCGTCCCCTTGGCGGACGATGTCGATATAGGCGCTGAGGCGTGCCTTGAGTTTCGAGATTGAGGTCTTTGTCATGTGACTATAATGGTCATATCATCATGTGCCGTCAATGCTTTCCCGACGCGCCGCCCGGTCGCGAAGCCCTGCTTCGACGAGATGGGCGCCGGGCAGGTTGGCGGCGCCGAGACGCGGCCAGTTGATCATCGCCCTACGCCTCGCGCAGCTCCCGTGCCGACCACGTTCTCGACCACCACGACGTGATCGGGCCGAATTGGACTGCGGCGCCAGTGCAACATGAAGCGTTGGTCGTCGGGCGACACGCTGTACTCACGAACAAATGACTGGTAGCGATATCGGGCGGCTGAAAACAGGGTGCGCGGTTCGCCAAAGATGAACGTGAGCCCAGGCGTTACCGGAACGCTCACCATGTTCCCGTCGCCGTCGCGGTAGTACAATTCGCGCCCACTGTGGCTCCAGACCGGAGTCGTGCCGCCGTTTGGCGACACCAGCCAGTTTCCGTCATTCGTGTTCGGGAAAGGCCGCACACGCACCTGCGCCCGGCCTGTTTCGAGGGTCGAGTACGCCAGCCAGCGGCCGTCCGGCGAGACGGCGGGCTGCGCTTCCTGGAACGGCGTGACGACCAACGGGACGCGCGTGGTGTCGCCGGAGCGCCGGATGGCAAGCAGGTCGCTCGTGCCGCCGCCGCCGTTGCGGTACACAATCCAGCGATTGTCCGCCGTGAAGATCACCTCGTGTACCTGGTTGGGGTCGAAGAACAGCGGTCGTTCCGGTTCGGAGGCGTCGGCCCGCCGGATGAAGGGCTCGCGTTGCCCATCAACGCGATCCGACACGTATGCGACCGAACCGCCGTCTGGCGTCCACTGTGGCCGGATCCCTCCCGCAAAACTCAGCTGTGTCATCCTGCCGTTATCGAGCTGCCTGACCCAGATCTGGCCGCCGCGAGTCACCGCGAGCCGCCGACCATCCGGCGACAGCATGAATGCGCCATTGGTGGTCAGCTGGTCTGTCCATGTTGGGTCCACCGGGCGGACCACGCCGTCCCGCGTGACCCAAACAACGTCGGTCGTGTCACGCGCATCGCTCGGCACCATGTAGATGAGCGTGCCGCCCGCCGACGTTGTGAAGTCGGGAACGAAGTCCGGCGCCCCCATTGACCCGAAGTCAACGCGCTGTGCGACCACTCGGGGCTCGCCGGTCAACTGGAAGCGGCGATCGTCGAATGGCTGCACCATCAGACCGCCCGAGCGTCCCGGCGCGAACACCAAGTGCCCAGCCACGTACTCGGCGTATGAGCCGGCCGTCAGTACGCGATGGGCTCCGGTTGCGACGTCCGCGACCGCAATGTCGGTGCGCGCCGCGTTCTCGCGGTACTTGATCACGAAGAGGATGCCGCGCCCACTGGGGAGGGCGTACGGCCACATGTGGTCACGTTCGTCCCCCGCCGAGTCCACCGTGGTGAAGCGCACGGGCTTTCCGCCTTGGGCCGGTACCCGTACCAGACCAGTGCCGCCTGCGCCATGAGCATAAATGAAACCGTCGGGAGCCCAACTTGCGCCGGCAGAGCCGATGCCGGTCGTGGCAACCGGTGTCACGGCACCGCCGATGGCGCGAACGACGTTGACGGTGCCACGGGGGCTGACGAACCCGATCATCGCGCCGTCCGGGGAGAAGAAGGGGACCTCGGCTCCCTGAGTGCCCGGAAGCTCGATCGGCGACAATTGATCGCGCGGCAGGACAAAGAGTCGCCGCTCGCCACCGGCGCCTTCGTGCAGATACGCGAGGCGCGAGCCGTCTGGCGACAACGCCACGCGACGGAACCAGGCGGAGGCTTCCTGGCCTTCGGGAAGCTGAAGCACGTAGCGCCGAACCGGCGAATCCGCAGGTGTCCGGGGGCCGAGCCAGCCCCACGCGGCGACAACGAGCCCGACGATGCCGGCTGCGGCAACGGTGAGAAATACCGGGTCGCGGAAGCGAGGCTGCCCCGATCCGGTTTGCGACGGCACCCGTGCGATCCCGCCGGAGCGATACGCGGGATTGCCCAGTGCTTCCGCAAACGTCTTCGCGCTTTCGAAGCGATCCGCCGGCAACTTTTCCAGCGCCTTTCGGATTGCATCCGAGACGTTCGGCGGCACTGACTTGCGATGCTGCGTCACCGCGCCCACGGGCTCGGCGATGATCTTCATGATGATCTGCTGCGCGCTGCCGCCCATGTGCGGCGGCTGACCAGCGAGCATTTCGTAGAGGACCGACGCGAGCGAGTAGATGTCCGAGCGCGCGGTGATGTCCTTGTCCGCGGTCGCTTGTTCGGGCGACATGTAGTGCGGCGTCCCGAGCGAGAGGCCGGTCTCGGTCATGCGTCCACCGGCCGCTGCGCTGACGGCAAGGGCGATGCCGAAGTCGGCCACTATGGGCCGCCCGTCATGCAGGAGAATGTTCTCGGGCTTGATGTCGCGGTGAATGACGCCGTGGCGGTGGGCGTAGTCCAGCGCGTCGGCAACGTGGGTAGTGATACGAACGGATTCGTCGACGCCAACCTGGGTTTCGCGGCGGAGTTTATCGCGGAGCGTCTCGCCTTCGATGTACGGCATGACGTAATACAGGAACCCGTCGGCTGTGCCGGAATCGAAGAGCGGAAGAATGTGTGGGTGTTGCAGACTCGCCGTGGTCTTGATCTCGACCACGAAACGCTCGGCGCCGAGCACGGCGGCGAGTTCCGGCTTCAAGACCTTGAGCGCGACCTTGCGGTCGTGCTTGAGGTCGTTGGCGAGGTACACCGTCGCCATGCCGCCTTGGCCGAGCTGGCGCTCGATGCGATACCGGCCAGCCAATGCGGCGCCGAGGCGCCCCGTCGCGTCCGTCGTCATGAGGTTGCTGATCGCCGCTGCGGGCAGGTGCTCGCGGTCCAAGGTCGGGCCCTACTCAATACGCGAATCCGTCAAGCGCGGCAGTACACCGCCGGGCGCGCCATAATGTGGCGCGACTCCCTGGTCGGCAAGGCTCGCGTCGGTGCGTGGCATTACGAATGCCTCCTGTCGCGCCGAGTAATAGAGACAGCCGATTTCCTCCGGTGGTCGCGCCCGTGCGAATGCCTCGGCCTCGGCGAGAGCGGCGAGCCACGTCTGCTTGGCACGCGGCACGTCGAAAGCGGACGCCAACTGGAGCCGGTCGAAATCCTCGGGGCGATAGCGCCCGCGCCGCTTCAGCAGCTCGAGGAGCGACAAGGGTGTGAAGCCCGGATCCTTGCCAACCGCTGCCCAGTTCAAGCCAGCGAGCCGAAGCACGCGGTCGTGGACGAACAGGATGTCCACGAAATCGCGCGGCTCATCGCGTCCGGCCAGCGCCAGCGCCTTGTTGATCGCCAGGTCGATGGGATGCAGAAGCAATCCGCCAAGGGGATCGCGCACGAGTGGCATGAATCGCCACGCGGAATTGTGCGCCCAGTCGACCCGCGTGGACTGATCGCCGCGCCGGACTACCGCGCGAACGAAACCGGGAAGCGAAAGCTCCACGGCGATCACGTAGCCAGCGCGCTTCAGCCGCTCGCTATCCGCCGCGCACGCCGCCGCAACGCGCACCTCCGAGTCATGGAAGAAGTCGAGGTCGTCGCTGTAGCGAATGGAGTTCGGCGCGAAGTGCATTGCGGCGCCACCGGCGAGATAGCGGTCGTCGGTGGGCGCATCCGCCAGCGCGGCGAGCAGCTCGCGCTGAAACGTGGTTAGCGGCACAAGCGCGCTCCGACGCGCCATGCGTCACGATTGCCATGGCGCATGAGCTGCTCGGCGACCCAAGCGACGTCGTCGGCTCGAATGACGAGGTCGGGCCGGTACGACCAGAAACACATTGCGCGGAAGCGGCGGAAGGCGCGCCGCGCTTCCCGGACGCGCACCATGTCACGCGCGGTTGCGGCATCGAGCGTGCGTCGGCTGCGGCGTCCACCTCGGGCACCAATTTCAGCGAGGAAGCGCCTGACGCTGTCCATGTTTTATATGATAAGCTGCTTATGATATATAGTCAAGCGCACCAATGTCTTAAGTGATTGCGTCTCAGGTCATGGCCTTGGAGGTTACCGGAAACCATTGGCGTGGCATGCCCGCTGCGCGGCCGGATCGGTTGCAGCGCTCTTACGGCCACGTCGGCGCCGACCGTACCTTGTAGCTGCCGCTGCGCCGATGACGGCGCCAGCGCTCCCCCAACCGGCATGGACGCGCAGACGCAGCTGAACGCCGCCCTCACGGGCCGCTACGAAATCGAACGCGAGATCGGCGCCGGTGGCATGGCCACGGTCTTTCTCGCCCGCGACCTGAAGCACGACCGCAGCGTCGCGCTCAAGGTGCTGCGCCCGGACCTCGGTGCCGTGCTGGGCGTGGAACGTTTCCTCAGCGAGATCCGCGTCACTGCCAATCTGCAGCACCCCAACCTGCTGCCGCTGTTCGACTCCGGCGAGGCAGGCGGACTTCTCTTCTATGTAATGCCGTACGTGCAGGGCGAGTCGCTGCGCGCGCGCCTGCAGCGCGACAAGCAGCTCCCGGTGGACGAGACCATCCACATCGCCACGGCAGTGGCCAGCGCGCTGGACTACGCGCACCGGCACAACGTTATTCCACCGTGACCTGAAGCCGGAGAACATTCTGCTCAGCGAGGGTCAACCGCTGGTCGCGGACTTCGGCATCGCGCTGGCCGTGAGCAACGCGGGCGGCGGACGCATCACCCAGACGGGGCTCTCGCTGGGCACGCCGCACTACATGAGCCCGGAACAGGCCACGGGCGACCGCGTGATCAACGCGCGCACCGACATTTATTCGCTGGGCGCGATGACCTACGAGATGCTGGTGGGCGACCCGCCGCATGTGGCCAGCACGTCACAAGCGATCATCGCCAAGATGCTCACCGAACTTCCGGGCAGCATCCGCACTTCACGACCTAGTGTCCCGGAGCACGTGGACTCCGCCGTGCTGCACGCGCTGGAGAAGCTGCCCGCCGACCGCTTTGCGACCGCGCACGAATTCGCGGATGCGCTCACAGGCAAGGCGGTCATGCTGCACACCTCTGCGACCACGCAGCGGTCCCGCGCCACCGTCGGAGGACTGGCCGCGTGGCGCGCAGCGCTGACGCAGCCGCTCACGCTGGGCCTCGCGCTGGTGGCGGCGCTCGGCATTGCCGGCACGGTGCGCTACCGGATGCTGGCCGGGCGCGTTGCGCCCGGCACGACGGTGCGCTTTGCGCTCAGCTTCGAGGCGCCCCACAACTGGGTGGACGGCCCCCGCTCGCCGTTCGCGGTGTCGCC
>ERZ1292623.3772-Hain-H51-01um-R1-3772-length-12772-cov-4_pt1 | contig 12772 bp, 18 predicted proteins | sample MGYA00564398_ERZ1292623 | MGnify/ENA primary metagenome ERZ1292623 (study PRJEB36523, sample SAMEA6512633) | groundwater metagenome | collected 2019-01-07 | study: AquaDiva: Metagenomics assemblies of 32 groundwater samples | reverse complement strand
TCGACTACTATCAATGTCGGCGGTATTTGTTTTTCTCCAACAAAGGAAGGGTCGCTATATGAAAAACTTTGTAATTTGTATATGCCTGAATACTGTGGAAATTCAGTGGGTCCGCAGCCTAGAAGCGATTCCAGGCTGATGGCACTAGCCAGCAGCAAAGAATTTTTTTTCATGCCTAAGCCTCTATTTTCTTAGCGATCGCCAAACTGATTTTTTCTACTACTTGCTGTGGCGTGAGGCGAGTTGTATCGATAACCAGATCATAGTGCGATTCATCACGATGATTTAGATTATAATATTTCTTATACCGTGCCGCGTCTTCCTCTTCACGTTCATAGATGCGTTTTTTCATGGCTTCAAAGGAAGGAATATTCCCTTCATTTCTTTTTTCCTGCGTGGTTTTGTTCTGCAGGTCTTTCCAGATGCGCCTGGCACCTTCTTCAGGATTTACTTTCATGTAAATCTTTATCGATTCCGGAAGAAAATGAAACTGGGTCCTTCCTTCCACGATGATCATCGCCCCTTTTTTTTCCAATTCCCTGGCTTTGGCCGCAGCCATCTTATCTACATCCACATCTGTCTCCGGATGATCTGCGGCATATAAATTAAGTTCTTGGAGAGTCATACTTTTCTCTCTCGCTAATTCCCGCCGTATACCGCCCACATATATCCGTTCTGCTTTCAATTTTTTAGTCAGCAGTTCTGCGACAGTACTTTTGCCGCTGCCGGGCGTTCCGGAAATAGTTATAATCATGATGAAGATTTAGAAAATGCAATGGTTAATAAAGACTTCTTTTCTGGGGAAGTTTCTTTTCTAACTCCCTTACAACCGCAATATTTAAATAACTAAATCTTTTATAGAAAGCTATGGATAAAAAAGAGGATTTTTTTCCGACCCTTAACCAAGGGAAGCCGGCAGCTGCATCAAACAAAAAAAGTAATCCTACTGTGATCATAGTTGCGGTAATAGGCTTGGTCATGTTGGCTATTTTTGTTATCCGTCCTGCCGTCTTAGGATATGGGGTTTACCAACGGGCACAATCATCTAATCTTACCGTGCAAGATTACGCTAAAAATATGCAGGATCTCAGCAGAGATTTAGAATTAACAAAGGCAAATCTTTCTTCCTATTCAACTTTTACCGGCGCTTTATTGGCGCAGGTCGATGATAAGAGCGATGAGCTTACAGAATGCAAAGTACAAGTTGAACAGCTGCAATCAAGCCTCGAAGAGGCACAAAAGCAAGCTGCAGATAAAGATACTGAGATTGCTACCATCAAGAGTGAGACCCAGACTACTATAGATCAGGCCGTCGCTGAAAAAACTGCATCTTTAGAACAGGATATCTTAACTTGCAAGGATTCTTTCACAACTAAAGAAAAAGAAGTCGGTGAAGTACAGGCCAAATATGATCTGCTGGTAAAAAATACGGTCAAAAGTATCTGCTGTAAAGCGAAAGTTGACAATCCGCAGATCAATTTCTATGATGTTGTTGAGGGTAAAATAACCTGTTTGGAACAGGGAACCAACCAGCTGACCTGTTGATTAAATCAAAAAAGCAGAAATCCCTAACATTTATGTTAAGGGATGTCCTGAGCAAAGCAACGACTTTGCTGGGACGCAAGAAATACGAAAAATATCCTATTTCTGCGCTGAAATCAAGTAGTTTCATGATTTCATGCGCCAGAAAGATCGTTGTCTTTCTGTGCGAATGCAAGTGAATACTTGCTGGGATTTCGCTATTTTTGATTTCAGAAATAAAGAAACTACTTTATTTCTGGACAGAAAAGAAATCGTTGTTTCTTTTCTTGTTTTAGAAAATCCGTATTGGAAAAGCAGCGCAAGAAATGCGAGGAATAGCTGCTTTTCAGGATTTTCTTTAAGTTCTTAGGCTGAAGAAGTTGTAGTGTAGATGAAATTATCGTGTAGATGGTATTATTTATCGTTCTTTAGATCCTTTACTGTTCAAGCCGTTATTTATCGGATTATTTCATACTGGCTTTCTTTTAATTTTCCTGATCTGTCCTGCAGCCATTTTTCTATCCAGAATAAACTTACTTTCAGCAATCCCCATTGCTGGTAGCGGCGCATGGAAGTGGTAACAGTGGTATTGATGCAGGTGAATTTTCCCAGCTCTTGCAGCTTAAGCGCCAATTTACGATGCTCGCGGACGATGATATCCGGATTATAGCCACCTACGGCATGGAAGTCTTTTTTGCGGCAGATCAATGCTCCGCTGCAGCCTTGATATAGTTTAAGATAATGATACAGATTTTTGAATGATACTGCCAGCTGATGATTAAATTTTTCTGAATCAGGTTTTGCCAGGGTTGTAGCAACTGCGTATCCTTCAGTAAATTTTTCTTTGATTTTTTCCAGCGTATCCGGTGCCAGTTTTGTGTCGGCATCAAGAAAGACCACGGTTTCCCCCTGGGCATTCAGCGCGCCGGCATTTCTTGCTACAGAGACGTTTGGTTTGGGCAGGGAGAGGTGACGTATGTTTGCATAGATGTTTTTTTTAACGATCTCTTCTGTTTTATCCGTGCAGCCATTTGTGACTATGATCATTTCATAGTCCTGCAGGGTTTGGCTTTTGATGCTGTCGAGAGTATCTTGAAGGTACTTCTCTTCGTTATGAGCAGGAATGATGATAGAGAATGCGGGCATATGGAAGATTGGCGAAGAGGTATTTTAAAGGATTATTATTGTTGAAAATAGATGTTGAAAAGAATAAATAAGGATAAAAGAGAAAATTATTTTTTAGCTGGTTCTTTGAGAGAGAAATTACCTTTTCCGTCGTTTAGGTAAAGGTAGAGATTTGCTTTTCCTTTAAAATCTGGATATTTAGCACCGACTATAAAATCTAAATCTCCGTCACCATCAAAATCTCCGGAAGTTAAAGCCATCCCTGATTCATAGGCCATGAGCACACTAGCAAAGTATTTTGGCGATTCTGATGGTGTTTCTTTTTGTGTGTTTTCCTTGCATCCTAGCAATCCGGCAGCAATGATTGAACCGTATGCAAACATATTTTGGTATTTCATGTTATTTCCTCCTACTTTCTAACTCCATCATTATCTAAAAAATAGTTACTTTATAATACTTATCTTTATCTGTCTTTTATTTTGATCTTACAGCTTCAGATAATTCGCAGCCCAGAGCATCCCCGAATCACAATAGTAAAATGGCGTGCTGAAAGGTTTTCCTTTTTCATCAAACACTTCCAGGAAATTTTTATGCTTTTCAATCAGCTCCCGGTATCTCTCTTTGTACGCATCTGCACGTTCTTTGTCTACTTCCTGCAGTAATTTAATATACAGCAGGCCCATGTGCATCCAGACGGCATTGCTTTCATAATTGCGGAGAAAATTCTCCTGCCAGACAAAGTTAATCTTCTCTCTCCTATCTGTGTATTTGAGGGGGAAAGGCTCATCCAATCCCGCTTCATGGATTTTTTTCAGAGCTGACTGAAGCATCTCTTTGTCAGTGATGATGGCTAAAGCGAACGGGAAGAGATTGGCATCCCCGGCAACGTATCTCTGATGGCTTAAGTCGTCGTAAAAATATTCGCCATTCCAGAAATGTCTTTTGATGAGATCCTGGTAGGAAAATTTTTCAAAAGGGTTGTTAAGTTCCATGCCTTTGAGGTCTTTTGCCAAAAGCGCGACCATGCAGTTATCATAACAGGAACTTTTCCTCACCGCAAAATCTTTGATGGAAGAGAAATGGATCTCAGGTTTCACTAGGCCGGTATGCTGGTTGATAACTTGCTGGTAGAATTTTTGTATCTCTTTGTTGAGGAAATCTTTGAAAGAGTGATAAGGAAATTTTGATATTTTGATGCTGTGGATTAGCCAGGGCAGAGAATCTACTGCAAAGGCGGGGAAATCAAAAGGAGTGCCTCTTGGAGTGATAGTAGTAGTGACTTTCTTATATTGTTTAAAGTGATTTAGGGCATAACGCAGAGTATGGTGGACTTGGTCTTTGCGCTGCAAATCAAGAAGCGATCTGGTGCACCATCCAAAATCGCGGGTCCAGAATTGAGAGAAATTACCGGTCGAAGTCTGCAGATAACGGCCGTTCCAGCAATCTTTGATTATCTGTTCGCAGATCTCTTCTGCATCTCCATCATACTTCTTAGGCAGGATGCGGTTCTTCCAGCTGCTTAGAAATATCCTTGGTCCTTCCGTGAAATAAGGTATGGTGGCAGGCATAAAATACTAGATAGAAGGAGAGTATAAAAACATTGTTGGGAAGAAATAGGTAAAATAAAAAATAAGCTAAATTTATTGTGGTTAGAGTAAATCAATCTACTTTCGTATAAACCTGTAAATCTGCCACAGTAATCTCACTTGATGCCTTTTCTTAGTGAAGCGATGATCTGCTCCTTTAATTATCACTAATTTTTTTGGTTTGTTAGCGAGACGATGAAGTTGATATGCTTCTTTGACCGGGACTGCTTCATCGTTATCACCATGTATGATAAGGAGAGGATGATGGTAATCTTTCATGGCTTTTTGGATATCCAAGGCGAAGAATTCATCGTAAAATGCTTTCTTCAATCTTTTTTTGTGATACCAACTATCAGGGTTATGATAAGTTATGTGTCCTTTAGTCCAGAATTTATATACCTGCTGATCAGTAAAATCATATCTTACTGCCTGTTTTAGATCACTTACTCCTCCCAGTAAAATAAGTTTGTTTATCCGTTTGTCTTTGTGGGCATAAAGAGCCGCATCAATCGCTCCAGTAGAATGTCCGATCAATACTAAGCTTTTGAAGGGGAAATTTTTTTCCAGAAAATCTATGGCTAATCTAACTTCTTTTACCTCCTGGCTCATTAGTTTGTCTTCGAATTTTCCGTCAGAAGTATTTGTTCCCGAGAATTAAAAACGAAAACAGAGAAAACCTAAATGTGAAAATAATTTTAATACGCGAGCTCCAGTACCAAACATGCTTCCCGGAAATCCATGCAGAAAGATGATTGCGGTGTTGTATTTATCGGGTTTATCAACAAAACCACGTAAAGTTAAGCCTTGATTATTTTTGAATTTAACGGGGATTTGCATAAAGTCATAATCCTGTTAAGCATAATAAATGTTTTGTTAAAAAGCGGACCCGGGAAGATTTGAACTCCCGATCTGCAGCTTGCTCATCTTCAGTTAACTCTCTTCATCCCAGTAGGGATTACTCAGGAGCTCATCATAAGATTAGGAGGCTACCGTCCTATCCAGGCTAGACGACGGGTCCGTAAAGAACAAAAGGAGTGCGTTGTTTTTTAAATCTTCTGACTACAACTTAACCCATCTTTGATTGGAACCAATTCTGTCTTTAGCTGCGGATGGTTCATCACCGCATCTTTGTAATCCTGGCATCCATCCATGGCGATGTTGTCAGCGATGATAAACCCGCCTTTTTTTACTAACTTAAGAGAGGGTTCTAATACTTCAAAATATTTTTTTTTTGCAAAATCGATGAAGATGAGGTCGTAAAATTCACTTTTATCTGTTGCCAAGCGCTTGACGATCTCCACTGCATCCCCGGCCAAGACTCTGGCTTTAATCCTATGCTTCTTGAAATTCTGCCTGGCTTCTTCTGCGATGATAGAATTAACTTCTATAGTCGTTAATTCAGCCCCTGCGCTACCCAGTATACAGCCGCTATAGCCGTTGGCTGTCCCTAATTCTAGGATATGCTGCGGCTTTATTTGCTGGATTTTCTGCAGCAGCCAAGCTCCTTTCTTGGAGCCTATGATGGGGATCCCTCGGGCAAGACTTTCTTGTTCAAGGCTTTGGAGTTCAGCGAGGATAGGATTCATGGTGGAATAGTTTCTGACCTCTGTAAATAAAACTACCCCTGAATTATAAATATTCCTTCCATCTAGGCCAATCTGAAACCGTGATAATTTGATATATCTTAGTTTATGCAAATTTTTAAAAGGGGTCTTATTTAATCTAGCTGATGGCCATTGATTTTGTCAAAACCATACCACAGGCGTTAGCCGCTATAGTATTTTTCGGCTACTATGAATTACCCGTTTATGAGGCCGAAGAATTGAGAGATTACGTTGTCTCGGATGCGGTCATAGAAAAATATGGAAATGCCAAATGGGCGATTATCGACCTTCTTAATGAAAAGTATGGCGCGTTGTTGTTCAATAAATATGATCTGTATCATTGGCTGGATAAAGATAAGGATGATGAAGTCGCTTATTTCCTAAATGAGGCTGGCTCTAATAGCTTGAATTATTCGCAATTTTTAGCGCCTTATCGTTTTCATCTGTGGTTAGGAAAAAGAGGGTTTGTGATAGGTATTGAACAGAAAGGCAGGGGCTTTGATGCGGTCAAAGTCAATGAGGAGAAGATTCAGGAAAATCAAGGCGGGGCGTTTAGATTTTTTAGAGAATGTAAGAATGTGGTTTTTTTTGATGATGCCGGGGAAGCGAGAATTGTGTATTTGGAAGTTAAATTCAGTTAAATGTCACTTCTCAAAATTTTTAACGAACTTGCTCTTAAAATTTAAAAGAGCAGATTTTAAAAATAGACCTGTATTCTGCAGTATATGGATGACCCCAAATCATTTTTTGCCAGGCCGACTCCGGCAGAGATCAGGAAAGACAAAGAACCGTTCTTATTAGAGGATAAGATTTATTCATTAAAAGGGTTGGCCGCCAATCAATATGCAGTCATTTCAGAAAAAGCATTTACCGCCCGTTTTGGGTTTGGCGATGCGGCTAAATTTCTGAAGCATGGGGAGACTTTTCATCTGCGAAATAATCGCCCCGTTGGGAAAACTCCGAAGAGCTTGATCAAAGAAGCAGTTATCGATCCACAAATCAGTTTCAACACCTTCATGAGTGGATATTCATTTAAACCATGTTTCGGGCCGGATAAGATCCCTAGACGCGTCCCTTTTGTCGAATTATTGGAAGCTGCGCGTATCCTCGCCTATGGGGTCGCACATCCTGAAGCTGATGTAAAAGTTGAAGGCATGTATGCCATTGCAAACAAAGCAAGGATAGAAGGCGGATCTTTTTTGGTCAGCACTTCTTCGCGCACTAAAAGACATGATCGTTACCGATTTATGGTAAATAGTGTCCCAATGCATTATTCAGAACCATTCGTGTACCTGGTCCCATATAATTTTTCTACCAGTGATTTAGGTGTTGAAAGCAAAGCTTTTAGAGAATTACGTTTCACCAAGGCGGAAAGCCCAGAGCCAAGCAAAGTAAATTATATCCAGGCTCACGAAATTGCCGCTGCCTATGCTATTGCGGAAAAGCAATCTCAAGAAGGTAATCCTCTCCCACTGCGTTTCTTAGTCTTCCCTATCGTCTCTCAATCGGCGGTCGATCTTTATACTACTCTGCTTAATCGTACCCTGCTCCAAGTTGAAGATGAGGGAAAAGTTAAACTTAAGCATCTGACTCAAGCGCACATCGAAGCCATGATGTGGCGTCAGGTACGCGGACAGGGCTATGCCGCAGGATTTGATGATACCGCACTTTTAGAAGGCAGGGTAAGAGAATATAACTGGAACCATGTACAAGCTTAAACAGGTTCCGGAAGATTTTGTAGTGATAGAAGTGCCTTCTGTTAAAACGGGGAAGTCAGGAAAATACTGTTATTTCTGGATGAAAAAGAGCGGAAGGAATACGCTGGATGCGGTAAAAGAGTTAGCGAAGCGATTAAGGGTCAAAGAGAAGGAGATAGGCTTTGCCGGAAGCAAGGATAGGCATGCAGTGACGGAACAGATGATTTCTATTGCCGGCGTGAAGAGAGAAGAAGTTGAAAAAATAGATTTAGAAAATATTTCTTTAGAGTTTTATGGTTATGGCGTGATGCCTATATCTCTTGGCGATCTGCTGGGGAATAGATTTGAGATCGTAATTCGGAATATCGAAGATGAAAAGATTGAAAAGGTGCATCTGATAGAAAATTATTTTGACGAACAGCGTTTTTCAGAGAATAATGTTGAGATAGGCAGGAATCTGTTGAAGAAAGATTTTGCAAAGGCTGTTTCTTTAGTCGACGATTTTAAAGTCAGGAAATATCTTGAAATTAAGACTAACGATTCTGTAGGTGCTTTGAAAGTCCTGCCCCTGCGGCAATTACGTATGTATGTGAATGCCTATCAAAGTTATCTGTGGAATAAGACTGTAGCAAGATATCTGGAAAAGAACGGAGAAGTTTTGAAGAAAATTTCTTATTCAGGAGGAGAATTGGTTTTTATCTCTGATGCCGGGAAATTCAAAGAATTGAAGATCCCTTTGATCGGGTTTAGCCATGAAACTGTTGGAGATGCAGAAATCCAGGGAATAATCGATGCCTTGATGGATGAAGAGCACCTCTCCTATGCGGATTTCATCATCAAACAGATCCCAGAATTGACCTTAGAGGGTGAATTACGGAATACTTTTATTGAAGTTAAGGATTGTAAGATCGGAAAAAAAGAAAAGGATGAATTGAATCCAGGAAGAAAGAAAGTGAAAGTTTCTTTTGCGCTGCCCAAAGGCAGTTATGCGACCATGCTGATCAAGAGGATAGTAAATCTATCTTGAACAAGTAATCTCTAATCCTTCTATTATCTATTTCTCTTATATATACTGGAAAAGAGAAAGATATAAAAGACCTTATCAACGTTAAATAAATATGCAATTAGAAGAGCGAGTGATGGTAACTTTATATCAAGTTGAAAGCTCAGGGAATAAAATTGAACATGACTCCCCAACTATTGGGGTATATCAAGAGTATGGTGGATGGAGTAAAAAAGATGAAATCTATGCCTCTTTAGAATTAGCGCAGCGTCGGCAGAATGCATTAGTAAAATCATATCTTAAAACAGAAGAAGGATACCGGATTCATGATTCTAAAGCTAATAATGCCAAAGGCCCCAGAGTAATACATCTGGGCGACATTGTAACTGATATTTATGTGAAAGTTAATGTTCTTGAAGTTGATAAAACTGAGATAGTTATTGATGGTAAGAAGAGGCACTATTACCAAGGTAGTAATATTTTATTTGAGTAAAATTATTCTAAAAATCACTTGCACTTCTTGCATATTCCAGTAACATCTATCTGGAAATGACATACTTTACCTTCAGCATGCAACTTTAAGAAATCAATTTTTTTGATATCAAGATGCTTGACTTCTCCGCATCTTTCACAAGTGAAATGGCAGTGGTTCTTCTTGCCGGAAGAATACATAGTTTTACGGTTGCATTGGTAAGAGTGGATCTCGCCGGTTTTGGTAAGCTCATTTAAAGCCCGGTATACTGTCGCGAGACCTATCTGGGGATATTTTTTGGAGACCCTCGTGTGTAGTTCTTCAGCGTTAAAGAAAGAGTTGGAATTAGATACTTCTGTTATGATAAACTCTTTCTGTTTAGTGTTTCGTTTCATTTTTACTCCTTATTGATAATGGGAATCAATAAAATTTATAAATGTGTTTTTTTTATAAGCCAGTATGATGGTAACTTCACTTTATGCCTTGTTAAGCGTGGTAGTGGTTTCCTTGGTATCTTTGATCGGAGTGATATCTCTCCTATTGACTGAGAATAAACTGCATAAAACTCTCTTAATACTGGTCAGCCTTTCCGCCGGAACCCTGATGGGCGGCGCGTTCCTGCATCTGCTGCCGGAAATTGTTGGAAAACAGGGATTTACACCCATGGTTTCTTTTTCTGCCTTGGGCGGGGTGCTTATATTCTTTCTGATAGAGAAATGGATCCATGCGCACCATTGCGAAGAGTTGCCTCTTCAACATTCCCAATTGCGTCACCAATCACATATGCATCCACATAAGCAGCAAATAGGCTTCCTGACTCTTTTTGGAGATGGTTTGCATAATCTATTGGACGGATTAGTTATCGCTGGGGCCTATTTGGTGAATATTCACACTGGAGTCGCTACTACCCTTGCAGTAGTATTGCACGAAGTTCCTCAGGAAATCGCTGATTTTGGAGTGTTGCTGTATGCAGGATTTTCCAAATGGAAAGCTTTGACTTATAACTTTTTATCGGCGGCGACGGCCATCCTTGGTGCGATAATCGGCTTAGTGCTAGGGGTGCGGAGTGAAGCATTTGTACTTTTCATCCTTCCTTTTGCGGCAGGCGGATTTATCTACATCGCAGGTTCAACCCTAATCCCTGAATTGCACAAAGAATGTGGATGGAGAGAATCCTTATGGCATATAGGCGCATTCATACTGGGGATCGCTTTGATGTGGGGGATCTCACTGCTGGAATGAATTATCTGATCTTTATTACTGCTTTCCTTATTCTCTCATAAACTTCTTCAGGCTTTCCATCACCGTCAATCTTCTTCAGTATTCCTTTCTTTTGATAGTACATAATGACCGGTTCAGTTTCCCGATGATAAACTTTAAACCTTTCTTTGATTACTTTAGGGGTATCGTCTTTTCTATGCACTAAGCGTTTCTCTATCCCTTTAGGCGGGGGCAAATATTGCCGATGATATGTTTTTCCTGTGACCGGATCAAGAAGCCGGCCGGATAACCTTTTGATAACTTCTTTTTCTTGGACATCTAAATAGATAACTGCATCGATATCTAATTCTTCAATCGATCTAGCCTGGTCTACGGAGCGGGGAAATCCGTCAAAAATAAAATTTTTTTTCTTCCCGATGGCTTTCTTGGCGATGTCCACGGCCATCTGGTGCGGCACAAGATTCCCTTTATCTATGTAACTTTTGATCTCTTTTCCAAGCTCAGTTTTCTTTTTTTCTTCTTTACGAAGCAGATCGCCTACCGATATGTGAAGGAGATTGAAATCCTTGGCCAGTCTTTCAGAAACGGTTCCTTTTCCGCTGCCTGGCGGGCCCAGGATAATTAGTTTCATAAGATCTAGCCTCTTTTTTTGTTATTAATCTTTTTTGTGATTAAAATAATTGGTATATAAATAACTATTGTTGTGCAACAATATTTTTATAGCCCGGTCGTATTGGTCTATCATGTCCAAGCATTTATCTTTTAGGATAATACCTTCGCTTGACCAGATCCATAGATATTATCTGGAAATACTCTATCGTGAACGGCATCTCCCCACCATCTTGTCGATTTTCTTTTGCAAAGATATCTATGAAAAATATGAAGGCAAAGGGTTTAAGCTGGCTTCAAGTAGGACCACTTGCTATAACTTTGATTATAATTCTGGAGAGTTAGAGTATGTTTCGTATCATGATGGGGATTTTACGATGCCTGGTTTTCGTTGGTTAGATACAAGGATAGCACAATTTGAATATGATAAACTAATGAAGGATCATCGGGCTAAAGCAAGGAAAAGAGTGCAGATAGTCTATGAACATCTTCTGGAAGACAAAGCTGAAAGCAAGGATCCGTATTGGCAGGAGAAGCACGAACTTTTTTTATCTTCGTTGGAGACCATACTAAGCATACGCAAGAAAGATTAATAACACGATAACGCTTATAAATTCTGATGATTTTGGAACAGTATTATGGAGGGAGGAAGATGAAGTGTACGGAATGCGATAAGGAATTTAGTTCTCATGAAGGGTTGATGCATCATCGGGAAGAGAAACATGGTGCTGTAAAGAAAAAATTTTTGCTTAAAAAAAAATATTATTGGTATGCTGGTGTGGTAGCAGTGGTAGCATTGCTGGGATTTTGGATGTACTATTCCGCCAACACGCCAGGGAAATATGATGCTCTTGCGCAATGCTTAGGCGATAAAGGTGCTACTTTCTATGGCGCCTTTTGGTGTTCTCATTGTGCTCAACAGAAACAGTTGTTTGGCAAGTCCGCCAAACTGCTGCCGTATGTGGAATGTTCCACTCCTGACGGTAAAGGACAGACTGCTATCTGCAGCAGCAAGCAGATTGAGGGATATCCCACCTGGGAGTTCGCTGACGGAAACAAGCTGAGCGCGGTGATGACACCACTGCAGCTGGCAGAGAAAACAGGGTGTGAGCTTGAGTAAGATTACCCAATTCCTTTTGTATTTTATTCTTCTTCTTTTAGGCGGTTTGACCATAATAGAAACGTTATTGAGATGATGAGTATTTGATTTCCTCAGTAACCCTTAAAAATAGCCCATAAAATACCTATTCTATCATGCATAAGCTAAAACTTAATTCGCCGGTAGGAGACTGGGACTGCCTTAAGGCTGCCGTATATAATGGAGCTAATTCAGTCTATCTGGGGATAAAATTCTTTAACGCCCGGCGCTTAGCTAAAAACTTCTCCTTAGAAGAGTTGAAGGATGCAGTTTTCTTCGCTCATCTACATGGGGTGAAGGTTAATCTGACTTTTAACACCTTAGTGCGCAATGAGGAGCTGTCGATGTGGTTCAAGACGCTGGAACAGGCTTATCTGGCAGGTATCGATGCAGTCATCATACAGGAAATCTTTCTCGCTTCGTTGATCAAGAGATCATTTCCTGGACTGAAAGTGCATGCTTCTACCCAAGCAAGCTTAATGAACTATCGTGGCATCGCCCAATTCCATGATGTTGATTTAGTGGTCCTGGCCCGAGAGTTGAATCAGGCAGAAATTAAAATCATCCGAGAACATACGGATAAGGAACTGGAAGTGTTTGTTCATGGCCATCAATGCATATCTTATTCAGGACAATGCCTGATCTCTTCGTTGATCGGAAAACGCAGTGGCAATCGCGGAATCTGTGCCAGCAGCTGTCGGAAGAGTTACAATAAAGAGGGATATCTTATCAGCGCAAAGGATCTGATGCTGGCTAATAGCATCGATAAGATCTACCAGTTAGGTATCGATGCGGT
>ERZ1292623.3771-Hain-H51-01um-R1-3771-length-12776-cov-9_pt1 | contig 12776 bp, 6 predicted proteins | sample MGYA00564398_ERZ1292623 | MGnify/ENA primary metagenome ERZ1292623 (study PRJEB36523, sample SAMEA6512633) | groundwater metagenome | collected 2019-01-07 | study: AquaDiva: Metagenomics assemblies of 32 groundwater samples | reverse complement strand
CGGCGCTACTTGGCCACCTCGACAACGATGGCGGCAAGGCTGCCGTGGCTGGGACCGAACCGGAGTTGCGCTTCGGTGGGCGTCAGGTATCGCAGCCGGATGGCGACTTCCACGGACAACTCCCGCAGGATGTTGGGCGGGCCGATCTTCCGTTCGTCCAGGTATACGACGGTCGCGTCATTGCCCCGCAGGCCCCGTACGGTGCGGGTCAGCCAGGCTGGCCGCTGGATCCGCACGACGTCATAGAGGTTCTGGGCGGTGGCAACCCTCAATTCCTCGCCTTCTATAAGGTATTGGTCCCGCGGTGTGGTTCTGGGCCTCTGCGGTCGGGCGGTTGCCTCGCGTTCTCGCGGTCGACATGCGCCTGCCGTCAGGACGGCCAGAACCGCAACAAGGAGCCAGAAACTGAAGCGCATCGATCAGCCTCGGAACAAATGTTTACACCTCGACTCGTGGTCACAAGGTCGGCACGGTGAACAACGGACGCAAGCGATGTAACGATCTGCTCTTGCGTACCTGAGAACCCCGCCGTACGTTCGCTGGCCGATGGAGTTGGTTCCACACGGCCCCCACCGGTGACATTCTGGTGACCCGGACGTGTGATGGCAGAGTTAAAGAGTCGAGTTCCACCGCACACAGCGGATACGCTGCGTGCGTCTGTGCTTGCCAACCCACTGCTGTTCGTACGCAGTCCTTTCTCTACGGAGTGACATGAGAAACCTGACCCGTGCTCGGACGATCGCGATCGCGCTGCTCGGCGCATTCCTCGCAGTCGTCACACCAGAGCAAGCCCAAGCCCAGAATGCGGTAATCACCGGCAAGGTGACCTCCGATTTCGGGCAAGCCATCGCCGGGGCCAACGTCTACATCAACGACTTGGCGATGTCTGTGGCGACGGATGCTGCGGGCGCCTACACCCTCAACATTCCTTCGGCGCGGTGCTGCGGACAGCAGGTGAACCTCCGCGTGCGCGCCCTTGGCTATCAGCCGCAGATACGGCCGCTCAGAGTGGCGCCGGGCACCACGACGATCAACTTTACGCTCAAGCAGGACGTGAACCGGCTGGATGAGATCGTGGTGACCGGGTCAATCGAGGGAACGGAGCGCGCCAAAGTGCCGTTCGCCATCGCCCGCCTCACGGCGGAAGACATGCCGGTTCCGGCTCTCGATCCCTTGCGGGCACTGACCGGAAAGATTCCGGGCGTCCGCATTGCGCAGTCTGACGGTCGGCCGGGAACAACGCCCGAAATCATGATGCGTGGCCCGACCTCAATTAACGGAGAAGGCCGCGGGCAGGGACCGCTCATCATCGTGGACGGAGCGATTCTCAACAACGTCGGCAGCCTGGAAGAGCTCGGTGGCTTGGACATTGAGTCGGTAGAAGTGGTCAAGGGCGCCGCGGGTGCTTCTTTGTACGGCACACGGGCGGCCAATGGCGTGATCACCATCAAGACCAAGCGCGGCGCCACCGGCCAGGACGGCGTCAAGTTCAATGTTCGGTCCGAATACGGCTTCAGCGATGTGAACAGCATCGAGTATGGCCAGCCCGAAAACCATCACCTCCAGCTGGACGAGACGGGCAAGCGATTCTGCGTCCAAGGCTCGGGCAACGTTGCCAACTGCTCTCGCACGTTCGACTGGATGACCGAGATCGTGCGCATCAACTCGGTGCCCGGAGACACCGTGCGGGCCCCGCAGAGCGTGCAGTGGAACGCGCCCTCGGCCGGTGGTGCGCAGTTGCAGAACATCTACCAGAGCCAGATCTGGCCCAATCGGTACTACAGCACACTGGCCCAGATGGTGAACAACAATCCCGTGCAACTGACCGCCGTGGATGCCAGCGGTCGTGCGGGCGGTGTGCGCTTCTACGTCAGCGGATCGGCCACGAACGAGGAGGGCGCCATCAAGGGCCTTACGGGCATCCAGCAGCAGCGCGGCCGAGTCAACCTCGACTATGACGCTCGGTCGGACCTGCTCATTTCGGTGAGCAGCATGTACGACCATGGCACAAATGATTTGCGCAATCCGGGCTCTGGGTTCTTTACGCTCTTGGTGGGTGCACCCGCAGGTACGGACTATACGCGGAAAGACTCGCTGGGCCGGACCATTCTCCGGGGTGGAGGGGCGGGCCTGCGGGGCAGCGGCAATGGAACGAACGGCTTCTTCCACAACACGGAAAACGACAACCAGTTTGCCAGCCGGAGCTCCGACCGTTTCCTCGGGAATCTCTCGCTCAATTACTTCCCGGCCGCTTGGGTCACGTTCGACGGCACGGTGGCGTTTGACAACCGGAATCGCCTGGACCGATCGTGGTTCGTGAAAGGCTACCGGACCGTGGGCGTCTCGACGGCGTTCAACAACGGCAACATCTCGATGAACAATCTCCGGGAGGAGTCGTTCAACGGAAACCTGAACGCGACATTCCGGCGACAGTTGACCGATGATCTCAACGGAAAAATGACCGTCCGCGCGCTGTACGAGCAAAGCGGATTCCGGGCCAACAACAGCTCCGGACAGATCTTCCTCGTCAAGGACATCTTCACCACCAGTAACGCCAGCACCAACAAGACCGCCACGTCCAGTTCGCAAACCGACAAGAACAACGGTCTGCTGATCGGAACAAGTCTCGACTACAAGGATCGCTATATTTTTGACGCGACGTTCCGCCGCGACGGCAGTTCGCGTTTCGGATCGAAGAACCGGTACGCCAGCTTCAGCCGCGTGTCCGGAGTCTGGCGTGTGTCGGAGGAGAACTTCTGGACATCCGGCATGATGAGCGATTTCCGGTTGCGTGCCTCTCGCGGCACCGCGGGATCGACACCGAATTTCGCGGCGCAGTACGAGACCTACACGGTCGGTACGACGGGGATTTCGCTGGGCCAGGCTGGCAACTCCAAGCTGCGCCCGGAGACAACGACCGAGTATGAGATGGGCACCGACTTCACCCTGTTCCAGCGGCTTGGCGTCGAGCTGACCCATGCGCGTTCGAGCACGGTGGACCAGATCCTCGAGGTGAACACGCCGGCGTCGCTGGGATTCTCCACACAGTGGCAGAACGCAGGAACGCTGGCGAACCGGACTTGGGAAGTGGCCCTCGGTCTGCCAGTCATCAACAAGCAAGACCTGAAGTGGAACATGCGCGGCACGTGGGACCACACGGAGACGTACATCACCGAACTGACGGCACCGGATTACGCCTTCAGTCCGGCCGGTGGAACGTTCTTCCGTATCACGGCCGCCAAGTCCTACTGCCGCGACCCGTTCTTTGCGGCACCGCCGGTGGCGGGAGCGGCCGCGCGCTTGCCCGGAAGCTGCTCGACCTACACTGGAACCGATGGCAATACGTACACGCCCATCAGCGTGACCAACGGCAACAAACCTGACCGCTACGGCAACATCTGGGGTCGCAAGTTCTATCGGAAATGCAGCGAACTGCCGTCATCTGTGCAGGGTTCCTGCGGTGCCGGCAAGGACTTCGTGGTCAACGATCAGGGGTACGTCGTTTGGGTGGGCGCCGGTAATGCCTCCGGCGACGGTATCAAGAAGAACTTGTGGCAGACCGTCCTTCCCGGTGCTTCATCCCCTTGGGGTGCGACGGTGCCGCTGTACTGGGGCATGCCCATCGTCGAGCGGCCGCTGGCGGGCCAGCCCGATGCCGGAACCGGCGTCCAGCAGATCATCGGCAACGTGTTCCCCGACTTCCGGTTCGGCTTCAGCAACAACCTCACCTACAGGCGGCTGAACGTGTTCGCGCTGCTTGAAGGCACCATTGGCCATGAGATCTACAATCGCGGCGAGCAGTGGGGCTTGTTCGACTTCACGTCCGCTGCGTTCGATCAGGGCAAGCGTACCGTCGAGACGGCCAAGCCGGTGGGTTACGGATGGCGCACGGGTCCCAGCGAGGGCGCCGGCATCGGCGGGTTCTACGACATTCTCAACGCCAACAACTACAACGTCGAGGACGGCTCCTTCGTGAAGGTGCGAGAGCTGAGCGTCAGCTACTCGGTAGGCCCGGTCAAGGGCGTCGGCAATTGGACCGTGGGCGTCGTAGGGCGCAACCTCATGACGTTCACCAACTATACCGGTCTCGACCCAGAAACCGGTCAGTCAGGCTCGCAGACTGGATCGGGGCTCATCAATCAGGCCGACAACTTCGGCTTCCCGACACTTCGCACGTTCACGCTGTCTCTCACTACGCGCTTCTAGGAGCCTCCGAGACTATGCGCATCCTGTTTCGATACGGTATTCTCGCGGCCACGATCGGGCTCGTTGCCTGCGAGCTTGAGGTCGAGAACCCGAATTCCCCGGCGACGAGCAAGGTGTTGGCCACGCCGAACGATGTCGAGTCACTGTTGGGCAGCTACTACCTGCGGTGGCACGGCGCGATGTACAACGGCATCAACAATGTTTGGGGCATGGCCAACGTGCAGTCGTTCGAGAACTACTCCAGTCTGGCGAACGAGGGCCAGAATGCGCGGGCCGGCATACCCCGCCCACCCAACGACAACACTGTTGGCAACGTGGCCGGGTCCAACCAGCAGCGCACGTATTTTGTGCACAACGAGGTGGCGCGCATTGCGTCCAACATCCTTGCCCAGCTGAGCAGCCCCGGGTTTACGCTCGGTTCCGCCGCCCGGGATCTCCGGGCCAAGGCATTCGCCGAGTTCCTGCGCGGCGTGTCGCTGGGGTATGTCGCATTGCTGTACGACTCGTCGGCCATCAACTCCCAGGCTACGGCGGGCGACGATGCTGGGCTGCTGTACGGCTATCGCACCGTGATGGACTCTGCGATTGCCGCGCTTGACCGGGCAGTCGTCCACGCCAACGCGGCAATCGCGGCGGCGGGACCGGGCAACTTCCCGCTGCCGTCCACCTGGATTCCGTCGTCCACCAGCTTCACCGCCGCGGAGTTCATTCGGTTGGCGCGCAGTTACAACGCGCGGTTCCGGGCGAACGTGGCGCGTACTCCAGCAGAACGGGCCGACATCAGCGCTGGCGGGATGGTGAACTGGGCCCAGGTAGTTACGGAAGCCCAGAATGGAATCACGGCTGACCACAACAACGTCACGAACACCACGACCGGGCCCTACAAGAGTTGGGTTGCTGCGTACATGGGTACCTTGGGGTCCGGCGGCGTCTGGCACCAGATGTCGCCATTCGTCATCGGAATGGCGGATACCACCACGGCATATGCCACCTGGGCTGCCGAGCCGCTGGCTACCAGAGGCTCGACCGGCGCATTCCTCATGGTGACGCCCGACCTGCGCTTTCCGCAGGGTGGCACGCGCGCGGCGCAGCAGGCCGATTTCACCATCGGAATGTGCAGCGCGGCGTCAACGCCCTGCAAACGGTACTTCCGCAACCGGCCAGCGGCCAACGATCAGTTCGCCGGTCTTTCCTGGGGGTTTTCCAACTACGATCATGCGCGGTACTACTCATGGTTCCTAAGCGGCGATGGCACTGGGCAGAACGGCAGAATCGTCTTCTTCTCGAAGGCCGAGGTGAACCTGCTGGAGGCCGAGGGCCACATCCGTAAGGCGGCGCCGAACTACGCGGCCGCGGCTGCACTGATCAACATCTCGCGCACCGCCGGCATGGTCGGTGGCGTGGCGACCGGCGGCGGATTGCCGGCCATAGTGACGTTCGATGCCACTTCAGCGGTGCCGGGCGGCGCGGCGTGCGTTCCGAAGGTGCCTGTCAACGCGAGGCCCGCGGGCGGGGGCACAGTCACCTGCGGCACGATGCTCGAGGCGATGAAGTACGAAAAGCGCGTTGAGACTGTGTATCAGCATTTCGCCGCCTGGTTCTTCGACATGCGGGGATGGGGCGATCTGGCCGAGGGCACGCCGCTGCACTGGGCGCCACCGTACCAGGATCTCCAGTCCCGTCGCCTTCCCCTTTACAGCACTGGTGTAGGCACTTCTGGTAAGTACGCCGCTACTGTAGGTACCTACGGTTGGTGATCGAGCAGTGCGAACCGCTCGTTCGGTAATTGGCTTCGCGCTGGGCGTTTTGTCGGCGGGTTGCTATACACTCAAGCCCGCCGACAGCGGTGCGTTGCCGCACTTGGGTTCGACAGTGGCGTTCGACGTCACCGACCTCGGTCGCGTTTCGTTGGGCGGCACGATGGGGCCGGAGATCGCGCAGATCGAGGGACGACTGGTCGAATCAGGCCATGGAGAACATGTCATTGCCGTCACGACGGTGCGGTTGCTTCGTGGTGGTGTTCAAGTCTGGAGCGGTGAGAAGGTTCGCGTCAGGTCCGAATACGTTGGGTCTGCCTATGAGCGGCAGCTTTCCAAGGGACGCACGGTCGCCTTGGGCGCAGCCATCGGCGGCGTCACCGCTTATTTGGTCGCACGCAACCTGATTGGCGCCGGCAGCGGTTCCGAGCCGGTGGTTGTCAATGATACTGGTATTTCGATTCGCGCCCGACCCTGATCTCAGCGGCAGGGGCTTTTTTCAACCTCTCTCGGAGTTACCACTTGATCATGCGACGCATCTTTCATCTCGCGGGGCTATGCCTCGTCGCTGGCGTCGGTTCCGCATGCACCTCCCCTGATGAGGTCATCGAGACCACAGAGATCCCGACGGCGGGCGTTCGGTTCATTCACGCCGTCCCAGACACAGGCGCCATGGACATGCGGTTCGTGGACATCGTCGAGAGCAATGCCCATTGGAACGTCGCGTTCCGAAACAGCCCGGTCATCAGCCCGACCGGCGCCAACGGAGTCCCCGCCTCCAGCTTGGTGCAGTTCAAGAACGCCAGAGCTGGGCAGCGCCACTTCACCATCTTCATGAGCGGCACCACGGTGGCGATCGCGTCAACCGTGGTCAAAGACACGACCGTGACCTTGGTGGCCGGCAAGAACTACACGGCCATCCTGTGGGGGTATGCCAATCCCACCGGGCCTGGGCGCCCGGGCGTCGCTCCTGTCCCGGGCGTCGCTCCTGCGATGAGACTCACCTTCTTCGAAGAGGACGCCGCGGACCCAGGGACATCGGTCGCGCTCCGCGTCATCAACGCGCACAATGTGGCCATAGATGCCAGTCACTATCCGGCCGCGGCCGCAACGCCGACTCCCTTGACCGCGATAGCCTCGGGCGTCGCGGCGTTGGCCAAGTCGGCGTATGTGATGACTACGCCAGCGCAGGTTCGCTACTACGCTCTGCTCGCTGGTACGGCAACCCGGGTGCTTGCCGCAGCCGCGCCGAATCCGATCGCGCTTATAGGTGCCGCGGCGGAAATCGTGGCGCCCGGTCCGAAGGATGCGTTGCCGGGAACGACGGTGGCGGGTTCCGCCATCAGCGCGATAGTATTTCCTCCATCGGTGGTTGGGACCGGAGCGCCTCAGGGCGGCGGTTCAGCCAGCGTTCCCGCGTGGACGTCGCCAGCGATAACGTTCGTATTCGACCGGCGGCCGCCAAGGGCTGCAGGGACGTAGCGACCGAAGACTGGTGAAGACATGCCGCCGGGCGACAGCTCGGCGGCTGTCTTTTTCCCACGAGGAAAATGCTACGCGAAAAACTGGGCGGACGGAGCGGCGACCGATGAAGCCCACGGCGCTCATTCTGCTGAGCGCCGTCCTGGTCGGTTGCGACTCGACGCCCCAGCCCCAGTGGCATCAGGAGGCCGGCTTTCGCTGGCAGGACCTGCACGTCGTACCCGGCAACGCTGGATTCACCCAGATGGGCGGCTGGCGCAGCGGCATCCGCTTCAGCAATCAGGTGAGCGACTCGGCGTTACTTGGCAACAGCATCCTGGCGCAGGGTGGCGGTGTTGCACTGGGCGACGTAGACGGCGACGGGCACGTGGACATATTCCTGGCCCGCACGGAAGGCTGCAGCGCGCTGTACCGAAACCGGGGCGGCTGGAAGTTCGAGGACGTCACGAGGACCGCCGGCGTGGGCGCCTGCGATCGGAACTCCACGGGCGCCGCATTCGCTGATATTGACGGCGATCGCGACTTGGACCTTGTGCTGGTCTCCACGAGGGGCCCGAACTCCATCTTCGTCAATGCCGGCCACGGGGTATTCGCCGAGGGTCGCGATCTCGGCTTCGATTCTACGGGGAAGGGCGGAACGACCGTGGCGATCGCGGACACTGACGGCGACGGCCGGCTGGACATCTATGTCGCGAACTACAAGCCGTACAGCGTAGACGACAGCATTCCGCCGCAGCGGCGCGCGTTCAATCAGATAGTGCGCCAGACCGGCCCGGGAAAGTACGAAGTGGTCGCCGAGTATCAGAGCGACTACCGGGTGGTCGTCCGTCCCGACATGGGCGGCATGCGTCTGACGGTTCGCGGCGCCACGGACGATTTCTATCGAAACGTCGGAGGCCGGTTCGAGCGCGTGTCGCTGACGGGCGGCCGCTTTCGCGATGCACAGGGTCGTCCACTCGCGGAGGCTCCGGAGTCCTTTGGGTTGGGCGCCAAGCTGGTGGACCTGAACAACGACGGTGCGCCGGACCTGTACGTTGCCAATGATTTCGAGGACTTGGACGAGCTCTGGTTCAATGACGGCAAAGGATCGTTCCGGCTGTCGGATTGGCGAGCCCAGCGTCAGATGAGCAATTCGTCCATGGGTGTGGATATCGCCGATCTGAACGGTGATACCCTACCCGACATCTTTGTCGTCGACATGCTTGGAAACGATTCGCGGCGCCTCAAGACGCAGATTCCCACGCACACCGCATTTGCGAAGCAGCCCGGTGATGTCGAGACCGTTCTGCAACAGCAGCGCAACACCTTGTACGCAAACCGCGGCGACGGGACGTTTGCCGAGGTAGCGCAGTACGCCGGCGTGGGAGCCAGCGGTTGGTCATGGGGAACGATGTTCCTTGATGTTGACCTGGACGGATTGCAGGACATCCTCATCGCGAACGGGCACGTCTGGGACATCATGAATGCCGACGTTCAGGAGCGGCTCCAGAACCGGCTGACCGACATCGGCTGGCGCCGTCGGCGCTGGGAATTTCCGCGGCTTTCCCTGCGGAATGTCGCGCTCCGCAATACGGGCAGGATGACATTCGCGGATGCCGGCGGGCAGTGGGGTTTCGGCGCCGAGGAAGACATCTCTCACGCGATCGCGTCCGCCGATCTGGACGGTGACGGCGATCTCGACGTGGTCGTGAACCGACTGGGCGCGCGAGCGCTTGTTCTCCGGAGTGAGTCGGCGGCTCCGCGCGTCGCGGTGCGTCTGGTGGGCGACGCGCCCAACACGCACGCGGTTGGCGCCAAGATCAAGCTGCTTGGCGGCGCGCAGCCGATTCAAATGCGCGAGGTCACCGCCGGTGGGCTGTACTTGTCGCATAGCGACTACGCGGTGTCGTTCGCGATGGGCCGGTCCGACAACGCGACGATCGAGATCGAATGGCGCGATGGCGCGAGAACGGTGCTGCGCAACATCAAGCCCAATCGGCTCTACGAGATCACGACGGCGACAGCGGCGACACCGGCGCCGGTGGAACCGACAGTCGTCGCGACGCACTTCGAGGACGCCAGCCGCGCCCTCGGAGGCCACGTGCACCGCGACACGACGTTCGATGATTGGGAAATGCAGCTGTTGCTTCCCAACGCGCTGTCGCAGATGGGCCCGGGCGTCGCATGGTTTGACTACGATCGGGACGGCCACGAGGATCTGCTGGTGGGCGCTGGGCGCACGGGCCGGCTGGCCGTGTTCCGCAATGACCGCGGTGTGTTGACGCCACTCAAATCACCGCCACCGGCCGCCGCGGATCTCACCACGATCCTGGGACTGCCGTCGTCGTCCAGGGAGGCCAGCCGAATCCTCACGGGATCTTCCAACTGGGAAGGCCAGGCCATGGCGGGCGCGATGGCATTCCGTGCGACGCGCACAGAGGTGATAGCGCGTGCCGACACCATTGTCGGCTCCTTGCCGTTTGCTGCCGGGCCGATGGCGCTGGGCGACTACGACGGCGACGGAGATCTGGACCTGTTCGTGGGCGCACGCACGGTCGCGCGGCGGTATCCTGAAGCGGCGCCGTCACTCTTGTATCGCAACGATCGCGGCGCCTTCACGCGCGACGATTCCGCGAGTACAGCCCTGAGTAACGCGGGCTTGGTTTCAAGTGCGATGTTCGCTGACGTGAATGGCGATGGCAGACCGGACTTGGTCCTGGCGCGAGAGTGGGACTCGCTGCTGCTGCTGCTCAATCGCGGTGGCCGTTTCGAGGCGGCGCCGGACTCCTGGGGGTTGGCACGATGGACGAGCCGCTGGAACGGCATCGCGGCTGGTGACCTGGACGGCGACGGCCGCCTGGACCTGGTGGCTACGAGCTGGGGCCGCAACACGGCTATGCCGGCGGACTCAGCCAATCCCTTGGTGATGTTCCACGGTCGGTTCGGTGCGGCCGGCGAAGAAGAGCTGCTTACCGCGCGTATGGATGCGCGCATTGGCGTCCTGGCGCCGCTCAACAGCTACCCACGAGTGCGCGCGGTGATCAAGGATCTGCCGAGCCGTGTGAGCACGTTCGCCGCCTACGCGGATGCGTCAGTGGACCAGATACTCGGCGCGGCGAAAGGGCTGGTGCGACAAGCATCCATCGTTACGAACGACCACATGGTCTTCATGAACCGCGGCGACCACTTCATCGCGTCCGCGCTCCCTGTCGAAGCACAGCTGGCTCCGGCGTTCTACGCCGGCGTCGCGGACTTTGACGGCGACGGCGCCGAGGATGTCTTCGTGGCGCAGAACTTCTCGGCCACCGCGGTGGGGATGCCACGGTATGACGGTGGACGCGGCCTGCTGATGACGGGAGACGGCCATGGCGGGTTGACACCTATGCCGGGAACGCGCTCCGGCCTGTTGATCTACGGAGATCAGCGGGGAGCCGCGTACGCCGATTATAACGGCGATGGTCGCCTGGACTTGGTGGTGACACAGAATGCAGCGGCCACGAAGCTCTTCACCAATCGCGGAGCGCGACCGGGATTGCGGGTGCGATTGCTTGGCGCCGCCGAAAACCCTGACGGCATTGGGGCGCAACTGCGAATCGCGTATGGCGCTGGGATGAGCCCGGTGCGCGAGGTGCAGGCCGGCTCCGGTTACTGGTCCGAGAACGGTGCGATTCAGGTGTTTGGGTTGTCCGGCACGCCTGTCGAGGTCTGGGTTCGCTGGCCGGGTGGCGCGGAGACGCGCACGAAGGTCGCACCCGGATCACGCGAAGTCGTTATCAGGGCGTCCGCCCCGTAGGGGCGCGCCTCGGGGCGCCTTGCACCAGTTCCTGCCGCACGAGGCGCAAGGATTCCCGCGTGTCAGCGTCGCTGGGATCGAGGATCAGAGCGAGGCCGAGTTCATCGGCGGCTTCGTTCCAGCGACCCAATCGCGCCAGCACGGCGCCCAGGTTCGCGTGCGCCTGAGCCAGCCGGGGCTGAATCCTCGTCGCATTTCTGAAATGCGGAATGGCGTCTTCGAGAGCGTTTACGCGCGCCAGCGCACTGCCCCAGTTGCTTTCGGCACTGGCATTCAACGAGTCAGCCGCGACCGCGAGGCGGTAGCGCTCGATTGCCTCGCGGACGTTGCCCAACGCCATGAGCGCCACACCCCAGTTACTGTAGGCTTCTGCCGCTTCGTCCTTGTCGGCGACGGCCCGTTCGAAGTGCGGCACGGCTTCCGACGGGCGGCCAAGCCGGACGAGGGTCACACCCAGGTTGTCATGCGCGGCGGCGAGGTCCGGATCCAGGCGGACGGCGCGCTCGTAATGACCCAGCGCCTCCGAGATCCGATCCTGGTCCAACAGCAGGTTGCCGAGCGCGTTGTGGGCGATCGCGGCGTCGTCGGACACCTCGAGGACGCGGGACCAGAGCGTCCAGGAGTCGCGCCAGAACATTGTCTGACGCCACGTGAGCGCGCCGAGCGTGACGAGCAGCGCCGCTGCAACCGCACCTGCGACGATGCGCTGCCACTGCCACGCGGCGATGAAGAGCCCACCGGCCAGGAGTGCCAGCGCGGGCGCGGCGTGGTACGTGTAGCGATCGGCGGTGAGCTGCGGGCCGTTCTGAACGACGCCGAGCATGGGCAGCACGATGACGACGAAGGCGGCCATGGCGACCACGGCCCCGGGAGCGCGACGCCAGAATCTCCACCCGAGCGCCGCAAGGGCGATAACGGCGGCGTAGCCGATCAGGAACATCGGCGCGCCGGCGCGCAGGTTGCCCGGTAGTGGGTAGTACGCCGCCAGGCCGGTGGGCACGAGCGACTTCCATAGATAGAAGAAGAGTCCCCAGGCACTGACGGCGAGTTTGTCGGCGAAGGCCAGCTGTTCTCCCGGGCTGAGCGCGATGATCGACAGCAGCATCGCGCCGGCGGAGAGGACGGCGAAGGGAATCAGCTCGATGAGTACAGTCCGGGCCGCGTCGCTCGAACGTTTCCATGCAAGGCGACGCAACGGGTGGACGTTCAGCAGGAGCAACACGGCGGGTAGCGTCATCGCCGTGGCCTTGGAGAGGAGCGCCAGCGCGAAGACTGCCACCGATGCCCAGTAGCGCCCGCGGTCCACGCGCTCGCCGGAGACCGATCCGAGGTACAGCAGTACAGTGGTGGAATACAGGAGGCCCGACAGGACGTCGCGCCGCTCGGTGACCCATGCAACAGATTCCACCCGCAGCGGGTGAACCGCGAACCAGAGTGCAGCGAACGCGGCACCGAGCGCCACCGCAGCGCGGCTGGTGTGCTGCGCGGCCACGAGCGACAAGAGGCGACGGGCGAGCAGGTACACGACGGCTGCGTTGGCGGCGTGGATGACGAGGCTG
>ERZ1292623.3145-Hain-H51-01um-R1-3145-length-14253-cov-22_pt2 | contig 12776 bp, 16 predicted proteins | sample MGYA00564398_ERZ1292623 | MGnify/ENA primary metagenome ERZ1292623 (study PRJEB36523, sample SAMEA6512633) | groundwater metagenome | collected 2019-01-07 | study: AquaDiva: Metagenomics assemblies of 32 groundwater samples | reverse complement strand
GGCATGTTTGGATTACCAGGGTTATTGCCTTGGTTGCCATCTGTGCCTTTAAGTCGTCTTATCAACTCGCGATTCTCTCGTATTTTCTGCTCTGTCTCTTTTAATGATTGGTCGTCTCTTCTTAATTTATTTACTTCATCTTGAAGTTCGTTCAATCGTGCTTCAGCATGCTTTAAGGCCTCGCTTTTTTGAACTGATTGAACTTGAGCTCTTTCGGCCTGAACTTCACTTAACTTTCTTACTATTATTTCTTTAGGAGGTCTTGTCTCTCCATATTCATCGTTTCCGCCTTTTCTTTTTACTACAAAGAATATCGCAACTAAAATTATTACAATTCCACCTATGAAATAATAAATTGTAGGAGTTGAAAATAAACTTGAACCAAGAGTTGCCAGACCTGTAAATGAGGACTTGTCTGAAGAATCTGCAGGGGTACTGATTACTTCTGTTGAGTTGTCTGTTACGTTCTCTGAAGTTGAGCTATTAGTTTCAAGAGTAGTTGTCTCAATTATTGTTTCGTTTGGTGTTTCTACTGGAGTAAAACCATCAGGAAAGACTTCGAGGTAGACGGACCCTCCCGCAGTATAAATATCATCAGAACGGCTGTCTGCAATGCTTTGGCCAAAACTTTTTACATAAATCATTACTTTAAAATCATTAACAGTTGACGAGAAGGTTACATTAACGTCCCCGTAAATATTTGACGTTTCAATGAATTTTTGATATAAATGAAAATCAGAAGAGTGCGCATCGTAAACGACCACTTGAACTTGATCATTTGGAACAGTCTTAACTTTTATTGCAGTATCTGTCGCAGAAACAAAACCTATTAATAGGAAAACAAAAGCAAAAACTAAAATTCCTTTATTCATTTTTTATCACTCTTCAAATTGATTGGAAAAAACTATTTATAAATATTTTCTTTTATTAAAATATAAGTTGCAGAATAAAGATTGTCATTTTTTATAGAAGTATTTAAAAACCTAATATTTCATATCGTTAGTAAAAGATGGTGTGCAAATGAACGAGGAATTGAAAGAAGTTCCGGAATTCGAGGATGATGAAGAGGATTCATTCTTAGACGAGCTTGATCTCGACTAACTTTTTCTTTTTTTACTTTTTTTCATTTAAAACAACTTCGTTATTTGATTTGTCGAGTTCATTGAATTTTGTGTCGATGACAAACCTTAAACTCTCGTCGCTGGAAAGTTCGGGGGACCATTGATTTTCAAACATTATTTCTATTCCATACCCGACGTTAATACCACCCAATGATATTTTTTTTACTACGCTGTTTCCAGAATACACAATCACCGTCGAGTTTTCAGATTTTATTAGGCCGTTGTTTCTTATTATAAAATTTCCATCTAGATATTTTCCTTTTATCGTCGCCGAAACATTTTCAAAACTTAAATCAGAAAAACTAGGATAAGAATATAATTTATTTATGTAATTAACCGTATCGTCGCCGATTGTCTGCCTGCAGTCCACCGTCGGATACATTAAATTGCTTGGGTTCGTCGAGTGTTGAAAGCCGAGGGAGTGCATAAGTTCGTGAGCTGCAACAATCGGCTCCGCACATTGCGTTTCTCTTAACAACAATACCTGCCCGTTATCAATAACATTAAAATTATTTGTTTTCGTTACGTTTGTTGTTCCACCTTCGCCTGCAATGAACGCAGAGCCCTCAAGTTTGAGAGTATTGTCACAAGTCACACTTATCTCTTCGCTGTCAACTACTTCATAAAACTTAAGGATTGTTTTATTTTGGATATATTCTATTGCTCTTTTCATTTCATCTTTTTTCCCGATGGGGCAGCCGATAATCCTATAAGAAATTTTGTAATCAGGATATCTCATATTTTGATAGAACTGAAAGCTGTCATTTGTTGTCTGGGATAAACTGAAGTTTGAGCCTTGTGATTCTTCTAAGACATAATTTACAGAATTTGTTGGAATAAAAAAATAAAATACCAGTAGGCCAATAACTAACAAAACAAAAAAAGTGCTTAAATATTTAATCCACTCCATTAACAAAATAAAGAAAAATAGTATTTAAAACTTCAGGCACAATATTTTTAAACAAGGTAGTTTTATAATTATAATGGCAAAGGGGCTGGTAATTACTTTGGTTGTTCTTGCAATATTAATAATTGGGATTGGAGGATTTTATTTTTATTCGGGAAGTTATAGTTCTAGTGGGAATATCCCCTCTTCAAGCGGTTCAAATACCCAATCAGGAAGTTCTAATACACCATCGCAAAATTCCAAATCTGTGGAAATTAAAAGTTTTGCTTTTTCTCCATCAACGCTGACAGTTAATGTTGGAGATAGTGTGACTTGGACTAATTACGATGATGTTAAGCATACAGTAACTTCTGATTCTGGAAGCGAACTTGATTCAGAAATGCTTTCAAAAGGACAAACTTATTCACATACTTTTAACACGCCCGGAACTTATGCCTATCATTGCACTCCTCATCCAGGCATGAAGGGGACTATTGTTGTGCAATAATTCTAAAATGAAAGTCCGCGACTCCAAAGTGAAAGTTGTCGAATGGTATGAAGATATAAGAAAATTTTCTTTAAGATATAGAAAAGATGGAAATTATGTATTTGATACTAAATGGTATGAATTGTTCTTCGGAATAAGTTGGGGACAGGAATATGGGGTTATGGAAGGAATTGTTGAAACGGCTGGGAAGATATGGAGGCGCGCGGGCGAGACGAAACTTCTTTTGGCGCAAAAAGTCGGAGTGAGAATTAACTCTCCAGAAAACAAAGTTTTAATAAAAAATCAGAACGGAGTTGACGACAACGGAATAATTCGAAGCCAAAAAAATGACCATCCGTCTAGGATAATAACCGTAAATCAGCTTGAAGGAAGCGTTTATATTGAGTTTATGTAATAATGAAATGTGTATTTTTGTGCAATAAACCTTTAATACACTGAAATTCTATATATTAATGCCAAATAAGAATTGTCCTAAATGCAAAGGTGTAGGAATTGTGAAAGATAAGACCGGAATTCATACTTGTTGGGATTGTTTAAATGAAGGTGAACTTGATCAACATTCGAAAGAAGTCAAAGAAAGCGGGATTAAAGTTTAATTTTTCAGGATTTTTAGAAGTTTATAGTAATTGGTCTCATCAAAATATCTTTTAAGTCCGAGAAGGTCTCTTTTATCTTAAACCATGTAGGTTCTTTGCCAGGCACATATTTTATGTTATATCTGCTTTTGTCCAATGGATCTTCAGGAATTTGTTCATTCAAATATTTAATTGGGTGTTTTAAAAATCTCCAAGTATCTTGTGCAAGCCATTTCAAACTTGTTGAACTAAAAAATTTAGGAAAGTTACTTCTGTAACCTTTATCTTCAAGGTCTTGAGGAGTTCTATCTCTTAAAGCATCCATAGAAGCAAGTTGGGCTTGCCATTCTGATATTTTTTCAACTGGCACAATATATTTCCCTTCAAATTGTCTTTTCCATTCTAATCCTTTTTCAATAGGTTCGACATATTTAACATGAAATTCATCAAGTTGTTTATCGGCCCTTGATTGTACTTTATCAATATCTTCCCTCATATTTGCTTGAATAGTGTCATATGCAATTTCTATTTCATTCCTTAATATTTCAACATCTTTTGAAAAATTATACCCTTCAGCTCTGTAGCCCTTAACTTTGGAAATTCTTTCAGCTCTTATTGGCTCTTTGGTCTTAGAGTAATCCCTTAAATATTCTACTTGCGCCTCATTAAAACCGTATGTTTCTTTTAAGTCCAAAACATCTTCTAAATTATGTAAGTCATGACCTCTTGTTTTTGATAAAATTGAATTTCTAATACTTCTTTTGACAAATCTCCCATCTAAACCAGCAGTTCTTTCAGCTATGTTAATTAATTTTTTTGCTTGATAGTCAGATATCTTGTATTTTTGAGCTATGTCTTTTACAGAATCTTTTGAATATTGATAGTCATATAGAACGCTAGCTACAATTTGCTCTGCGTCTTTTCTTTTTGAGAAATTGCTTCTTGTGTACTCTTCATCTTTAAGAAAAGCATACTCTGGATGCAAGTCAATTACTTGCTCTTCAAAGCCATTTCTTAGTCGGTCATCTAATGCTGTTGCCATAAAAAATCTATAAAAATAGGGTTTATAAATCTTGTTGGATTAACTACTATTAGATTACAACAATCCCAAGATAGAGAAAAGCTTATAAGGGTAGTTATTACGATAAAATGATGACAGATACCAACTTATTAGAACAAATGACGCTTCCAACTGAAGAAGATTTAAATGAAAGGGCAATGGAAGCAGTTGTTCATGAAATAGAAAGAACATTTGAACCTCAAAAATATCATTTTCCTGCCTTACAAGAAAGAGTAAGAAAATTGGAACAAAGGGTATATTCGGGACAACCAAAATATCTTGCAGGTGCAAGTAAAGAACTTGAAGATCTAAAACTAGAAATATTAACCTATAAAGAAAGAACTGGAGTACACCCAGTAACATCAGAAGAAATAAAAAAGAAAAGACAAGAACCAACTATAGAAAGAGGAGGGAGATCTGACAAAACTAAAAGAGATATGTTTCGAGCAAAAGTGTTATCATATTTACAACAGGCACAAGAAGGCATGTCTGTAAGAGAAATTTCTGATTATCTTGAAAATGATGAAGAAAGAGTAAGGGATGCTCTTTCTCACCTAACTAGTAGGGGTTGGGTTGATAAACAAAAAGCACATGCTGGTTTTGTCTATCGTGCTAATAGCAAATAATTAAGCATGACTATTTTTGAATAAAAGAATAATTAATAAAATAATAACGGCAGAAACTAAAATTCTTTTATCCCTTTTTAGCATTTAACAAAAAAGAATTCTTATTTAAAAAACTATGTTATGAATAAAATACGCCCCAACCGAGAGCGAGGAGAGTTTATTTGTCTACAAATACGTCCACTTCAAAAAAAGATTATTACACTCTGGTAGACCCTATTATACGTCCACCAAATAGTAAGATTTATAAATATGGTAGACGTATAAAAATTATGGTCTATACTGAGATTAAAGAGAAGAATGGTAGAAAATATTATTATAGAGTCAAGTCTATTAAAAAAAACAAAAAGGTAGGAAAGGAGAGAATATATTTGGGTGTTAATTTAAGTGAAGAGGAACTTAAAAAATTGGAAAAAGAGGCAGATGAGAAATTAAATATTTTAAGTGCAATTTTGACAAAAGAGGAGATAAAATTTCTAGAAAAAATAAAACAAGACTTTTCTAAAGAACCCAAAGAGAATTATGAAAATAGGTATGAGGCTTTTTGCTCTCTTTTTACATATGATTCTACTGGAATTGAAGGAAATACCTTAACACTCTCTGAAACATCATTTTTATTATTTGAGGGTATAACTCCTAGAGATAAATCGTTAAGGGAGATACATGAAACTTTAAACCATAAAAAGGCATTTGATTATCTCGTTAATTATAAGGGAGAAATTACAAAAGAATTTATCTTAAAAATTCATGAACTTGTTGTAATGAATACCTTAAGGCAAGATTTAATTTCTCAAATAGGAAAGTATAGAACCGTTCAAGTATTTGTTGGAAGATCGATTCCCCCAAAACCTCAAGATGTCCCTGACAAGATGGCTGGTTTGTTAAGATGGTATTCTGTAAATAAAAATAAAGTTCATCCATTAGTTTTAGCTTCCTATTTTCACACAGAGTTTGAGAAAATTCATCCTTTCGTTGACGGAAATGGAAGAACTGGAAGACTTTTGATGAACTTTATTTTACATGAGCATAAATATCCTATGATAAATATCCCAAAAAAAAGAAAATTCAAATATTATCAAGTTTTGCAAGAGGCACAATATAAGATGAATTTAAGGCCTTTTGTTGTATTTTTATTAAGTATCCTAAAAAAGGATAAATTAAGATATTGAAAGTACGCCCCGACCGAGAATCGAACTCGGATTTCCTGCGCGACAGGCAAGTGTTCTAGCCACTAAACTACCGAGGCATTGCTGACCTAATAGAACTTTAATTAATTTAATTTTTAAACCTTACTCATAAAGATTTTAAAGTATATTTTCTTTTAATAGGACATGAAGAAAGAGGTTAAAGATCTTAATGATAATAAACGTAGATTAACAATTATATGTTTCTTTCTATTTTACATAATTTTATTTTCTTTTATACTAAATAAATATCCTAGCATTACAAACGCTATAATCTTGGTTCTTATTGTTATTGTTTTTTATTTTATAATCTCTTCATTATTACCTAGGAAATGCAGCATATGTGGTGAAAAAATGAAATTTATTAAAAAAGTGCGGGAACCTTTACATGGTTTACCTCGTTCACGTTATTTGTCTATTCTATATTATACTTATAGATGTAAAAATGGGCATTTATATAAGTGGGAACCCCCAATGGGTGGTTAAAGATTGTTATTAGAATTATTTCTCGAACCTCATGACTTTGACGTTTCCTAAAAGGTGTTTTCTTTTTCTGAGTTCGTCATATAAAACATCAATCTCTTTTGGAGAGAGTTCAACTATTCCAGAGCTGCTTTTTCCTCTAAAACAGAGTGCGACGGATGCCTCGTTTGGATGTAAGAAGTCCTCATTGATTAAGATCTCTTTCAGTTCGCCGGATGACTCGAGGCGGACGATGCCGTCGGCATTTGTCTTTCTTGATTTGACTTTCATTATAGGAATAAGATGGAGTTATATATAAGATTATATCTAAAAATTTATATATATTCTTGTAAAGAAAAAAGTATGGCAATTGATGAAGTTTTAATGGAAGTAAGAAAATACCTAAGCAAGAACCAGGAGGATTTTTTTGAAGAGATGATATCTGAAGCAAAAGACAAAGGATATTTTGAACGACTGATATTAGTTATGTCGGAAAGATTATCAATAATAAGGCGAAATGAATCTCTTGGATTTGAACAAGAAATAAAGAAAAAAGATTTGAAAAGTTACAAAAACGAGGCAAGGCGAAGTTTAATCCGCACCCCTTACTGCCCAGGATATTATTAATTCTTCTCGGCTTTTAGCATTTTCTTTCCGCCCATATACTTTTGAAGAACTTTTGGAATCTTTACACTTCCGTCTTTTTGCTGATTGTTTTCAAGGATTGCAACTAAAGCGCGGGAGGTTGCAATTGCAGTGTTGTTTAAAGTGTGCGGAACGACTTTTTCTCCTTTAATTCTCGTCGAGATTCCTAATTTTCTTGCTTGCGCGTCTGTCAAATTAGAACACGAGCCAGCTTCAAAATAACTTTTTTTCCTTGGGCTCCAGACCTCAAGGTCAACTTGCTCATGCTTTAAATCGCCTAAATCGCCTGAACATATTTTTAAAATTCTTATTGGAAGTTCAAGTTCCTTGAATATTTCAACAGAAATATTTTTTAGTTCTTCAAAGAATTTAGTTGACTCTTCCGGAAGGCAGATTACAATCATCTCAACTTTGTTGAACTGGTGCGTTCTGAAAAGACCTTTTTCATCAATGTTGTGACTTCCTATCTCTTTTCTGAAGCACATAGAGTAAGAAGTATGCTTTATTGGTAATTTCTTGAAATCAACTTCTTGGTCAACAAAGCGGCCGATTAACGAATGCTCCGAAGTTCCAATTAATGATTTATTATCGTTTGCAAGGCGGTAAATCATAACTTCTTGGTCATTCAAGTCGGTAACTCGATTAATTATTTCGTTGTTTAGCATTAATGGGGTTTCAATATACCTAAAGCCCTTTGAAGTCATTTTATCAATCGCGAAATGAATTAAGGCCTGATTTAAAAGTGCAAGGTCTCCTTCCAAATAATAAAATCCGTTTCCAGAAACGCGCGCAGGTGAATCGAAATCGGCAAGGCCAAGTTTTTCAGCAATTTCAGCGTGTGAAAGTACTGGAAATGTAAATTTTTCTGGTTTGCCTATTACTTTCTCGACTACATTTTGTGAATCATCTTTTCCTGAAGGGACACGCAGGGAAATTAAATTTGGAATGGCTGAAAGAAGAACTTTTATTTCGGCTTCCATTCCTTTTCTTTTTTCTTCAGATTGTGATATTTTTTCAGGAATCTTTTTTGCTTCCTTGATTAATTTCTCGGCTTCCGCTTTCTTTTTTGATTTCATTAATTGGTTTATTTGTTCAGAAATCTTATTTCTTTCAGAACGCAAGACATCCTCTTCATACTTAAGTTTTCTCCATTGCTCGTCGAGCTTTTTTACTTTGTCAACCAAAGGAAGCTTTTCACTTTTGAATTTCTTCTTTATGTTTTCTTTAACCAGTTCAGGGTTTTCCCGTATTAGTTTTATGTCAATCATAACAACAATAGAAAGAGCGTATATTTAAATTTATTGAGATAAAATATATCTCCTATCAAATTTGTAAGAACATTATCTTAAAAAAAGAGGTGATAAAAATCTGGGAAGTAATGGAAAGAAAGTGTAGTAATTGTTTATCCCAAATAATCAAACACTTTAAAAATATATTATCCTAAGTAATTATATGACAGGGGTGGTTGATTCAATTGTTGGTTCTTACAATTATCTTATTTCAATTTTGCCTAATGGTTTTGCAAAATTTGTGAATTTGTTTCTTTTAGTTATTCTTATTTTGATCTATGTGTTTTTTGTTTGGAAATTTTCTAGTTTCATATCAAGAAAAAACTTAATTGACTTGAACTTAAATCAGTATAACAAGTCAAAACATCCGTTTTTTGAGAAGATTTTTGCTGGGGTCTATTATATTATTGAGTATATTGTTGTCTTGCCCTTTATAGTTTTTTTATGGTTTACCGTATTTACTATATTCATGATTTTGATGAATCAGAGTTTGCCTCTCGATACGGTTCTTTTGGTCTCGGCAAGCGTTGTCACAGTTATAAGAATTGCTTCGTATTACAGCAAAGAACTTGCTAGAAATGTCGCTTTAATCCTTCCGTTTAATCTTTTAGCATTTTCGCTTCTAACTCCAGGTTTCTTCCAGTTTGAACAGATAATTGGGAATTTATCGCGGGCGCCTACATTAATTTCAGACATCTTAATTTACCTTGTTTTTATAATAGGTTTGGAGATCTTGCTTAGGATATTTGAGTTTTTCCTGGCATTATTTGGTCTGGAAGATTTGTCTATAGACGATTCTGATTGATTAAAAGACGAAAAGCTTTTTAAACTGAAATTAAATCGTAGTCATATGTCAAAAGTAAGAGTAAAACTCAACAGCACAGATATTGGAATGTTAAATCAAATTTGCGAATCAATTTCAGACATTGCAAAGAAATCAGGAATTTCTCCGAGAGGTCCGGTTCCTTTGCCGACGAAGAGATTAAAAGTTACAACGCGCAAGTCCCCATGCGGAGACGGCACAGCGACGTTTGACAGATTTGAAATAAGAATTCATAAACGACTTATTGACTTGCCTGCAAACGAGAAAGTTCTGCATCACATTATGCGTCTTCAAATTCCAAAGTCGGTAAATATTAAGATTGAGATGAAGGATTGAAAACTTAAGAAGTTTCCAATACTTAGCTTCGATTTCTTTGAAATCGTCGGAAGAATTAATTTTTCGAATTAATCATTATAAATAAAATCTACAGGAAGATTAAACTAATAAAAAATTAAATTCCTAAATCTTTTTTATATAAATAAATCAAAAGAAATTTATCCCCGTGATTTAATACTCTTGAATCTACAACTTCCGGCCCGGTATTATTTATTTTATTACCTTTTTTCTTCCGCATTTGTTTTTCTGCATGTTTAAACACTCCGTAATAGGTGCGTCCCCAACCCTCTCCAATCAAATTTTCTTCAAGAGATGCCTTTTTCATTAAAGTCTCATTTTTCCAGTAATCGTTTTCAAGCGACATATCTTCCGCAAAACTATAAACTAAATAATGAAGTTTTTGCTGCGGAGAGCTTACTATTGCTAATTCTAAAACCCTCTTGTTGCCAGAGCTAGATTTTTGCCTTTCTAATTCTTCATAGCGAGCCCGGATCTTTCCTGCTTTAACTTCTTCCACCGTGTACCCGTGAAGTTTAGAGTATGCCGCATAAGTTTTTGCGTCATCTGTTTCCAAAAGATTTGGCAAAGTCATATATCAAAGTAAAAATCATGCCTTAAAAAAATTTATATAGCGGAATATAACTTCTTAATCTAAGCCCAGATCGCGTAGGCTCAAATTTATATTTGGCTAAACGCTCACTGGCTAAAGCCCAGATCGCGTAGTGGTATCGCACAAGATTGGAAATCTTGGCCCTTCGGGGTCCCTGAGTTCGATTCTCAGTCTGGGCGTTTTTTATTTAGGATATAGTTTTTTAAAGAATATTTTGTTAATGGATGTATGAAAAAAAGTTTGATTATTGGAGGCATTGTTTTCATAGTTATTCTTGTAATAATTGGAACTATTTTTTATATTGATAAACCATCTTCTAATGAATCTAATGCAAATCAGGATCTTGTTGGAAGAATACAAAGTGGTGATAAAAGTGGTGAGTGGCTAACATATCAAAATGACATTTATGGGTTTGAAGTCCAATATCCCCCTTATGGGTTCTTAACAAGAGATGGTTGGAGATTTTCTGCAGATTATGGAGATTATTACATAGTTGAGATTAGAATTCCAAGTCCTCCTGCTTTTTTTATTGATGTAGATCCAAAGCGTAATTGTGATACATTTAATTTCCAAAATTCAAATATGAATGTCGGGGGAAACCCTGCGATTGAAGAAATAAAATATTTTAGTGATGGAACAGAATATAGGGAGGTTCATTTTATCAAAGGTGAACAATGTTATGCAATCCAAATGATGGGGCCTGGATTTGAAGATGCTGAAAAAATGTTGACAACATTCAAGTTTACAAACTAACCCATTTTACACTTAAAGTTAAACTCCCCATCCTACCGGTCATAGTAAAACCTTACCTTTTTCTACTCCCACATTTTGAACATCTTGTTGTAATGTTCGGTCGGGGCGTTTTATCAAATAAAATATTTTAAAAAGTAAATTTAACTATAGTTAAAATGATCCCGTTCTGGAAATATATCAAAAAGTATAAGAGTATTTTAGCTGGCGTGCTAGTGTTAGCTACAATAAACCAGGTTTTCTCTTTGCTAGATCCTCAAATTTTCAGATTGATTATAGATAATTATGCAAGCAAAATCGGTTCTATGCCGAGTGAAGTTTTTATCAAAGGAGTTTTATTGTTGTTGTTGGCTTCTGTAGGTGTAGCATTTATTTCAAGAGTTGCAAAAAATTTCCAGGACTATTATGTTAGCGTTATAACTCAAAAAGTGGGGACAGATATGTATTCTCAAAGTGTGGAACATACGTTTTCTTTGCCTTACTCCGTTTTCGAAGATCGTCGAAGCGGGGAGGTCTTGAATAAATTGCAAATGGCCAGAACACAATCGCAGACATTGATTCAAAATTTTATAAGCGCCATATTTTTGGCTTTGGTCGGAATTATATTTGTTGTTATTTATGCATTTTATGTTAACTGGATTATTGGGGCAGTTTATTTGTCTTTAATTCCAATAATTGGTTTTTTCACATTTATTATAAGCAAAAGGATACAAGCTGCTCAAAAGAACATATCAAGAGAGAGTGCGGAGCTTGCGGGTTCGACGACTGAAACAATAAGAAATGTTGAACTTGTAAAAAGCTTGGGTTTGGATAAACAAGAGATTAACAGATTGAATGAAGTCAATGATAAGATATTAAATCTTGAATTAGACAAAGTAAAAATAATAAGAAAATTGAGTTTTATGCAAGGCACTTTGATAAATTCTATGCGCGCACTTTTGCTTTTTATTATGCTTTTTTTAATATTTAAAGGGGAAATTTCACTAGGGCAATTCTTTAGTTTGTATATATATTCATTTTTTATATTTACTCCTTTATCAAACTTAGGTGATGTTGCATCCCAATACCAGCAAGCTAAAGCAAGCAATGAGCAGCTTGAAGAAATTTTAAGCATTAAACCCCAGAAAAAACCTGAAAATGCTAAAACAATAGGAGCAATAAGTTCTATTGAATACAAAGATGTTGCATTTATTTACAATTCTGGGGACGTGCCCTCTGTAAAAGATATAAATTTGAAGATAAAAAGCGGGGAGACAATTGCATTTGTAGGACCGAGCGGGGCTGGAAAGTCAACGCTTATTAAATTGCTTGTTGGATTATATGATGCAAAGAAAGGAAAATTATTGTTTAACAATATTGATTCAAAAGAGCTTGATCATGAAGAGATAAGAAAAAGAATTGGGTTGGTTTCACAAGATACGCAGTTATTTGCAGGGACTATAAGAGAAAATTTATTATTTGTCAATCCTAAGGCGTCAGATAAAGAGTGTTTGGAAGTTTTGAAGGCCGCTTCAGTCGCACATATTTTAGATCGTGGGGGAGAGGGATTGAATACTAAAATAGGTGAAGGAGGAATAAAACTTTCGGGAGGAGAGAAACAAAGATTGGCAATTGCAAGAGCTTTATTAAGAAATCCTGAATTGCTTATTTTCGATGAGGCAACAAGCAGTTTGGACTCTGTAACTGAAAAAGGAATTACTGATACTATAAAGAAAATATTAGCTAAACAAAAGAAAACAATAAGCGTCTTAGTTGCTCATCGGCTTTCAACTATTGCTCATGCTGATAGGATTTATGTTTTAGAAAAAGGAAAAATTGTTGAGCATGGAACACATGCGCAATTGCTTAGAAAAAAAGGTTTGTATTACGCATTGTGGAGACAGCAAGTTGCTAATGGGGATTAA
>ERZ1292623.1863-Hain-H51-01um-R1-1863-length-19641-cov-19_pt1 | contig 12776 bp, 17 predicted proteins | sample MGYA00564398_ERZ1292623 | MGnify/ENA primary metagenome ERZ1292623 (study PRJEB36523, sample SAMEA6512633) | groundwater metagenome | collected 2019-01-07 | study: AquaDiva: Metagenomics assemblies of 32 groundwater samples | reverse complement strand
CGTCGCGCTTGAGGACGCAGTAAATGGCCCCGAAACCGTAAGCGAGCTGGCGAAGACGGCGGTTTTGTTCACCCGCTTATCCGGAATGGCCGCGTCCAGCGTGTCCATCCCAGTAGCGAATGGCGCGATGTAGTTGGTTTCCCGCGCGGCGGGCTTAACCAGATTTAAATCTGTAGTATATGTCAGCGCATAACTGTTTAAAGGGAACAATAAAACAAACAATAGTATTTTTTTCATTTTGTAATCTCCAGGGATCCCCGCATTTCTTTTATTAATTCCCCGTCCCTTAACATGCCTATTGAGATATTGCAACGGCATTTTTCATTTTCTCCAACTCACGATTTAAGCGTATAACTTTCACGGGGTCGGCGTTTGGCTTGGCAAGTTCCGCATCTAGGTCATCTTCTTTGGCTTTTCTTGCCTCTTTAGGCGTGATTATGGATTCGTCTATCCATATGCCTTTACCTTTCTCGCCTCGCCATTTCTCTTTTTTGGTTTTATCGGGGAAGTCTTTAGCGTCTATATCGTCGTATGGTAATTCTTTGAATTTACCCCTAGCCGTTTCCGTATCAAGGGCCTGTATAAATGTTTCGCCCTCGTTTAACTTGCGGACAAGGTAAAGCAACATCACTTTATTTTCAGGTGTGTAAAATGCGCGTATTATCATTTATTGGTCTCCTGTGGCTATAATTGAGAAACTCGTGTCAATATTTACGGCTGAACCGTTTAAGACATTTACAATTACGTTGGCAGCGGTTTGAGTGTAAATCGGTGCTGCCGCAAGGGCCGCGTACATCGGAGAGCCGACTACTGCGTATGTAGTAGTGTTAAATGCAGTCGTCCATGATATATCGAATCTCCCTACCGCTGTCCGGACTACGGAAGATATATTAAAAGACTGAATACTGGTGACGGTCAATCCTGTTACTGTTACATACCCCCACCCTTTTACAGGTCTACCTATTATAGTAGACGCGGTTATGGTTTGCCCGCCAACCTCAATAAAAGATGAGAAATACCCGTTTTTCCATTTATATGCGGTGCTGCCTATATTATATACCCCGGTAGTAAAATTACCGCCGGACATTGGAAGCTGTGCGCCTTCAAGCCAATCAAATTTGGCCTCTACTTCGGAGGCTTTAGCTTTGCGGCCTTCGCTTAAAGTGGGCCAGGTGGCTGTCGTTGTAAGTGGCATATTAATTTTCCCCAGCGATAATCATATTAAATTTAACTATCTGTCCATCCGCGCTAGACCCTGGTATCCTGACATTGACGGAAAGAGATGATAAAGAGAAAAATGAGCACCCCCAGTCACCTGGATTTCTTTCGCATATCATAGGCGCAGCGGTAGATATTGTGCTAGTAAAATTCATAATAAAAGACGATGTCGCTGTGGTATCCGATATGATGGATGATATTTGAAAGGCCCATGATGTAATAGTTCCCAACGAGTCTTTAAATACCCATGCCGCCGCTCTTATACGTTTATCCACAAACTGCGACGTTAAGGTAGCGGAGCTTACCTCTATATGGCTGCTGAAATACCCATTTCCCCATTTAGAAAATGAAGAACCAATATCATACGCGCCCGTGGTTAAAGCCCCGCTATTCATAGGGAGCCTATCGCCTTCAAGCCAATTAAATTTAGAATTTACATCTGCCGCGCTTGCAGTGCGGTTTGTCAGAGTGGGCCAGGTGGCTGTCGTGGTAAGAGGCATTAGACCTCCCTCAAATGAAACTGCTCGCTGAAGTCATCCAGGTTGATCGACTTGGAAAGAACTTTGAACGCCTTCTCGTCCCAGTCGAAATTTTCCCCTTCTTCCGCCCACTTCTCGCCGCCCCAATCAAACCCATCCCATAATGTTTTGTTCGCGAGATTGTACGAGTAGTGCGATACGTCCACGCGATCAAGCGGATCAATCTCGGGGTGAAACTTGGTTTTTAATATCGCCTCGTTTTTTACGCTGGAAAATTCCGTGAACATATTGTTCACTATTGCCTGCGCGGCAGCGGTATTATTCGCCCACGTGTTTTCAAATTCGTAAATCCTCGCTCCGTATTTCCACTGTACATTAGCCGGCGTGATGGAGGTGGTTGTGCCGGCAACGACGTAAGAGGTCGTCGTGTCCGGCGACAGGTGTTTCAGGCGGATATTATTGTAGAGTTTGTTGAAACTTTCCCTGTACGAATCCACGCGGATGATGTTCGGCCTAGCGAAGCCCTGTCCGTAGAAAGAAAACTGACTGGCCGACGTATTCGGCGTCCGGTCGGAAAATACCAGGACGCCGAGACGGTTAATATACAGGACATAGCCCTCGGCTTCCGCTAGTTTCGTCATGAAGTCCCACGCCGTGCCCTCATTATCCAGCGAGGTAGAGGCGGCGATATTAAAATTGTTCGTCGTCGCCTGGATGTCCCACGAAGCAGCGGATATATACTGCCGGAAGATATACGATCCCCCCGCCGTATGGTCGCGGATTTTTGCGAGGAGATTGGAAGCGGTCTGCGTGGCGCCCAATCCGGCGATCTCATTTGCTTTCACGCCGTCAAAAATGGATTTAAGAGACGAAGCGTTAAGCGTTATCTTATTGTCCGGCGTGATCGGGACTTCCTGATCCATAATAAAAATACCCTGCGTAGTGGTTGTCGGGTATTCGGTCGCGCCCCCGCCCCAGGAATCGCCCCAGGGCATTCCCCACCCGTCGCCGCCAGGCATGGTCTGATACCCTGCCTCTATTTTCAATAATGTTCCATAGCGGGTTAAGTATCCGCTCCACAGGGAGTTGGCGTTGTTTTCATCGTTGAATTTCCCTAGCTTGTTATCCACCTGCAAGGATATTCCCGACAGCGTAAACCGATTGAGCCTGACATCGTCTATCCCCGTACGGATGTTTCCCCATCTTATGACGTAAGGCGTGATCGACTGCCAAGTGGATTCGTAAAGTCCCGTGACGGACGATTTCCGTTTGATGTACGCTCGACGGAACACTGTCGAGACGGGCGCGTTGATTAAGTCGGCAAGAGCCATATGTTACGCCCCAGGCGTTTCCTCTATTACTATCGAGCCGTCCCATCCCTGCGTTTTGGAATTTTCTGAATAGGTGAAGTTCCAGTCGTTCACCCAAACCATTTCGTATGCGTTTCCCAGCCAAGCCGTTGTCGTCGGCTCGGGCAAGAAATAAAACGGATTACCGTCGTTATAGATCGTAACCAACTCGTCCTTAAAAGCCGTGGACACGAATTTCAGTTTCATGCCCGCCTGAAACTTGTTGCCGACGATAAAAAGAGACGTGCCTCCGTCCGGCATGACGTGCCTGATTTTCTGCTTGAACAATTTCGGATCGTAATTATCAGCTGACGGATTTACATCGAACTGGCTTTTGAGATCGGATATCACAAGCTCGCCGATACTACGCTCCTGTCCCGCTTCGATCACATTATCCATTTGTAATTGTATGCTGCTGACCGTTGTCGAGGCAAAAGCAAAATAATGATTGGTCGTGCTGTTCGTGGACACGTTGCAGTCCGGCGTGAAAGTGTTTGCGGTTGCGGAATTGTAATATATCCGAAAGGTTTTTAGATTATGGGTTTGAAGGAAAATTCTGCTTACCACCGTCGGCACATCGAAAACGATATTCAGCGTCGTGCTGGTCGCGCCCGTGTAGCCGTCGGTGACATAATCCAGCGCGGTGTTTCTGTCGTAAAGATACGCGAACGTCCCTGAGCCTGAATTCGAAAGGAGCATTGAGGTTGTGTTGACCAGATTCTGGCCGCAGAATTCAAATTTACTCATAAGAAAGATCGCCTGTTGCGCTGGCGTTCGTAAAGTTTTTCTTCTATTCTGTCCGCGAATTCACCGAGGGAATAATCATCGGCCACAACGACTCCGGCCTGGATGACTATAGTGTTGCCTCCACCGCCCATTACGTCGCGAAGCTTCTCTTTTGTGCGATCGTCATCAAGCGGGATGGCCACTTCCGGCTTGCCCGCCTCGGCCATAATCGCGGTGGTTCCGCCGGCTGACGGCATAATCATCCCGCCCTGGGCAAGTTTCACTCCAGCTATATTGGCGACATTCGCCATCCCTGCCGCTGTTACCAGCGCGGCCAGGGCGAAATTCCAGGGCGGAGGCGCGGACGCGAGCGCTTTGTTAGCTGCTGCGTATGTGTCCATCGTCGCGGTAGTTATAGCCGCTGTCTTGCCTACCGCCGCCAATGTTTTATTGTGACTGCCGGACATCGTGGCGATTGTCGAAAGCGTGGAGTATAGATTTTTAGCCCTATCTTCATTCTGCTTTTTCTCGTTCTCCGTCTTTTTCTTTTGCAGCGCGTTCTTGTTCTCGGTGTCCTGCTCATCGAGTAATTGTATGGCTAAATCCTGTTGACCTTTATCTATCAATTCCTGCGCCATTGCGTTGGTGCGGATATTGGTAAGTTCCTCCTCGGTGGTATTGGCGGTATCAATCTGTAATGTGGCCTTTTCGATTAAGTCCTGTTTTTCCTTTTCTGCTTTCTTGGCGGCTTCTTCGTCTACAACCGATGGCCCTTTGCCTTGTGGGATAATGGGTTTTTCCGCTATTTCTTTGCCGTGCCTTGCCACTAATGCCGCCTTTGCTTTCTCAAAGGACGCCAAATCTGCTAAGGCTTTATCGTAAGATTTATTCCCCGCCCTTGCTTGTTCCTCGTTGAAAGATTGAATAGTCGCTTTTTGCCTAGCTATCGAGGTATCTAGTGCGTCTGCCTCCTTTTGGAATCTATTTACCATCGCCGATGTATCTTTTATTCCCGACGGGGTTAAAACTTCCTTCCAGTAAACCGCCGCATCTTTTAACCACCCGATATATAATTTTGCGGGGCCAGCAAGGAATCCGCCGACGATCTCCCATAATTCATCGAAGCTATTCCCTAGCTGCTTCATCTTTCCCGCGTATGTTTCTGTTTCTCTTGAAGCCGCACCGCCAAAGCGTTCATTTAATTTTGCGATGACCGCTTCATACCGTTCTGATTTTGGGATATTGTCGGCTATGACTATGCCTAATCTGCTAAGTGTTCCTGTTTCTCCTGCTGCCGCTTTACCCACTAAGAGCATAGCCTGCCGTAAATCCGTACCCATGAATGAGGCCAGATTAGAAGCGGCTACTGTGGCTTGTTTTAATTTATCTCCGGTAAGGCCAAAAGAAACTCCGAGGGCCATAGCAGAAAGCACAACCTCATCTGCGTATACGGTTGTATTCTGCATTTGGTCTGCAAATGCAATGAGGTCTTTGGTAACGGCCTGGGATTTTATGCCCTGATTTGAAAGCGCGTTATTGAGTTTGCTTATAGCAGATTCTTGCTCCCCGTATGCAGCTAACGCCTTCATCATGCCCGCAAATAGCACGGCCATGCTCGCCGCAACGCCCGCCGCAACAGCGGTAAGCGAACTCAAAGCCCCATTGACCTTGGCTATGCCAGCCGAGGCCATATCTTTAAGCTCTAGTATGAGCGACGCTTTCTTGGAGCCTGCCATTTATTTACGTTCCTTGCTTATGCCTATGCCCGCGATAAAGTAATCGAACATCTGCCTTTCTGCCAGGCCCAGCTCATTGTTGAAAGCTAATTCCGACGGTCTGCACTGATAGCGCCTAGCGACGCAATCCAAAATGACAGCCGATTCCTGAGAGAAAAAAAAAGAGATTTTATGCCTTTGAATCGGTCTAAGGCATGAATCATAACCTCTGTAAACAGCTTCGCGCCTACTTCCTGATCACGAAAAATATCCTCAATGGTAAGGCCATCTTCCTTACCACGCTTATCGCCCTTACCTATCGGCACAAGGTCAGGGGATATCAAAGCCGCCTCTACTATTCTCATCATCTGGTCAAGCATCACTTTAGGATCGGTGGCTTTTGAGATATCCCTTCGGCTGTTTAAGGCCGTAAAAATCTGGGGCATATTATCCGGCTGAAAATCCATTATCGGATTTATTTTACGGATGACAAACTTTTGCCCGTCAATCTTTACGGCCTTATGACCTTGTAATTCTGCTTTAGTAAGAAGCGACATTATTCCTCACCGTGATTTTAACGTCGTACCCCGTCGTTGTATTGGGGTTATCCACCACCACATCGAACGGTATTTCCGCTGTGAGTATATCTCCGGGCCCCTTCAACTCGGTGTCGGGGCTGTTATAAAACACCTTCGGCATATCCACCTGGACGTAATAACCCGAGGACGCGCTGGCGCCTATAAGCTGGGTGCTGGTAAACTTAAGCTGTACCGCCGCGTTAGTGCCCGTCAGGAATACATCGTATGCCGTGGTGGTGTCTATACGCTGGTTAATCTTAAACTCCACCGAGCGATTAGTGGCAGGCAGTACGGATAGCACATTGCTGCCTAACTCCCGTGCGTCCTTATCGGCTTTGAGGTTGTTATTAACGCTCAACTCAAAGCCCTGTATTTTCTGTGAGGCTCCGCTGTACGTATATGCGCCATGCACATAAGTGAGCGGAAGTATCGATGTAAGGGTCAATATTGCGGATAAATCCTCCGTTAAGGCCGTAGAGTCCTTAAAAATGAAGTCGTAAGACATTTTCACCGGCTCGCCCACATTGGCGGTCATCTTCATTGAATTAACGCGCCCGCCCTGATACCGCCACGTCGCCCCCGTTGATTTCCGCACATTGAAACACACCGAGGATATGCTCGCCGTGAAGTTACCGGAGATCATGGTATGCAGATAACTGGTAGCCGAGGCCGCCACCGTGGTTATCCCGCCGCCCATAGCCGCCGCGATTGCAAGGACGGACTCCTGTGGGTGGAGGTACTGTTCAAGGCTCCCGGCTACGCTCTTATCGAGCATAACGCGCCTGTGCGGGCCTCTGTTGGTGGACAATGACGGTATCTTCTGCGACGTGATATCCGTCTTAAACGAACAGGAGAGGGCCTCTATACAGGCTACGCTCGTGGTAAGAACCGTATAAGTGCCGTAGGATGGCTCCGCGCCAATCGCAATGTATGAATTAACAACCGCTCTAGCCGAATCACCTTGTGCCATATATTAAGTCCTCCCGTGATTTTTGAAAACCCTTGCGGGCTTCCGCTAACTCCATTGTGCTTTTCTTAATCTTTTCAAACCATTTCCCGCATATTCTTATAGAATCGTGGTCGCAGCGAATAGTTTTTAATTCGGTTTCTAAATCGCGCTTATATCTGCAATCAAGTAATCCACGCCCCGAGCAATTGATGACGGGGAGATTAAAAGATTCCAGATAATGTATAAGCCATTTGGCCGAGAACAAAAGATTTTCACTGGTAAAGCATCTGTCACCGTTTATATCAAGCATGGTGCGGTGGTGCATATAGAATCTCTTTGGGGCGGGGTTGTTCCATGCGTAGTAGTTGCCCTTTGGAGTCCATGAATAATCGTAACCCACCATCAGATATTTTTCATAGCCTGACCAGTTGGCGGCGCTTTTTTCATCGCAACCCGTCCAAAATATTGACATGGCATTTGACACATTTGAGCCAGCCGCCATTATCCGCATTTTATCACCGAAGATAGGCACAAATTTACGCTCGGTCTCAATCGCGTCTTTGTTGATGTAAAAATATTTGTCGCCTTTCCACACATGCGTCCATTCTGGGTTAGCGTAAGTCGTTGCCAATAGATTCACGTCTTTGGTTTGCTCGACGTGCTTTTCCAGCCATTTGAACGGGATTGAAGCGTCGCACAGCACCACATAATCAGCTTTTATGCCGTGGTCAAGCAATGCGCCAAAGCCTTTATCGCAAGTGGTTATTTCGTATTTATCACGGTTAGCTTTCAGTAAATCAATATTGGCTTCAAGCGATTCGCCCATAGCCGCAAGGACAGACACTTTACCTATCTTGCTGTTGTGCAATTCCCTGCAATCCTTGTATTCCAGCTTCGCGTTTGCGGTGGCGTTAGGCAACCACAACTTGTCACCGAACTGCCCCCATACTTGTCGGCTTTGGTCTCTGACGTGCGTATATGTTAATCCCATGTTTTATATTCCCCTGTTACCGAAAATAATACTTCGCTTTAACCGTGATCATAACGCCCTTAATGAGCGTACCTTCGCCCTCAAAGGGGCCGATAAAATCCGTCTTTGCCGGTTGACACCAGGACGCGGTATTTGAAAGCGTGTATTCTTCCCTAACTACCGACTCAATATTATCCGCGAGGCGGTATACATCGGCAAGTAAAGCATCGTTAGTCGTAGTGGCGCCGTACTTTTTATACAGCCCCACTACCTGAAAGTTTACATCCGCTGACTTTAATTCACGCGCCGAGCCTGTGCCGCCTATGCCTTCAAAGTCTTCATCCTTATCATCTATTTTTACAAATACAGCGGGGAATTCATAATTGCGTAGATTGACTATAGCCGGGTCTGCCATTGCAATCCGCTGAACACGCTCATCAAGCCCGCCGGAAAGGTCTACCGCCGCCGAGGTGGTATTGGCATTTGAGAGCACATTGTAAAGCGCGGTTATTTTACCAGAATAATCGAAGGCCATTATTTAATCCCGAAAGCTAAAGAGGCTATTATGTTTGCCATAAGCCCCTGTGCTTTATCGCTGAACCACATAAACTCACGCTGTGGCATTGTTGCTGGATGTTTCCCCCATGCTTTAAACGGCCCTCCCATATCGTGAATCCGTCCGTACTTGGAATTTGCAAAAACTTCTATGGCGTTGTAGGATATCTTCTTTGTGTTGCCGGGCAATATTGACCCGAACAATCGCCCAGTCATGTGTAATATTTTATTGCCTAAAAACTTTTTGTTTTTCTTCGCATAGGCTAATTCTGTGAAAAAACTCCTATCCGCCCATTTGCCTTTAGGCCCGCTTTCGTCTCTAAAATGCTGTTGTATATCTTGGAATCCCGCCGTCATAAATGCGGCTTTAAGCAAGGCAGACGGGTCTTTGACCTTGGCGTTAAGACCGCCCAGGAATAAGTGCCATTCTCCGGCAAGTAATTGCGCCCTGCCTGCCATTATTCTCTCCCGTCCGCGATATCGTCCACCCTATCGGTATCCACCGCCCAAGAAGCTGAAGTATCAAGATCGAATGTCTGCGCGTAGTCCTGCGTTGAAGATATGAAGCGGGTCGTAGATATCGCGCCTACAGCGGAGCCATCGGTTAGCGCCATCTGCGTTTTGCCATCGCGAATATCCGCAAGCATTTTGAGATCTTCTTTATAAGTGAGAAACCAGGGGTTATCCCGCTGTCCGTCCTGTACCGATACCCCGCGTATGTGAAACCACGAGGCTATATCCTCAGATAGTGTCCTGAGGATAGGAGGAACCGTTGTAAAAGGCAAAGAGTACCGGGCCGAAATGTAGGAATTAACTACGCTCTCGGCCCGGATGATGTGCGCGGCTAGAGCCGCTGCACCAGCTGCGTCAGAAGTCGTTGTATTCCCCGCCAGCATATTGGGGATCAACGCACTGAATGATGTCGTGGTGGCGTAAGTGCCCATTTTCAATCAACCTCGGGTATCCTGTTTTCTTTTATCAGCCGGAAAAAGGCGTCATCTTTATTTTTCCCTGTGCGCAATTTTAAAACACGCGCCAGTTTAGTCACAATGCCTTTCGGTTTACGGTAGAATGCTAGGAACTCCACAGTACTATCGGAAGTCCTGCGATATGCGTAATGCGGATCGCCATACCCCAGGAATCCACCCTTACTATCTGTCTGCGCCGGTGGGAGGCTTTCGGAATCCGTAAAAGGAATATACCCAAATTCCTTTTTAGGGGTTTCCGATGTTACCGCTTGTACGCTGCCATCTTTTCTTGGTCTTCCCATTTTTATTATCTCCTGTTCTCCTGTTCTCCTGTTTTGTGTTAAGTCGCCGGGGCAAGACAGGGAAGCTCGCCCCGGCAACATATTTTACTGGATGGTATTACCGATGTAGAACGCTGCGTCGGAAGCCACGACCTTATGTTGATACATGTGGCTGACCTCAACCTTATCACCGCCACGCTCATCATCCCGCCATTTTTTTACAGACATGGGCGAGTTATTGGCGTTGGTGGTAACGAAGGTATACAGCGCGGACACTTTTTTAAGACCGGGCGCCGGGGCAACATACCCGAACCACGCGCAGTCCGTCATCATGAAGCTCATGGAATCGGCCATGCCTTCCTCGGCGGTATTGTACACCGCACGGCTGACAAGCACCTTACCCACCTCGAACAGACGTGCGAGCAAGCTTTCCGTTACACTGTCCACCTGTGTGTACTTTATCCGATCGACTATTGAGACGTGTTTCTTCAGCGCCAGAAACGTGCCGTAATCAATCGCGCAAACATTCGGCAGATAGCCCGAATTTCTGGCGATAGCAGACCCGGCAGATAGCGCGATGTCTATTGGGTTTGACAGTGTGGTATTAGCGCTCCACGCAAACGTGGAAGTCAGCGAATATTCCTGCGCCCAATTTGACTTAGTGCCGATGGCGGTTAATACGTCGTATTCCTTCCTCATCATTATCTTTTCGGTGAGATACTCCGTAGTATCCCTTTCGAGATCAATGGCGGGGTCGGCGTTCTGGCGTTTTCTCTCCGTTATAAGGTCGGACAGAGAATGCTGTTTTACCGTATACGACGCTGTGGACAGATTGAAAGACGCTTCTCTTGAAACGGCCCCATCTGCGCGGAGGGTATCCGGTAACATCAGCGAGTCCTTGCTATAGACGTAATATGTATCCGTTTCGTGTTTTACGGGCACGTTGGGCGAAAGCATATTCGCTATGAAGGCCTGGTTTGCAAAAGCAACCGATATGTTTTCAAGCGGCTTGCTGCTGTGGACTTGTGAATTTAGTGGCATAGTTTTTAATCTCCTTTTGGCTTATATCAGGTGAGTGAGGTTGCCTCCAAACAACACAACTTCCACGACCGCGCCCGTGCAAGAAGCGCCGCCTACGGTGTCTAGGCAGATACCAACGCAGGGGCTGCCGGCGACAACGGCAGTGGTGGCAGTGGCGGGTGCGGTGGCGGTGGTTAGACCGGATACGCGCCCGGCAATCGTGCCCGAGACTGCGGGGATAAGCAACTGACCAGCGGTGACGCTGTCGTTAATCTCCACTTTCGCAGTACCGGAAATAACCACGGGTATCGAAGTACCAGCGGCCCCTCCGTCCTGCGTTACGCCCACCATGTTGGAAGTGAGCGTGTTATAAAGGGTGATCGCATGATCACCAGATACATAAACCAAGCGGTAGGCGGATATTGAGCCGCCAGCTTCGAGGCTTATTACAACACCAGGTTTGCTCTGACTCATTGTATTTCTCCTTTTTCGTTTTTTAGTGCCGTACTTTTCGCAATCGGGAGGTCATCCCGGTTGTTTATTATTCGGCTTTTCCTTCGGCGGCTTTAGTTCTCGCTTCCAGGGTAATGGCTTCGTAAGCCTTCGTGTAAGAAGTCTTATGCTCTGCCATATATTTTTTAATAGCGGCGTGTTTCTCATCGTCTTCGCTATCAAATTTTTTCACTTCAGGCGCCTTGCCGTTAGCGGCAGGCTCGGTTGGAAGATTGATGGGGGTGTAAGTTTCAGCAAACTTCATCACAAGCCCTTCAAGGGTTTCGTCCTTGCCATCAACAGAATATTTAGCCTCGCGGGGCATATTCTTTATGATAGTGAACAACATTTCCTTCTGCGCCGGGAGTACCTTCTTGGCGGTGATGAGTTCGTCTATCTTGCCGTTAATCTCAACCACGCGGGCGGCTTCCGTAATCTCGCTCAACTGTTTAGCGACGGCAGCGGATTCCATTTCTTTGGTGGACATAGCCGTCTTCATGGCTTCCATGTCGGCCTTCATATCTTCCATAGCCTTCGTCATATTCCCGTTTTCCATAGCGAAGTTCGCGCTCTTGGTCTGTTCCTCGGTAAAAAGCTTCTCCGCATTGGCGAGCTTTTCCTTTAACTCTTTCATTTCTTTTTCCATTTTACAATCCTCCGTTTTGATTTCGTATGTTCTTACTTCCGCACCTTCAGCATACGCCATAGCAGGCTCGCCTTTAGCGTAAAGCGACATGATATCTTTAAGGCATGACACAGCCGGAATATCAGCTCCGAGTATTGCCACGGCCTTCAAGAGATACGGGTATTTCTCGCCGTCAAGGGCAAAATTCCAATATATCTCGCTGGATACCGTCCGGTATGAGCCTGCCTTGATAAGTTCATAAATGGCCTTTGGAACACCTACGAAGTCCGCCACGAGCTTTTCACCTACCCGGCGGAGGTTATCTATCCAGCCGGCAGCGGGCAGACCGTCAGCCTCAAGCAACCCCTGCATTTCGTTGTGGCCCAATTTAAGGAACGGCTTAACCTTCGTCTTGGTCTTGTTGTAAGCCTCTACCATCTTATCAAGATCGGCCACTGTGTAAATATCGCTGTTCCATGTGCCAGCGGAAAATATTTCAATGCCCTCTATGTTTTTGGTTTCTAATTGTTTCGGCATATTTTATTTTACTGAAACGTCCCACCGTCAATGGCGGCAAAATTCCCCGCCGAAGTTCCCGTAGAAACAACCATTTTCACAGGGGAACAGTTGTTGCAAAAATACTGAACGCCGACTTGTAGGGGCGTGATTGCCGCCAGCTGGGCTATGGTGCGCGAGTAGCTGCCTATCCCTCCCGCAACATCCAGCAATGCCTGAGGGGTTGCCGTGCCTATGCCGACGTTGCCCGTTACAATCACCAGCGTAGACGTGCCTACGGAGAAAGCGGAGCCGGTTACCGTTAATGTGGAGCCGGAAAGCGTAAGCTGTCCGGT
>ERZ1292623.3769-Hain-H51-01um-R1-3769-length-12779-cov-14_pt1 | contig 12779 bp, 13 predicted proteins | sample MGYA00564398_ERZ1292623 | MGnify/ENA primary metagenome ERZ1292623 (study PRJEB36523, sample SAMEA6512633) | groundwater metagenome | collected 2019-01-07 | study: AquaDiva: Metagenomics assemblies of 32 groundwater samples | reverse complement strand
CCCGATCGGGAATATTTTTTGCAAAAATTTATTAAGCCGCTGGAAAATTTTTACGATTATATTTTAATTGATCTGCCGCCGAGTTTGAGTTTGCTCACAATCAATGGCTTAATCGCCGCTAAAGAAATTATCATTCCAGTGCAATGTGAATATTATGGCTTGGAGGGCTTGAGCCAGCTTTTGGAAACGGTAGATATGATAAACCAAAATCTGGGTCATAATTTAAAAATTGCCGGCGCGCTTTTGACTATGTTTGATAACCGAGAGCATCTTTCCCGTGAGGTTTCTAAAGAATTGCGCAGGCATTTTATTGGGCATGTTTTTGAAATTGAAATCCCGCGCACAGTTTCGTTGGCCGAAGCGCCGAGCTTCGCCAAGCCAATTTGTCTATATGCGCCTGATTCTGCCGGCGCCAAGGCCTATGAAAGATTGGCGAAAGAACTTATCGCACAGGAATCTGCTATAATTAATATCAGTGATCAAAAATCCTAAAATAATTCCCCTAATTTTTATTTTAGCGATTTTTTCGTTCGTAAATTCGGAGTTTAATCATGTTTCTAAATCTGACCAAATCGCTCAAACCGGCCCCGGCATTATCGATTCAATAAAAAGTTTATTCGGTAATAAGAAAAAAGAAGATATTTCTATTGGTGAAAGACTAGTTTTAACAGAAGGTTATAAAAAGATTTCTGATGGCGCATTAACTATTTATTATCCAATTTCAGTAAAAAGTTTGGATTTAATAGAGGATTATTTGGCTCAGCAAATTATTGATAGTTTCCACTTAGAAATAAAGGATTGTTTAACTAAGATTAATTGTCAATACGATCTAAATAAGAAGAGGAGCGTAGTACTTTTCAATAATACAGAAGGTTATATAAAAAATGTTAAACCTACAAACCTTAATCTTGTATATGCCTGTTATAACTACAAAGATCACTCAATTTTTATTAATTTAGAAAAAGAAAGTAATTTAACAGAAACATTAGCCCATGAAATTGCTCATATGGCTGTATCGGAAAAATGTGGGAAAGAAACTGATTTTCCTAGAGGACTAGGAGAGGGTTTTTCTAATTTTCGTGGATCATTAAGTCAATTTGATATAAATCATTTGCGTGATTCAATATTAGACTCTCAAGATGTGCATAGCGGAGTAATAGTATCCAGAAAGTTTTCGGTAGTAGAGTTATTAAATATTTCATATCCAGAATTTGAAAATAAGTCTGAAATAAATCAATACTATACCCAATCAACTTCTTTATTCTTCTTTTTAACTAGAAAAATGAGCTCGGAGGAAGAATTTTTCAATTTTGCTAAAAATGTTGGAGTGCCAGCCAGATATTCTTTAAGAATCAACTCCACACTTAAAAAATACGGATTTAAGAATTTAATTGATTTAGAAAAACAGTGGTATGCGTGGGAAAATGAATATTTTGATTCTATAAGACCGGTTTCTAGGCTCACAGAAGAGCCAATAATTGTAAGTCCATATGGTGATCAACCACTTTCTGAAGAAGAAAAGAATAATATTAGATTAGAAGCAAAAACTATGTGGGAAGATATTTTAGATAGGGTGCAAACTGGGGAATGGACTTTTGAAAACTTTGATTCATATATTAATAGTCAATTTTATAACGCAAAAAGTATTATAGACGATCCTAATTCGTTTCGGAAAGATAAAGAAAGAGCCGAAATAGAAATTAACGAAATAAAAAGAATTATTCAACAAAATTTAGTATACTAAAAATATGCCCAGTAACATCACATTGCTGATGCTCTAGGCAAAGTTAGCAAAAAACAAATAATGATACAGTCGAAATATTTCATAAAAAAATAAAATTATATATTACAGAACGAGCATATTAATTTTTTGCTCGGCAATGTGATGTTAACTGGGTATGCTAGGACGGGGACTGGAATCATTGATTCCGAATAAATCAAATAAGGAGAATAATGAATTAGGGCAAATTAGGAATGATTATAAAAATGAATCTTCAGAATCTATTTTTCAGATTGAGATAGAAAAAATAACACCTAATCCTTTTCAACCGAGAAAAGAGTTTGATCCAGTGGCTTTAAATGAGCTGGCGTCTTCAATTCGCGAATTTGGCATTTTGCAACCATTGCTTGTTTCTAAAATGGAAAAAGAAACTGATCGCGGAACGGATGTGCAATATCAATTAATTGCCGGAGAGAGAAGGTGGCAGGCGGCAAAAATAGTTGGCCTACAAAGAGTGCCGGCTATTATTCGCGCCGTGCCGCAGGAAAAAGAAAAACTGGAAATGGCAATTATTGAAAATGTCCAGAGAGAAAATTTAAGTCCAATGGAATCAGCCCGCGCCTATGCCAAGCTCCAAGATATTTTTGGCCTTACTCAAAGAGAGGTAGCGGCGAGGGTTGGCAAGAGTAGAGAAACTGTAGCTAATCTTTTGCGCTTATTAAACTTGCCATCAGAAATCCAAAACGCCTTGTCTAAAAATCAAGTAAGTGAAAGCCAGGCGCGTTTGCTTCTAGCTGTTTCCGATCTAGTGCAACAAACCGAATTATTTAATGATATTACCAGAAATAACTTAAGCGTCCGGGATTTAAAAAATAGGATTGCTAGAATCAATAGAAAAGAAAGCGAACTAGAAATAAAATTAGCTGTAGCAGAAATCCCACTATCCAACATCCCCGCCTTCGCCGAGGCTTCGGCGGGCAAGCAAAATCCAAATGTAATTGATCCTGAACTCATCGGCATTCAATATACCTTAGAAGAGGCGCTTGGTACGAAAGTAAAAGTTGAGAAAAGCGGCCGCACCGGCCAAATAAATATTACTTTTTCATCTCCAGAAGATTTACGATTATTAATCTCCCGTTTGTTAAAAGAAAAATAAAAATTTATTTTACTCAACTAATATGCGATCGCATATTAGTTGAGTAAGTATATTTTAAGATGAAGCTTCTTTTTTGGATTTAGTATCTTCTAAGGATGATTTATTATCTACGTTCGTCGAAGGGTTTTCCCAACTTGCCCAATCGCATTTCGGGTAAGCTGAACAACCCCAAAAAACTTTTCCGCGTTTTCTGGTGCGTCGCACAACAACATTTCCCTCATTGCACTTTGGGCATTTCATATTTAGATTTTGGATGTTAGATTCTGGGGACTCGGTTTTGCTATTGCCCTCTGGAGTGGTTATTTTTTTAGTATTTCGGCAATCTGGAAAACCAGAGCAAGCAATAAATTTGCCAAAACGGCTCATGCGAATAACCATCGGCTTGCCGCATTTTTCGCATTTTTCGCCTGTTTCTTCTACTGGCGCCTGTTTCTTTACTTCAATATATTTTGTTTCTAAATTTTTACTGAATGGGCCATAAAAACCTCCTAATAAATCTTGCCACTGCTCTTTGCCATCAGCGACAGCATCGAGACTATTTTCCATTTTGGCTGTAAAATCAACATCAATAACTTCTGGAAAATTTTCTGTTAAAACTTTATTTACCAGCTCTCCCATTTCTGTCGGTTTGAATCTGCGATCTTCTTTCACTACATAATTGCGTGTTTGGATCACGGAAATAGTTGGTGCGTAGGTAGATGGCCGACCAATACCTTTTTCTTCAAGCGTTTTGATTAAAGTCGCTTCGCTGTATCGCGCCGGTGGTTCGGTGAAATGTTGTTCCGGTCGGACTTCTTTTAATTTTAATTCCTCACCCTCTTTTAATGCTGGCAATTCTTTTTCTTCAAATTTTTGCGGCCAGATTTTTAAAAATCCATCAAAACGAAGCATTGTGCCAGTGGTCCGTAACTCATACTTTCCGGCGCCGATGATAATAGTTGTGCTGTCAAAAAGCGCCTGTGGCATTTGGGAGGCAATAAATTTCTGCCAAATTAATTTGTATAATTTTTTCTCACTCTCTTCACCCCCAAAATTTTCTGGTATATTCTCCGGCATGGTTGGGCGGATTGCTTCGTGGGCTTCTTGGGCCATTTTAGATTTTGTTTGGAAAACGCGCGGCGCTTCAGCGGCGTATTTTTCTCCTAATTCTTTATTTAGCCAATTTTTTGCCGCCACCAAAGATTCTTGAGAAAGATTCACCGAATCAGTTCTCATATAAGTGATGTGGCCATGTTCATATAATCTTTGGGCAATCAGCATTGTTCTTTTTGATGAGAAACCAAGGCGTTTGGCGGCATCTTGTTGGAGGGTGCTTGTGGTAAAAGGCGCTGGAGGATTTCTTTTTAATCCCTTTTTTTCTATTTTTAAAATTTTATAATTTTCTTTTTCCAGTTCGACGGCAATCTCTTTTGCTCGCGCTTCATTTGGAATATCAAATTTTTCCAAAACTTTACCATCTATTTTATATAAATTAGCTTCAATTTCATTTCCCAAAAGCGCCGCTATTGTCCAGTATTCTTGTTTTATAAAATTCCGAATTTCATTTTCTCGTTCTACAATTAAACGTAAAGTAACAGACTGCACGCGTCCGGCAGAAAGTCCCTTGGCTACTTTTTTCCATAAAAATGGAGAGAGTTTATAACCGACTAAACGATCTAAAACACGGCGCGCCTGTTGAGCGTTTACCAGATCCATATTAATTTCTCGAGGATTTTTAAGAGCTTTTTCAATAGCATTTTTTGTTATTTCATGAAATACTATTCGTTTTGGATTTTGCTTGCCCGCCGAAGCCTCGGCGAAAGCGGGGATTTTGGATTTTGGATTTTCCAGACCTAAGGCCTGGCTTAGATGCCAAGCGATTGCCTCTCCTTCGCGGTCCTCGTCAGTTGCCAGAATCACTTCTTCTGTTTTCTCCGCTAGTTCTTTTAGTTTTTTTACCACCGGCTTTGATTTAAGTGGAACAACATAATCAGGTTTAAAATTATTGTCTAATTGGATACCTAATTTTTTTTGTGGCAAATCGCGCACATGACCAAAAGAAGATTCGATTTTATAATCGGCTCCCAAAAATTTACTAATGGTCTTTGCTTTGGTGGGGGATTCTACAATAATTAATTTCATAAATTTGAGAAAGATTTCGCCATTTATTTTTTGTATATCTATATATAATAACGCCCACCAGATTCTTTTACCAAATTATTTATAATTAACATTGAAAGTGACTGGTTTACGGCCTGGGGTGTCAGTTTAGTGATTTCTGATATTTTGTCAATAGTAATAGCGGTGGATGAAGATTTTATTGAGACAAAAATTTTCTTTTGTTCTTCGTTATCAAGTAATGGTAATTGGGCATTTTTTTCTTCAATAAAATTCTCCGGAAGATTAAGACAATTTAAAATATCATTTGCTTCAGTTACGACGCAGGCGCCCATTTTTAAAAGATTATTAACCCCATCTGAATTTTGATGATAGATTGGTCCTGGCACGGCAAAAACATCACGATTTTGTTCTAGCGCGAAATTAGCAGTCACTAATGCGCCGGATTTTTGGGGGGCTTCGACAACCACTGTTCCCAAACTCAATCCGCTGATAATTCTATTTCTTTCTAAAAAATGATTAGGAAAGGTAATCGTGTCCAGAGGATATTCAGAAATAATTGCTCCGCCTGATTTTAAAATTTTCTCCGCCAATTTTTTATTTTGCACTGGATAAATTCTTTCCAACCCGCAGGCGATTACGGCAATAGTTTTTCCGCGCGCGTTGACCGCGCCCCAATGGGCCGCCTCATCAATTCCCAAAGCCAAACCACTAACAATAATTAATTTCTGGCTTAATTCAGAAGCTAATTGTTCGGATATTTTTAATCCTTGATCGGTGGCTTTTCTCGTGCCAACAATGGCTACCCCAGGTTGCTTGGCAATAGTGATGTCCCCTTTTACATACAAACCAAAAGGTGGCCAAGCTAACTCTTTTAATAGCGGGGGATAATTAATATCATCTTTCAAAACCAAATCAATGTTTAGTTTGCGAAGGCCCTCAAATTCTTTTTCGGGGTTAATCTTGGGGTTTAGTTCTTTTTCTGCTATTTGCCAAGCTTTGGCCCAAGAACCAGACCGATCAAGAAAAGATTTTACCTTAAAGTATTCTCCGTGGCAGGCCAAATTTAAAGCGTTATAAGATTTAGTTTCTTCGGTCATTTTGTTATAATCAATTAGTGCCTTTCAAACAGAAAATTTATTTGATTGTTTTTCTAACCGCGCTTGCCGTAATTATTTTGGTTTTAATTAATTATTGGTTAATGATGCGCACAAACACAATTGTCAGTCAAATTCAGGAAAAGAGGCAGGCGCTTGCTTTTCGAGCAAGAGTAGTCGAGGGGGAAACTCTTTTAAAGTCCGATTTGATTAGGGCGCAGCGCGAAGGAGCTTTTTTGGACAATGTCTTGCCGGCGCCGGACAATTTAATAGATTTCCCAAGAGACATTGCTATTTGGGCTAGTCAGAATGATATTGATGTTGGGTTTAGTTTTCTAAGGGAAGTGGAGAGTAAAGATCAAGAGCCCGGCAATATTCCCTTTCTTTTGACTGGGGCTGGTCAGCTGGTAAATGTTTTTAATTTTATTCGGGCGATGGAAAATAGTCGTTATTTTATCCAGTTCAACCAATACGATTTGGTTTATGATAGTGGTCGTTACACTTTTCTTATCAATGGACAAATTTTTTCTAGGTAAAAATAAACAAGACACTTTATTTATTTTAATAGGTTTGTTTTTGCTTATTATTTTGGTTATTTATATAATATTTTCAATTTTTAAATTGGTAAATGCTATTAATCAGGGGATTAGTTTGGATTTAATAAAAAATCAAGAAGTTATTAGATTTAATTTTAACCAACTGGAGCAGTTGAAGAAGAAGTAAGATTGTAGTATTATAATTATTTATTTATTAGTGTAAAGATTTGGGCATGTAGCTCAGTGGTAGAGCGCGTCACTGATAATGACGAGGTCCCAGGTTCGATCCCTGGTATGCCCACCAGCAACTTGAAATTTTTGTTCAAACTAAAGAGAGGAACATAAAATGGCCGATGAACGATTGGCGCCACCGGTTCAGGCGCAAGGGCATGTTTTAGATTTTGACAATAAAAGCGGGAAAGGCCATCTTGTTTATGATTTGTGGCTGAAAAGTCATTTTGTGGGATCATATAAGACTGATTTTGTGAGAAAAGATTTGCATGAAAACTATTCTCAACCGCAAGAAGCAGATCGGGTACGAATGCTTATTAATTGTGGTTACGATAATCAACCATGGTGTCCCTCTGATGGTTCAATAGATTTAATTTGTCGAGCCACTCTTATTGATAATTCTAATGCCTCCTAAACCCCATTTACGGGGTTTATTTTTTGTGTAATAATATGAGGTATTAAGCGCGTTTAGCTCAGTGGTAGAGCGTTTGCATGACACGCAAAAGGTCGAGGGTTCGATCCCCCCAACGCGCACAATATGGAACCTAAAGTAATATATAAAGACGAAGATTTTTTAGTGCTTAATAAGCCGGCTGGTTTGATCGTGCACCCTGCAAAATCCTCTGACGAAGAATCAGTGACTAAATGGCTTTTGGAAAATTTTCCTGAAGTTAAAGACGTAGGAGACAAACCCATAGAGCGGGCCAGCCTTCGCTCTTCGAGCTTCGGTGGGCCAAGGCCGGGGATTGTGCATCGTTTAGACAAAGATACTTCGGGAATTTTAGTTGTTGCAAGAAATCAAAAAGCTTTTGAATATCTAAAAAATCTTTTTCAAAATCATCAAGTTAAAAAAACTTATCTGGCGTTGGTTTGCGGTTGGTTGAAAGAAAAAGAAGGGTTAATCGATAAACCGATCGGCATACTTTCTGGTTCTGTGCGAAGGACCACTCATATAAAAAATGCTAACATGATTAAAGAAGCAAAGACCCGATATAAAGTAAGAAAAGAATTAGAGTTGAAAGACCCTTCGGCGAGCTCAGGGCAAGCAAATTTTTCTTTGCTTGAATTAGAGCCACTCACTGGTCGCACACATCAAATTCGCGTCCACTTAAATTCAATCGGTCATCCAGTGGTGGGAGACAAGCTTTACGGCCGAAAAAACCCTCTCAATTTATCGCGCCAATTTCTACATGCTGATTCTATTGAATTTACATTGCCCAACGGTAGCCAGCTTAAAGTCGGAGTTGATTTACCGGAGGAGCTTGAGAGAGTTATTTTATCAAATTTAACTCTAAAATAAGTCTTGCGGGGGTGTTTTCGGCGGAAAAATTAAATACTGGCTTGCCTGATTCTTTCCATTTGTATCCAATTGGCGCCGCTATTGAATATTCAAAAGCGCTATCCACTCCCGATTGTTTTTCATAAATAAAAGTAAATGGTTCCCCAAAATCTATTGAGGTCTCACCTCGATAGATTAAAGAAATTATTTTTGTATCGCCTGCGGCGATTTTTTGCCAAGTGGAAAAGTTTTGCCGATCAAAAGCGTTTAATGATTCTGCTGCGACTAAATCAGCATCGCGTTCATATTTTTTATTATCATAATTAACCACTGGAATTATTTCTTTTTTCTCTCCGCCAATCATTTCCAATAAAGAAGATTCCATCGGCGTAAGTATCTGGATAAAATTTTGATTAACAGTTTTGTACCACCATTCCCTCTCATTTTCTCCTTGATGTTGGCGTTCAATTACTAAATTATTAGTTAATTTTCCTTGAAGATTAATATCACTGTTTAAAATGATTTTTTGTTTTATAAAAGCATCTGTTTTCCCTCCGTCGATATTAGCATTCACGACTGCTAAATAGTCTCCGTTGAAGTCTTTTGGTAGATCAATTATTTCTCCAGCGACATTCAAATCTTTCAGATAAGACTCAACAATCAAGTCATCAAAATGGACCATGATATCTTTATTTTCAAATCGGAAAGCTAATTTTTTTACCAATTCTATCTTTTGGCCTTCGTTTAGTTTACCAAGTTTTTCAAATAAAATCGGGGTAAGAACCGTTAATATTTTTTTTGGTTGGCCAGCTTTATTATCTTCTCCGTCTTCTATTTCTTCCTGAATTGACGGTAAAAAGTTTTTAGCGTCAATTGTTAATTTGTAGTCCGGCAAATCTACTGGGCCGGTGATTTCTAATATGTCTATAATTATTTTGGAATTTATTGCCAAAACGCCGTCAAATTTCACCTCTCTTTCTTGGAAAAACTTTGATGCTTCTAATAGTTCCGAAACTTTTCTTGCGGAAGTTGGGAAATCGAAAAACCAATTAGCATCCCTCGCGCCCCAGGTCGGTGTAACTGTTTGGAGTTGCAACGGAGGCACGATTTTTTTCTTTAATTGACCATCAATGTCATACACATCTTTTACTTCTAAATTTACTAAGCTACCGCCTTGCAATATTACGTGCGCAAAGCTGCCCAAAAAACCTCCACCGGGCCTTATTTCAGTATGATTTTGGAAAAGAACTAATATATGATGAGGTCTATCGTCAGAAAGCCAACTTATTAATGTTTCTAAAATTTTATTTCCTCGATAAAGTTCCTCGGTAATTTTATTAAAATCATTTTTTATCGGATAATTTATTAATGCCGCCTGTTGTTTTATTTTGTCCATTAATAGCGAAATTTTATCAGTGTTTTTTTCTATGTTTTTTAGGTTGTTGATTAATTTTTCCCCTTTTTGGGTGAGGATCCAGTTGAAACTATTATTTTTTAACTCTTCTAAGTCGGTAGTTAGTTGAATTGAGGTTAGGCTTAAGTCTCCTAAATTACCAAAGGCATCGGAAAGTTCTTTTATAAATAAATTCAGCGACAATTTTTTTGTTTTTGTTTCCAGGCCGATAATTTCGCTATAAATATTGTTGAAAGATTTTTTTGCGCTTTGCGTGTCAAAATTGGTTAAGGAGCTGATTGCCGATTTGAGGTTGAATTTAATTTTTTGGGTGGACTGACCAGCCGATTTTTTTAAATCAAATAAACCAGCGCCATATATAATAGCCCCTAAAATAAAAATAATTAAGAGTAAGATGAAAAAATTTTTAATAATTGGCCAGCGCATTTTTCCCAATTAAATCTTTTGATATTTTCTCGCCCCTTTTCGACAAGGTTTTTTGCTAGTTGTTTATTTGTTAATAAGTTTTTAATTGCTTCTGCCAACTGGTCTGCGCGCCAGGGGTTAATTTGAATAGCCGAATCTCTCAAAATTTCTGGTAGTGAACTTCGATTAGAAGTGATTACCGGACAACCGCGCGCTTGAGCTTCTAATGGCGGGAAACCGAAACCTTCAAAAAAGGAGGGGTAGATAAAAGCGGTAGCCGATTTATAAAGCGAGACCTTTTCTTCTTTGGTGGCCGGCCCCCAAAATATAATATCTTTTTGTTTTTCTTGTTTGAATAACCAACCGATTCGTCCCGCTAAAATTAATTTTAAGTCTTCAAATTCGGAATCCTCTTTAATTATATTGAATGCTTTAATGATCGCGCTAATGTTTTTTCTCGGCTCGAGAGCGCCGAGATATAATATAAATTTAAAATTTTTAATTTCAAATTTTAAATTTTGGGCTAAAGGCTTTGCATGTTTGTTGATTCCAGGATACACGACTGAAATTTTTTCTTGGCTAATTCCAAGGGTATTTGAAATATCATTTTTGGAATATTCTGAATCAGTAATAATATGCGTGGCTTTTCGGGCTTGTTTTTTTACTTTTTGCATCTTGTGCCACCATCTATGTTTCCAAGAAAAAAAGTTTGGGTAATGCAAAAAAGATAAATCATGAATTGTTAAAATTCTGGGCGCTTTATATGATCGCAAAAAATCAATATGAGGACTAAAAATTAAGTCGGTTTTAATTAATCGATCTATCGCTATTGGCAGCCAACGAAAAATTCTATTGGGTATTCGCCAATCATATATTTTAACATTGGGCATTTTTCGCCATTCAATTGGAAGGGGCTGCTTTCGCCAGCCGTTATAAAACAATTGCCACTGGTGCTCGCTACCAGATTTAATTAAATTATCCACCATATTAAAAGTATATTCTCCCACTCCTTGGCTGCCTCGAGTGAGTAATCTGATATCAACTAGAATTTTCATTATATTTATAGTAAACTAGGTTTAGCAGTTTTTGTCATTTCACAATGGAGGTTGCAATGAAAAAGGCGCAAAAACCAAAGAAAAGATCAAAATTGGAAATATTGGCTGAATGGCGTCAAAAAATAGGTCAAAAAAGATTCGAAATTATCACTTTTCTTGGGGCATTGGGCTTTAGGGTTAGTGTGCTAGAAGAAAAATCTGAATCTGTTTGTTATAGTCTCGGCAAATACTTGAATTTAAAACTAGAAATGAGAGTAAATAGAACAATTACTATTACTTGGGAATTGGAATTTGTAGATAGTGATAAACAAATAGATTCTATTTTGCCAGAACTAGAAGGTGATTTAAGGCAGAAACTTTCAGAGAAAATGAGATTTAGTGGCTTTAAGGCTGGCATGAGTCCAGATGACATAGATTTTTACGAGATAAAAATTAAAATCGCCAAAGCAGCAATAATTTGGGAAAGAAGCAAGCTTTCACTATTCAGATTTTCTGATCAGGTGTCGAAGATTATTAATTTAGGTGTGGATGCCGCAATTAGCAATTCAGCTTATTAAAACCGGAGCAATCCGGTTTTTCTTCGCCAGAGACTGTTGCCAAATTATAAAAAATACTATATTATCTTATAATAATGATTAATCCAGAAGTATTAACACAAATTAAGCCCGGGGCAACGGTTCGAGTGCATGAGTTGATAAAAGAGCCTTCGACAAGTTCAGGCCAAGCTAAGAGCCGCATCAGTATGTTTGAAGGCCTGGTTCTGGCTAGAAAACACGGCAGTGAGCCCGGCGCCACTTTTACCGTTCGAGCTACGGTGGCGGGTGAAGGAGTGGAAAAAGTTTATCCAATTTATTCCACAATAATTTCCAAGGTGGATATTATTAACTCGCCTAAAAAAGTTAAGCGGGCTAAATTATATTACATTCGAAATCTTTCTAAGAAACAAATTCGACAGAAGATTGGCGTTTAGTTAATTCAATATCTATTTTATTTTTTTTATATACATCTTGGTATACGCTATAACCTTGAGGTATGATATAATTTGTTGGTGGGGAAGCCTAAGGGAAAAGTAAAAATAAAATGGTCGCCAGAGTTTGCATACGCAATCGGTCTTATAACTACTGACGGGAATTTATCATCTGATCGAAGACATATTAATTTTACAAGCAAAGACAAGGATTTAGTCGAAACTTTTATTAAATGTTTAAAGCTAGAAAATAAAATTGGTAGAAAGGCCAGGGGAGGAGAAAAAGAGAAAAAATATTTTGTTGTGCAGTTTGGTGATGTTCTTTTTTATAATTTTCTTTTGTCTATCGGACTTCTTTCTAAAAAATCTAAAATACTTAATAAAATAGAAATACCCAAAGAACATTTCTTCGATTTTTTACGGGGGCATTTTGATGGAGATGGGACATTTTATTCATATTGGGACAAGCGATGGAAATCTAGTTTTATGTTTTATACTGTTTTTATTTCCGCTAGTAAAAATCATATAGATTGGTTAAGAAAAAGTTTATATAAATTTTTACAAATCAAAGGTCATGTGACTAAAGCACGAGCAAGCTCTGTTTATAATCTAAAATACGCAAAGAGTGAATCTTTGAAATTATTGATTAATTTATACCAAAAAAATTGTATTTGTTTAAGTAGAAAATATTTGAAAATAAACAAAGCTTTAGCTATAATTGGTAAGAAAATATAAGCCCGGGTGTCGTAATGGTAGCCGAGTATGCTTGAGGTGCATATGCCGCAAGGCGTGGAGGTTCGACTCCTCTCCCGGGCACCAGTA
>ERZ1292623.3768-Hain-H51-01um-R1-3768-length-12783-cov-5_pt1 | contig 12783 bp, 12 predicted proteins | sample MGYA00564398_ERZ1292623 | MGnify/ENA primary metagenome ERZ1292623 (study PRJEB36523, sample SAMEA6512633) | groundwater metagenome | collected 2019-01-07 | study: AquaDiva: Metagenomics assemblies of 32 groundwater samples | reverse complement strand
GGGTGTCAGCAGAATATTTTGAGATAAAGGATTGGGCAAGATATCTATGGGAAAAAGTCCTCCTCCCAAACCTTCTAAAAAAATCATCAGTAAGAAAAATGGCCCCCAGCTATTTTCTACCCAAAAAGCTGTCATTCCCAAAATAAAACTAATTGTAAAATACAGTATCATTCCCAAAATTGCGGAAAGGATAAAAAGAGTCAAAAAAAAAGTGTCAGTTTGAAAAGCAATCTGAGGTTTGAGTAAAAAAATCAGCATGGTTATCTCCACTGCCACAAATGAAATATTAAGAAGCTTATCAGCTAAATCTCTGGTAAAATAATAAGTAATAAAATCCAAAGGTTTAATTAAAAAATTTACAATACTGCCTTCATTAATCTGCCCTGCCACATCCATCACCCGGGATGAAAGAATGATGGCTCTTATCAGTGCTGCCACCAAAATATAGGTTAGTATCAAAGATTGTGTATACCCAAAAATTTGCTCTTGATTTTGAAAAACAGTCCACCAGATAAAATATGCCAAAAGCAGCTGCAAAATTGACCTTACTCTCCACAGAGCAAAATTTAACCTATAAACCAATCCTTGCTCCCAAGTAATTTTAAAAACAGCCAAATATTTACTCATGAGCTTTTGCTGAATACCTTTCTTATGACATCTTCAATCGGAGGCTCTTCAATAGTTAAGTCTAAAACCGGGAAACTATTAAGAAGTTTGCTTGTTCTGTTGGGCACTTCATCTCTGGGGACATGAATTAAGGCATGATGATTGTCAAATTCTCTAACTTGCCCTATACCCTCCAACTTCTTCTGATCTATCTGGCCTTCAAATTCAATATTTATTACTTTGTGGGACACAAATTTTTCTACAATATCCTCAAGCAATCCATCATATAAAATCTTCCCCTGATCTATAATAATTACCCTTTGGCAAAGTTCTTTAACATCACCCATATAATGGGATGTTAATATAATGGTGGCTTTGTATTTTTGATTATATTGTTTAATAAAATCGCGCATTCTCTTTTGCGCCACCACATCTAAACCTATGGTTGGCTCATCCAAAAATAAAATTTTGGGTGAGTGCAAAAGTGCTGCCACCAGTTCACATTTCATCCTCTCTCCCAAAGATAATTTTCTTACCTGGACATTTAACAGGTTTTCTATCTCAAGCATTTCCGACAATTCAGCAACTACTTTTTTAAACTGCTCACCAGACACCTCGTAAATTTCTTTATTTAATACAAAACTTTCCCAAGCCGGCAGATCCCACCATAGCTGATTTCTTTGTCCCATCACCAGAGCAAATTGTTTTTGAAAATCGGATTGGCGCTTAAATGGTTCATATCCCAAAACACTGACAAATCCTGATCCGGGATATAACAGTCCGGAAAGTACTTTTAAGGTGGTCGTTTTACCTGCTCCATTGGGACCAATGAACCCTACCAGCTCACCTTCATTTATTTCAAAAGATACCCCGTCAACCGCTTTTACATCTACATATTTTCTTTTAAGTAGTGATTTTAGGGAACCCAAAAATCCCGGATCTTTTTGATGAACAGAATAGTATTTTTTTAAATTTTTAACGGAGATAATACTCACTAAGTAGATATTACCACAATCATTTAATCAGTCTCTTAATGGTTTTGCCTGCAGTAAAACCGGGAAGTTTTTTGCTGGGGATTTGAATAATCTCTCCTGTCTGAGGATTTCTGCCCCGCCTGGCAGACCTTGATCTTATCAGAAATGTACCAAAACCAGAAATAACCACTTTCTCGCCACGAACCAAACTATCTCTTACTAAATTAAAGGTAGAATTGACTGCATCTTGAGCTGCTCTTTTGGTCAAACTAGCTTTTTTGGCAACCTTTTCTATTAATTCGTTTTTAGTCATAGATTTTATATAACAGAAGTTTTAACTTTTGTAAAGCCCCAAATCAGTTTTGGGGAGTGGTCATGGTATATTCAGAAACTCTTTTCTCTCTGATGGATGTTATTCTAACTGCACCCGGTACCATCACTTCTTTGGATACTCTTGAAGCTATATCATGGGTTAATTTTGGTAGATCTTCATCTGATACCTTTTCAGGGATAACAATCACCCTCACCTCTCTACCTGCTTGCAAGGCATAAGCTTTTTCAACACCCTCAAATTCGGTGGCTATTTTTTCAATATCAGATAATCTTTTGATATATTCTTCTACATCCTCATGTCTTGCCCCAGGTCTTGCTCCGGATATGGCATCAGCAATATAAACAAGTATGGATTCAATTGAGGAGAATGGTTGATCCTCATGATGCTGGGCAATACAATCTACCACCTCCTGGGGAAAACCAAATTTTTTGGCAAGTTGGACACCTCTTTCTACATGAGTACCTTCATCCCAATCAGTCAAAATTTTTCCCACATCATGAAGAAGACAACCAAGCCTTACCACATTAACATTAGCATGGAGTTCTTTGGATAAGGCAATGCCAATTCTTGTTTCCTCTAGTGTGTGGGTAATCATATTTTGACCATATGAGTATCTGTATTTGAACCTACCCAAAAGACAAACAACTTCTCTTGGCAAATTGTAAACCCCAACATCATGACAAAGCTTTTCACCTGCCTGACACATCAATTTCTCTAAATCTTGCTTGGTTCTTTCTACGATCTCCTCAATTCTTTGCGGCTGTATCCTTCCGTCTGCAATCAGTCTCTCCAGCGCCACCTTGGCAATTTCCCGTCTGATGGGATCAAAAGAAGATATAATCAGACTGTTTGGAGTTTCATCATCCATCACTACATCGCAACCTGTTGCCTGTTCAAAAGTCCTAATATTCCTTCCTTCCTTACCGATAATTCTTCCTTTAATCTCCTCATCAGGTAGAGAAACTACCGATGTAGTAAATTCGCTGATATAATCTGTTGCTCCATGCAGCATCGCATCTGACAAAATCTGTTTAATCCGCTCATCTACCTCAAGTTTTATCTCATCTTCCGCTTGCTTTACTTTTTTAGAAATTTCTGCTGATAAGTCTTTTTCAATCTGCTCTAGAAGAATTTTTTTGGCCTCTTCCACATTCATCCCTGAAGCTTTCTCCATTTTCCCGGTCAAGTCTTTGCTTAAGTTTTCCAACTCTGTTAATCTTAAATCAGCTTGAATTTGTTTTTCAGCAATTTGGCGTTCTCTTTCCTCCAAAATTCCCTCTCTTTTGGCAAGTTCTGCTACATCTGCAGAGACAGATGAAACAACTAAATTTTTAGGACTGAATGTTTTTTGCATAACTAATAGAAACTAGGGGAAACCGAAATTAATTTCGGCTCTGAGGAGTAATATAATTATGTAAGTTTATCTCTTTCATAAAACCTCAGTATCTCTAGTTTTCCAAATATAGTTTATCTCTTTTCCAAAACATTTGCAACTACATTTTTAACAACGGAATATTCAAACCCTCTTCTTAATAAAAATTCCCATGCTTTTTTCTTCAAATCTCGTAGAGATTTCTCGTTCAATTCATCCTCCGGCAAGCTTTTCCATACCTTCATTTTTTTCTCCAAAGCCTGAGAAGCTACCTCTTCTTCACTGTCCCCTGTACCCTGTTCACTGATCACTTTTTCAATTATTTCCCTATCAATACCTTTTTGATAAAGTTCCTGCTTTAGAGCAATCTTACCTTTTTTTCTAGACCTTCTCCTTGCCTCAACCCAACTTTTTGCAAACTCTTCATCGGACAAAAGCCCCTTTTGTTTTAATTTAGTAATTAAAAGTTCTATTGCAGCTTCTGAGATTTCTTCTTTGTCTTTTATTTTTCTTTTAAAAGATAAGTTCTTTAAATATCTTCTAACTTCTTCCTCTGATCTTGCTCTAATATTAAAAAGTCTATACATTCTTTCCATCAACTTCCCAACTTCTGCCTCAAATAACAACTTTTCCACATCGGATGTGTCAAGTACTTTTTCCACCATTAACCGATGCTCAACCACTAAATCCTCATCTGCCCCAAAGGCAAACTGCCCATCAAGATAAATATTAAATCTGTGCGGGTTTTTTTTCTGAGGTTCTACTGATGTAATCTTTATCATAGACAATTAATACTTTTCCCTTTTTTGAACTTTAATTGTACCAAACTTTTGCTCTTGGATTACTTTGGAAAAATAATTTTCCTTGTTGATAAAATCCGCAACAATATAATCACTAATACCTACCACAGGTTCAATAATCAAAAACCTGGTCAACGGCAAATCTGAGCGGGAAGTTACAATCTTAAGGTTTCCCGGGAAACCTGCTGCCGCATCCCCCCCCCAAACCGGTAAGATTCCATACCTTTCTTGTCCATACCATTCAAACAAATAACTCCAGGTGGTGTTTACAAAAAGTGGCACTGTCAAAGCATTTATTGAAAAAGGTTTTCCACCGGCCTTAATATAAATATAATCTATCACCTTTTTTTGATCTGAAATAAACATCCCCGGTTGGATAATGATATCGGAGTTAGGTCCAGAAATATTATTTTTTAAAATTAAGTGTAAATTACCTACCACTATCATCAGAGTTAAAATAACCGCCGCAATTTTCCACTTTAAAAACAACCTGTAAATTAAATAACTTGCCAAAATAATTAAACTAACAGTTGCCCCGCCGCTGTAATAATAGCTGAAACGGGCAGATAAAATATGCGGAAGAAATCCCCCTACAAACCAGATCAAAAGAAAGACAATTTTTGGCCGAAGATCTCTACTGCGATAAAGCAAAAATAAAATAACAACTGTCAAAACTAAAATTAAATTCACCAGCCCATCAACTGCCACCAGGTTATCTTTAAAAAATCGCTGGATGACAGAAAATATATAAGTAAAATCTGATAGATTGGATCCATCAGATTTTGAGAAGGAATTCAAAATATTAAAAATTGCCTTTGTGGATCTAAAATTAAATTTTAATTCCCCCAAAATAAAAGTGGAAACACTCAAAAGAAAAACTGCTGTTGATATTACAATCGTCTTGAGGGTTAAATTTTTAAATTGTTTTCTAAAAGCTATCACTATTAAAAGAAGTACTAAAATTAACAATCCATAAACTGCTTCAAGCTGAACTGATAATCCCAACCCCATTAAAGCAATCATTAAACCATACTGTTTATTTTTAAATAAAAAAAGAGCCATCCCTAAGTAAAAAATTAAAACCGTTAAAGGGGAAGGAGAGGGATGTCCAAAAATTAAAGAATACTGTGATTGTTCATAGGATACGGCAAAAAGAAGGGCAGCTAAAAAACCGATCCATTTATTAAAAATAATAGACCCCAAACCAAAAGCTAAAAATATACCCAGTGCGTTTATAATACGAAGTAAAAATGAGACAACTTCCGGATTATGAAACCCCAAAAAATATGCCGGAGCAATCAGATAATAAAACAATACTCCATGGAAAAGACCACTACTTAAAGAGGTTGGAGGACCGACAATTTTTAAATTCCCTGTCAGAATATCTAAGGCAGCAAAAGAATCTCTAGCGCCATCGTATGAAAAGTAAATATTTTCCGGAAAATATAAAAAACGGATTAAAATGGCAAGGATAAAAATTGCAATTAGCATCTATCCTTCTGCAATTGTACCAGTATCTTCTTGATTATCTTCTTTGCCAACTACCAACTCTTTTCCTTCCTTTTGCTTTCCCCAAGCTTCTATAATTTCTTTTCCCAGTTTTTCAGCTTCTTTTTTATTGGTTTTTAGCCAAACAATAACTGCCTCTCTTCCCTGACCAAGTACCGCCTCATTCCACTTAATAAATGCCCCGGCTTTAACCAGTATCCCCAGTTCCACCCCCACATCAATTAGCTCTCCTTCATGCGAGATACCTTCCTCATACATATCAAACTCGGCAATTCTAAAAGGTGGAGCCACTTTATTTTTTACCACTTTGACTCTATGACGAGATCCCACCACCAAATCCCCATCTTTAATATTATCAATTTTTCTAATATCAAGCCTTACCGATGCATAAAATTTTAGCGCTAAACCCCCTGTGGTAACCTCGGGATTACCAAACATCACCCCAATTTTTTGCCTTAACTGATTGGTAAATATGACAATGGTATTGGTATTGGCAATTGCGCCGGTCAATTTTCTCAAAGCCTGAGACATTAATCTGGCCTGCATTCCCATCATGGCATCACCCATTTCTCCCTCAATCTCTGCCCTGGGCACTAAGGCTGCCACTGAATCAATCGCTATGATATCAACTCCACCTGAACGAATTAAAGCCTCAGCAATTTCCAAAGCCTGCTCCCCTGTATCTGGTTGAGAGATAAGTAAATCATCTAAGTTAATACCAATCTTTTGAGCTCTTTGGGAATCTAAGGCATGTTCTGCATCAATAAAGGCGGCTACGCCGCTCTTCTTTTGAGCCTCAGCTATCACATGCAAAGCCAGTGTAGTTTTACCTGAAGCCTCTGGTCCATATATTTCTATAATTCTTCCCTTGGGAAGTCCTCCCACTCCCAAAGCCAAATCCAAGGCAATAGAGCCTGTGGATATTACCTCTGTTGCCAGTTTTTCCACCCGCTCACCCAAACGCATAATAGCACCTGTACCATATTGCTTTTGGATAGCAGCTACCGCAACAGAGACGGCAATCATTTTGGCATCTTGATTATTTCCTGCCATACGGCGGCAGTATAACAGAGAATAAAAACTTTTTTCAATACCTAATTTTTAAGTTGAGTAGATTTTAATTGTGTTAATTACTTCTTTGGCAATCCCCTGAATGCATTTATACTTTTTGACCTCCTGTCCATTTACCCAGGCAAAATTATCAAACTCTGGAGAAATTTTAACTTTACCTTTGACGTAAAAAACAGCAAACTTTACACAAATTGTTGGCACTAAATCTGTTCGAAGATATGCCACACTATCAAGATACTTTGGATCATTTACCACCAAACCACACTCTTCTAACGCTTCTCTTTTAACCAATTTTTCCACCATCCCTTCCCAATCTAAAATATCAAAATTCTGGCGGGTGATGGGGTTATTTTTTAAATCAGACCATTCCAGTTTCCCACCAATTACTCCCCAAAGAGAAGGATGAGCAGTTTCTTTTTTAGATCTTTTAAGAATTAAACACTTTTTTAACTTGGGATGATAAATTACACCTGTAACTACAAAATAAAAAAGCTTATCTGTCTTGGCTTTCTCAAGTGAAATTTTCATTACCTTCATATTTATCCCTTTTCAAATTCTTCTCTTAATATATCCGACTCTTTTAATATTGACTTGCTAATTTTTTGGCAAAATCTTTGTCGGCTTCTATCCAATCTAAACTTGCAAGCCTATTTTTGGGTACCCATTCACAAGTTTCATAAACAGATCTATCAAACTGAGGTTTCCCCACAAACCTTTCACATTCAACAAAATTAATTTCCACAGTTCCCACCTCTCCTTCATAATCATATCTCATACTATCCAGCAGCTTTAAAGCTTTTATTTGCTGCCTGACCTCTTCCTCAAATTCTCTCTCTGTTGCTCTAAGTAAATTTCCCAAATCTTCATCTTCTATTTTCCCACCAATAAATTCCCATTTTAAAGGATGCTTTTTGAGTCTTGATCTTTGTCCGATAAAGAAACTATCTGTTTGAGGATCAAATATAACTGCCCCGACGACTTTAGTTATTTTTTCCATTTAATCTGCTCCATATTTTTCTTCTATTTCCCTGGCGTGTTCATTATCATGAGAAATTGTTTCATTAATTATCCATAAAACATTGATTGGTTTACCTCTTAAGAGAGTTCCATAAAAATTTGTGATCTGTTTTTCATCTAATTCTTCAATCATTTTAACAGAACTTACAGAATCTTGTCATATAATAATGGGTACCTGTCAGTTATAGTTTATGAATGGATAAGTCGAAGGGTCGACCTTTTTAAAAAAATCCGAACTCGCTTTAAGTCGAATCGGTAGCCCGCCTGCGGCGGGCACCTTATCCGCTCGGCCTTCGGCCGAAGCTCTAAAACTGTCGGCCGAACCAGTCCAAAGGACTGCAAAAAACGCAAAAATTTTAAAGAACTTTTCAAAAATTAAAAATGGGCTATCCGGTGGACTCAGTAACAATCTCTTGCACTGTCCGAATAGCCCATTAAAAAAGAGATTGTGTCAAAACTGAGTCCACGAAAAATTTAGCAGTTAAAAGGCTTAATTACAAGAAGGACAATTCATATCAAAATCAAACAAAAAAGATAATTATGATCAAAGAGTAATTTGATTAGTGTGAACTATGTCAAAAGAGATACCCCCACTACTACCAATATTGCTGCTAGAAATTTTTTTATCAAATTATCTCTTTCTTTGAGAAAGATTGTAGCCAAAAGTACAGTAAGAATTACTGCTGAATTTTGTATCGGTGCAGCCTGTGATGCTAAAGCCCCATAAGCATAGGCTAAACTTGAAGCTAGTACTGCTATTGAAAAAACTAAACTTAAAATAATTAACTTCCAAACTAAGTTCTTGTTCAAAAATTGCTTCGCTTCAATTAATGTTTTAGGGTGTAAGGCAAGAAGTACTAAACTGGGAAATAAGAAAGCAAAAACTGTAAAAGAGAAAGGTTCTGCGGTTCTTAAAATATATGCATCGTTAGCAGAAGCTACTCCTAAGCATAATGCCGCCGCCAGTATATAAAGCTCTCCTTTGCTAATTCTAAAATCTTTTTGTCGCTTTGTAACTAAAAAAACTGCTAAAAGAATAATAACAGTTCCAAGTATTTTGGTAATAGTAAAGGTTTCACCTAAGAAAAGTAGAGCAACGGCAATTGTCCAAAGCGCCCTACTCGACATAAGGATGGTTACATTTGAAGCTTCTGTTGTTTGGTAGGCTTTAAATAAGAAAAAATTCATACCTGCATACAGCAATGCTAAAAGTAAAAAATTAAAAGGAAACTCACTTACAGGTGGCATAATGAAACCTCGAGCAAAAGCTATAGAACCCACAATTAATGTGCAAAATAACTGAAAAATTGTAGCATATACAATAGGATTGCTATCTTGTTTTTTCATTAAAGCTCTTTGAAGAATGTTGGTTAATGATAAAAAAACAACTGAAGTTAAAACAAAGAAAACCCAAGTCATATTATAAAGTATAACTTATTTTAGAGTGCTGAGACCAATTTACTTAATCCCCTAACTTGTCTAGTCAAAGCATAATCAACCCCAATTTTTACTAGTAAGCTTGTCATATCGTCTACATTTTCACCCTGAAATAAGTATCTACCACTACCTTGGCGTTTAGTTAATGATCGTTTATCATCTTCATCATTCAAATCACTACCTATTTCAATGATGGCAAATATTGGATGATTTCCAGTTTCTTCACTAAGATGATATTGAAGCATAGTCTCCGCGCCCCGAAAATCTCTTTGGTGAACTGCTGTTGATAAAGAATGAGTATCTAAAGTAACTACTAATGGATACTTGCCTGTGTCCGCTTTGAATTTTCGTAGAGAATCTGAATAATGATTATCCATGTCTTTTATACTCTCTAGAGGAAATGCCTCTGAAGCCTTTCCACCTTTTCTTATTACATGACGCACATACGGACTTACATTTCTTGTCATTTTCCAAAATTGAATTGTGTGAGGCTCGAGCCCCAATTTACTAGAAATTGGTAAAAGAGGTGAATAATCACCCTCATCTGTAATCACGAGATGCGCAAGACCTACTTCAGCAGATAAACCTTGACTTGTGGGAATAAATTGACCCCTTATTGAACTCTTTATGCTCTGTCCAATTCTCTCCATTTCAGCAGCTTGAACATTAGCTACTTCAAAAAGTTTAGCAATTACAGGTTCTTCTGGAACAACTAAAGCTGCAGTTTCCCCAATACCATGTTGCTCTATTACTTCGGTTTCTTCACCTTCTGTTAATTGATGTTGTCTTGTTCCTTCTGATAAAGCCAGGTCTCTTTCTGTAGGTAGTCCAAGTAAACGCCTTTTAGTCCCAGTAAAATTTGTTGGAGTAAGACCAGCATCGTGATAATCGCCTTGGTCACTTATATCTGTTGGTTCGTATGATCCACTCCAAACCGTTGATGGATTAGTTATTCTTTGTTGTGGAACACCATTCTCTTCTTCATAAGCCTCGGCAAAATATCCATAGGTATGAGATGCTTCGAGTATTTCTTCTGACCCCCTATATGCAATAGAAGTCGGTCTTCTCCTACTTACCATAACTAGAATTCCTTCCTTGGGGTTTCGTAAATATCTTACTGCTTCAGGAAGGTCATCGGGTGACCGTAAGAAATGAAGGGTGTCTAAATCTCTCACAACTTGTGCGAGCATTAAAGAGAGTGGTCCACTCTCATGTCTTCTTACTTCTCCAGATGGGACAGGAAGATAAAGATTAGGCTCTGAAGGTTTTGCTAACGATTTCTCATTCTCTGCCGAGCTCACGAATCCTCCTTTCGTATTCTTCTTTTTCAGCCCTGAGTCTATCATCATATCCTTCGAGGACTTCAACCACTAAGTCTTTGCCAAATTCAGCATCCCAGCCATAAATAGATTGCATTTTTTGTATAAATGTTTCCCAATAGCTCAATCCTTCTCTAGACTTTGGCACGCCTGCTCTTCTATAAATTTCTTCTTGCATTCTTTGAACTTCAACTTTTCCTTCTTCAGAGTCGGGGTCAAGCCGTAAGGGCGTAAGCGCAGCTCTTAAAAAATAGTCTTGTCTGGGTAAATATCTATTTGGATATGAGCCTACTTGAAGCAACCAATCAGGTGTATTTCTTAGCTCTCTTATCATTCGCTCGTAACTTCTTTGGCTTAAATCCAGGGGACAAGCCTGCTGCATTTCTTCTATAGTCATTGCTCTCATTACGGTTCTTCCATTATCGTGGTTTCTAATATTCTCTAATCCCCAGAGCATAAATTGCTGTTTTGGGTCACTTGCTCGCCAAAAGTCACGATATAACTCGTCTCTAATGTATGCACTTCTCATTAAATCGGCTGTTATTCTTAGAGGCTCTTCAGTAGGTTTTAAGTGTCTCCCAATGCTTCCAAATATCCCCAATGTAGTTCTCATGGTTGATACAGGATATTCAGTGTTAGGAGTGAGTGCAGTCAGAACATCAGCATCTACCATCGAGTCGATGTCTATTTCTTCAGATGAACGCTCCAAACCATAAGCAATTCGCTGTCTTAAAGTTTGCTTTATCATTTCAGGAGTAAGAGCATCGAGTTTTATTACAATTGGTTCGTGAGGTGAGCCTACAGCACCCAGTATATCTTGGTCTTCTAACGCATAATCGCCAACCAAAACCATTACTGGAACTTCTTTGCCTAAAAATTTACCTGCTATCCCTAATCGTCTTTGTAAATCTTCCTTGGAGTTACCCCAACCATAAGCTACCTCATCAACTTGTAGAACCTTTGGTAGCACAAGTCCCTTTGGTCTCTCGACCCAACTATAAGTTTTATTTGTTTCTTCAAATGTTTTATTCTCGTCTAAATCAATATCAACATGCACTCTTTGAGCCTCTTCACCTTTAATTTTGCCCTGTTCCATAAGGTCAGTAATAACAACGTCCAGCAAAGCATCTTTTCCTGCGCCAAATGGACCAGTAATTGCAACAACTGTGCCATTAGGAGACTGAGTGATGGCATCATAAAGTTGTCCATAAGCACGCTCTTGCCCTGCAAAAAAACTTCGCAATTCTGGTCTTAGACCTAATCCATTTGGGTCTGGTCTTTCAGTCATTGCAAGATAAAACTCGCCATGAGTTAAAGGCCTTGCTAAGGCATTTTCTGAATGTTGGGTTCTTGGTTCTGTCTCACCAGCCATAATTTGTGCATTATACCAAAAACTACAGGATATACTCAAATGTGTAACCGAAGTAGATCTCATCTTCTGCAAAATGAAACTATCTTGAGTGTAGGAAGACAGCGGGAGTTTTTCTGAAATTAACCCACCTTAAAAAACTGGGCGAATCTTAATTTATATAAATTCTCAAGAAAATCTGTACCAACATATCCAGCAAGCAGTGATGTCCTCCAATCATCACCATAGAGTTTGGGAGTAAGCGGCTCCGCCGCCCCCGCCTGTTTGGGATAATTTCCCTTAAAGGAGGGCTGCCGTCAGTTAAAAGTTTCGGAGTTAGGAATTAAAAATAAATTTTGGATAGGCAGCCCGACAAACGCGAGAGCCGAGAGAATTATTTTCGGATTTTAGAAATACTCGGCTCGAGCCATTGGAATTAGTTGTGAGTGTCCCGTCTCGAGACGGGACCGAGCGGTTGGAAACAGAAGGGGTATGAATAATAAAGGCGGGGGCGAAAAGCGGAATACCCCCGCAACGGCAGGAGGAAATAAAACAGATAAAGGGGAGGCGAGAAACGCGCGAAGCGTTTTTTTATTCCGTTTCTCGCCGTGGTAGAGACTGTAAAGAGTAACTAGAAAACCCCGAATATGGGAAAGGCTCCCCCTAGGGAGCCCTCTCGCCCAAAAGCGGGGGTGCCGCTTCCTTTTTATTGGGTGGGTGGGATGCTAGGAATTTGTACCAGCGTATAGATACATACAATAAAAATAATTTTCTGCTAAAATGGGAGTGGTAGTTTTCGCGGATGGGAAGGGCGGGCCAAGAAAACATTTTGACTTTTTGTGTTTCTTGTTTTACCTGTCCCGCTACAGCGGGACTATAATAAATAAAAATCGCGCGCATTAAAATACTTTCTAAGTATTTTGCAAAAAATACTAGAGCGAGGCCGAAGGCCGAGCGGATAAGGTGGCGCGCGTAGCGCGCCTACCGATTCGACTT